>Ga0335071_10005070_pt1 | contig 13732 bp, 10 predicted proteins | sample Lox_Sample_15_FD_206724 | JGI IMG/M metagenome (GOLD analysis project Ga0335071, IMG submission 206724) | Soil microbial communities from Loxahatchee National Wildlife Refuge, Florida, United States - Lox_Sample_1.5 | ecosystem: Environmental > Terrestrial > Soil > Wetlands | place: USA... | reverse complement strand
CAGGGTGAGGGCCAGCGCGACCGACGACCCGGAGCTCGCCGCGGGGCACACCCGCGGACCGCCGGCCGCGGGTGGGACCGGGGCCGATCCGATCTCGACGCCGGGCCGCATGCTGCCGAAGTGGCGCTCGGCCGCGGAGGCGACCGCGGCGTGCTCGACCGGCCCCGCCACGCAGAGGACGGCGTTGCGGGCGGCGTGGAACCGCGCGTGGTGGCGCTTCACGTCGCCGACCGTGAAGCGCTCGACGTTCCTCCTGGGCCCGAGGATCCGCTGGCCGAGGGGGTGGCCGGCGAACTGCGCGCCGCAGGCCAGGTCCTCCGGGTTCGTCTCCACGCCGCCCTCGTAGTCCTCGCTCATCTCCTGGAGCACGAGCGCGCGCTCGGCCCTGATGTCCGCGAACCGCGGGCGCAGGACGATGTCTCCCAGCAGCTCCATCCCGGCCCGCAGGCGCTCGGGTGGCAGGCTCATGCGCAGGACGCCGAGGTCCCGGTCGGTGGCGCCGTCGAGCGCGGCGCCCAGGCCGTCGACGGCCGCGCCCAGCGCTCGCGGGCCGCGGTGGCGCGCGGTGCCGCGGAACAGCATGTGCTCGACCAGGTGCGACAGCCCGTTCTCGGCGGCCGTCTCGAAGCGCGGCCCCGCCTTCACGCAGAAGGCCAGGGTGCAGGTGTGCAGGTGCGGCAGCTGGACGGTGACGACCCGCAGGCCGTTGTCGAGCACCGAGGTGCCGACGCGAGGGTCGATCGGGTCGCGGACGCCCCGCCTCACTTTCGCCGTGTGTCGAGCGCCCCGCGCAGCTTGTCTGCGAGCGACCCGAAGGACGCCGAGGAGTCGGCCTGCGTGCGGGCCGTGTAGTCGCGCAGCTCCTGCGCCTCGGCCGCGGACTCCACGGCCTTGTGGCTGACGCGGATGCGCCGCCCCGCCGCATCGACCTCGAGGACCACCACCTCGACGTCGGAGCCGACCGGGAACGCCTTGCTGACGTCGGCTCCAAAGGCCAGGCCGGTTTCGCTCAGCGGCATGAGACCGGTGCGGCCGGGGGCCAGGAACACGAAGATGCCGAACTTCTCGTGGCGCTCGACCTTGCCGGTGATCCGGGCGCCGGGTGCGATCGCGGACGGGGCGACGGATGGCGTGGCGCCGCGGGCCGAGCCTTCGGGAACCAGCGCGAGACCGATCCGCTTCTTGTCGGGCTCGATCGTCAGCACCTCGAAGTTCGCCGTCGTCCCCACGGAGATCGACCTCGTCCAGCCGCCCGCCTTCCCGGTAGGCGCGAACGTGGACGCGTGCGCCAGGCCCTCGATCCCCGGCTCCAGCTCGACGAAGGCGCCGAACTCCGCGAGGCGCGTGACGCGGCCGGCGCGCACCTGCCCCACCGCGTACGCCTCCTGGACCGTCGACCAGGGGTCGGCGCTGAGCTGCTTCAGCCCGAGGGCGATCTTCTGCCCGTCGTCCTCGACACGCAGGACCTTGACCGTGATCTCCTGGCCGGCCGACAGCAGCTGGGACGGGTCCTTCACGCGCGACCACGCCATCTCGGAGACGTGGAGCAGGCCCTCGACTCCGGCGCCCAGGTCGACGAAGGCGCCGAAGTCGCGGACCGATGCCACCCGCCCGCTCAGCACCGCGCCGGGCACGATGCTCCTCCGGGTTTCCTCGGCGTTGGCTTTCTGCTCTTCCTCGAGCAGCACGCGACGCGAGACCACGAGGTTCCTCCCGCCGTCCTTGAACTCGACGATGCGGAAGGCGTACACCTGCCCCTGGTACGCCTCGGGAGCGGCGCCGCGGACGGTGTCCATCTGGGACAGCGGGCAGAACCCCCGCTGGCCGCCGACGCGCACCTCGTAGCCGCCCTTCACCACCCGCTCCACCCGGCCTTCGACCGGCAGGCCCGCGCGGTACGCGTCCTCGAGCTGGCGCAGGCTGGCGGCGCCCCGCGCCAGCTTCCGTGACAGGGTGAGGCCGCGATCGGTCGAGACCACCATCGCCTCGATGCGGTCGCCGACCTTCACCTCCAGGACGCCGTCCTTGTCCTTCAGCTCGTCAAGGTCGAGCTCCGCTTCGCCCTTGCCGCCGACGTTGACGAACGCCACCTCGGGGCCGATCGCCACGATCGTGCCTTCGATGGTCTGGCCCCGCTCGAAGCGCTTCGCCTGGATCGAAGCCTCGAACATCGTCGCGAAATCTTCCTCGGGCTCGGTCACGGCGCGCTCCTCTTTCGGGACTCGAAGGCGCCCATTATACGGGCGACGCGACGGCGGGGACCTCGAACGCCGCGCCGAGGCCGTCGGCGACCGCCAGGCCCGCGAGCGTCGGCACCAGCCGTGCGGCCCCCGGACGGCTTTCCACCGTCAGCCGGCCGTCGGCGACCAGGCGGTCCAGGAGGGCGGCATTCGCCGCGAGCAGGTCGAAGCCGTAGCGTGCCGCGAAGGCGGCGAGGTCGATGCCGGCCGCCGTGCGCAGCCCCAGCAGCACCGCCTCGGTGGCCAGCTCCCTCGGCCCCAGCGCCTCTTCTCCGCCGACCGGCGGCTCCCCCGCCGCGATGCGGGCTTCCCAGCGCGGGGTGCGCAGCTCGTTCCACCAGCGCCGGGCCCCCGGTGATCCGGCGGCGTCGGCGATCGCGAGCGAGTGGGCGGAGGGGCCCAGCCCGAGGTACGGCGTGTGGTCCCAGTACTTCCGGTTGTGGCGGGACTCGTGATCGGACGTGCGCGCGAAGTTGGACACCTCGTAGGCGGCATAGCCCGCGTCCGCGAGGCGGCGGTGCGTCAGCTCGAAAAGGACGGCCTGCTCCGACTCCGGCATCTCGACCAGCTGGCCGCGCTTCGCGGCCACGCCGAAGCGGGTGCGCTCGTGGATCGTGAGCTGGTAGCAGGAGACGTGGTGCGGGCCCAGGGCCACCGCGGCGTCGAGGTCGCGCTGCCAGGCCTCGGACGCCTGGCCGGGGAGACCGAAGATGAGGTCGACGGAGACCGTGTGAAACCCCGCGTCGAGCGCCGTCTGCACGGCGGCGCGCGCCTGCCGCGCGTGGTGGCGCCGTCCGAGGAAGCGGAGCGCCTCGTCGCTGAAGGACTGCACGCCGAGAGACAGCGTGCGCGCGCCGAGGCGACGCCAGGCGGCGCACGCTTCCGCCGTCACGTCCTCGGGGTTCACCTCGACGGAGACCCAGGCCTCCGCGGCGATCGGCAGGTGCGCGCGACAGGCCTCGAGCACGCCCGCCAGGTCCTCGGCCGGCAGCTGCGACGGCGTGCCGCCGCCGAAGTAGACGGTGTCGAACGGTCGCGGATCGCTCCAGGCGCCGGCGGCCAGCGGGACCTCGGCCAGCAGGTGCTGGACGAAGCGCCGGCGAGCGGCCGCGCCGGCTTTCAGCACCGAGAAGTCGCAGTACGGGCAGACGGCCGAGCAGAAGGGGACGTGGAGGTAGAGGCCCGGAAGCGGCGTCGTTCTAGTCCTCGTCCTCGTCCGTCTCGGTGCGCAGCACCGCCACGAACGCCTCCTGCGGAATCTCGACCGCGCCGACCATCTTCATCTTCTTCTTCCCTTCCTTCTGCTTCTCCAGGAGCTTGCGCTTGCGGGTGATGTCTCCCCCGTAGCACTTCGCCGTCACGTCCTTGCGGAAGGGATTGATGGTGGTGCGGGCGATGATCTGGCCGCCGATCGCGCCCTGGATGGCGATCTTGAACTGCTGGCGGGGGATGGTCTTCGCCAGCCGCTCGCAGTAGCGCAGCGCCCGCGGCCGCGCGAAGTCGCGGTGCACGAGCTGCGACAGCGCATCCACCTTCTCGCCGTTGACCAGGATGTCGACCTTGACCAGGTCCCCGAGCCGGTAGTCGAGCAGCTCGTAGTCGAAGGAGCCGTAGCCCTGGGTGATCGACTTCAGCCGGTCGTAGAAGTCGAACAGCACCTCGGCCAGCGGCAGCTGGCTCACCACCTCCATGCGGCCCGCGGCCAGGAAGCGGTGCGTCGTCTCCGCCCCGCGCCGCTCGCGGCACAGCTCCATCACCGTCCCCAGGTAGCGCTCGGGGGTCATGATGGAGGCCTTGATGTAGGGCTCGAACACCGCCTGGATCCCCCCCGCGTCCGGGTAGAACGTCGGGTTGTCGACCCAGACCTCCTTGCCGTCGAGGAGCACCACCCGGTAGCGGACCGAAGGCGCGGAGAGGATCAGCGACAGCCCGTACTCGCGCTCCAGGCGCTCCTGCACCACGTCGAGGTGCAGCAGCCCGAGGAAGCCGCAGCGGAAGCCGAAGCCGAGCGCCGCCGAGGAGTCCTTCTCGTAGATGAGCGAGGCGTCGTTGAGCTTCAGCTTCTCCAGCGCCTTGGTGAGGTCCTCGTAGTCATCGGTGGCCATCGGGTAGATCGAGGAGAAGACGACCGGCTTCGCCTCGCGGTAGCCGGGGACGGGCTCGGCGGCCGGGCGCTCGGCCTCGGTGAGCGTGTCGCCGATCGCCAGCCCCGACAGGCTCTTGATGCCGGCGAGCACGTAGCCCACCTCGCCCGCGCTCAGCTGGCCGGCGGGCACGCGCTTCAGCCGCTCGAAGCCGACCTCCTCCACCTTGTGCAGGGCGTCCGAGTGCATCAGCCGCACGCGGGTGCCGGCACGCAGGGTGCCGTCGAAGAAGCGCACCAGCAGCACGGCGCCGCGGTAGGCGTCGTACTGCGCGTCGAAGAGCAGGGCCCGCACCGGCGCCTGGGGGTCGCCCCTGGGCGGCGGCAGCTGGGTGACGATCGCCTCCAGCAGGTCGTCGACACCGGTGCCCAGCTTGGCCGAGACCTGGATCGCCGCGAACGGGTCGAGCCCGAGGTCGCGGTCGATCTCCTCCATCACCCGCTCGACGTCGGCCGACGGCAGGTCGATCTTGTTGATCACCGGCACCACCGTCAGCCCGAGCTCCGTCGCCAGGTACAGGTTGGCGACCGTCTGCGCCTCGACGCCCTGCGAGGCGTCGACGACCAGCAGGGCCCCCTCGCAGCTCATCAGCGAGCGGCGCACCTCGTGGGAGAAGTCGACGTGGCCCGGCGTGTCGATGAGGTTCAGCTCGTAAGTCCGGCCGTCCTTCGCCGTGTAGGGGAGGCTCACGGTGTTGGCCTTGATGGTGATCCCGCGCTCGCGCTCGAGGTCCATCGAGTCGAGGATCTGGTCGCGGAACTCCCTGGCCTCGACGGCCCCGCAGCGCTGGATCAGCCGGTCGGCGAGCGTCGACTTGCCGTGGTCGATGTGCGCGATGATGCAGAAGTTCCGGATGTGGTCCATGGCTCCCGCGTCGGCCGTTCGTCACGGCCTGGACACGTCAGTCTAGCCTCACCTCACCGCCAGCGTGCCGAGGCCGTACCAGCCGTCCGCCTCGCGGCCCTCGATCGCCAGGCGGATCGCAGGCTTCGACGTGCGCGGGTCGAGCAGGGCGAGGCGCAGGCGGTACTCGCCCGGCGGAAGGTCGTCGGGGACGTAGGCGGTGCCGTCCCAGACGGCATCTCCGGGAAGCCAGGTCCGCACGTCGGCCGGCAGACGGATGACCGCGGCGCTCGAGGCGGAGCGCAGCTCGAGCGCCAGCTCGTACGGCCGATAGACCGGGGCCACGCCGGCGTTCAGCCACCACGTCGAGACCGCCATCATGCTCCCGGCCCGTGCCTGCTTGGGGTACTCGAAGCGGCGGAGGACCAGCCGGTAGCCCATCCGCTTCTGGAAGGCGTCGAAGTTCGGCTTCCACTCCGGCGGGATCGCCGAGGACTTGATGTTCACGGAGCTGACGTGCCAGCGCAGTGCCTGCTCCAGGATGTAGTCGACGTCCCAGCCCTGCTCCTTCCAGTAGGCCGGCACCCAGCAGCTCTCCAGCGAGACGGGGCTGCGTCTCCAGACCTCCTGGATCCCGGTCCGCACCACCTGCTGCGGGTAGACGTCCAGCATCTCGGGCTCGAAGTAGCGGTCCCCCGACCTCATCCGCATGTCGCCGAGGCAGTCGAGGCGCCAGCCGGCCCCGTGCTCCGTCCCGTAGCGCAGCGCCTGCGGCTCGTCGAAGTTCATGAGCAGCGGCGTGCGCTTGAAGGCCTCGAGGTAGATGTCGATGAGCGCCTTCTGCTGCGCGAAGGCCGGCATGTAGGGGCTCCAGCCCTCGCCCCAGTAGCCGATCGAGGAGATGTCGACGCTGTCCAGGTACGGGTGGCCGTCGTAGCGCCACCCGGTCTCGCCCACCAGCTCGCCCCAGTGCTTCAGGTACAGCGGGTCCGAGAAGTCCGGCTGCCAGATGGCCCCGTCCTTGTCGGTCGGCCGGTTGGCGCGGCGCGCGCCAGAGAGGCGATACCACTCCGGCAGCGGGTGCCCCTGGTCGTAGGGCATGAGACGGATCGCCAGCGCCTGGCCGTGGGCGCGGGCCTGGGCCAGAGCCGTGTCGATGATGTCCCAGCGCACCTTCCCCATCTCGGGCTCGAGCGCCGACCAGAACCAGCGGCAGTAGGCGATCGAGGAGGGAGGGAACTCCGGCGCCGGCGCCGACGCCGGCAGCGTCGCGGTCGGGCCCTCCTCCGACCACTTCGTCCCCTCGTTCAGCGGCTGGCCGGCGAAGCGCTGGAACGTCTGGATGCCCATGCCGGGGTTGACCAGCACGTTCTGGATCTCCCGGGGCCGCACGACGACCGTAGGGGCGTCGTCCGCCGCGGCGCTCGCCGCGACGCCGCTCAGGAGGATGACGGCGATCTTCTGGTGCACCATTGAATGCCTCGACGCTCGAGGTCGACGCTCCATACCTTACGACAGATTCCGGAGGTCACCATGCCCGTCAGCACCGTCCGCCAGCGCCTCGAGTCCCTCTTCCCCCGCCTCGAGGACGTCCCCGCCTCCGCCGACTTCGCCCCCGCCGGGGGCGAGTACGCGGACGGCACGCTGTACCTCGTCGACGGAGAGGTGCGGCGCTGGAGCGGCGCGACGGCTGACGTCTCCTCCCCCGTCTGCGTCCAGCGCGACGGCCAGCTCGAGCGGCGGCGCCTGGGCCCGCACGCCTCGCTGACGCGCGAGGCCGCGCTCGAGGCCCTCGCCGCCGCGGTGCGCGCCTGGGACGACGGCCGCGGCCGCTGGCCCACCATGAGCGTGGGCGCTCGCATCGACGCCGTGCTGGCGTTCCTCTCCGCCATGGAGACGGTGCGCGAGGAGTCGGTGCGGCTGCTCATGTGGGAGATCGCCAAGACGCGCGCCGACGCCGAGCGCGAGTTCGACCGCACCGTCCAGTACGTCCGCGACACGGTCGAGAGCCTGAAGGACATGGACCGCGCGGCTGGCCGCTTCTCCTCCAGCGCCGGGATCCTGGCGCAGATCCGGCGGGCGCCGCTCGGCCCGGTGCTCTGCATGGGTCCCTTCAACTACCCGCTCAACGAGACCTTCACCACCCTGGTGCCGGCGCTGATCATGGGGAACACGGTGGTGGCGAAGCTGCCGCGCTACGGTGCCTTGTGCCAGGCCCCGCTCCTGCGCGCGTTCGCCGAGGCGTTCCCCCCGGGGGTCGTGAACGTGGTGAACGGCGACGGCCGCACGGTGGCCGGTCCCCTGGTCGAATCGGGCGGCGTCGCGGCCCTCGCCTTCATCGGCTCCTCGGCAGTCGCCAACGTGCTGAAGAAGCAGCACCCCCGGCCCAACCGCCTGCGCTGCATCCTCGGCCTCGACGCCAAGAACCCCGCCCTCGTGCTGGCCGACGCCGACCTCGACCTGGCGGTGCGCGAGTGCGTCGCGGGCGCCCTGTCGTTCAACGGCCAGCGCTGCACGGCCATCAAGCTCGTGTACGTGCAGCGGCCGGTGGCCGACCGCTTCCTGCAGAAGCTCGCCGACGCCGTCGACGCGCTGCCCTTCGGGCTGCCGTGGGAGCCGGGCGTGAAGCTGACGCCCCTGCCGGAGGAGAACAAGCCCCAGGCCCTGCAGGAGCTGGTCGACGAGGCGGTCGCGGGCGGTGCGCAGGTGGTCAACGCGAACGGCGGCCTCGTCAACCGCACCTTCTACTTCCCGTCCGTGGTCTACCCGGTGTCGCGCACGATGCGCCTGCACTCGGTGGAGCAGTTCGGCCCGGTGGTGCCCGTGCAGCCGTTCGACGACGTCCGTGAGGTGGTCGACGAGATCGTGGCCTCCGAGTTCGGGCAGCAGGCGAGCGTCTTCGGGCGCGACACCGCCGCGATCGGCCCGCTCCTGGACGTCCTCGCGAACCAGGTCTGCCGGGTGAACCTCAACGCCCAGTGCCAGCGCGGCCCCGACGTCTATCCCTTCACCGGCCGCAAGGACAGCGCAGAGGCGACGCTGTCGGTCTCGGATGCGCTGCGCTGCTTCTCGATCCGCTCCATGGTCGCGGCTCCCAGCGACGAAGCGAACCGGACGCTGCTGCACGGCATCCTGAGCGGCCGCACCTCGAACTTCGTCAACACCGACTACCTGTTCTGAGGGCCGGCTGGCAGCGGGAGCGACTCTAGGGCAGCTTGCCGCGAGCGACCGCCGAGGCGGCGGTATGGAGCATCTTCTCCATGCTGGCGCGGATCGCGTCCTCCTGCTGCTCGCGGGGCAGGTTCTGGCTCAGGACGTCCCGGTAGCTCACCTGCTTGCTCCAGAGGATCCCGCCTCCCTCGTGAAGGCGCACCTCGAAGGAGGCGCGCGCCTCGCCGAGGTCTTCCACCTGGATGTGGAACTGCCGCCCCTCGTGCTCGATCTTCAGGTTCAGCGCGGCGATCATCCCTCTCCCTTCGCCGGCCTCAATGCTAGACGAGAAGGGACGTCGGCGCGACAGGTGCCGTACAATCGCCGCCGGTCATCAGGGAGGTGTTGCCATGGGCATCGAGCGCCGGGGCGTGCGTCGGCTCGGGATCGCCATCGTCGGTCTGGCCTGGCTGGTGCCTGCCGCCCGGGCGCAGGCGCCCGCGCCGGAGCGACCGCGCTTTCCGCTGCCGCAGGGCCCGCGGGTCACCTCGCCCGAGGTTGCGGCTGAGGGGCGGGTGACGTTCCGGATCCTGGCGCCGAAGGCGCAGGCCGTCCGCCTCCGCGGCGACATCCCGTCGGACGGCCCCACCGTCCCCATGCAGCCCCCGCCGGGGCGCGCGCTGACGCAGGGCCAGGAAGGCGTCTGGGAGGTCACGGTCGGCCCGCTCGCCCCTGGCTCGTACCGCTACAGCTTCGACGTGGACGGCGTGACGGTGATCGACCCGCGCAACCCGTCCACCAGCGAGTCCAACGAGAACACCTGGAGCCTGGTCCACGTGCCGGGGGCGGACTTCATGGACACCAAGCAGGTGCCGCACGGGGCGGTGGCCGCGGTGACCTACTACTCCACCGCCCTCAAGCGGTTCAGGCGCATGCACGTCTACACGCCCCCGGGCTACGAGACCAGCACGGCGCGCTACCCGGTCTTCTACCTGCTGCACGGCGCCTGGGACTGCGACGACTCCTGGTGGACCGTCGGCCGGGCCGGCTTCATCCTCGACAACCTGATCGCGGCCGGCAAGGCGAAGCCGATGATCGTGGTCATGCCCGCAGGCCACACCGGGCCCTTCACCTTCAACCCCGGCGCCCCGCGGCCTGCGGTCGACGAGTTCTCGGCCGACTTCGCGGGCGACGTGGTGCCCTACGTGGAGCGGACCTACCGCGCTCTCGCCGACCGGCAGAGCCGTGCGATCGCCGGGCTCTCGATGGGGGGCTCGCAGACGCTCGGCATCGCCATGTCCGATCTCGATCGCTACGCCTACCTCGGCGTCTTCAGCTCGGGCGTCTTCGGCATCACCGGGCGCGGAGCGTTCCCCGTGCCTCCGGGTCCCAGCTTCGAGCAGGAGCACGCCCAGGCGCTGGACGACCCGAAGCTGAAGCAGGGGCTGAAGCTCGTCTGGTTCGCCACGGGCAGGGACGACTTCGTGATCGACACCTCGCGGGCCACCGTGGCCATGCTGAGGAAGCACGGCTTCGAGGTCGTCTACAAGGAGTCCGCCGGCGCCCACACCTGGAGCAACTGGCGCGAGTACCTGAACGAGTTCGCGCCGCTGCTCTTCCGCTGAGGCGGTCTAGAACGCCTCCTGCACGGCGAGGTAGATGCCGTGCTCTCCGCCCTGGCCGTGGGCGAGGTCCACGGCCAGGTTCGTCTGCGAGCGCTTGTTGATGGACAGCCGCAGCCCCAGTCCGGCGGCGCTGGCGAACGAGTCGAAGACCTTCTCCCCCGTCTGCTCGTTGCTGAGCGTCTCGGTGTTGACGAAGGCGACCATCCCGAAGAGCCCGTTTCGCGTGATCGTCCAGCGGTACTCGGCCTCGCCGTAGAGCAGCCGCTGGCCGCGGAAGCGGCCCTGTCCGTAGCCGCGGCCCGAGCGGCCGTAGGTGTCCCAGCCGGTCGCCGGCAGGTCCAGGTACGGCGCCGTGCCTCCGGTCACCAGGTTGGCGAAGGTCCAGAACGCCAGCCGGTGGCGGGCGTCGCCGGAGAGGCGGAGGTAGGTCCGCAGGTCGTAGTTGACCTGCTGCCAGGTGGAGGTGCCACCCAGGAAGTCCCTGAAGAACATCTGGTAGCTGCCGGCCGCGTACCAGCCGCGGCTCGGGTTGATCGGGCTGTCGCGGGAGCTGTAGAGGAGGTTCAGGCTCGCACCCGCCGAGGTCTGCGACTCCAGAGGAAAGCCGAACTGGCTCGAGTAGGTGACGTAGGGCGACTGATCCCAGGTCGGGGCCGAGTTCTCGTCGGGCTCCACGTGGCTGTGGATGCCGTAGAGGAAGCTGGCGCCGAGGAAGAGGTTCGGACGGACCTTGCGGTAGAGGGTCTCGTGGAACCTGAAGTAGTCGAACTTCATGCCGACCGCCTGGTCGGTGGTCGTGCTCGAGCCGAGGCCGTACGTCGTCTGCGAGGTCCAGTACAGCCGGTTGTCGCCGACGAAGTTCCAGGCGTTGTCGCGCGCGGAGGCGTCGAGCTTCGCGTTGACCAGCACCTGGCTCTTGGTGGTGGCGGTCGCGCTCGCCACCAGCGAGGAGATCTGCGTCGAGTCGGGCGGCCCGCGGTAGTAGGCCACGTTGCCCGCCACCCCGAACCCGGTGCCGGTCGCCGGGTTGTAGCTGATGACGGGAGCGGCCGCGACCATCAGCCTCTTGTAGTCGTAGGCCAGGCTGGGCGGCGCCTTGTGCAGCCAGTCGCGCAGGACGTCGAAGATGTCCTTCTGTCCCGGGACCACTGCCGCGCTCCCCTCCGGCGAAGCGCCACAATCGCTGCTGCTCGCCTGGGTCTCGGGCGGCGTCGGCGGCGCGTCAGCGGTCGGGGGCTCGGCGGCCTCCGCGATCGCGGCAAACCCTCCGATCGCCAGCACGACCAGCGAGGTCCTCAGCCAGCTCACCGGTGGCACCTCCCCAGGCCAGCGCCTCAGCTGGCGGGCACCTTCTCCACCACCTTCCAGCCGCGCGCTGCCGTCTCCTGCTTCGCCGCCGGCGAGAAGGTGGCGGTCGTCCGCAGCTCGAGGCCGGTGGCCTTCAGCTCGGTCTTCGACCGCTGGGTGACCTCGGCGAGAGCCTTGTCGTAGGGCTGGGTCCAGGCCACCCAGTCGACCGGCAGCAGCACCACCGCGCGGGCGTCCTTCGTCTTCGCGACCACCGCGCGCGAGTCGGAGAGCAGCGCGGTGACAGGGTCGGTCTTGTGGAAGCGCGCCAGCATCTCGGCGCTCTCCACGAAGAAGAGGGCCTCGCGCTCGGTGTCGGCCTCGGCCGCCGTCTCCACGTAGTCGGCGCAGCCGGGAACGTTGACGGCGCGCAGCGCGGTGGCCAGGCGGGTGTGCAGGCTGAGCGAGAAGCCCTCGCTCTTGTACAGCTTCTTGATCGCCTCCGGCTTCGCCCCCAGCTCCCTCAGCTTCTGCTCGTTCCCCTTCAGCAGCGCCTCAGGGTCCTGGCTCCATACCAGGTTGCCCACCGTCGCCGTGCTGCTGACCACCTTCGGGATCGGCACCGCCACCTTCGCCGCCAGCGAGCCGGCCGCGTCGATCTGGCCGAGGTCCGTCAGCGCCTTCTTGAGGACGGGGTTGGTCGTGTACGGGTCCACCCCCACCTTCTGCGCCCACTTGCGGGCGGAGGCGTTCACACCCAGCGCGGACTGCGCCACGCCGCCGGCCTTGTCGGCCGTGGACGGTTGCGCCCCGGCATCCTTCTTCTGCTCGTCGTCCTTCTTCGCGGAGTCGACGGCGTCGTCGGCCGCCCGCTTGGCCTTGCGGCCCAGGTTGGTGCCAAAACGCTTGACGCCACCCGCGACTCCCTTGGCGGTGGCGCCCGGGTCCTTCACCGCGGAGGCGGCCCCCTTGCCCACGTTCAGCACCGAGTTGCCCGCTGACTTGAGGAAGACCTCGCTTTTCGAGACCTTGTCGAGCTCGGCCAGCGCACCCACCTCCTGCAGCCGGGTGGCCAGCATGCTGCGGCCCTCGGCCTGCAGCGGGCCGTAGTCGGTGGTGATGTCGAACTCGTGGAAATAGCCTTCGCTCTTCACGGCGGAGGCCACCGTGTGGTGCGGGCCCCTCACCTGCGCCGGCGTCAGCAGCTCGGCGGCTTGGAAGGTGCGCGGCGCGTCGTAGGCGGCCGCGAGGACCAGGACGGGAGCGAGTGTCGAGATCAGGGTCACTGCGCTACGGGAGCTCGCTGGCATCTTCAGAACACCTCGGGGATCCAGGACCGGTTCCGCATCGGCTTCTCGTCGTCGTAGGCGTTCTTCTTCGAGCGGTCGACCGCCTCGACCTGCGGCCGCTTGATGCGCTTGTAGGGGATCTGCCCCAGCAGGTGGGCGATGAGGTTGAGCCGTGCCCGCTTCTTGTCGTCCGAGCGGACGACATGCCAGGGTGCGTGCCTGACGTCGGTGGCCGCCAGCATCAGATCCCGGGCCCTCGAGTAGTCGTACCAGCGGCGTCGCGACTCGAGGTCGGTGGGGCTGAGCTTCCACTGCCGCAGCGGGTCCTCGATGCGGGCCACGAAGCGCTTCTTCTGCTCCTCCGGGCTCACCTCCAGCCAGTACTTCAGCAGCCGGATGCCGCCGTCCACGATCTGCTTCTCGAAGGTCGGGCAGATCTCGAGGAACCGGCGGTGCTGTTCCCGGGTGCAGAAGCCGAGCACGTACTCGACGCCGGCGCGGTTGTACCAGCTGCGGTCGAAGATGACCACCTCGCCTGCCGCCGGGAAGTGCTGCATGTAGCGCTGCCCGTACATCTGGGTCTTCTCGCGGTCGGAGGGCGCCGGCAGCGCGACCACCCGGAAGACCCGCGGGCTGACCCGCTCGGTGATGGCCTTGATGATGCCACCCTTGCCGGCGGCGTCGCGGCCCTCGAAGACCACGATGATCCTCTGTCCCGTGGCCTTCACCCACTCCTGCAGGTGGCAGAGCTCCACCTGCAGCTTCCGCAGCTCCTTCTCGTACGCCTTGGCCTTCAGGGGCGCCCCGTCGCCGTCCTGGTCCTTCTTCTTCTTCGAGTCCTTCATGTCATTCCCTCGGCAGACGTCCGGCTCGCTCGGCCGGCCGCTGCGGGCGGCATCACTTGTAGCAGTTGGTGAGAAACGCCCGTCCGGCGCCCGTCTTGTTGGCCGGCGTGCAGGTCTCGCCGGCGGGCGCGCAGCACCAGCAGGCGTCGGCGGTGTCGGCGCGGCCGCCCATCGGTATGGTCGTGACGTTCGGCGGCGTGTCCGCCGGCGCGCCGCAGGCGCCGTTCACCATCGGCCCGCTGACCAGCTCGACCCTCTGGCCGGTGGTGTTCACGTACACGGCCGTGGCGGCCGCTCCCGGGAAGGCGA
>Ga0335071_10005065_pt1 | contig 13739 bp, 10 predicted proteins | sample Lox_Sample_15_FD_206724 | JGI IMG/M metagenome (GOLD analysis project Ga0335071, IMG submission 206724) | Soil microbial communities from Loxahatchee National Wildlife Refuge, Florida, United States - Lox_Sample_1.5 | ecosystem: Environmental > Terrestrial > Soil > Wetlands | place: USA... | reverse complement strand
CCTGGCAGGCTGTGCTCGGCGATCGCTGGGACTCGAAGGGCCAGTTGTGGAAGACACTTTGGGCGCTGCCCATGGTGCTGCCCGAATTGCCGGCGGTGACCGACTTCAACTTCGGCTTCTACGACATGACTTCGGGCGCCTGGTACTCGGCGAACATGTACAACCAGAAATCGGAGCAGTACAAGATCCAATCGAAGCACTGGCCCGACAGTACATTCACCGGCGATGCTCTGGCCGGCGAGGGCATCCGCTAAAAGAGTGGGGGGCGGGCGTCCGCCCCCTTTCTCCTGATTCACTGGCTCGGAGATTTACATGCGAAAAAGTCGACTCCTCTTGTTTTCTTTTTTTGCGGCCGCCACATTCATGGCTTCGGTTTCGCTGCACGCGCAGGCCGTGGATGCCCTGGATCGGCCTGCAGTGGCTACCCAGTCGGGTGAGCACGCGACGCTTTTGGATGTCACGATGGCTGGCAGCCGCGTGGTCGCTGTGGGCGAGCGGGGCGTGATTGTGTATTCCGACGATCAGGGCCACAGCTGGCGTCAGGGCTCGGTGCCCACAAGCGTCTCGCTCACGCAGGTTCGGTTCGCCACTCCTTCAGTTGGCTGGGCTGTGGGGCACAGCGGCGTGGTGCTGCACACCGCTGACGGCGGCAAGACATGGACCCGCCAATTGGACGGACGCACCGCAGCGCAACTGGCCCTGGACGCAGCTCAAGCCGATGCGCAACACGCCGGCGCAGGCAACACGGCAGCGCAGCGCGCACTCGCCGACGCCCAGCGGCTGGTGAGCGACGGCCCCGATAAGCCGTTCCTCAATCTTCTGTTTGAAAGCGACAAAACGGGTTACGTGGTGGGCGCCTACGGGCTGATCTTCAAGACAGAAGACGGCGGGACCACGTGGAAGTCGTGGATGGGCCACGTCGACAACCCGCGCGGCATGCACATCTACGGCATCGCGGAGCAGGGCGACACGATGTACCTGGCCGGGGAGCAAGGGTTATTTCTCAAATCCACCGACCACGGCAACAAGTTCACGCACGTCGACACTCCCTACAAAGGAACTTTCTTCACACTGACTCTGCTGCCTTCCGGAGAGATTGTTCTGGGCGGCATGAAGGGCAACGCCTACCGCTCCACAGACCAGGGCAGGAGCTTTAAGAAGGTCGATGTTCCGGTTCCCGTCTCGTTCAGCGCCGCAACGGTGATGAGCGACGGCACGTTGATCTTGGCCAACCAGGGAGGGATGCTGCTGGCCAGCCAGGACAAAGGAGCCAGCATCAAGCCTCTGTCGTCCGTCACCTTGCCGCCTATTGCCGGAGTGGCCGACGAAGGGCACGGGGTTCTGTTGACGGTGGGATATGGCGGAGTGATTCCCGTTCCGGTGGGAACCAACATGGCCAGCAGTCAGAGTGGAGGCGCGAAGTGAAGCCAACAAGTGCATTGGACGACCAGCCGGTCGTTCGAACGGTCGAAGAATTCGATATTCACACAGGCTGGCGCCTTGAGCAGGTGCTGTTCAATCACCGCGGCGTTGTGATGACCTTGTGCCTGATCGTCACTCTGGTGCTGGGATTCGGAGCCACGCGGCTCAAGTTGAACGCGAGCTTTGAGAAAACCATCCCCACAAAATTTCCTTACATTGCCAACTACCTTCGCCACAAGGCCGACCTGGGCAGCTTCGGCAACGCGGTGCGCATCACGGTCGAAGCAAAAAATGGCACGATTTACGACAAGAACTATCTGGAGACACTGCGCCAGATCAACGACGAGATCTTCCTGCTGCCGGGGGTGGATCGCGCCTACATGAAGTCGCTATGGACGCCCTCCACGCAATGGCGCGGCGTGACCGAAGAGGGCTTCGAATCAGGGCCGGTGATTCCGGATACCTACGACGGCTCTCCGGCCATGATCCAGCAGATTCGCTCCAACGTGGAGCGCTCTGGCGAGGTAGGCCAGATTGTGGCGCAGAACGGCCGTTCGAGCATCATCTTCATTCCTTTGCTGGCGTCAGACGCGGCAACCGGCAAGGCGCTGAATTACGGAGATCTCTCAAATCAACTGGAGGCGATCCGGACGAAGTATTCGAGTCCGCAGGTCGCGATTCACATTACCGGCTTCGCGAAGGTGCTCGGCGATCTGATCGGCGGCCTGCGGTGGTTCCTGCTCTTCTTTGCGATGGCCATTCTGATCAGCGGCAGCTTTCTTCTCTACTACATTCGCTGCTGGAGGGCGACGTCGGTCGTGGTCATCTGCTCGCTCGTGGCCGTGGTGTGGCAACTCGGCCTGCTGGCGTGGATGGGCTTCGTGCTCGACCCCTATTCGATCCTCGTGCCCTTCCTGATATTTGCCATCGGCATGAGCCACGGCTCGCAGAAGATGAACGGCATTCTGCAGGACGTAGGCCGCGGGACGCACAAGGTGGTGGCGGCGCGATACACCTTCCGGCGTCTCTTTCTTGCCGGACTGACCGCGCTGCTGGCCGACGCGGTGGGCTTCGCCGTGCTCGCCATCATCCAGATTCAGGTCATTCAGGAACTGGCGCTGACGGCCAGCATCGGCGTTGCCATTCTCATCGTCACCAACCTTATTTTGGTCCCCATTCTGCTCAGCTACGTGGGCGTAAGCCCCAAAGCTGCCGAACGCAGCCTTCATACCGAGCTAGCCGAGAAGTCGGGCGGTAAAAAGAACCCCACGTGGCAGTTCCTCGACCTCTTTACGAAGAAAAAGTGGGCGACCGTGGCCATTCTTGTGGGTGTAGTGCTGGCGGGGATCGGTCTGGTGGAGAGGCGCGATCTCAAGGTTGGCGATCTCGATCCCGGCGCTCCGGAGCTGCGCCCCAAATCGATTTACAACCAGGACAACGCCTACCTGAACGCCAATTACGGTGCCAGCAGCGATGTGCTGGTGGCCATGGTGGAGACGCCGGACCAGCAATGCAGCAACTTCGACACCCTCCAAAGAGTCGACGCGCTGGAATGGCAGCTCCGCCAGGTGGAGGGCGTGGAATCAACCAATTCGCTGCCCCTGCTGAACCGGCAGATTGCCGGCTCGTACAACGAAGGCAGCTTGTTGTGGTACGAACTGCCTCGCAACCAGGACATGATCAATACGATCACCGCGATTGCGCCGCGCGGAGTCTATAACGATCCCTGCAATCTGCTCACGCTCTCGGTTTTCCTGAAGGACCACAAGGCCGAGACGCTGACCCGGGTCGTCAACGCGGTGGAAGCCTTCGCCGCGAAGAACAACACGCCCGACGCGAAGTTCATTCTGGGCGCCGGAACCAGCGGCATCGACGCGGCGACCAACATCGTGGTCAAGAAGGCCATGCACGACATGCTGTTCTGGATTTACGGGGCAGTCATCCTGCTGTGCTTCATCACCTTCCGCTCCTGGCGCGCGGTTGTTGTGGCGATCCTGCCGCTGATGCTCACCTCGGTGCTTTGCGAGGCGCTGATGGCAAAGCTGGGAATGGGCGTGAAAGTGGCAACGCTCCCGGTAGTGGCGCTGGGCGTGGGCATCGGTGTGGATTATGCGCTTTACATGCTCAGCGTGACCATGAATCATCTGCGCCACGGGCGCACGCTTTCTGAAGCCTACTACCGGACACTGTGCTTCACAGGCCGGGTGGTGCTGTTTACCGGCGTCACGCTGGCCGTAGCCGTCATCACATGGGCGTTTTCACCGATCAAGTTCCAGGCCGATATGGGAATTCTGCTGGCCTTCATGTTCCTGTGGAACATGCTGGGAGCCATGATTCTTCTCCCGGCGCTGGCTTACTACATTTTGCCGCGCCCCAAGGCCGCGGTTGAAACCGTCGATAGTCACGAGATCGCGGCCAGCCATTGAACCAGTTCCTCCGAGCGGGCCGAGACAAAGGACCGCTCGAGGGAATCCGAGAGGTTGACGATCGACAGTACGAGGTCATCGAGATCGCACCAAAGAGCAAGGAGAGCTTATGAAAATCCTGGGAGTCACTTGCGGCAGGAAGAATAGCAATACGGAGATTCTCGTCAAGGAAGCCTTGATGGGAGCCGAAGAAGGCGGCGCCGAAGTCGAACTGATCCGCTTGCACGACCTAAACATCAAGCCCTGCACCGGATGCAACTCCTGCGTCATCGACTTGTTCGAACGAGGAGGCTCCGGCGCCTGCATCATCAAGAACGACGATTTCCATTTCTTCAATGAGAAGTTTCTGGATTGCGACGGCATGGTGGTCGGCTCGCCGATCTATGAAAAGAGCCCCAGCGGCCAGTTGAAGAGTTTGAACGACCGCATGGGTCCCTCGCACGACATGGCTTTCCAGATGATCGCCCGCGACTCGCGCCAGGCCCGCGGCATTACAAAGGGAACCGGCCCCGATCCCCGCTTCTTCAAGCAGCGTGGCGCCATTCTGATCGGCGTCGGCGGCAGCGAGTGGGATACTCTGGCCGCGCCTCTGCTCCATCTGTTCGTCTTCCCCATGCAGGTCGAGGTTCTGGATAAGATCATCGCCAACTGGGTTGCTCTACCCAAGTCCGTGCTCTTCCGCGAAGACCTGCTGACTCGCGCGCACAACTCCGGCAAACACCTTGCCGAATGCCTGAAGCGCGAGCTCACCCCTGCCGACTACATCGGGGAGCCGGGCTTGTGCAAGCTTTGCCACTCCAAGCTGGTTGAGATTCGCGAAGGCGACAAGAACTATCCCGCCATCTGCGGCATCTGCGGCGTGCGCGGAACTCTGACCGTGACCGACGGCAAGGTGAACTTCGAGATCAAGGAAGAGGATATACCGCACTCCCACGTCCTGCTCTCGGGTAAATTCATGCACGGCGAGGATCTGCAGACGAAGTCGCTGGTTCCGCATCCCAACGAGCACGAGATTCCGGCGCGATTCAGGAAGTACGAGAAGTACCTCACGCCATCCAGGCCCGTGAAGCCCGCTAGCGATCCGACTTAGTCTCCTGGTCAGCGTTTCCACGCTTCCTTCCCTTGCCGGGGCGCCCCAAGCCCCGGCAAATCTTCCGTCTCCTGCTGCTCCAGATCGTGTCCCGCCTCGCGAAGCCCGCAGAATCATTGGCCGAATCTCATCTATGCACGCGCGTCCAAAACGTTTGTGTTTTGGACTGTAACGGCCCAGCTAGTCTAAAGCTCCTGACAAAAATGGCCGATGCTCCAATCGAGTCTCCAAAAAACGATATGGCCAAAACGATTCTGGTCGTCGATGACTCCGTCACCATGGTGATGAGCCTGAAAACGACCCTGACATTAAACGGATACCAGACCGAGTCTGCCGCCAATGGGCGCGAGGCGCTCGACAAGCTCCAGGCCGGATTCAAGCCGGATCTGATTGTGACCGACATCAATATGCCGGTGATGGGCGGGATGGAACTGATCAGGAAAGTTCGCACCATGCCGGGACTGAAGTTTGTCCCTATCCTCACGCTCACGACCGAGAGCGAACTCGCGAAGAAGGCCGAAGGCAAACTGGCTGGGGCGACGGGGTGGCTCGTAAAGCCGGTGTCGGGCAACGACCTGGTGGCGACTATCCGGAAAGTGCTCCCGGGAGCGTAACGCGATGGCGACAGCAGTATTGAGCAATGGGGCCGGAGCAACGTCGGGAGCATCGACCGATCGGGAAGGGCCGAACCTGAAAGTAGCCTCCTGCGGCGCCGGAGCACGGCTCAAGCGCATCCAGAGGAGGATGTTTCTTGAGTCGCTGACGAAGCTCTTCCTTCTGACCGTGTTCTGGATTGCGCTCTGTCACTATGCCGGCGAGGATCTGGATTCGTACCGAATTCGTGGAGGAGTGCTGCTTATTCTGCTGGTCCTCGTTCCGGGGGCGGCCTACCACTGGAAAAATTGCGTGGAGGCGCGCCGCGCAGTAGCCGATATGTGGGCATTGGGCGAGCTGAACTTCGCCGATATGTCGCGCATATTTGAGATGCGCAAGGTGCTGCAGCGGGAAGCGCGCGATTGCGGGCTCTATACGGATGTGCTTCGTGAACACATAGGAGACTCACTGGCGGAGTCGGAGCGGGAGGTGGTCGCGGCGATCGAGCAGATGAGCCGGCTGATCGAGCGATCGAATCAGGAAAGGGAGCACATTGCTCTCTCGATCGAAAACGGGAAAAACCTGACCGAGACGACTCGGACCAGAGTCAACCGCAATCGGGAGATTATTGGCGCTCTTCATATGCAACAGGATTTGCAATTGGACGAGATGCGGTCGAACTTCGAACGTATCCGGAACCTTGCGAACGGAGTGAGCGCGCTGACGCCGCTGATCAAGGTGATTACGTCCATCGCGCAACAGACGAATCTGCTGGCTCTGAACGCGGAAATTGAGGCTGCGCGGGCCGGGAGCGCCGGCCGGGGATTCTCCGTAGTGGCAATGGAGGTGCGGAAGCTTGCCGTGCTGTCGACCGATGCGGCATCGGAGATCGCAAACAAGATCAACGGCACCTGCAAAGGCGTGGAGGCGGAGTTCAAGGAAGCTCAGGCCGCGCTGGAAAAGCACGAGATGGGCGCCGCCATGAGCCACCTGGTCAAAGATCTTGACGCCATGCAACAGGAGTTCGAACGGAACAGCGGATTGCTGCTCGAAGTGATCACTGAAGTGGAATCGAGCTACGGAGAGATGGTGAGCCGGCTTTCCGATGCGCTGGGCCACATCCAGTTCCAGGACGTGATGCGGCAGAGGCTGGGCCACGTGCAAGAGGCGCTCGAGGATCTGCGCGATCATGTGGTCGTGCTGGCCGGTAAATTGGACGACACCAAGTGGGAAGGCCAGCTGGATCGCACCTTCAAAGGCATGCTTGATGCGCAACTGGGCCAGTATCGCATGGCCAGCCAGACGAATACGCATCTTGCCGTGGCGGGCTGCGAAACGCCGGCCACGTCCAGCGGACCGGCGATCGAGTTGTTCTAGCTCCGGTCGCAATCAGCCGAAACGGCCCCGCTTAATTCCTGAGAAATCTCTCATCAAGATCGCGGATTTTTCTGCATATTTCGGCCCTTCCGTTGCCGATAAACACTACAGCAGGTCGCGCACGGAGCGCGGGACGGGCCGGTCGTAAAGCACGAAATCCGGTGCAACTGGAGAAGCGGCGATGTCCGAAGCTCAACAGTTAGACCATCTCAACAGCGCGCAGCAGGCGGTCGAAATTTCGCCAGGCTCCGGCGAAGCGAGCGTTCTCAATCTGCCAGGGACGATCGACATCGCCTGCGCCGCCGAATTGAAGCATGAATTCTTGAATGCTCTTCAAGGCGGAAAACGCATTCAGGTGAAGATCGGCGACGTATCCGATCTGGACGTGACTGCATTGCAACTGCTGTGGGCCGCCAGACGGGCCGCGAAGAAGTCGGGCATCGATTTCGCGTTGAGCGGTGAGCCGGCGGAGCCCATCAAACGCCAGTTGGCTGAACTGGGGATGGAAGATCTGGGCATTTTCGCGTGAGACGAGCGTCCCGGCCCGCGCCAGAGATGCGGGCCAGGGGCGCCTGAGCAGAACTAGGTGATTTGCGGGCATGGTTCAGGCAGATTCCGGTAACGCTGAGCTTTTCAAGCAGAGCTTTCGTGAAGAAGCCCGGGAGATACTTGCCGAGCTCGAAGCCGCGCTGCTGGAACTGAATGAAGACCGCGGCAACGCGGAAACGATCGGGCGCATTTTTCGGGGCCTGCACACGATCAAGGGCTCAGGCGCGATGTTCGGATTCGAACAGGTTGCAGCCTTCACTCACCATCTAGAGAGCGCATTCGACCTTGTGCGCAACGGGCGTCTTGAAGCCGGCGCGGAGCTGGTTGACCTTACGCTGGCAGCCCTGGATCAGATCGCAATCATGCTGGACGAAGGCGCGCCCGGCGGTCCGCCCGCCGATTCCGCAGCGTGGCGCATTCTCTCGAGCGTTCGCCGGCTTGCAGGCACGGAAGAGCCCGGCGCGCCGGCCGCGAGCAACGGCGAATCGGCGCCGGTTGAGCAGCCGGGTTCATCCGGAGATCTTCGGAACTGGCGCATCCGGTTTGCCCCAGGACCCGACCTGATGCGCTACGGCGCCAATCCGTTGCTGCTGGTGCGCGAGCTGCGCCAACTGGGCAGCCTCCAGGTGAAGGCGGTGATGGACTCGATCCCACCGCTGGAAGAGCTCGATCCCGAGCGGTGCTACGTCCGCTGGGAGATGGAACTGGGTACGGCGGCAGGTCAGGAAGCGATGCGCGATGTCTTTATCTTTGTCGAAGACACTTGCGAGCTCAGCATCGAGCCAGCCGAGAACCCTCTGGAGGCAGCCGATGACGCCGCGCTTGCGTGCAAGGCCCGAACAGCGGCGCAGGCTCTCGAAGAGAACCGTGCCGCTTTGCCCGGCCGCCGCGCTTACGACAAGCCGGACAGCGCTTCCAGCCTCCGCGTGCCTGCCGCCAAGCTCGATCAGTTTGTCGACCTGGTCGGAGAGCTGGTGACGGTGCAGGCGCGCCTCAGCGAACTTGCGGCCCGCCGCGACGACGCCGAGATGACGGCCGTCTCCGAAGAGATCGAGAGGCTCACTTCGGCGCTCCGCGGCAGCTCAATGAACATTCGGATGATGCCCATCCGCTCCACGTTCGAGAAGTTCCGGCGGCTGGTGCACGATCTCGCGCGCGACCTCGGGAAAAACGTGGAGCTCGCCATTGAGGGCGCCGAGACCGAACTGGACAAGACGGTCATTGAGCAGTTGGGCGATCCCCTGATGCACCTCATCCGCAACAGCATGGATCACGGCATCGAGCCGGCCCATCTCCGCGCAGCCAGCGGGAAGCCGGCAGCGGCGACCATCCGTTTGTCGGCAAGGCACTCGGGAGCTAGCGTGCTTGTGACCGTCGAAGACGACGGCCGGGGCATTGACTCCGAAGCCGTGCGCCGGCGCGCCATCGAGCGCGGCCTCATCTCGCCGGAAACAGAGATGACCGAGAGCCAGATCTTCGGGCTGATTTTTCAGCCCGGCTTCTCGACCGCCTCGCAGGTCACCGGCGTCTCCGGCCGCGGCGTGGGGATGGATGTGGTCCGCCAGCGGGTGGAAAGCCTGCGCGGCGACGTGGAGGTGACGAGCAAGCCCGGGCAGGGAACCTGCGTCACGCTTCGCCTGCCGCTGACCATGGCCATCATCGACGGGCTTCTGGTGGCCGTCGGCGATGCCTGGTTCGTGCTGCCGCTTGCCAGCACGCTCGAGTGCATCGAACTGACGCGCGACGACGTCGCGCGGGCCAACGGCAAGCGCCTGGCGAACGTGCGCGGGAAGATCATCCCCTACATCCGGCTGCGCGAGCTCTTCCGGATCGTGTCGAACCCGCCGGAGATTGAGCAGATCATGCTGGTGGAAACCGCGGAAGGCCGGTTTGGATTTGTCGTTGACCAGGTCGTAGGCAACTGCCAGGCGGTGATCAAGAGTCTTGGGCGGTTTTACCGGCAAGTGCAAGCAGTTTCAGGCGCAACCATTCTTGGAAACGGAACTGTGGCTCTGATTCTCGATCCTGAGCGGCTGATTCAGGACGCCGTACGCGCCGGACAGAGCAGCAGAGGGGGACGCAAGCCGGTTTCTTCAGGCAAACGGCAGACAAACAGCGTGGGTGTGAAAGCACTTGAAAGCAGCAGCGTTGGACTGTGCGCCAGCGCAAGTCTACAGGCGAATGGGTAACCTCTTGCTCCTCCGAACTGCAAGGCGGCTCACCCCTTAAGGGCAGGCCGGGTTTTCACGGAACGAGCGGAGAAAAATTTCGGAAGAGGAGAAGCGATTTATGGGAACAGCGACGGTAATCGAAAGCCGGCGCCTGAATGGCGGCGGCAACGGACATGGCAGCGGCAGTCCTGACGGCGAGATCCGCAACGGCCGGGCCGGAAGAAAGATGCACGAGGAGGACGATCTCGTGCTGGTGCTGCAGGAAATCATGCGCCTCGTCGATGCGGCCAAGGAGGGCCAACTGAATGAGCGCGGCAAAGCAACGCTCTTCAACGGCATGCACCGCGAGATGATTCAGGGCGTGAACGAGATGCTGGACGCGATTCTTTTGCCCATCGGCGAAGGCAACCGCGTGTTGGCGCAGATCTCCGCGGGCAAAATTGACGAGCTGATCACGCAGAACTACAAGGGCGACCACGAAAACATGAAGGTGGCCGTCAACAACGTGGCCGTGGTGCTGCAGGGCATGCAGAAAGAAGTCGGACGCCTGACCGAGGCGTCGCGTGAAGGTATGCTTTCCGAGCGAGGCAAGGTGGAACACTTCCAGGGCGCATTTGCCGAGATTGTGCGCGGCCTCAATACCATGCTCGACGCAATCTTGCTGCCCATCGGCGAAGGGAATCGCATCCTGGCGCAAATCTCCGCGGGCAAAATCGACGAGTTGATCACCCAGACTTACAAAGGCGACCACGAAAAGATGAAAGTGGCCGTCAACAACGTCGGCATCGTGCTCCAGGGGCTGCAAAAGGAACTGGCGCGTCTGATCTCGGCCTCCCACGCAGGCCAACTCTCCGAGCGCGGCAAGGCTGACGAATTCAGCGGCGCCTTTGCCGGGATTGTCCGCGGCGTAAACGAAATGCTGGATGCGATTCTGCTGCCCATCGGCGAAGGCAACCGCGTTCTGGCGCAGATTTCGTCGGGCAAAATCGACGAACTGATCACGCAATCCTACAAGGGCGACCACGAAAAGATGAAGGTGGCCGTCAACAACGTCGGCATCGTGCTCCAGACGTTGGAAAAGGAGCTGGCGCGCCTGATCTCGGCCTCCCACGCCGGGCAACTCTCCGAGCGCGGCAAAGACGGCGAGTTCCAGGGCGCATTTGCCGGCATCGTGCGGGGCGTGAACAACATGCTCGACGCGATTCTGCTGCCCATCGGCGAAGGCAACCGCATCCTGGCGCAAATCTCCGCGGGCAAGATCGACGAGCTGATCACCCAGACTTACAAGGGCGACCACGAAAAGATGAAGGTGGCCGTCAACAACGTCGGCATCGTGCTCCAGGAGCTGAACAGGGAATTGGGTCGGCTTGCCGAGGCAGGACGCCAGGGACAACTGTCGACGCGCGGCAAGGACAGCGAGTTCCACGGCGCGTTTGCCGGAATCGTACGCGGCGTGAACGACATTCTCGATGCCGTGATTGCTCCCCTGCAAGTCTCGGCGCGCTACGTCGAAATGATCTCGAAAGGTGAAATTCCTCCCGAGATTACCGACACCTACAACGGCGATTTCAATGTGATCAAGAACAACCTGAACACGCTGATCGTGGCCATGAACGACATCACTTCGGCGGCCGAGGAAATCGCCAATGGCAATCTCACTGTGGAGCTTCGCGACCGGTCGGCGCAAGACAAGCTGATGCAGGCTCTGTCGGCGATGGTCGGCGGGCTTACCCGCACCGTTTCCGATATTCGCTCCATCGCCGGTGAAGTGGCGGCGGCAAGCCAATCCATTTCCACCGCTTCTGTACAGGTCTCCAAGGGCGCAAGCTCGCAGGCAGCGGCGGCCGAAGAGGCCTCTTCTTCCATGGAAGAGATGGTCTCGAACATCAAGCAAAACGCCGACAACGCGCAGCAGACCGACAAGATCGCCAACAAGAGCGCCAAGGACGCGCAGGAGAGCGGCAAGAGCGTTCTCGAAGCGGTGGCGGCGATGAAGGAGATTGCCAACAAGATCTCCATCATCGAGGAGATCGCGCGCCAGACCAACCTGCTGGCCCTGAACGCGGCCATTGAAGCGGCGCGTGCCGGCGAGCACGGCAAGGGATTTGCCGTGGTGGCGGCCGAAGTCCGCAAGCTTGCCGAGCGCAGTCAGAAGGCGGCCGGAGAGATCAACCAGCTCTCGGCGACCACACTCAAGGTCAGCGAGAAATCCGGAGAGATGCTTGAGAAGCTGGTTCCCGACATCCAGCGCACGGCCGAACTGGTGCAGGAGATCTCGGCAGCGAGCAAGGAGCAGGATACAGGCGCCGAGCAGATCAACAAGGCCCTGCAACAGCTCGAACAGATCATCCAGCAGAACGCCTCGGCCGCGGAAGAGATGGCCTCAACAACCGAGGAGCTGACCGGCCAGAGCGAACAGCTTGTGAGCGCGCTCTCCTTCTTCCACACCGGGGAGGAGGAAGATGCTCGCAGGCGGCGGCTGGGCGCCGACCGGGCTCCCAGGACCACGCACGCCGCGCCGGCCAGAAACGCAAAGCCCACCGGGACAACGCCCTTAAAGAAGACGGCGAAGACCGGCGTGAGCCTCCGTATGAACGAAAAGCACGACGAACTGGACACGGAATTCGAGCGCTACTGAGGGCGAGGGCGAAGCTTAGCCAACAGGCTTCGCCCCGGGTCTCCAGGATTGGAAAGGAGTTTATATATGAGCGTCAGCGAAATCACTGAGACACGCCAGTATCTCACCTTCAAGCTCGGCAACGAAGTATTCGCCACCGACGTGGCAAAGGTAAGAGAGGTGCTCGATCTCACGCCCATTACCGCCATCCCCCGAACGCCTGATTTCATGGCCGGGGTGATCAACCTGCGGGGCAGCGTGGTTCCTGTTGTGGACCTGCGGCTTTGCTTCGGAATGTCGCAGACCCAGAACACGCGCAATACCTGCATTGTAGTTGTGGAAGTACTGCTCGATTCGGAGCCGATCGTCATTGGCGCATTGGCCGACTCGGTAGAAGAGGTCATCGATCTCGAACCTGAACAGATTGAACCCGCGCCGCGCATCGGCTCTCACATCCGCACGGATTTCATCCGGGGCATGGGCAAGCGCGACACCCAGTTCATCATGATCCTCGACATCGACCGCGTCTTCTCGGCTGAGGAACTGGCCGGGGTGCGCGCTCAGGAACCAGGCAAGGCGCTTCTCGAAGCGGCTGCTTGAAAGACACATGGGGCGGCCCTGCGCCGCCCCGCTTTTCCGCTATGCACCACGACGAAACCATCTCGCCCAGTGATTACAGACGCCTCTGCAACCTCGTGTACGGCGAGGCGGGCATCTCTCTCGGTCCGTCAAAAAAGGTCATGCTCGAGGGCCGCATCCGCCGCCGTCTGAAGGCGCTTGCGATCGATTCGTACCGGGATTACTGCGCCTATCTCTTCTCCGATCGCGGCCTCAAAGATGAACTCGTGCACCTCATTGATGTGGTCACAACCAACAAAACCGATTTTTTCCGCGAGCCAAAGCACTTTGAATTTCTGACCTCGAGGGCGCTTCCCTGGCACTTGAGGAGCAGCGAAAGCAAGAGGCCTTTCCTTGTCTGGAGCGCGGGCTGCTCAAGCGGTGAGGAGCCATACACATTGGCCATTGTTCTGAGCGAATACGCGCTGGCCCACCCGGAATTCTCCTTCAGAATCCTCGCTACCGACATATCGACCGCCGTGCTTGGAAAGGCACAACTGGGAATCTACTCCACAGAGACAGTGCGGCCGGTGCCGCAAAACCTCAGGGTGCGGTATTTCATGCGCGGACGAGAGCACAACTCGCAGCGCGTGCGCGTGGTGCCGGAATTGCGCCGTCTCATCGAGTTCCGGCGCCTGAACTTCATGGATTCCGATTACGGGATCCAGGATAGATTCGACGCCATCTTCTGCCGCAACGTGATTATCTATTTCGACCGCCAGACGCAGCAGAGCATTCTGGAAAGGATCACGCAACGCCTCACGCCGGCTGGTCATCTCTTCATGGGGCACGCCGAAACACTGCATGAGCTGGATTTGCCTGTAGTGCAACAGGCGCCGGCTCTCTACAGGAGGCTTGATGCAGCCCCCTGAGAC
>Ga0335071_10005063_pt1 | contig 13739 bp, 14 predicted proteins | sample Lox_Sample_15_FD_206724 | JGI IMG/M metagenome (GOLD analysis project Ga0335071, IMG submission 206724) | Soil microbial communities from Loxahatchee National Wildlife Refuge, Florida, United States - Lox_Sample_1.5 | ecosystem: Environmental > Terrestrial > Soil > Wetlands | place: USA... | reverse complement strand
TCTCGGCGAAGTTGGTGGCGAAAAGAACGTGGCGCAGATCCAGTTCGACTGGAGCCAGATCAGCTCCGTGATTGCCGAAGGCGGGAAGCTTCGCGTGTCCACAGACCTTAGGCCCGACCGTAAGCACGGGGCAGGGGGCGTGGCGGAGAATGCTCTCTGCTACAGAACCCAGCAGGAGTTTGCCTAACCCGGTGCGGCCGTGCGTTCCGACGACGATCAGATCAATTTCGTTTTGCTCGATGATGTCGGCGAGATTCTTCCAGACGACGCCGTGGCGCACGTAGTTTCGGTGAGGAATGTGCTCGAAACGGGCCGAGATTTGCTGAAGCTTGTCCTTGGCCTCGTTGTGAGCGTCTTCATAGATCGTCCCCATGCTGACGTAGTCGACGCCGCCGGTCATCATCAGCAGGCCAGCATCCGAGAGCACGTGCACCATGTGCAAGGTGCTCTGAAACCGCCGGCAGATCGCCGTGGCGTAGGGGAGGGCGGCTTCCGAGGTCGGAGAGAAATCCGTGGGGAACAGAACGTTTCGGACCGCGAGAGCGGAGGCAGACTTGGCGAGCAGGTCCGTAACTGGATGGGAAGTTTCGACAGGTGCCATGACACACCTCCTGCACCAGTTACAGGATCACGCCGGAGGGGATTGGGGGGTATGCCGGGTGTCACCGGAATTTGTGATTAGGATCACACGTCATGCGTAATCGCGGGCATCCTCAAGGCCATAGGTCAATCCAGACTCAATGCCTTGCTGTGGCTCTGCCGGCCAGCGAACCTGTAGAGCCATGGCTTATCGATCCCTTCCGGCGATCCGCTGCTGCTTACAAGCGCGAAGCAGCAGCGCAAAACCACACGCCATTATCAACACGCTCGCGGTGAAGATCGGCAGAGGATAAAAGCGCATGGACTCCATATATGCGTTGCTGTACCCGAGTCGCAAGAAAAGCTTGGGAATTATCTTGAGTGCCACCAGGTTTCCCAGCATGTGAGCCAGGATTGCCGGCCACAATGCATGGGTCTCAATCACAATCCACGCGAAGAATAGGCCCATCGCCAAGGCAGCCAACGCATGCCACGGATTCAGATGATAAAGCGCGAACAGTACCGCACTTGCCCACACCGCCTTGGTGCGCGAATAGCGTTCCAGAAAACTCGACAGCAATATGCCCCGAAAGAACATCTCTTCTGCCAGGGGCGCCAAGAGAACCGCGGCAACCGCAACCAGTGCCTGGTTGCCTCGGCTGGCATCGTCGAATGCTTCATGGATGGAGGCCGGAACCGGAATCAGCGCGATCAAGCTGAGCAGAACCGGGACCATTCCGACAATCGTCAAACCGAAGCCCATTAACAGAGCCGCAGGCACGGCTCTGATCCGAAGACAATGTCGAACTGAAATGCCGGTCGCTTTGAAAGCGATGAGCAAAGTCGGCGGCCATGCAATCAGAAGGGAGAAGAACAGCGAGTTGCCCGGCGGAACCTGGATACAAAGAAAGCGGCCAATCGCGAATACAGCTACGTAGTAGACCGCCAATGCGACGTAAAAAGGCGAAAGCAGCAGCAGGCCCTTCGTGATCCCGACCGGACTGCGGGCTGGCGCTGCAGTCAAAGTGGTGGTCGCATTCATGATGGTCGAACGCTCAATTGTCGATGGGTGGCGAAGCGTACAGCTGACGCAAATTCGACCGTCCTCGGCCAGCGTGTTACTGCGCGAAGCCGTCGGCTTGGCTGACTGCGCCGATCGCAACCGTATGGTCGATGTAGAGCCGTCCCGCTTCGAGCGCCTTGCGGTCGAGCTCGAGAAGATTTGCGTTCTTGACCTTCGCCTCGAGGACCTTCATCGCGGTATCAGACGCGAGGCATTCCGTCTCTTCGAGCAGCGCGCCCATCAGAACGACGTTGGCAACTTTCGCCGAGCCAAGCTTGTCGGCAATCTCCGAGGCGGGGATGCAGACGACCTGCGCGTTGGTGATTGTAACGTCGTCGGGCAGGCGGTCGAAGGCGTACATGATTGTGCCGCCGGGCGCGACCTGTGAGGCGAACTTGCGTAGCGAGATTTCGTTCATCGCGATCAGCACATCGGGGCGCGAGAGCAGAGGCGTACCAATGCGGTCTTTCGAGAGACAGACGTGGCAGTGGGCGCTGCCGGAGCGCATCTCGGGGCCGTAGGACGGCAGCCAGCTTACTTCCAGCCCTTCACGCATGCCCATTTCGGCGAGCAGTTGGCCGAGAAGCAAGACGCCCTGGCCGCCGAATCCGGCGATTTTGATGCCCATGTGCTTGAAGTGGTGGGTGCGTCCGTGGACCATTCCTTCGCGCGCGATCTTGCGCTCGCCTTCCACCACTTCTTCGATGGTCTTACGCGGCGGAACATTCGTGTTCGGAATCTCGACCTTCTTATCGCGGAAGACGTTCAGCGGGAAGTTGGGAATCATCTTTTCGGCGACCCACTTCCGCGCTTCGATGGGATCTTTGCCCCAAATAGTTGGGCAGGGAGAGAGGATTTCGACGAAGGTGAAGCCCGCCTGATCGCGCTGCAACTCAAGCGCTTTGCGCACCGCGCGGCGCGCTTTCATGATGTTTTTATTGTCGGAGAGTGCAACGCGCTCGATGTAGACCGGAGCCTCAAGCGACGAGAGTAGTTCCGCCATATGCAGCGGAAAGCCTTCGTTGATGGGACGGCGTCCCCAGGGCGAAGTGGTCGAGCGCTGGCCGACCAGCGTTGTGGGAGCCATCTGGCCGCCGGTCATTCCGTATATCGCATTGTTCACGAAGAATACGCTGATCTTCTCTCCGCGGTTAGCGGCGTGAACGATTTCCGCCGTGCCGATCGCAGCCAGATCCCCATCGCCTTGATAGGCGATCACGATCTTGTCGGGACACGCGCGCTTCAGGCCCGTAGCAGCGGCGGGTGCGCGGCCGTGCGCGACCTGTACATTGCCGACGTCGAAATAGTAGTACGCGAAGACGGAGCAGCCAACCGGGCTGACGAGGATCGTCTGATCTTGAAGTCCAAGCTCCTGCAGCGCCTCGGCAATCAGCTTGTGAGCGACGCCGTGCCCGCAGCCCGGGCAATAGTGCGTCTGGTGACGAAGATCGGCCTTGCGCTCGTACTCGGGATAGAACAGGTGCGACTTGGAGTGGACGACTTCGTACTTGTCGGTCTTCGGTTCTTCCGCGATTACGTGATCTGCCATGATGAATCCTCGGCTCTCGGCGTTCGGCATCCGGCTTCCGGGTTTTCCCGAAGCCCAGAACCGAAAGCCGGCTCTTACACTGCTGCTCCTACATGCTCTTCAATCTTCGCCAGCAACTCTTCTACGTCTGGCACATTGCCGCCAACTCTTCCGTAAAATTCGACGGGACGTCGGCCCTCTAACGCCAGGCGGACGTCATCAACCATCTGCCCATTGCTGAGTTCCACGACCAGCAACTTCTCAACGTGCAACGCCGTCTTCGCCAGCTCGACTGATGGGAATGGCCACAAAGTGATTGGGCGGAATAACCCGACCTTGATGCCGCGCTTGCGGGCTTCATCGACGGCTGACCGCAGCACGCGCGAGACAATTCCGTATCCGACAACGACCAACTCTGCATCCTCGGTGCAGTATTGTTCGCAGCGGGTCTCTCGCTGTTGGGCGCGGATGTACTTCGCTTCCATCTTGCGCTGATGCTGCTCCAACTCGTCGGGCTCGAGGAAGATCGAGCTTACAAAGTTCTGGCGTGTGCCCGCAGTTCCCTGCACTGCCCAGGGCTTTGGCGGAGGAACGATTTCGCGATATTGGAGATCGAGCGGCTCCATCATCTGCCCGACAAATCCGTCAGTCAGCACGATGGCCGGGTTTCGATAGTTGTCAGCGAGTTCGAAGGCTAGGATGGTTAAATCCGCCATCTCCTGCACCGACGCCGGCGCCACGACGAAATTCCGATAATTCCCGTGGCCTCCGCCCTTGACCATGGCGTAGTAGTCACTCTGCTCAGGCGCGATGTTGCCCAAGCCGGGGCCGCCGCGCATGACATCGACGATCACGCACGGGAGTTCTGCGCCAGCAAGATACGAGATGCCCTCCTGCATCAGGCTCAGGCCGGGGCCAGAAGATGCGGACATGACGCGCACTCCCGCCGAGGCCGCGCCGAACACCATGTTGATCGATGCAGTTTCGCTTTCCGCCTGAATGAATGTTCCGCCGACTTCGGGAAAATAAAGTGCGGCGGCTTCGGCGATCTCGCTCGCCGGCGTGATCGGATATCCGTAGTAGGCGCGGCATCCCGCCAGCACCGCACCTTTGATGACAGCAACGTTTCCCTTACAGAGCTGGCGCATGTTCGCCTCCTGTCTGCACGGGAACTGCAACTGGTTTGGGAGGAGGAGCGAGGCGGTAAACCGTGATCGCCCCGGGCTCCGGACAGCAATAGAAGCAGATGCCGCATCCGGTGCAATCGTGGCCGGTGTAGCGCGCCGGGTGCACGCCCTGGTGGCTCAGTTCAGGAGAGAGTTCCAGACACTTCGGCGGGCAGGATTCCACACACAACCCGCACCCTTTACACTCTTCGACCTCGATCGTGACTTTGCCGCGCGCTGGGCCCGCCATGTTTGCACCTCATTTCTATCTTGTCCCTGCGGTCTGCGCCGCATGTGGGTTCTGCAACCACTTGGTCTTTTCGCAATACTCGTACAACTCGGCACGGAAGTCGGGATGGGCAATCTCGATCAGCGCCTTGGCGCGTTCACGAATCGACTTGCCGTGAAGATAAGCCACTCCAAACTCGGTCACGATGTAACGCACCAATCCGCGAGACGTGACCACTCCCGCACCGGGATCAAGCTGCGGCACAATCCGGGAGATCTTTCCCTTTTTCGCAGTGGAAGAGATCGCGATGATGGGCTTGCCGCCTTTCGAGCGCGAAGCGCCGCGCAGAAAGTCAACCTGCCCGCCGATCCCACTGTAGAACTGGTTGCCGATTGAATCCGAGCAAACCTGTCCGGTGAGATCGACCTGGATTGCGGAATTGATCGCCACCATGTTGTCGTTGCGGGCAATCAATCCAGGATCGTTCGTGTACGCCGTGGGATGGAATTCAAAGATGGGGTTGTTGTCCATGAAGTCGAACAGCCTCTTCCTTCCCAGGGCAAATCCCAGAATGATCTTGCGCGGCTTGAAGTTCTTGCGCGCGCCGGTGAGCACTCCGGCTTCGATGAGCGGAATCACTCCGTCAGAAACGAGTTCGCTGTGCACAGCGAGGTCCCTGCGGTCCATCAGCATGGGCAGAACCGCGTCGGGAATGCCGCCGATGCCCGTCTGCAGAACTGCGCCGTCTCCAATCAGGCCGGCGACGTTGCGTGCGATGGCAACGTGCAGGTCTGTCACCGTGCTCTGTGGCAGCTCGCATAAAGGCCTGGAGGACTCGACGAAGGAGTCAATGTCGTTGACGTGGATGAAACTGTCCCCATAGGTGCGCGGCATGTAGTCGTTCACCTGGGCTACAACGTGTGTGGCACATTTGGCCGCGGTAAGGGTTATGTCCACGGCCACCCCGAAACTGCAGAAGCCGTGCGAATCTGGCGGCGAGACTTCGATGAGGGCAACATCGATCGGCATCTGTCCGCTTTCGAACAGACCCTCGATTTCGCTCAGGTAGATGGGAGTGTAGTCGGCGCGGCCGTCATTAATGGCCTCGCGGACATTGGCGCCGATGAACACGGCGTTGTGGCGAAAGTGGCCCGCCATCTCCGGGGCCACGTAAGGAGCGCAGCCCATCGTCAGCATGTGGACGATTTCTACGTTATAAAGGTCGGGCCCCCGCCGCATCAGGGCTTCGACTAGAGTTTCCGGTTCCCCGCAGTTGGGCTGAATATAGACGCGCATACCCGACTTGATGCATTGCAATGCCTCGTCAGCCGTCCTCAGCCGCTTTTTGTATTCCATCTCCCATGACATCGACATCCTTTTTGGTTCCCCCTAGTGGGCACTCAGCGCGCCGGCTCCATGCGGCAGGCGAGCGACCTCTTCTTCATACCCCACAGAAGCATAATAAATTGCCCGATCGAAGAACATTTCGAGCATCTGGAGAATCTCCAGCTCACCCATGATCTCCACCGCCCGGTCCATCACGGCCTGGCTCTTCAGGAACTCCCAGAGGTTTTCTTTCGTCAGGATGATGGCCTGGATCACTTCGCTGAGAGGCACGTGCTGCCGGGCACGGCGCGCACCGATCTCGCAATAGCGGTGCTCAATATCGAGCTCGTTCTTCCCGAGAAGCCACTCGCCCAGGTGCCGATAGATTTCGTACACCCGCTCTCTGACTTCGTGGGGAGGAACGTTCCGGAAATGGCAGATCTGAGAACTGCCCTGGACCTTCTCTTCCAGGCCGTTGGCAAGCGCATCGGCGTGGGATTCGATCAGACGAACCAGTCTGTAGGAAAACATCATAACCCCCCCTCGCCGTCCCCCGTCTTTTGTGCGAGGCCCCGCTTCACACCCCAACTTTGACGACCGCGTCCTGATTCGTCCAGCCCTCAACCGGCATCTTCACGGTCTCCACCGTAGGTTCCAGCGTCTGCGGAACCGTAATGGCACGCGAAATCATGCACACCGATTTCGTGCGGCGCAACAGTGTGAGCCCGGCCTCGATTTGATCTTCGGAATGCACCTTCAAGCGGGGACGGATCAGAATTTCATTGAAGTTGCATCCCGTAGCCCTGGTACGTCGCACAAAGCCTTCGATTTCGACCTCCAGGTCGGTGTACTCGAACTTCGCGCTTCGCGCCACATCATGGAAGGTCGTGGTAAAGCAGCCCGCCAGCGCGCAAAGAAGCAACTGCTCAGGCGTCCAACGGCCCTGTAGCCCGCCCAGTTCCGCTGCCTCGGAAAAGTGGATCGTATTGGGCGAGGACTCGCATTTCGCCAGTCCAGTGCGGCCCGAAGTCCACCAGGCCGAAACGCGATAGGTATATTCCGAAGCCATGTCTATACTCCTGCCACTTCCCTGATACGTCTCAAGACGAGAGGGAGAAGATCACCGTGATCGTGGTTTCCACCTCTACCGGTTGTCCGTTGAGCAGATATGGTTTGTAGCGCCACTGTCTGACGGCGGCGATGGCGGCCGGAACCAGCATCGGGTGTCCACTGACCAGTTGCAGGTTCGTGATCTGGCCATTGGAATCGATGACGGCACTCAGCACGACCTCGCCCTGCACGCGCGCCGCGCGGGCCAGCGGCGGATACTGCGGTTCGACTTTCTGGATCAACAATCCCCTGGTGACGCCTTGCGAGATACGCACACGCTGCGGGGTCACGGGAACGAACTTCGGAACGGCAGCGGCCGCGGTGGCACTGACGATGCTTCCAATCACACCCCCGACTTGCCCACCCGGCATTCCACCTGGGACTCCACCGATCACGCCCCCTGTTGCCGGCATCGGCGGTGGCGCTTCCTCTTCCTTGATCATCTGGACCTTCTGTGGAATCTTGCTCGGGGTGCGCAGCTGTCCCGTGCTCAGCAGGTCAGTCTGGATCTGCCGGACGACTCTTTGCACCTGCTCCGCGGCAGGTGGGGGCGGCGGAGGGGGCGGGGGAGGAGCCACCAGGAACGTAAGCAACTGAGCTTTGGGCAGGCTTTCGGTAAAGACCAGCGGCATAATGAGCATGACGCCGATCGCCAAGCAGTTCAAAACAAACGAAAAGGTAGTCGCAAATGTCTGCCTCTTCTTTGCCTGGCCAAAGTCCAGCATACTGTCGGCAAACATCGGTCGCGGCGTGAACTTGGCAGGTTGTAGGTCTGCCTTGGGTAGTACAGGCCCGGTGCTGCGGCCTGATGGTTTGACTCCCTTTACCTCTGGCTCATGAATATCAATCGTGCTCATCGGAAACCTCCCACCTCACCCTGCCTACGAAATCTTGTATAAAAGACCTGATAAGACCCGGAAGAAACGCTTGCAGCCGTCACATCCAAAGACATCTTCGTTCAAGGCTCCATTAGGGCAAATGGCCCTCATCACGACTCTTTGTGACGGGGATCACGATCTGTGCAATCTGCTGTAACCAAAGTAATTCCTGAGGGACTGACGCCCCGAACGCGTTTACCTCACCGCCAATCCTCGATTCGCCACCCCGTAACTCGGTGTATACTGGCGTCCCTTCGTGGCGCTGACCGGGGTCCACTGAAGCTTGCCGAGGAGGTGCCGAACAGGCATGCAGACGTTGAAGCTATTTCTTGCACCTCAAGTCGCTGTGCCCGATAACGTCCTTCAGGCGGCCGGAGCGCAATTGAAGAGCTACTTTGACCAGGTCTGTATGAATCAGGCTCCTCGCATGTTTCTCAGCGCGACGGTGAAGATCAACCCTCATGCTGGCGAGGTCGGCGATCGCGATCTACTGGTCTACATCACCGACGAAAGCTCAATCGTGCGGCTGATGGACAGGGTGTTCGAACCGGGCGTGGATCACGCGCCAATGCTCTCCGGGCATGGTGGAGGCGGAACTGCGACTATGCCGGACGGCAGAGTTCGTTCAGAGGTTTATTGGGGCAGCGGGCTGAATGCCCTCAAGACTTCTACCCAAGATCTCAGGGCGACGGCCCTCGCCAACCTGATCTTCCACGAATGGGCTCACAACAAGCACGCTTCTGATTCCCAGGCCCTCAGCAAGGGAGAAGCAAGCGGCGGGCAGTATGTGCACCTGTACTGCGGATTCGGGGTACTGCAGAGGGGTTTGGCCTACGGCGCTTTGGGCAGGATACACAACATCAGCGCGAATATCAGCGCGATGGCTCGCGTGATTGGCGCTCAGAACAAACAATCCATCAGCGGTCTGTATAATGACGACCTCGGATTCTGAGCCCTCCGACTGATCGGTCCTTTCACCGCATGAAACCATTATGACCGTTGCGATCCAATGCCGCGACTTGCGCAAGACCTACGACGGAAAAGTCGAGGCCGTGCGCGGACTGAATCTCGAAATCCAGGTGGGCGAGTGCTTCGGTCTGCTCGGGCCTAACGGCGCCGGCAAAACTACAACGATCGAGATCCTGGAGGGCCTGCTGCAGCCCACGTCTGGAGAGGTATCGATCTTCGGTCACGCGTGGAGCAAAGATGAGCGGGAAATGCGCGAGTGGCTCGGCATCTCGTTGCAGGAAACGAGGCTTTCGGAGAAGCTCACCGTCCGGGAGACCATCGATCTGTTTGCCAGCTTCTATCGCGAACCGCGTGCGACCGAAGAGGTCATGGAGCAACTGCAACTCACCGAGAAGGCTGACGCCTGGGTGGGCAAGCTCTCCGGCGGGCAGCGGCAAAGGCTCGCTGTGGCGACAGCGCTGGTCTGCAATCCGAGGATTTTGTTTCTCGATGAGCCAACAACCGGGCTTGACCCGCAGAGCCGAAGGCAATTGTGGGACATCATTCGTGCCTTCCAGCAACATGGCGGAACCGTCCTGCTGACCACGCACTACATGGATGAAGCCGAGCGGCTATGCGACCGACTGGCGATCGTCGATCATGGACAGATCATTGCGCAAGGATCTCCGACGGATTTGATCAACCGATTGGGTGGCCATCACGTGGTCGAGTTCTCGGTGAGTGACAACCACTACGGTGCTGCTCTTCCTGCGTGGCGTGCATTGCCGAGCGTCGAGTCAATGCGTGAGGACAACGACATAATCGCATTGAATGTGAAGCAGCCGCATCTGACGATTCCTGCGCTGCTGGACTCGATCGATAAGCATGGTGGCCAGTTACAGCATCTGACCACGCGGCAGGCCAGCCTGGAAGATGTGTTCGTGCGGCTGACCGGGCGGCATTTGCGGGATGAGTGATCCATTTGAGTGATTGAGTCATTCGGTGATTGAGTCACTGAATGATCGAACTAAGGGATTCACCAATGACTCAATCACTCAATCTCTCAATACCGAGGGTCTATGAGTGTTGCACGAGAGATTCCCGAAAAGACCGGATCGGTCCCGCCAGCGGCTGCTCGGCGTAACGGGCGCTGGTCCGGCTACTCCCACCTGCTGATGGCGCGCATGCTGGAGCTGAAGCGCGAGCCAGAAGTTGTCTTCTGGGTATTCGTCTTTCCGCTGCTGCTGGCGTTGGGACTCGGCATCGCCTTCCGCAACAAACCGGGAAATGCCGCGTCAATCGCAATCGTAGAAGGGAATGGATCGCAGGACACGCAAAGTCTTCTGGCGCGCTCGCCCCAACACGATCAGTTTAAGGTCCAGGTGCTGAATGATGACGATGCTCACAAGGGATTCCGGCTCGGCAAGTTCGATCTGGTCATCGAGCCGGGCTCAGGCGGAGCGGTCGCGTATCGGTACGATCCCGCCCGCCCTGAGAGCGTGCTCGCCAAAGCTGAAGTAGATGATGCACTGCAGGCGGCCGCCGGACGCAAAGATACTGTTCCCACCACCTTGGTAGCTTCCTCGGAACCGGGGTCGCGCTACATCGACTTCCTGATTCCCGGCCTGCTCGGCATGAACCTGATGAACTCCGGCATGTGGGGCATCGGCTTCGCACTCGTCGATATGCGGCAACGCAAGCTGCTCAAACGCTTCGTGGGCACGCCCATGCGGCGCACCGACTTCCTCATGGCTCTGGCCTCAAGCCGGCTGATTCTGATGATCATCGAGGTCGGCCTCTTGCTGCTCTTTGGCGTTCTCTTCTTTCACATGCGCGTGCTGGGATCGATCGCATCCATTGCGCTGATTGCCGCGCTCGGCTCGCTGACCTTCGGAGGCGTAGGCCTGCTCACCGCCAGCCGCGCCCAGAAAATTGAAAGCGTCAGCGGGCTGATCAACCTCGTCATGATGCCCATGTGGATTTTCTCGGGCGTCTTCTTCTCTTACGAGCGCTTCCCTGCCATCATTCACCCGCTCATCAAGGCGCTGCCGCTGACGGCGCTAAATGATGCGCTCCGCTCCAGCATCTTGGAAGGCACACCGATTTATCATCAGTGGCCGCGCCTGCTGATCATGATTCTCTGGGGCGGAATTTCCTTCGTGCTGGCACTGAAATGGTTCCGCTGGACCTAAGTTGCTGAACCAGGGATACTAGGCCAGCATGTTTTTTGGGGGTCAGGGACAATTGCTCTGGGCTCAGTCCGGATCTGAATCAAAGCCGACTCGGAGGGCACTCCCATGCCGGAACTCCTACCCGAACAGCAAATCGCCTTGGCGGAATACACGGAAGTACTGACTCAATTTCGCAAACTCACCGATATTCGTTTCACGCTCTTAATGTACCTGCCTTTGGGTACGGTATTCGCGGCAGTGTTCGGAGCCTCGACAGTCGATGTGGTGAGGCAACGCGCGATTTCAGCTTTTGCGTTCGTAGTTACCATATGCATCGCGACTTACGATAAGCGAAACGATCAGCACTACGACGAGCTTGTCTCACGCGCCGCGGAACTGGAAAGAGAACTTCAGATTGAGCACGGGAGCTTTTCGGATCGACCACAGTCCTGGCTGAAGTACGCTTTCGCCCCGGTTGAACATCGATGGCCGATCGGTATGATCTATGCCGCGGCTGCGACACTTTGGGCATACTTGTTCGTGGATACTTTCGGCCGGGATCCATCCTGGCTGAATGCGGTTCCTTCGTGGTTGATAAGGTTTCAACCTGGCCTGCTGCGGCTTCAGCGTAGTCTGGTATGGCTGAAAGTATTCGTGCCAGTCGCCGCGTTTGTCTGCTGGCGGGGATTGCGCAAGATGGAGAAATCTCGCGAAGACAAGCAAAGAGAAGCCGTCAAGGGTTTGATGAAGCGACTTCGTGAAGAGAACCTTGGGCACGCCGAGTTGGCAGAGGCTATCGCGGCGAAACCGGTTTTGGGTATTGGCATGGATAAGGCAAAGCGGCGCGTGGCCTATCACTGGAAGGAATATGAGCAGAAACAGGACGCTCGCGCCGCCAGCGCTCTACTCGCCGCGGTGATTGACCTGCCGGCTCGGTGGATCGAGGATATTTCGAGCGGTCGTCGTTAGCTCTTTGTCCGGGCGGCAGGGGCACGTCCCGTTAGCGTCTCTGCGCCTTCAAGATCGAATCGTTCATCGCCCCTGCTTCCGCGCCATTTCTCGCATCTCGTTGAGATAACCCACATACACCGGAATCGGAATATCCGGCGAATCACCATCATTGAGGAAATGCTCAAGGCGGATCTCCACAGGTATATTCACGAGCACTTCACGAAAACGGGGCATCTGCAGGAGCTTCACTTTCCAAATATCGAGCATCATGGACCGGAAGTCCTCGCTGATGAAGCCCATCTTGCGGTCTCCTAGATAGACTGCGTCAAAGTGGTGCTCCGCGAGAGTGTTTCGGATCGCGTCGGATGGTGGGGAGAAGATATAGACAAGGTGGAAGAGATCCGCTAAATCTCCCCAAAGCACCTTTTCCTGAAAGGCTGAGAACCGGAACCGGGCGCCGTGCCGTTGCTGCAACTGTCGAGGATGATCGCCCGGATGCACTCCTTGCCGTGGAAGTTCCTCCCGGAACCAGCGCAAACGATCCGCTGCAAGGTTGTGCCTCAGAAACTCGACCGCATACGCGTTGGGAAGATAGAGCGTTGCATCCTTATCCAAGCGCGCCAACCAAGATCCCCAATCTCTTGTCTGGAAAGCATCCAACAACGCTGTCACTTCTTGAACCGTCACTTCGGGGTGATACTTCACAGCCTGCCAGAAGTGTTCAGTCGAGTCGTAAGTGTCGCCATACAAAACGATCCCTTCTTCAATGGGATACCAGTTCGAAAGCACGCGGCCTGGAATCGACAGAGAGGCACTCCAGCAGTTCAGAGAGTGCTTCCATTTGTCCTGTACCTTCAGAAACGAGTCCACATAGCCGGCAGGAACCGGCTCTTTGACCTGGGCGATTGCATCTTTGAGTTCCTGTGCAGTATGGGTGATAAGTATCTCCAGCGGCCGCTCATCCAGCATGGAAACAACGCGGCTTTCGATAGCTTCATGCAGTAGCTGGCGCCCCAGACGCTCCCGAGCTGAATGGTCGAAATGCGCGTCCGATGGCCAGCGACCCGTCTGCGAATCAATGTATGGAAATGCCTCCGCCAGAGATTGAAACTGAATAAATCCGTGGATCGCGAAGGGAATCGGTTTCCCTTCCGTGACGATGACCGTGGACGGTGTAACCAGGTTCTGCAGAGTCAGATCTTGTGCGGCAGCGGAAACGCAAACAATCGTAAGAAGCAGAGGAAGAGTGCAGTACGGCTTCCGGAACCAGGAGCCCGTTGGCGACATGGTGCTACTTGGGTTCGATTCGGTTCGGTGAGGCATTGGGTATGCGGGGACAGGAACGATGCACCCCGCATAGGCCTCATTCTGCACTTAGAACGAGGCCGTCTGCGGTGCTTGCGAAAGAACTACTACTACTTGGCTTGCTTGGCCTTCCGCACTTTGGCCCAGCGTTGCCTTTGCGCCTCAGCGATGCGCTCGCGGGCTTCTTTGCTCAGGATACGCTTGCCTCTCCTGGCTCCGTTTGCGCTACCGAGGGCCTGTAAAGCCTTCCCTACTCTCTGCATCTCCTTTTGGAGACGAGAGTACTCACTTTGTAAGGAAGCCACTACCTTGTTCAGGTCGGTCATTTAGGACCCCCTTGTAGGTCCAAGTTAACATGAGACGAGCAAGTAGGCGCAATAATTAGAAGACCTCCATTCCATACAATGAGAACGGACAGTTGGGTGGCCCGACTCGTTCTATATTTAACCCTCGGGAAAAAGTCTGCGTGCTGCGTCGGAACCCAC
>Ga0335071_10005059_pt1 | contig 13748 bp, 11 predicted proteins | sample Lox_Sample_15_FD_206724 | JGI IMG/M metagenome (GOLD analysis project Ga0335071, IMG submission 206724) | Soil microbial communities from Loxahatchee National Wildlife Refuge, Florida, United States - Lox_Sample_1.5 | ecosystem: Environmental > Terrestrial > Soil > Wetlands | place: USA... | reverse complement strand
ACTGCTGTTGGAAGTGAGCACTGCGATATCAGAATCTATGCTGCATCCACTCATATTCACTACGGAATCTATCGCTTTTACCCCGACATCCCCGGATTTTATATAGCTGCTTTCAATAGATACAATTGATCCTTCAATGTAAATATGTTTCGCAGTTATGCCAACAATCCGGGTTTCGTTGCTGTTTTTTACTTCTATCCGATCATAGTCACCGTTGGATATTACACAGTCTTTGCCTTCGCACTTAAATATTTTATTGCCCGTGAATGAAGGCGTTTTAATTTCCTTTTTCTTAACAGAAACTGTAATCCAATCCATGATTATCTTATTGAAATCAACCGGGCGGTCAACCATCGGACAATGACCGAGTCCCGGCATTATCCTCAAATCAGAATCCGGGAGCATCCACTCCAGAAGCCGACCAATCCGCAAAGGCGAGACGGGATCTTTCTCACCCCAGATTATAAGCGAGGGAACTTTTATTTTATCGATGATATTGCTGAAGTCGGTGTTAAGCAAAACCATCCCGGCTGTCTTGGCGGGATCACCACTATACAGTTTTTTTTTCAGTAATTCATTGCTCAATGAACTGCTGCCCGTTTCATCCCTGAATCCTCTATCCATGCTCTCAAGGTTTGCGATCATTAAGTTCTGTATTGTTGATGCCGGTATATTCATCATATCCATAAATTTATTAGGCTCAACATTGATGAATTTCTTGATGAATGCTGAACGGTTAAGTATCCCTGCTGAGTCTACAATAATAATGCGCTCCAGATTTTCCGGATATGTGCCCGCATAATAAAGGGCGATCGCCCCGCCCAGTGAATGTCCTATGATATAAAGCGGCCCTTTTGTGTATTTCTTTACGATCCAGTTGACAAATGCGGCATAGTTTTGTGGAGAATACAGATCATTTTCCTTGCTTGAACGCGCAAACCCGGGTAGATCAAAGGCAACAACATGATATTTATTCTCAAGTTCGGGTATCAGGTTCTTCCAGATTCCGGCACCTTCATCCCCGATTCCATGTATCAATACAACACTCTTAGCATGACCTTTGCCGGATTCAAAAAAATAGATCTTGCTGTTAAATATAGGTTCACGTATGAATTCTTCCCTACTTCCTGTTTTTCCATACAGGTCCGTTATTAAAAAGACGGAAGAGACCGCGAATACCATTAATAACGTCATTACTTTTTTCATAAAAACTACAGCAGATGTAATATTTCACTAAGAGTAGGGTGAGGAATAACCCACTTTTTCAATTCCTTCCTGCCCATCTCATTTGCTACAGCCAGACTCATAGGAGCAATTAACTCACCAGCATCATCCCCGATGATGGTCACACCGATTAGCTTGTCTTCACAAAAGACTGCCTTCACAAAACCATTTCCTTTAAGCTCCGTCCTCGCCATGATATTGGTTGCGTATTCCACTCTTTTTGTCTCCACATTTAAACCCTCTTCCGATGCCTGCCTCTCGGTAAGCCCAACACGGGCCACGCTCGGATGAGTATATATGACGGAAGGTATTGCCTCTTCCCTGTATTTAATAGAGCGATCACCCCTGAGATAATCGGCAACAGCCCTACCCTGCTGAATTGCCCGGTGCGCGAGCATTACACCCCCGGTGACGTCACCAACAGCATATATACCTTCTCTGCTGGTTCTTTGATTCTCATTTATAATTATACCCTTTTTATCATACTCGATGCCACACTGATTCAATTCATCAAAGAGCAAAACCGGTTTTCTACCCGTACAAATCATGGCATATTCTGCCTTTAATTCTAATATTTGTGTATTTTGAATTGCTTTCAATTGAACTCCATCAGGGACCTCGTGGAGTGCTTCCATCCTGGCCGATGTGTGGACGGTGATTCCGAGGCGGGTCAGCTCCTGCCTTAAGAAGGCAGCAACCTCTTCGTCCTCACAGGGAATTATTTGGTCCAGGAGCTCAACAACGGTCACTTTAACTCCCAACTCGGCAAGAAAGGTCGCAAACTCCACACCGATCACACTTCCCCCGACAATGACAACAGACTCCGGCAAAGTGTTTAGAGCGAGAAAGCTGTCAGATGTTAAAATACGTTGAGATGGATTTATACCAGGCGGTAGCAGCGGTTTCGAGCCCCAGGCAATAATGATGTTATCAGCAACCAGACGTTGTGCATCACCCTGCGGTGGGGTTAATAATACTTCTCCAGGATTTATGATTTTCCCTTCACCGGACATCAGGTCAACACCTGCATCCTTCAAAGATTTCTGTACGCCAAGGGATGAAATGGTAACCATCTGCTGTTGGTGACGCTTCACCGCGGTATAATCGACTGAGACTTCCCCCGTAGAAATACCCAGGCGTTTCAGTTTCTTGACGTTCATGTATTGCTTACTGCATGCCAGCAGTGCTTTTGTCGGAACGCAGCCCCGGTGGGTGCATGTGCCGCCCCATTTATTCTTCTCAATAATGGCAACCTTCGCCCCCTGTCTTGCAGCCTGTTCAGCCGCGGCATGGCCTCCCGGACCGGCACCAATAATGATAAGATCATGTGTATTGGACATTACGAACCCTCTCAGCCCCCTCCAGAGGGAGACAACTTAGTGGAATCAACTGTATCTTGTTTCTGCGGCGTGATAGGAACTGCGGACAAGAGGTCCCGCTTCAACATGTTTAAAGCCCATTTCATACGCTCTCTCTTTGATCATTTCAAATTCATCGGGGTGATAATATTTAATGACAGGCCAGTTATCGCGTGTCGGCTGCTGGTACTGTCCAATGGTTATTCTTTCACAGTGAACCGCTGCCAGGTCATGGAGCAGACCCAGAATGTCGTCCCAGCCCTCTCCAAAACCCACCATAAATCCTGATTTGGTGATGATTTTATATTCACTGTATTTATACGCCCGCTGAAGCAATTCCAGAGATATGCGATAATCTCCTTGGGGTCGAAGATCCTTGAATAATGCGGGAACAACCTCCATATTATGATTAATTACAAAGGGACTACTTTCGATGACGCGTTCAAGAGCATCCCAATTGCCCCTTAGGTCCGGGATTAGTACTTCTACCTTACATCCCGGTATTACCAGTTGTAACTTTTCCACGCATCGGGCAAATATCTTCGCACCTCCATCTGGAAGATCATCCCGTGTGACAGACGTAATAACAATATACTGAAGTCCCAGTTCTTCAACAGCCCTGACAAGCCGAACCGGTTCACTTTCATCCACCCCTTCGGGTTTCCCATGTTGTACATTACAGTAAAGACAGTGGCGGGTGCAGATATTACCCAGAATTAAAAAAGTGGCTGTCCCAGAACTAAAACACTCGGTCACGTTGGGACAGTGCGCCTCCTGGCAGATGGAGTGGAGTTTTAAATTGGATAGGATCCCCTTAACATGCTTGAATTCCTGTGATGAGGGGAGTCTTACTTTGAGCCATTCAGGTTTCCGTTTGATCTGCATCTGAGCTTTGAACCCGCTTCTTAGCCTTGAATATACCAATAATGCCGAACAGTAAAAATATCGTGCCCATTATTAGCTGAGGAATGGCGGCATCAAGCTGCCCTGTAAGGTGATACTGCATTATTGCTTGTATGAGATTCACCAGACCAAAAAAGAGAAAAAAGCCGGGCACCACATAATTGAGAAGTTTACGTGCATTCAAAGGCGCCTGGGGAAGCCTTTTTGCCTGTTCGGAAGGTAGACTCGGAGCAGTTATTCTCTGCTTTACTGCATCCGGCCTCTCGCTCACTTCATTCTTTTCTTTCCCCGCGAGAGCCCAGATGATTCTGTCTCTCTCTTTCGGATCTTTTATATCTTTCAGTTTTTTAATTATCCTGTCTCTTTCCATATAATCCTTCTTAATGCAGATTTACACTGCTTGCATAATGTCCTCTAACACCTGCCCGGCCAGCAGACATCGGGCTCCCTTGCTGCCTTTACGTCATCCAGGCGCCTGACCGGAGTAGTCAGAGGAGCAGACTTGACCATATCCGGATTTTCCTTTGCCTCTTTTGCAATGGTAATCATGGTGTCACAGAAGGCATCCAAAGTTTCCTTGCTTTCTGTTTCGTTCGGCTCGATCATGATGGCCTCAGGTACGATCAATGGGAAGTATATGGTCGGCGGATGATAACCATAATCTAATAGGCGTTTTGCAATATCCGATGTATGGACACCACTTTCCCTGGCTTGCCGTCTTCCTGAAAAAACACATTCGTGCATGCAGATCCGGTCATAAGCGAGGTCATAATAATCCTTTAAACGTCCTTTCACATAATTGGCATTCAGAACAGCCATCTCGCTTGCCCTTCTCAGCCCATGCGATCCGAGAGAACGGATATAAGTATAAGCCTTTACCATCACATTAAAGTTACCATAAAAGGCCCTTACCCGTCCAATACTGTCCGGACAATTATATTCCCAATCATAACGTTCTTCCTTCTTCACGACCCTTGGTATGGGCAGATACGGAACCAGGTTCTTCCCGACTCCTACAGGGCCACTGCCGGGACCACCGCTACCGTGCGGGGTCGAGAACGTCTTGTGGAGATTGAGCTGTATTACATCAAAACCAAGACTGCCCGGTTTTGTTATTCCCATGAAGGCATTGGCATTGGCGCCGTCACAATATAAGAGGCCTCCCTTACCATGAATAATTTGAGCAACTTTTTCTATATTCCGTTCAAAGAGACCCAAAGTGTTGGGATTCGTTAACATCAAGCCGGCAACATTCTCTGTCATTAATTCACGCATGTGATCGATGTCCACGCCTCCCTCGGCATTGGAGCGCACGGTTACTACCTGATATCCGCACAACGCCCCGGAGGCAGGATTAGTACCATGGGCGGTATCGGGAATTAATATATGCTTTCGCTTTTCCCCCCTCTTGTCAAAATATTTTTTTATTACCATGACGCCGGTGAGCTCTCCATGGGCGCCCGCGGCAGGCTGGAGTGCAAAATCAGCCATACCAAAGATTTCACTCAAATACTGCCGCAGTTCATACATGAGCTGTAATGATCCCTGGGAAAATTCGACGGGCGCATACGGATGGAGGCTGGTAAATCCTGGAAGCCTTGCGACATCTTCATTAACCTTAGGATTATATTTCATCGTGCATGAACCCAATGGGTAGAAACCCACATCGACGCCAAAGTTCCGCTTCGATAACTGCGTATAGTGTCTGATCAAATCAACTTCCGCAACCTCCGGCAGGTCAACATCATCCCTGAGAAGGCTTTTGCTGATAATGCTGTCAACCGCCACTTCCGGCACATCCGATTTCGGAATACCAGTGGACATTCTTCCAGCACGGCTCTTTTCAAATATCAATTCCATCAGTTTCCCTCCAGCTTATATATCTTGATTAGGCAACAAACGAACCAACCCTGTCAATATCGCTTTTCGAGAGCATTTCCGTAGCGCAGAGGAGCAGGGTGTTTTTTAGTTTGGGATAATCTTTCTCCACTTCATAGCCGCCGATAATCCCTTCTGCTTTCAGTTTCTGATTGACTTTTTGGGGATTAGGACATTTAATAATAAACTCATTATAAACAGGGGCCGGGAAGACAATTTCCCAACCTTTGAGTCCGGCAAGTTTCTGCTTCAGATAGTGTGTCTTCTGTATATTTAGCTCCGCCAATTTTTTCAGGTTTTTCCCCAGGCTGACCAGATAAACAGCGGCTGCCAAGGCGCAGAGGGCCTCATTGGAGCAGATATTCGATGTGGCCCTTTCCCGTCTGATGTGCTGTTCACGGGTCTGAAGGGTGAGGACGAAGCCCCGCTTTCCTTCTCTGTCCACTGTAGCCCCGGCAAGTCTGCCGGGGATCTTTCTCAGAAATTTATCAGTAGCGGCAAAGATTCCCAGATACGGGCCTCCATAATTCATGGGATTTCCGAAACCCTGCCCTTCGCCGACTACAAAATCTGCTCCCATTGCACCGGCCGGCTTAAGAATGCCTAATGACGTGGCATCCGTAAAACCGGAGACAAGGAGTGCGCCCTTGGCATGTACCGCAGATTCGATCAAAGAGATGTCCTCAATGATCCCGAAGAAATTGGGGCTTTGTACCAGTACCGCTGCGGTATTTTCATCTACAGCCTTTATCAGGGCCTCCCGATCAAGCTGGCCGGATTTGCCATAAGGAACTTCCACCAATTCATACCCGTTTGACCAGGCGTATGTACCGACCACCTGCCGATACTCGGGATGTACGGAGCGCACGATGATAATCTTAGACCGGTTCAGGGTCTTAGCTGCAAGTATCGCCGCCTCGGCCATAGCAGAGGCACCGTCGTACATGGATGCGTTGGCAACCTGCATCCCCGTAAGCTTGGCGATCATGGTCTGATATTCATAAATTGCCTGCAGGATTCCCTGGCTGATCTCTGCCTGGTAGGGCGTGTATGCCGTATAGAACTCGGACCGGGAAAGGACATGCCCGACGACGGCAGGGATGTAATGATTGTAAGCCCCTGCTCCCATTAAAGTGATTGGGGGAATGACATTCTGAGATCCAATGCCCTTCATCAGGGCAAAGACTTCCTGTTCGGAAAGGGCAGGAGGCAATTCCATAAGTTTCTTTATCTGATATTTTTCGGGAATATCTACAAAAAGCTCGGCGATTGACCGGATGCCGACCGTCTCCATCATCTGTCTTTGATCTTCCGCGGTATGGGGGGCAAAATCCATAATGCGTACCTTTCTCTTATATGGTTAATGTTTCAGGTTGGGCGTTATTGCGATTCAATGTTTGCGGTGACATTTCAGATTAATGTTTTTCTTCTTTTATCATCTCCGAGTAACCGGCGGCATCCATAAGGTTATTCAACTCGGCAGGATTGTCCATTTTAAGTTTTGCCATCCAGCCTTCTCCGAAGGCATCCTGATTAACAATTTCCGGATGGTTCTCGAGTGCCCGATTAACTTCTTTGACTTCTCCGCTCACCGGCGCATAAACATCAGAAACGGACTTGACGGATTCCACCACTGCCAATTGTTCCATCTGCTTGACCTTCTTTCCAACTGCAGGAAGCTCCACAAATACGATGTCGGTAAGCAGCTCCTGAGCATGATCGGTTATCCCCATAGTAATCGTTCCATCTCCGTTATCTTTTGCCCATTCATGTTCTTTTGTGTACCTTCTGTCCGCAGGATTTGGTTTTGACATGCTCTCCCCCTCAATCTATATTTATGATTTTTTCAGAAATTATTATTTCTTCCTTCTATAAAAAGGCAACTTTACAATCCGAGCTTTTGCCTGATAATCACGGATCTGGATAAAAATCTCTGTACCCTGCTCACTGAGTGCCGTGGGGACGAAGGCAAACCCCACTGCCTTCTGTAAGGTAGGGGTAAATGTACCGGACGTTACTATTCCTATTTCCTTGCCTTCCTTGAATACCTTATACCCATGCCTGGCGATACCTCTATCTTCCATCTCGAAACCGACCAGCTTCCTGGAAAGGCCTTTTTCCTTTATCTGTCTCAAGGCAGCGCTTCCAACAAATTCTTTTTCAAGGTTCGTTATCCATCCGTAAACAACCTCCAAAGGAGTGATTGTTTCATCCATATCATTACCGTATAACATCATCCCGGCCTCCAAACGAAGTGTGTCACGGGCGCCCAGGCCTGCGGGTTTCAATCCAAAGTCCGCGCCGATTTTCAGCAGTTCCTCCCAGATATCTCCAATTTTTCGACTGTCCGCGTAGACTTCAAACCCATCCTCACCCGTATAGCCGCTGCGCGACACAAGCGCCGGAAAATTCATAACTTTAGTATTCATGGAATGGTAGTATCTTAAATTATCTAAATCATTTGCCGTAAGTTTCTGCAGAATCATTTGTGACAGAGGTCCCTGTATATCCAATTTACCTATTTGATCACTGATATCTTTAATTTCAACATTAGAAAAACCTTTTTCTTTTTTTTGTCTTTCGATCCAGGAGAAGTCCTTGTCTTTCGTTCCGGCATTCGTCACGATCATGTAGCGATCCTGGTCAAATTTATAAACAGTCAGATCGTCAATGATACCGCCATTTTCATTTGTTATAACACTCAGCTTGAGTTGCCCGATGTCCTGACCCTCTATATTTCTGCTTAATACCCATTGCAGCAATTCGAAGGCCTGGGGACCTTTGACCTCAATCTCTCCCATATGACAGATGTCAAATAGTCCTGCTTTCATCCTGGTTGCGTTGTGCTCTTCAATTACATTGCTGTATTGAACAGGCATCGCCCAGCCGCCGAAATCAATAATTTTCCCACCAAGTGCTAGGTGACGATCATAGAGAGGGGTTTTTTTCATGGATAAGTCTCCGTTGGAACGTTAGAGGGTTGTTATCTAGCAAGTCTATTTTTAGCCGTTCAATAGAAGAGACTGTTTCTGATTTACATAAACTACTTATAAACGAGAGACCGGATTGTGATAAAAATACTGCGACGGAAAAAAATGTTTGTATTTGTAAAAAATTTTGATCCTACGGCAAGACATCCGCAGGTTGTTCATTCAATTTTAATGACATTCCGGCTTTGCAGACAGTCGTGGTAAGCTTTGTAGCACGGTTTATACTATATTTCAAGATATTAATACTTCGTCCATTAATGTATGATTGGCTTCTCCGGTATTTTCTTAACACTGTAATAAAGAAGATGAGATTTGATGAGATTTAAAGTTTGTCGGAAATTGTGTCATCAGTGGCTGATTCTTTCTGTTTTAAAATCCTGGCAAAGAAATCCTGCCTCTGCTTCGGAATATACATTGCACCTTCGTGGTCGATGATCAGCTTTCCCTCCAGATGATCGACTTCATGTTGTACAACGCGGGCGAGGTAATCCATGTAGCGTTTGTTTATTTTACGCCCGCTCTGATCATATGCCCGGACTTTGATTTCAGGAAATCTGCTTACTTCGACCTGAATTTCCGGACATGAGAGACATCCCTCCGCCATCGTTACCAATTCTCCCCGGGTCTGTGTTATCCTGGGATTGATCAGGATGTCATAGTCACCTTCGTTTTTCGACCAGTTCTTCTCGTTAAAACCTTTGTTTCTGAATATAATTATTCTTTTACTGATACCTATCTGCGGAGCTGCCAGACCTGCGGCTTCTTCCAATGCGAGGAAGGCATCGATGAGTTTTTTGATGTCTCTTTTTCTAGCTTCGTCAAAGGGAGCCCTTATATCTGCACAAGGTTTCCTCAAGACGAGGATTTCTTCTTCATTTATTCCTTCATTGTTCCAGACGGTTAAAATTTTTTCCTTGGGCATCACTTTCTCCGGGTAAAGCTTATTCAGCTAATTTATAACATTCTCATTCTATTATTTCAAGGGGCTAACGATTTTCAAATATCCTTGCCAAATAGATGAATGTCTGTTAATTCTCCAGCGATACCTTAACACTGAAAAATAAATATATGGGTACCGCCTTGATAAACACGATAATCACCAGAAAGACGAGACAAGAATTTGCCAGACTTATGCAATTTGAAAATGGGTGGTTACCGGAAATAAATCCCTGCAGCACGGCAAATTTACCTCTCCTGTACATCCATATCCCTTTCTGCGAGAAACTTTGTCCTTACTGCTCCTTCCACCGTGTTGTGTTCGACAGTGCCCTTTGCCGTGACTATTTTGTCGCCCTCAGGGGCGAGATTATGCTGTACAAAAATAGAGGATACGATTTCAGCGGCATATACGTTGGAGGGGGAACGCCCACTATCCTGATGGAAGAATTGGAAAAAACGCTTGCACTGACAAGAGAATGTTTCTCAATCCGGCAAATCTCCGTCGAAACCAATCCGAATCATTTGACAGACAGAAATATTAGCTTACTCAAACGCATCGGTGTAAACCGCCTTTCCGTGGGAGTGCAGAGTTTTGATGACAGTCTTCTCAAAAACATGGATCGATACGAAAAGTACGGAAGTGGTGAGGTTACAGCGAATCAGATAGCGCAGACTCTGGGACATTTTGACACTCTAAATGCCGATATGATGTTCAATTTTCCATCCCAGACCATGAACATGCTGGACAGAGATCTGGATATTTTAATGGATACAGGGATAGATCAGATTACGTATTATCCCCTCATGGTTTCAGATTTGACCCGGCAGACAGTCAGCGAAAAAATTGGGGTTGTCGATTACAATAAAGAGGAACTGTTTTACCATCGGATTACAGAGCGGCTGGTTCCAGCATACAGGCACTCATCAGCATGGTGTTTCTCAAAAAAAGCCGTCATGATCGATGAATATATAGTTGATTTTGATGAATACGCCGGCCTTGGAAGCGGTGCTATCGGCTATTTGAACGGTATATGCTACGCTAATACCTTTAATATCGAAGAGTACATCAACCGAATTAAGCGGGGTGAGATACCCATAATGGCATTCCGTGATTTTCCCCTTAAAGATCAGCTCCGCTATGATTTTCTCATGAAGCTATTCGGTATGAAAATGGATGTTTCGACCTTGCAAAAAAAGTATGGAGGAATTTTATATAGGACTCTGTGGTTTAATATACTTGCATTTATACTGGCAGGTGCCTTACAGTATCGTTCACCGTATTTCCTTCTGACAAAACGGGGGTGCTATCATTGGGTGATTATGATGAGGGAGTTTTTTATCGCCGTTAACAATTTCCGCGATTTTTGCAGGTCAAGGTAAAAGGAATATGAAAAAACAAAAGATTGATGACCAAAGAAAAACATTACTGAGAGGCCTCCCCAAAATTGATGAGGTAATGCTTTCTCTGGAGAAACGGGATGTATTTACAAGAACCCCCCGAAATATCGTCAGGTCTGTTTGCCGCTCCGTAGTGGAGGAACTGAGGCAGGATATCCTGAAAACAGAGGCAAAGGATATGCGCCTTCCTAAGGCCGGACAGGTCGCCGATAAGGTGACGCAGATAATAGAGAACCTCCATAAGTACCGCCTGCGCAAGGTAGTAAATGCAACGGGAGTTATCTTGCATACCAACCTGGGCAGGTCTCCCCTCTGTACCGACGCTCTGCAGAGGCTCGTGGAGATAGGGAAGGGTTATTCAAATTTGGAATATAATCTTAAGAAAGGGGAGAGAGGGTTACGATACGATCACGTTCAGAATATTCTATGTGAGTTATCCGGTGCAGAAGATGCACTAGTCGTAAACAACAATGCCGCAGCCGTGCTGCTAACTCTCAACACCCTTGCTGAGGGGAGAGAGGTGATTGTCTCAAGAGGAGAACTCGTCGAAATTGGAGGCGAATTCCGGATCCCGGAAGTCATGGAGAAAAGCGCTGCACGTCTCCGGGAAGTGGGAACAACAAACCGGACGCGCATTGCAGATTATAAAAAAGTAATCGGTCCGGAGACCGGGCTCATCCTGAAGGTACACACAAGTAATTTTAAAATGGTCGGCTTCACTGAAGATACCGACCTATCCTCGCTTGTCTCCCTGGGTAAAAACCACAGCATACCTGTGATGTATGATCTGGGGAGCGGCTGCTTTACTGAACTGGATCGTTACGGACTGGACAGGGAACCAACTGTCGGTGATGTGTTAAAAACAGGTGTGGATGTAGTTACCTTCAGCGGCGACAAGCTCCTGGGCGGGCCCCAGGCGGGCATTATCCTCGGGAAGAATGACATCCTTCTGAAAATCAAAAAAAACCCCCTCACCCGCGCACTCCGTATCGACAAATTGACCCTGGCTGCTTTGGAGGCAACAATGATGCAATACCTCCAACCGGAAATGGCCGTCAATCGGATAAGGGTTCTTAAAGCATTAACAGAGCCTCTCGAGGATGTTACCAAGCGGGCGAAAAAACTCCTGTCTATATTGAGAAAGGAGCGTTATGATGGAATTGTCCTGTCTTTGAATAAAGGATTTTCCATGCCGGGAGGAGGTTCGCTACCCACCCAGGAAATTCCTACCATGTTGCTCAGTGTCGTATCAGAGCGCATGTCGCCAAGCAGTCTTGAAGAGCACTTAAGATACCTTGACGTCCCGATAATTGCGCGCATCGCGGAAGATGAAGTTCTCTTTGACCTGAGGACTATTGAGGAGGAAGAATTCCCATATATAAGGGACGGGCTAAAAAAAATCGCTTCATCATAGAGGATAGATCGATGAATTCACAAGAGGGAAAATTCCATGAATTCATCGTTGCTTCAGACGAAGCCGGGTTGAGACTGGATATTTATCTTACGCGGAAAGATATAGGCTTATCACGTTCTCAAATCAAGAAATCCGTAGATGATGGTTTAGTCCGGGTAAATCATGACCATACCAAGGTCAGCTATAAATTGAGGCGCGGGGATATTGTTCAAATCAGCAAACGAGAGCCGACAGTCTACCATGCCCTACCCCAAGACATCCCTCTAACCATCATATATGAAGATTTTCATATCCTCGTAGTTGATAAGCCGGCAGGGATGGTTGTACACCCGGCGGCCGGACATTATCAGGATACTTTAGTCAACGCCATACTTCATCATTGCAAAGACCTTTCCGGCATAGGCGGAATCCTTCGCCCGGGGATAGTGCACAGACTGGATAAAGGAACATCAGGGCTGCTGGTAATCGCCAAATCGGATGAGGCACATCAGGGGTTGACCGGTCAGTTCAAGAGGCACGAGGTTCGTAAGATATACAAGGCCCTGGTATATGGAAATCCTAAGGAGGATGAAGGGGTAATCGATGCACCTGTGGGCAGGCACCCGGTAGATCGAAAGAAGATGTCCACAAGAAGCCGGCGAAGCAAAGAGGCGATCACGCGCTGGCGGGTACTTGAACGGTACGGTGTGGCAGCCCTGTTAAATGTGGACATCGTGACAGGGAGGACACACCAGATCAGAGTGCACCTGACAGCCTTAGGTTATCCCGTGGTGGGAGACAGTATGTACGGAAATCCGAAACGTGCAAATACAATTAATAATACCTTTTTGAGGGCAAAGCTGAAGGCAATGAAGCGGCAGGCCCTCCATGCAGAACATATCGGTTTCGTCCATCCCATTACCCACCAGGATATGGCCTTTTCATCACCCCTGCCGGATGATATGGCGGGGTTATGTAACTTTCTCAGGAAAAACAAAAAGGAATAGCTCATGCATCTCAGGAGTGTGGACTTTCATCAATCGAAATATCCGACGAAGGATTCTTATCCTTTTAACTTATCAGTCTTTCAACAAACGAAATACATAACCTTTGATGCCCCGGTTTCTTTTTTTGTCGGCGAAAACGGCTCGGGAAAATCAACCTTATTAAAGGCCCTGTCGCGTTCATGCGGCATTTATATATGGCAGGAATCTGAAAGAGCCAGATACAATCACAATCCATATGAAGACAAATTCAGCAATTACCTTGCGATTAAATGGGCGGACGGCATGGTGTCGGGATCGTTCTTCGGATCTGATATTTTCCATCATTTTACTCAGATCCTGGACGAATGGGCGGCAGCAGATCCAGGACAATTAATATATTTCGGCGGCAGATCTTTGATGACCCAATCTCATGGCGAATCCCTGATGTCATTTTTCAGATCACGTTACAAAATTAAAGGTCTCTATTTATTGGACGAACCGGAAACGGCGCTTTCTCCACGCAGTCAACTTGCATTGCTTGAATTATTGATGAATACAACCGGTAGTGATCACGCTCAATTCATTATTGCAACTCACTCCCCGATACTCCTGGCATGTCCCCGCGCCTCGATCTTTAGTTTCGATTACAGCCCCATAAAAAAGATCAGATACGAAGAGA
>Ga0335071_10005058_pt1 | contig 13750 bp, 14 predicted proteins | sample Lox_Sample_15_FD_206724 | JGI IMG/M metagenome (GOLD analysis project Ga0335071, IMG submission 206724) | Soil microbial communities from Loxahatchee National Wildlife Refuge, Florida, United States - Lox_Sample_1.5 | ecosystem: Environmental > Terrestrial > Soil > Wetlands | place: USA... | reverse complement strand
GCTGGCCCTCGCGCTGTCCCGCCAGGTCGTGCAGCTGTCCGCTGGCCTTCGCGAGCTGAACTCGATGTTCCTCGATGAGGGATTCGGCACCCTGGACCCGGAAACTCTCGATACCGTCGCCACCACGCTGGAGCGGCTCGCCGCCGACAAGGATCGCATGGTCGGCCTGGTCACCCACGTGGCGGCCCTGGCCGAGCGCGTTCCGGTCCGGTTCGTGGTCAGCCGCGACGGCGCCACCTCCGCCCTGCGCCGGGAAGGGCCATGACCGTTTCCTATACCGTCGACCCGTGGGATCCCGGGTACGGGGTGGCGTTCAGCGAGGAACTGGACGGCGGCGCCCTGGCGGAATCCAGCGCCGAGCTCAACCTCGACCTGGAGGTGCCCAGCGCGCAATGGCGGCCCGTCGACGCCGATCCCGCCATCGTCCTGCCCGGCACCGTGCTGTTCGCAGACGGCGTGCGCCGCATCGACGCCCGGATCTGGGTGCACGGGACCAGGCCGCAGCCGGTCCCCGGGCTCGCCGCCTCCTTCGCCGCCGGCCTGGTTTCCTGCGACGGCGTCGCCCGGATCTCGGCGGTCACCGTCGAACGCGGCCTGTTCACCGCCGCCGCCGAAGCCACCGGCATCACCGCCGGCCGCCTGAGCTACCCGGCCCGGCTCGCCGCCGGACCAGCGTTCGACCAGCTATCGCTCGCCCTGCAGCAGCGCCTCACCAGCACCGAGGTAGACCTCGCCGTGACCTACCGGGCGCAGAACCCGGCCGTCGACGATCTCCTGGTCGTCGACGGCCCGCTGCGCGGCCGCACCCACTTGGACCGCGCCGTCGGCTACATCAAGAGCCACCACGCCTCCTACCTGCCTCCGGAGCAGGCCGCCGTCGTCTCCGCCCTGCGACCGGGCCAGCGGACCCCGGCGTTCACCATGGGCACCTCGTGGCGGCGCAACTCCTGGTACCTCCAGCTGCCGAACACCTCCGGCGTCCCCTGGTCCGGCGTCGTCCGGCTCGAATGCTCAGCCGACCTGCCGCTCGCCGAGGTGACCCGTCTCGCCGACCTGACCGCCCGCCTGCTGCCGCCGCTGGCCAGCGCACCGCACAAGGACCCCCGCGCCCCGCAGAACCTGGTCCCGATCGGCGGCCTGGAACGCGAACTGCGGCACCGCCTAGGCGACCAGCAGATCCTCTACCGCACCCTACGTGCAGCCGCGGGCACGCCGCGTGCTGTCATACCGTAGTTACGTGGCTCAGCATGAGAAGAGTTCGGTATCCCTACCGCCCGAGCTGGCCAGAGCGGTGGAAGACGCGGCCCGGGCCGAGGGGACTACCTTCAGTGGCTGGCTGGCGCAGACCGCGGCGCACCGGCTCAAGCTGGAGGCCGGACGGAAGACGGTGGCGGCGTGGGAGCAGGAGAATGGCCCGCTGACCGAGGCTGAGCTGGCTGAAGGACGGGCGCGAGCTCGGGCCTCCATTGGCCGGACATCTGCTGATTCCGCCGACCGGAAGTCCGCATAGCCGGGATGGGCGGCTTCACCCACGACACCGGTGCGCTGGTGGCGGCCGAACGAAACAACCGCCAGATGTGGGCGTTGCATGCGGGCTAACTGGCCGAGGAGGTCATCCCCACGGTGCCTGTCGCGGTACTGGCGGAATCATGGCGAGGAGGTTCCCGGCAGGCCAGCCTGAGCCGTCTCCTCCGCATGTGCGACACCGAGCCGATGAGCGAGAACCTGGCCAAGGACGTCGGCGTCCTGGCCGGGAAGTCCGGTCACGACGACATCGTCGATGTCTCCGTCGTCGAGGGCGCCTTCAGCAGCGGCGATGCCGTCGTCACCCACATCCGGACGATCACCGAGGCCACCGGAGCCAGACTCAATCGAATCCATTTAGCGTGTACAAGGTTCCGCGGATTTGTCAAACTCTGAGGGCGAGCATTCCGCTGGCCAGCGGTTATGCTGGTCAAGTGCCAGATCGGGATTGTGAGACCTTACGGTCCCCTACCTGATTTTCGCCTGATTTGACAGAAGGATCGCCATGAAGAAAGCAAATAAGCTCGGCGTTGCCTTCGTCTGCTTCATCGTGTTGATCATCATCGGAATCTCTAGCTGCGGCGGGAGTGCTACGTCGAGCGGCGAGACTTCATCGATCGGCAGTGGCTCACCTGTCGGCTCATCGATTGTCACGACGTCCGCTCCGGCCCCGTCGCCGTCAACGACAACTGCGCCCGCTCCGGCCCCGTCGCCGCCGACAACAACTGTGCCCGCTACCGCTGCGCCACCGCCACCCGCGCCAACGAGTGCGCCTGCTGCTGCGTCCACGACCTCGTCGGGCTGCTACCCGCTTACCAACAGGGGGAACTGCTATAAACCAGGCGAATACTGCCGTAAGAGCGACCATGGCGCATCTGGGGTAGCCGGTGATGGCAAGCGCATCGTCTGCGAGAACAACAACGGCTGGCGCTGGGAGCCCGTATAACCATCGCCAGTGTCGGAAAGGCTCAATAAAGGAACTACGACAGAAACGACAAGGCTCCGGCCGATCGAGCGACCGGCGAGAATATTGATTGTCTTATGCGGTTATTAGAGGATCCTGGTTATGGCCGCTAGGTTCGGGCCGAGCGCGGGAGTTCCCTAACCGAGAAGCCACTGAGCTAATTTCATCCTGTTTGTGATGGGTTCGTCACGGTCTGGTGGCGGTCCGGCGTGTCTCCCCTGGGGAAGCCTCTGGTAATTGAGGCAGTCGACCAAGATCCACGCTCAAGACCAGGGGCTCCAGTTGCTTTTCTACCGTGCCGCGCTGCCATTGTCGTCCAGGACCCTGTCCTATGCCGCCGGGATCATCCGCCGCCACCGGAAGCTGATCGGATCGTGCTGGCGCAAGCTGAACCCCGGCCAGCCGGCCCTGCTGGTCTCGCGAACGACATCGACTTCTGGAACCCCGCGAACAGCCGCATCCCGAAGTCCGCCGGCGGGTAGCCCCCGATCACGCCGACTGCCGCTGATGGGCGCCCGAGGAATGTCATAGCCCACTGCCAAAGTGGACGTCATGCACCGAAGGGGGGCACCATGAGTGTCGTGACGATCGCCGAGGCCTGGCCCGCGGCGGGCCGCCCGTTCACCGTCGCCGAGCTGGATCGGATGCCAGATGACGGCCGTCGGTACGAGCTGCTGAGCGGAGTGCTCGTCGTGAGCCCCCGGCCGACCACCGTTCACCAGTTCGTCGCGATGCGCCTGCTGCGTGTGCTGGCCGACGCCTGCCCCGAAGACCTCTGCGTCGTGCCCGAGCCCGCCGTCATACTTGGCCCGCAGACCGAGTTCGATCCCGATCTCGTGGTGGTCCGCATGGACCAAATCGGCGGCGCGAAGTTCACCGAGCCGCCGCTGCTCGTGATCGAGATCCGGTCGCCCAGCACCGCGCTCATCGACCTGAACAGGAAGAAGGCCGCGTACGAGAGATTCGGCGTGCCGTCGTACTGGATCCTGAACCCGGACCCGCCCCAGCCGGGACTGACCGTCTTCGAGCTGGGGGAGGGCGGTTACGCCCTGGTGGCCAAAGCGTCGGGGCCCTTCGCCGTCGGCCGTCCGTTCACCGTCAGCATCGACCTGGCCGACCTGACCCGCGGATTGCCCCGCTGACCGGCGTGGCCATCACGCGAGGCACGCACCAGGCCCGTTCGGCTATGTCCGGGCCTTCCTGATAACCCTAGGACTTCAACGCGGGGTGGGAGGACCGCGGAAGGCCGCCGAGCCGGGCGGGGCGGATGCGCTGGCCGTTGAGCGGTTCGGGCTGCCCGGTGGCGACGTCCGCGGCGCGGTCGAGGATCTTGGCCAGCAGGTCCAGCAGCTGGGCGCGTTCGCCTGCGGTCAGAGCCGACAGGACGCTCCTCTCCAGGGTGCGGATGCCGGGCAGCAGCTGGTCGACGGCGGCCCTGCCGTCGTCGGTGATTTCGATCAGCGTGCTGCGCCGGTCACCGGGGTTGGCGGCGCGGCGGATCCAGCCGCGGTGCTCGAGCAGGTCAAGGGTCGCTGTCATGGTGGCCGAGGCGATCAGCACCCGGTCGCTGACCTGGGATGGAGTCAGCGGTGCGTCGGCCCCGTCGATGACGGCCAAGGCCGTGGCGGCGGCCTGCGGGATGCCGAAGGTCAGCCGGACGCGCCGGTCAAGCTCGCCCAGCAGCGCCTCGCCGGTGCGGCACAGCGAGGCGTAGGCCTCGGTGCAGGTCCGGTCGGCGCCGGGGTATTCCTCCTCGAAGTCGGCGTCGACCCGGACCAGGCCAAGCGAGGCGGGGGAGGGACGGCCTCGGCTGTTCCTCCCCCGCCTCGGCGGTGGGCTGGGCTCAGACATCCGTGAAGATCTCTATTCGCGGAACCCCCTCGACGCCGGCTCGGCCCATGGCCTCGCGCAGGCCCGGGTCGTGGGCGAAGCTGCCTGCCTGCTCGGCGGTGGCGAAGTCGTGGGTAACGAACAGCTCGTTGCCGTCATCGGGTAGCCGCATCACCCGCTGGGCGATGCAGCCGTACTGCGCGCGCAGCGGCTCGATTTCGTCGTAGACCTTCCGCCAGGCGGCGTAGTCGCGGACGTGGTGCCGGATGGCAAGTGTGGCGCTCATGTGGTCTCCCCTTCCACGAGTGGAGGCTGCCTGCCCCCCATGGGCAGGTTAGACCGGCATGTGCTTCCGAGTTAAGATACTTGTCTCGGAAACATATATCTCGTATACGAAGTAAATTACCGTTGCGCCGCGCCCGGCGGGAACCTCTGCACGTCCTCAAGGGGGCCGCCAGCGAAATCCGGTTGCGTCCCGGGATGGCGGCGGGTCATCGTGACCGCGTGCTGATCCGACGCGAAACCGAGCGCGACGCCGATACCATCCGCGCCATTACGGCCGCCGCCTTCGCCCCAGGCCGCCCGCCAAGCCAGATTCCGAACGAGGCCAGGCTGATCGACGAACTCCGCGCGAGCCCCGCCTGGCTCCCCGCCCTCTCCCTAGTCGCGGTCACCCCCGCAGGCGAACCGATCGGCCACGTCCTAGGCACCCGCGGTCACGTCGGCCAGGCCCCGGTCATCGCGCTCGGCCCGCTGTCCGTCCGCCCGGACCGCCAGCAAAACGGCGTCGGCAGCGCGCTCGTGCACGCCGTCCTGGGCGCGGCTGACGCGCTCGGCGAGCCACTGGTCGCGCTGCTCGGCGACCCCGCCTACTACCGCCGGTTCGGATTCGAGGTCAGCACCGTCTACCAGATCACCCCGCCCAAGCCGCAATGGCAGCCGCACTTCCAGGTCCGCGTCCTCACCGAATACCAGCCCCGGCTGCGCGGCATGTTCAGCTATCCCGGACCCTTCGACCGCACATGAGCCGCGATGACGCGATCCGCGCAGCCGTCTGAGGAGACCGCCTGTTCAGGGGCCAGAACCGGAACTATCCCGGGACGCCGCCATGAGCATCAGCGCGCCGTCCACGGTGGCTGTCAGCGGGATCCGCCGGTCCACCCCGGTCATCCACAGCAGCTTGCGGGTCTGCGGCCAGGCGCAGACCGCGTGCAGGCTGCCGCCGTGCGTGTCGGCGCGGCGGGCCGTGCCGACCAGCGCCCCGAGCCCGGCCGAATCGATGAACGTGACCCGGTTCAGGTCCACGATGAGCGTCTCGCCGTTGACCGCCAGCTCAAACAGGCGCTCCTGCAGCTGGGGCACGGTGGCAATGTCGATCTCCCCGGTGACTGCCGCGATCACGACGCCGCGTTGGCTGCGGACCGTGATGGTCAGAGCGTCACCCATGACCAGAGCCTCCTATCGCACAACGGGTCCGGCTGTCCCTACTGCCCGCCCATCTCGGTCAGCCAGCTCCGGGCAGGAAGCTTGCCGGATAACAAGCCAACCTAGCCCGCTCGGCACTCATGGCGCGGTAGAACTTCGACGGCGTGCGGACGTTGTCCGGCTACGGCGCGGCTCAGCCCGAGGGCACGAGCACGATCCGGCCGAACACCTCTCCGGCGGCGCGATCGTGCCGCATAAGCGCCCTCGCGGACGTCCTCGCAAGGACGTCGTCACGATCGGGGCTAGCGCCTGAGCCGCTGCCGTTGATCTCGCGCAGCCCGGATAGGTCCTCGCCCACCAGAGCACGCCGTCACGACCCGGGGTAACTGCCATCGGCGCTACGGTGAGACCCGGTGGATCGTTCAGGTCCGGAGGCGGCATGCCGCTGTGGGTCGCGCGGCGGGCTCGCGTCTGGAAGGCTCGCCGTATGCCAGAAGAGCCAGTGACATTCGACGAACTCGAGCAGCTGCTGCTCCGGCTAGCGGGAAGCTCGATCGAGGCGCTGGAGCAGCAGATGCTGACTCGCCTCAAGGAGCAGACGCTCGTTGGCGGCAAGCGCGTCACGCGGCAAGAACTGCCTGAACTGCCGCAGGATGCCGTCACTGCCGTGCACCGGGTCAAGGTGAGCCTGTATGGCGCGAAGCCGCCGGTCTGGCGGCGGCTCGAGATTCCCAGCGCGATGCCGCTGAACCTCGTGCACGCGGTCCTGCAGATCGCCTTCGACTGGCACGGCTATCACCTGCACGCCTTCGAGACGGTGTGCGGTCAGTTCGGCTCGCCGGACCAAGATGACGACTGGGCGGAACGGCAGGATGAGGCCACCGCCACCCTCGCTCAGCTGGCCGGGGCCGAGCGGGCGAAGCTGGTGTACAGCTACGACTTCGGCGACGACTGGCGGCACGACATCGTCGTGGAGAAGATCACCCCGGCTGAGCCGGGAGTGGCCTACCCACGCTGCACCGGCGGGCGCCGGGATGGGCCGCCGGAGGACTGCGGCGGGATCTGGGTCTTCAATGAGCAGTTTGCCGACTTTGGCGACTTGTTCAGCGTCGGCGACCTGAATAAGCGGCTGGCCGACCTGGCCACGGTCTTGATCCCGGCCCGCTGAGCCAGGCGGTGTCGGCTTCCCCATCGTCGGTTGTCCGACCCCGCGTGATCGTCTGACCGGTACCAGGCTCCGGCGGCACCCCTGAACTCTTCCTCGTGATGACCCCGCGGGATACCCGCAGGCCGCTAGATGGGGTACCGGGTCGGTTCGGTGCCGTAGCTGCGCCCGGCCGGGGTGGTCCACCGAAAGGTGCCGTCAGGCAGCTGATCGACCTTCCACCCAGGCTGCTGCTTGAGCCGGTGATCATGGCGACACTTCGGACCCCCATTACACAGGCACGTTAGCCCGCCCGCTTCGTACGGCGTGTTGTGCTCGAAGTCGCACTGGCTGGCGGGCCGCCGGCAGACCGGGCTGGTGCAGGTCGCATGCCGGACCTGGGACAGGTGCCGGAGCTTGACCCCGGGGTCGTGGCCGTGGGTTTCATACCGGTGCTGGCAGTCGTGGGTGTCCAGGGTGTCGATCCCAACGATCAGGTCCGGGCCGCCGCCTGGAATCCGTAGCCGCCAGGTGGCGTATCCGCCGGGCGGCCCGTCCCGGCTGTCCGGGGTGAAAGAGAACCCGGCGCCGCCCGGCGGCGGGCCGGGACCTGCGCGTTTCCTGTGGCTCCTGGGTTCGGGCCTGGCGCAGCCGTGCCCGACGGCGTGGCCGTGCTCATCGGTTACCGTCACGCACCACGTCGTCTTCGGATTCCGCGCGGCCGCGGTCACGAGGTCGCGGGCCAGCCAGGGGTCGACCGGGCCCAGCCCGGCCAGCTCGCCGGGCCGGTCGGCGAGGCCTGCCGCGGTCCCCAGCGGTACGGTCAGCGTGACCCGGCCGGCGAACCCGCCCGGCGCACCGCCGGCCGGACCCGCACCCGGAGGCTGCTGTGCCGCGCCGCCATCCTGCCCGGTGGTATCCGTGGCCTGGGGCGCGGGGGGCCGGGAGTCCGTGCCGAGTACCAGGTCCAGGAAGGCGCGGGCGCGCAGCTCGTCCATGCCGCCCTCCAGGCCCGCATTCTTCAGCTCGCCCGCCCAGGCGGAGATCCGCTGGTCCGCGGCCAGCACCTCATCGGGCGGCAGTTCGCGGCCCATCAGCGCGGCGTTGCCGGAGTCCTCGGCCCACCGCTCCACCCGCGCGAACCTCGCCGCCGTCTCCCGCCGCTCCCGGGCTTTGTCCGGCGCGGCCTCCATCACCGCCCGGGCCAGCGCCGAGCGCAGCCCGCCCGGGGTCAGCCGCCCGGCCCGCTCAAGAACCTTCGCCTCGACCGCCCCGGCTTCATCATCGTCCAGATGCTGGGTGAGCCGGACGATCAGCTCAGTCTTTCCCCGGGTGATGATCCCGTCCCGCAGCGCGTCCAGCGTGCCGCCCAGCCGGGTGGCCAGGTGCCACGCCACGGTCAGCAGCCAGTCCGCCGCGGCCCGGGACTCGCCCAGCGCCAGCGCCAGCTGGTCGCGGGTGAACTCGTGCACCACGGCCGGCATCCGCCCCGGCTCCGGCTCGAACCCGTCCTCGGGATTCCGCCGGAACACCTCCGCGAGCGCGACGAGCTTACGCGCAGCCATGTGCGCCTCGAGCCGGTCCCACGCGCACACCAGCCCGACCAGCTCATGATCAGCCACCCCGCCGAACCCGTCACCCGGGCCGCCGCCATCCACCGCGGCATCAGCGGCCACCCCCAGCTGCGCGCAGCCCGGCATCACATCCCACGCCATCCCCGCGCCGAATCCGGCCGCCCGGCTCGCCGACTCACCCGGGAAGGTCCGCGCCGAGCCGGCCATCCCCGGACCCCGCCGCCCCGTGCTGGCCGCATCCAGCGCGAGCATCTCATCGGCCGCGGCCTCACCGACCCCGGTCAGCTCACCAGTGGTCAGCTCGTCCTCGCCCGGAGGCGGCGCGCACGACTCAGGGTCCCAGTACTCCTCAGGAGCGTCGAACGGGTCGTCATCCTGGGCGCACAGCCGGTCCAGCCACGCCTCCCGCTCCGCGGCGGTCATCGGGTCGCGGTCCAGCCAGGCGGGATCCTCGTCCCACCCGGGGTCCGCGGGAGCCGGTACCGAAGGCATGAACCACATCCGTCCGACGAAAGTATTTTCTTCGAATATGATACCGTAAAAGGTCTCGAATAACCAGCTCTATCAGGTATTCCGAATAGAAAAGCTAATGTGGCCGATGAGGTTCAAGGGCTACTTCCACGCAGTTGCCGCTCTGGCTGCTGTAGATGCTCCTTCGCTACTCGGCGCAGCCCGCGTCCGCCAGGCTCTAGCGCCGAAGCTATTCAGCGCCTTCGCTCCCCTCGACCTTTTGGCATTCCGCATTTCCCGGACGCCACAGGCCATGGTCAGCAATACGGTCAGCCCCCGACGGCGGCACCCACGCGGGTTCCCGCGCCGGACAATGACAGCAGGTCCGTGAATATCAGCACGACGCCGAGGCCGATGGCGCCAACGCCGGAAAGGACGGCGGAGGCCGTGGCAACGCGGCTGGCCGCCGCCTTGAGGGCCGCCGAACGGGCGCGTTCCTGCACGGCGGCAAGATTGCGCCTGGCCCATTGATACTCGATGCGAACACGGCCAGGGCCAGCGCTATTACTACCAGGCCGGGCCCGGGTGCCACCAAGAGCACCACGCCGACGGCGAGGATCACCGTGCTTACCACACGGTCGGCGCGCGAAGCCGGGATAGCCGGCCGCCGTGCCATTTCGCGCCGGCCTGACGGCTCTGTGCCGCGGCGTAGGGTTACCCGTCGGCCCAGACGCCATCGGTCAGCTCGAGGCGGGCGCGGACGTCGGCGACGAGCGGTCCCAGGTCCGGCCCGGGTTGCGCGAGCCGGTCCTGGATGGCGTCGAGCCTGGCCCGTTCGGTAAGCCGCTTCTCGTTGAGCACCCACTCGCCCGCAGCCGCCAGCCGGCCCTGGGCGGTGGCCAGCACCGCCTGGCACAGGTTGGCCAGGCAGGCCACCCGGTCCTGCCGCCCGGCGTAGACGTCCGCGAAATACAGCGCTCCGGCCGCCAGCCGGAACCAGGCGGCGGGCGCGGTCTCCCGCAGCCGGGGCGGGAACGCCGGCCGGGGCAGTTCGCCCGCCAGCACGTGGCCCAGGGCCAGCTCACCGGCCAGGATGTAGGTCGCGATCCCGGCCACGTAACCGACCTCCCGGCGGATCTCGAACCGACCCTCGCCGGCCGCAGCGGTCCACCGCAGCACCTCGTCCAGGTCCCGGTAGATGAGGTCGACCCTGGCCCCGTCGACCGTCAGCCACGCCCCGCCGTTCACGATGCTGCCCCACTCGCCCGGCGCGAAGACCCGCCCCGGCCAGCCCAGCGCGCTGATGTCCGCCGGGTCAAGACCGCCGCGGTAGTACAGTCCGAAGTCCCAGTCGGAACCCTCCACCGCCGCGCCTACCGCGCGCGACCCCCCGAGGGTCACCGCCACCACCCCGGGCACCGCGGCCAGCCGTTCGGCGAGATATTCCACCGAACGAGTATCCAGCAGCGGTCCTTCAGCGAGCACGCCATTATCCGGCCGGATCCTGCCCCACTGCCTAGCGGAACGGGTTGGTGACCTGGGACGCCGCCGAAGTCCTGGCCGTCGCCGAGATCCTCGGAAAGGACCTGCGTACAGCCCATCGCGCGGGCGGCCTCGATGATCGCGGCATCCCAGAGCAGGACGCTGGTGTCAGCGAACCGCACGGTCGTGCGCCTCGTCACGGCTCAGCCGGCCGGCGGCGCGGAACTGGTCAATCCCGGCCTGAACCTCGTGCTGCAATGCCTCGAGCCGGGCGAACTCATCCATCCGGCCAGACAGCTGCTCAAGGTCCGGTCCAGGTTCCCGCTGAACTGGGATCGACGGTACCAGTGGGACTGGACGCCGGGCTTGTCCTGGTGGCTCGGGGACAGCAGCGGGAACTGGCACGTGGCGATGGCAGACGAGCCGCGCGTGCCCGATGACGGCATGCAGGCGTACCCGCTCGACGACGGCATGCAGGTGTTCTGGCTGCGGCTGACCCCGCCGCTCGCCACGATCCCGGATGCGGCCAAGATCGTCGTGACGGGACCGGCAACCCGGATCCGCGCGACGGTACCGGTTCACCCAGCCGCTAGCTGACTACCGGGCCTGGTCCAGCGCGGCGAGGACCGCGTCCAGCCGGCGGTTGAGCGGTCCGCTCAGCTCCAGCACCGGGATGTCTCCCCAGGCGTTCAGCGGGTCGTCGTAGGCCAGTTCCAGCAGCGCGTCATTCATCTGCGCGCGGAGCCCGGGCATCTCCGCGGCTGGCAGAACCCGCTCGGTCTCCGGCGTGATCGGCGTGATGATCAGCAGATCCAGGCTCCCGAAAGCCGGCCGGAGCGCTGCGGTACTGGCTTCCGCCGACGGGTCAGCGCCGGTCGCGGCCATGTAGGCCAGGTAGTCCAGCGGCGTCCGGTCGAAGATGACCCCTGGCAGCAAAGTCGAGGTCAGGATATGCACCGAACGAGCCAGCAGTCCCCGATAGTCCTCGAGCGATGGGGGGAAGCCGAACTCATACCCCTCTTCCTCGAGCAGGTAGTACGGCTCGTCCGCGGCCACGTGGCCGGGCAGGTGCGCGCACAGCGCCTGGGCCAGGGTTGTCTTCCCGGTGCCGTGCGTCCCGGAGATCCCGACCCTCACCAGAGAAATCGTCGACGGCAATATCACCGACGTCAATGACTGAAACTAGTTTTCTTGGGAAGTAGCGGGCCATGAATGCCACGGAACCTGTCCGTAATGCGTCCGTACTGCTCGGTTTCCGAGCGGAGAACACCCGATCGTTCCGCGATGAATTCGAGCTGTCGCTGCTCGCGACCAGGCTCGCGGACGAGGATGCCGTCCGCTACGTGACCTGGCGAGAGGACGGGCGTCCGGTCGGCATACTGCCTCTAGCGTCAGTTTTCGGCGCTAACGCCTCTGGTAAGACCAACGTGGTCAAGGCGATGGACGACATGCGTGCGCACGTCCTGCACTCCTTCCGGGCTGGAAGCCCGACGGGAGGGATCTCCCGGCAGCCGTATCTGCTCGAGCCTGACGGGGACAGCAAGCCATCACGGTTTGAGGTAGACCTCGTTCTCGGCGGGATCTGTTACGAGTACGGGTTCGTCATCGACGATGAGAGCGTCCGGGAAGAATGGGCCTACCACTACCCGCACGGCAAGGCGGCTCGGATCTTCCGCCGCCGTGGAAGCGACATGGAGTTCGGCGCGGCGGGACGGGCTAAAAGCCGGGCGGTTGCCGAGTTGCTGCGGCCGAACGCCTTGTACCTGTCGACCGCCGCCTCGGCCAACCACCCGGCCTTGCTCCCCCTGTACGGCTGGTTCGCGCGGAACCTCGTCTTGGCCGAGGAAAGCACCCGGCAGCTCCGGCAGGCGCTGACTGCCCAGTTGCTGAACGATGATGGCAGGCGCAAGCCTGTGCTCGCCCTCCTGCGCGCCGCAGCCATGGGGATAACGGGCGCGAAAACACAGCCGCTCGACCCGATTACCGACGAACGCATACAGAAAGCCGTGCGTATCCTCGTCGGCCTGGAAATGGACGCCGACGGGACCGACGAAGGACCGCACCTCGGGGACCTCGGACTGCGCCTTCTTCACCGGGGCGCAGACAGCGACGTTGACCTCGACCCGCATGATGAGTCGTTCGGTACGCTCGTCTGGTTCGGCCTGGTCGGATCGGTCATCGAGGCTCTTGCCCAGGGGACGGTCCTGCTGGCCGATGAACTCGATGCCAGCCTTCACCCCAATCTGGTCCGGCAGCTGATCCGCCTGTTCCAGAATCCGCAAACAAACCCGCGACAATCCCAGCTGGTGTTCAACTCGCACGACATGACGATCCTCGGCGACTCCGCCAGCGACCGCCTGATCGGTCGCGACCAGATCTGGTTCGCCGAGAAGGGTGACGACGGCAGCACAAGCCTGTACTCACTCGCGGACCTCGAGCCCCGCAAGAGCGAGGCCATCGGCCGCCGTTATCTAGCGGGCCACTACGGGGCCATACCAAACCTTTCCAGCCAGGAGTTCGAGACCGCGGCCAAGCTCGTCGGGTCGGGCAACCACCAGCCGTAGGCGCAATCCGGCCTTAACTGCAGAATCTCGTCGGAAAACGGCCTCAAGCGGGCTGCGGCAGGCCCGCGCATCAGCGTGGACAGAAACCCGCGCAATCCGGGGGGTTATCGTCCACGATCATGGCCGCCGTCGGCCGGGTAACCTCAGCAGCCACGCCAGTCACGGTAAGAGCAGGCCGCGGCGGCCGGGGTCGTCGCGGCGGCCAGAACGCCGCATGGATCAAGCCGCCGCGCCACGCCCTACCCTGGGCTTTCGCCGGCGAATACGGTGGCGTAGTCGCGGGCGAACTGCTCGATGCTGCGTGGCGCCGTGCCGGTGACCTCGGCGACAGCCGACGAGACCGCGGCCGCTTCGCCGCGCCGGTAGTGCGCGTAGTCCTCCAGGAGGCCGTCGACCTGCCAGGGCGGTAGCAATCCCCGGATGCTGCCGGCGAATGCTTCCGGCGGTACGTCGGTGAACGTGACGGTCCGGCCGAGAGCGGTGGTCAGCGCGGCGGCAATCTGCGCGTGGGTGATGGCCTGCGGCCCGGTCAGGGTATAGGTGGCACCCTCGTGGCCGGGCTCGGTCAGCGCGACCGCGGCGACCGCCGCGATGTCCCGCACGTCCACCGCGCTGACGGTGGCGTCGCCGATCGGGGCGAAGAACGTGCCCTGGGCGGATATCGATCCGGCGAACATGAGCAGCCCCTGGAAGTAGAGGTTCGGCCGCAGGAACGTGTATCCGATGCCGAGGTCGCGGACGTGCTGTTCGACGGCGGCGTGGTACCGCAGGAATCGGACTGGTGAGTGCTCCT
>Ga0335071_10005057_pt1 | contig 13751 bp, 8 predicted proteins | sample Lox_Sample_15_FD_206724 | JGI IMG/M metagenome (GOLD analysis project Ga0335071, IMG submission 206724) | Soil microbial communities from Loxahatchee National Wildlife Refuge, Florida, United States - Lox_Sample_1.5 | ecosystem: Environmental > Terrestrial > Soil > Wetlands | place: USA: Florida... | reverse complement strand
CGGCCAGGCCCCGGGCGTCGCCTGGGGGCACGCCGAGCAGCACGGCCGCCCGGTAACCAGGCAGATAAGCCGCCGGCAGACCGTCAGTCCATCCGGTCGAGGATCTCGCGCACCAGGTCCATCGAGGTGTGCGGGTGCAGGAACGCGAACCTCGCCACCGTCTCGCCCTCCCACGCTGACGGCGGTATGAAGGCCACCTGATCCTGCAGCAGCCGGTCTGCCCACGCGTTGTACTGCGCGGAGTCCCAGCCGCGACGGCGGAACAGCACGACCCCGAGCGACGGCTCCCTGATCAGCTCCAGGTTGTCCCGTCGCCGGATCTCATCGGCCGTCTGCCGGGCCAGCCCGATCGCCGTCTCGATGGCCTCGGTGTAGGCGTCGACCCCGTACACCGACAGCGAGAACCACAGCGGCAGCCCCCGGGCCCGCCTGGTCAGGTGATACGCGTAGTCGGTCGGGTTCCATTCGCCCGGCCGGTCGTGGATGACGTCCAGGTAGGAGGCGTCCTGCTTGTGCACGGACCGGGCCACCGACGGGTTCCGGTACAGCAGCGCGGCGCAGTCGAACGGGGCGAACAGCCATTTGTGCGGGTCCACGATGAACGAGTCCGCGTGCTCGATGCCGGCGTACCGGTCCCGGACGCTCGGCGCGAACAGGCCGGCCCCGCCGTAGGCGCCGTCCACGTGGAACCACATCTGGTGCTCCCGGGTCACCTCGGCCACCCCGGCCAGGTCGTCGATGATGCCCGCGTTGGTCGTGCCCGACGTGGCCACGACCGCGGCTACCGTGTCCGGGTGACCGTCGGCCGCCAGGACCGCCCGCAGCCCCGCCCCGGTGAGCCGGTGATCGTCGGACCGCACGACCAGCGGGTCCATCTCCAGGATCCGCAGCGTGTTGGTGATCGAGGAATGCGCGTCCTCGCTGACCGCCACCCGCCAGCGCCGGCCTGTACCGGAAGGACCTGCCTTCCGCTTGGCCACCTCGCGCGCGACGACCAGCGCGGACAGGTTCCCGGCCGAACCCCCGGACACGAAGCAGCCGCCCGCCGTGTCCGGCATCCCGGCCCGGTCCGCGATCAGCCGCAGGACCAGGTTCTCGGCGTGGATCGCGCCCGCCGCCTCCAGCCAGGAGATGCCCTGGATCGACGCGCACGAGATCAGCATGTCGAACAGCAGCGAGGCCTTGGTCGGCGCGGCCGGGATGAACCCGAGGAAGCGCGGGCTGTCCGCGGAGATGACGGCGGGCGCCATGGCCGAGGCCCAGACGCCGAGCACCTGGTCGGGGGTGTGCGGCCCGGCGCCGGGCAGCCCCTTCAGCGCCGCGTCGAGCTCGGCCGGGTCCCGGGAGCCCTGGTCCAGCGGGACCGGGTCCAGCCGCAGCCGGTTCTCCGCGTAGGCGAGTACTGACCTGATCATCGACTCCGTCGTCGGATCCACACTGTGCATGGCCGAAACGTAGAGCCTGCGCCGGCGACGACGCAAGGACCAAGATCTTGGCCGGGCCGCCTGCGATCGGCCAAGATGACCTAGTGACCAACTCACATCCGCTCGATCCGCTGTCAGCGGACGAGATCCGTCATGCCGCCGCGATCGTGCGGCGGGACCGCACCATAGGCGATACCTGGCGGTTCGCCTCGATCGAGCTGAAGGAGCCGGCCAAGGACACCCTGGCCCAACTCGAGGCCGGCGCCCAGCCCGGGGCCAGGGAGGCGATCGTGGTCTGCTGGGACCGCGCCGACGGCCAGGCCTGCCGGGCCACCGTGTCGCTGACCGGCGACAAGCTCACGAACTGGGAGAACCTGCCCGGCCAGCAGCCGAACATGACCGTGGACGAGTGGCACGAGTGCGACGAGATGCTCCGTGCCCACCCCGCGCTAGCCGAGGCGCTCGCCCGCCGCGGGATCACCGACATGTCGCTAGTGCTGACCGACATGTGGGCCTATGGCGGCGCGCTCGTCCCCGAGCGTTACCGGAACCGCAGGATCGGCTGGTCCGACGTCTGGTACCGGGACAGCGAGCTCAGCAACCCGTACGCCCACCACGTCACCGGCCTGCACCCGGTCGTGGACCTGAACAGCATGACGCTGCTCGAACTCGAGGACAACTACGAGGGCGGCACGGACCCCGAGGTGATGGGGGAGTACCTGCCCAGCCTGATCCCGATGCGGCTGCGCGAGGTCACGCCGCTGGAGATCACCCAGCCGGCCGGGGTCGGTTTCGATCTTGATGGCCACCTGCTGTCCTGGCAGAGCTGGCAGCTGCGACTGGGCTTTAACCACCGCGAGGGCCTGGTGCTGCACCAGGTGGGCTACCGCGACAACGGCAGGCTGCGCGCGGTGGCGCACCGGCTCTCCTTCGCCGAGATGGTGGTCCCGTACCGGGACGCCAGCCCGGATCACTACCGGCGGACGGCGTTCGACATCGGCGAGTGGGGCCTGGGCTTCATGACCACCTCGCTGTCCCTGGGCTGCGACTGCCTGGGGGAGATCACCTACCTGGACGCGGTGGTGCACGATTCCCGCGGCGAGCCCCAGACCATCCCCAACGCGATCTGCATCCATGAGGAGGACAGCGGGGTCGGCTGGAAGCACGTGGACGAGCGGGCCGGCGTCGAGGTCAGGCGGGCCCGCCGGCTGGTGGTTTCCTTCCACGTCACCGTGGCGAACTACGAGTACCTCGTGTACTGGCGGTTCTACCAGGACGGCAACATCGAGTGCGAGGTCCGCGCGACCGGCATCCTGGTCACCTCGCACACGGCCGCGCCGGGCAGCCGCCCCGGCCACGGCACGCTGGTGGACCACGGCATCTACGCGCCGTTCCACCAGCACTTCATCGTGGCCCGGCTCGACCTCGACGTGGACGGGACGGCCAACACCGTCTACGCCACCGACTCCCGGCCGGCGGCGGTCGGCGACCCCGGCGACCCGTACGGGCTGGGCCTGGTGGTGCGGAGCACCCCGCTGCGCACCGAGGCCGAGGGGAAACAGGATTATGACTGGGGCACGCAGCGCGGCTGGAAGGTAGTGAACGACAACGTGCCGAACGGGCTGGGCACCCCCGTCGGCTACAAGCTCGTGCCCTCGGCTGCCTTCCCGCCCCTGCTGGATCCTGCCTCCCCGGCCTACCAGCGCGCTGAGGTCATCGGCCACACGCTCTGGGTGACCCCCTACCGCGACGACGAGCGCTGGCCCTGCGGCGACTTCCCGGTGCAGAGCGAGCACGACTCGGGCCTGGCCGCCTGGACCCGAGCCGACCGGCCCATCGAGAACACCGACGTGGTGCTGTGGTACGGGTTCGGCATCCACCACATCACCCGGCCGGAGGACTGGCCGGTGATGCCGAGCGACATCGTCTCGTTCTGGCTCAAGCCGTTCGGCTTCTTCGACCGCAGCCCGGCCTTGGACGTGCCCCCGAGCCATCACCCAGGGCCGTGATCTCGGCGAGGCTCTCCCGGAGGCAGCCGAGCAGGACGTCGGGGTCCGGCACGGCCGCGGTATCGATGTTGATGCCGATGTCGCAGGTGCCGTCGTAGGACATCAGCGTGGTGTTGACGGAGGCGCCGATGGTCGGCCCAAACGCGAACATGCCGGTGACCTTGCTGCCCGCGATGTAGACCGGGACCGGAACGCCCGGCACGTTGCTCGCCACGAAGTCGACGTGCTTGAGTATCCCGCCCACGTAACCGACGGGCAGCATGTTCAGCGCCCCCGCGATCGTCTCGGTCACCGAAAGCGAAGGCTCCTCGCGCGCCGCCCCCGCCACTCGGTGCAGCGCGCGCATCCGGGCGGCCGGGTCGGTCTCCCCGACGGGTACCGTCAGCCGCTGCAGGGTGATCCGGTTGCCCCAGGTGGCGTCCTGCCCGGCCCGCAGGTTGATCGGCATCAGCGCGCGCAGGGAGTCGACGGCGGCGCCGTGCCGCTCGTGGTAGCAGCGCAGCCCTCCGGCCACGGCCGCCAGGTAGGCGTCGTTGACGGTCCCGCCGACGGTCTTGGCCGACTTCTTCAGCGAGTCCAGGGAGACCTCGATCATGGCGAGGTGACGGGTCGTCGCCCGCTCCCGCATGAGGGGTGACAAGGTGCTGCGATTCGGCGCGGCCGTCCGGTAGACCGAACGCGTCATGCCGACAGCCCCGCAGACGTGGCCGATGGGATCACGTGCGTAGCGGATCCACGCCGGGATCGCCGTTCCGGCCCCGAGCCGGGCCAGCCGCGCGGTGCATCCGGCCATCGCGCCGACGGTGCCGGTGATCACGGTGGGCAGGTCCGCGGGCTTGTACGGCGGCACCGGCGGCATGTCGCCCAGGTCGGCGGGTTCGCGCTGCAGGTCGGCCACGATGGCCAGCATCCGCATCGCGCCCACGCCGTCCGACAGGGAGTGGTGCAGCTTGATGATAAGCGCCGCCTCGCCGCCCTCTATACCTTCGACCAGGGTTACCTCCCAAAGCGGGCGGGCCAGGTCGAATGCGGCCATCGCCGCATGGCGCGCGAGCTCAAGCACCGCGTCCCGCGTGCCGGGCGGGGGAGCGGCGATCCGGCTCAGGTGCCAGCGCAGGTCGAAGTGAGGGTCATGGGCCCAGCGGGGGACGGTGAGACGGAACGGGGATTCGATGATGCGCTGCCGGAGCGAGGGCATCAGCCGCGAGATCCGGTCGACGCGGTCGACCAGAACCTCCCAGTCCGGTGCGCGATCCAGCCAGTCGACGACCACGACAGTCGAGCGGAGCGCGGGGTCGCGTTCCATGTACCAGGTGAACGCGTCGCTAGCGCGCATGTACGTGCTGCCGGTCGTCGCCACCTTGCCGACGGTAGCGTCGCCGGTACGGCACCGGGAGGGCCCTTGGTCCCCAGCGCGCCGCCGCAGGTCCCCTGCTCACGGCGGGCGCTACGGTGAGAAGGTGGCGACGCGGAAGGCAGGCCCGGAGGGCCGGGACGACGTCCTGGCCGAACTGCGCCGTGTCGTCGACCAGGCCGTCGCCGGGCGCGGTCAGCTGCTGCTGCTCGTGGGCGAGGCCGGCATCGGGAAGACGACGATGCTCACCGCGGCGGCCGCTGACCGGGCTCAGCCCGGACGTGGTCGCCGGCCTGGTCGCGGACGTCGTGGGTGAACAGCGCGCGGCCGAGGTCGCCGCGGGGGTACACCGTCGGACCGGCGGTAACCCGTTTTTCGTGCAGCAGGTCTCGTGGCTGCTGCGGAGCGGCCAGGACGGCATCCCGCCCGGCGTGCACGAGGCGCTTGCCCTCCGGTTCGCCGCCCTGCCCGGCGCCACCGCCGCCGCGCTGCGCCCTGCCGCCGTCATCGGCCCGCGGTTCTCCGCGGACCTGGCCGCCCAGGCGTCCGGCCAGTCGCCCGAGGCCGTGACCGAGGCGCTCGCCGCGGCGGTCCGGGCCCGGGTGGTGAGCCGGGACGGCACCGACTCCTACCGCTTCGCGCACGACCTGTTCCGCGAGTACGCCTATGGCCAATTGCCCGCGGCCGAACGGGCCCGCTGACGGTGGCCGCCTGCCTGCTGGCTCAGCACCACGCGGTCTGGGCCCCGGACACCGCGCCCGAACGGCTGCGGATCGCCGCCGAAGTGGCCGAACTGGCCGAGCACGCCGCCGACGACGAGATCCTGCTCGAGGCCCGGCTGCTGGCGGCGAACGACCGCCTCGAGCTGGCCGACCCCGCGTTCCGCACGGAGCTCGACGAATTCCTGCGCCTGGCGGCCACGTCCCGCCAGCCGCGGTTCCGTTACGCCGCGCTGGTCCGCCGGGCCATGCTGGCCCTGCTGGCCGGCCGGCTGGAGGAGACCGGCCAGCTGATCGGTCAGGCGGAGATGCTCGGCGAGGAGTGCGGCGAGCCCGGCGTCCGCGATGTCCGCTACGACCAGGGCTGGGAACTGCTCACCGCGCAGGGCCGGCTCGGCGAGCTGGCCGGCACGCTGCCGGAGATGTTTCCCGACCCGGAGTCCGTGCAGGCGCGCGGCTCCCGGGCCCAGGTGCTGATCGCCGCGGGCGCCATGGACGAGGCAGCCGAGGTGGTCGCGCCGCTGCTTGACCGCGGCCCCGCGGTGATGCCAGCCAACCACCAGCGGCTGATCGGCTTGGCCTACGCCGCCGAAACCATCGCCCCGCTCGGCATCGTGCCCGCGGCCGAACAGATCTACCTGGCCCTGGAACCGTTCGCCAGCCAGGCCGTCGTGTCCGGCGTGGCCGTCACGTTCAAGGGCGCGGTGGCGCATCACTTGGGCGTGCTCGCGGCCGTGACCGGCCGGACCGGCGCCGCGGCCAGCCACCTGGAGCGGGCCGTGGCCACGCACGACCGGCTCGGCGCCGTGACCTGGTCCCTGCGCAGCCAGTACGAGCTGGCCCGGGTGCGGCTAGACCAGCCGGGCCGGCGCGAGGCCGCCACCTCCGCGCTCGCGGAGGTGGCCCGCAAGGCCCGCGCGCTCGGCCTGGCCCAGCTGGCCAGGGACGCCGAGGCGGCCGGGTTCGCGGCCGGGCAGGTTCCGGTCGCCGAGGGGACCTTCGCCAGGGACGGCGCGATGTGGACCCTGGCCTACGGCGGCGTGACCGTGCGCATGCGGGACGCGAAGGGCCTGTCCGACCTGGCCGTGCTGCTCGCCGCGCCCGGCCGTCAGGTGCCCGCCGCCGACCTGATCGCCGCGGCCGGCGCGGGCGGCCTCGCCCGGCTGATGCTCGGTCAGGCCCGGCCGCCCCGGACGGGCACACCTCCCGCCCTTCAGCCGCCCGAGGGCAGTTCCGCTCGCAGCGCCGAGAACGCCAGCGCGACCTGACTGCGGACCGCGTCCTCGCTGAGGCCGGTCGCCGCCGAGACCTTGTTCTCCGGCAGGTCAGCGAAGTACCGCAGCACCAGGACCTCGCGCTGCCGGGTGGGGAGCCCCCACAGCGCGGGCACCAGGCCGGATCCTCCGGGTCGGCGGCCGTGCGGCACCGCACGGGACCGGTCGACCACCAGCCGCCGTAGCAGCGAAAGAGCGGCGCCGGCGTCCTGCCGGTGCCAATAGCCCGGCCAGGCCGAATGCACGACGACGAACGCGTCCTGCACGATGCCTTCCGCGGTAGCGAGGTCGGGTACCAGCAGCGCGGCCAGCCTGACCAGCGGCCGGTAGTGCAGCTGGTAGAGCTCGGCTAGGACGAAGTCGTCGGCCGGCTCCGCCGGAGCGGGCGGGCCGGGCCAAGGCCCGGCCCGCCTCGGTATCCTCCGCCCGCTCCGCACGATCATCTCCCCGACAGGCCAGGCACCACTATGGCGCTCGCGCCTGCCGTGATCGTATCCACGAGATCGGGGATCCGCCCCCGCCGCCCCCTTTTAAGGCGTGGATGCCTCCGTGATCGGCCGGGCGTCGGCCTCGATAAGTTCGGCGATGGCCGGATGACGGCGCAGCCTGGCCAGGCAGCGACTGCGGCTCGGCCCGATGCTGCCGATCGGGATACCCAGCCTGGCGCTGATCTCGGTGTACGACACGGGAGGATCCGCGGTGAGCAAGACGATCAGCTCCCGGTAGCCCGGGGGCAGATCGGACACCGCCTGGCGCAGCGCGGCGTGGCGCTCAGCCAGAAGCAATTCATGCTCGGTCAGCACGGCTTCCGTGTCCGCCATGTTGTCTACGTCCACGAGCGGTCCGGTAGCCTGTGGCAGCTGCGCGGCCGTCCGCCTGACCCGGATACATTGCCGCCTGGTCGTGGTGACCAGCCAGCCCGGCAGCGCGGCCGGATCGCGGAGGTCGTTCAGATGGTCGATCAGGTGTAGCCATACCACCTGACCGACGTCCTCGGCGTCGGCGTCGCCCAGCCGGTACTTACGGCAGATCGACCAGATAAGCGGGGCGTACCGCTCGACGATTTCATCCCACGCTTGCTTGTCGCCGTTTCTCGCGCGGGCCACCATGTCGGTGACGGGCGGGTAATCACGCTGCATGATTCGACAATGCACGTCGAGCGCTGACAGCCCGCTGACAGCGGCGTGGCGGTTGAATCTCCTACGGCGCACGTCCCAGCGCGACGTTGATCAGCTCGGCGAGACCGAACGTTCCGTCGTGCGTGAAATGCCTGATCGGCGCGAACCGGGCCCCCTCGTTGAGGTAGGACGTGGGGTCGCCGCGAAGCAAGGCGGCGAACACCCCGGCGACGATCCTGCCTCCCACGGGACCGAGCTTGATAGGGATGTCGTCCGGGGCCACGCCGGGGCCAGCCCTATCCCAGGACGACACCTGTGCCTCGGACAGGATGTATGCCCACAGGGGAGCCCGCCCGGCGAAGCTGCCGGCGATCCGCCGGAGGGGCGTCTTCTCGCCCTTTTCGGTCGCCGTTCCGATCACCAGATCCTTGTCGGGGATCACCTCCTCACCGAGCGCCCTGGCCACAGCCTGCCCGGACGGAAGCTTGAAGGTCGCGCCGCGTTCGAGGTTGCGCCGCGCCAGCCGCGACGGGTGGGAGGCGATCCGGGCGGGCAGGTGGCGCAGCGGGCTCGCCAGCGAGGTGTCGATCTTGTAGGCCCGCTGTGGCGTGCGGGCTATCGGGTCGAACAGCGGCGCCGTGGCCTCGGGCGTCGCGCCATGTTCGAGGTCGATGAAGAATTGCCAGTCGATGGCCCAGTCGCTGGGAATCGGACGGAATCCGCCCAGATCGGCCGCGTCATCGATCGGCGCGGAGTCGTGATCCTTCGGGAGGAAGATGGGGCGGCGCTCGATCGTGGTGTTGAGCCGGTACTGGGGGCGGATCATGGAGTGCCCGAAGCGGAACGCCGCCACGGAGAACTCCACGGGCATGAGCCTGAGGCCGTCCTGAATTCCGGGCAGCCTGGGAACGGGGTTGTGGAGGTCGGCGAAGACGCTGCGGAACGTCTCGTGGTTGACGACGGTAGGCAGGAAGTCGGTGACCAGCATCCACTGGTAGTGCCACCGGACCTGCTGGCGGACCGCCTCGAAGCTGACGTTCGTGCCCAGCTGCTCCGGTCTGGCCAGGTAATCGGCGACCCGGTTGTGGAACCTCAGGAAGATGGCGTGAAGCTGCGCCACGATGCGGTTCTCGTCGTTGCGCGGATCGCCGATGAGCCCGCGGCCGCTCGGTCCGCGGGGTATCTGCCGGGCGTCCGGGTCGAAAGAGTTACCCGACATCGGCTCGCCCAGCAGCATGCGGATCCCGTCCGTGGCGTACATGTAGGGCTGGTCGTCCGGCCCGCGCCCGTACAGGTTGTCGAGGTCGAAGCGGGGGGTGCGGAAGTCCGCCAGGGCTTCGAGTTGCCGGTCGTTCAGGGCTTCCCGTAGCCGGGACGTGGGGTCGAAGGTGAGGTCATGATCGACGAACTGCCCGAGATAGGTATAGGCGGCCGTTATCTCACTGTCCTCCTCCGGATCGGGCTCGGTCTCCGGGGTAGGGGTGGGTTCCTGCCCCGAGGTCATCTTCTTGGCCAGCTTTTTCAGGTCATCCCAGTCGACCGGATCGCGGTCTTCCGGCAGCAACCTGATAAAGCGGCCGGCCATCACCTCCTCGAGCTGATCATCCTTGTAAAGGTCCCACCAGGTGCCGTGGTACAGCCCGGTCCCTGCCGATCTCATACCCGGTCGACCTGACCGGTCAGCCGGCCTGAAAGCTACCGTCACTTCCTGTGGATGCCTGATCGCCGTCCCCCCCGGACGAGGGCTCGGCATATGCCGCTGACGTAAGGACACTCCAGGTCGTGCCGTCTCCGGCCGGCTGGGGTTGCGTTGGTGGCTGGGGCGACCGAGGGACCGGTTGTGATCCCGGCCCTGGCGCGGGTGGTGGTTCTTCCAGCACGCTGACCCATACCGGTCCCGCGCGCATGGTAACCGTAACAGCTTCGCCTTTCGTGAAGGGCTGGGAAGGGGTAACCGTCACATACATGTTGATCGTGTCGTCGGGATTAGGTTCAGGGACAGGCTGGATAACATCGAAAACAGCGAAAGCGCCACTATTCTGGGTAGCATAACCAGATAGTTCGAGATTTTCGTAATCCTTGAACTCGTCGGCCTGGACGGTTAGGACTATTTGCTGGTCTTTGATGGTGACTTTCTTGACCCATGGAAAAGGCATGAGGGACATCCCTTCAGGCAGATGCGGATTGGATAAGGTACCGGAGTGACTCCCGGGCTCCTGGCAGGTTGCCTTTGCTCTGGTAGAGCTCGAGCGCCTCGGTAGCGACGGCGTGTGCTTCGGAAACCTGGCCGGCCGCGGCCAGGACGTGAGATAGCTCGAGCAGGGTGTCGGCACGCGCGCTCAGCAGGTCGGTCTGCGCGAAGAGGGCCGCCGCCGAACGCGCGAGTTCTTCCGCTTCGCGATGATGGCCTCGGTCGGCGAGGATCCTGGCGTGGAGTCCCCGGCCAATGGCCTGGGGAGTCAGGTCCTCGTCGGCCGCGGCTTCCTGGCTCAAGGCGATCAGCTGAATGGCCTCGTCGTACCGGCTCGGCCCTTGCGCCGCGATGGCCCTGGCCAGTGTCGCCGCGGTGGTGGCCAGGAAGCGCCGGTCTCCCATCTGCTGGAGGGAGTCGAATTCGAGCCGAAGGTAACTCTCGGCGGACGCTGGATCTCCGGCGAGCATCGCAATGAGGGCGGCGGGCTGGGTAATTACCGCCTTCATCGTGGGGCCGAGCGATTCCAGTAGGGATTTCTCGGCGTTGAGCGTTTCTTGTGCCGTCGCGAAGTCGTCTTGCATCGCGTAAAGGCCCGCCATGCTGAGCAGGATCCCGGCCTTTCCGATCGGGTGGTTCCCGATCTCGTCGAGATGATCCTGACATCGTTTTATCCCGTCCGGTGCGGGTGTCGGGCCAAACAGCGCGGCCGAGGCGAGCCAGCCGACGATATCGGCCAGCTGCCTGCGGTCGTTGACCTTGCGGGCGTAGTCGGCGGCGCGCAGCCAGGCGATTTCGGCGGCGCCCGATCGTCCATGGTTCCAGTGCAGCGCGGCCTCTAGTTGCAGGGTGCGGCAGGTTCCCAGATCGTCCTGGCTGGCGTCGAACTCGCGGCGCAATTCGGGCAGCGCCCGGCCGATCTCCAGCTCCGCCTCGTCCGGGTTGGTCTCGAGATGCAAGAGGAGGGTCTCAACCCGCGCGTGGGCATGCTGGCGTTCGTCGCCGTGGGCAGCGGTGCTGCGCTGGGCGTGGTCCAGGGTGGCCCGCGCCTTCTCAAGTAGCCCGGCTTCGGTGAGCGCTGTGCCCAGTATGGTGTAAAGCCGCCCGAGGGCCGAGTCGTTCTCCGGCAGCAGCGCGGCCGTGCGGTCCAGCAGGTTCGCCGCCGCGACGTCGTCGCCGCGGTCATGCGCCGCGTACCCGGCTGTCCCCAGGTGTCCGGCCGCGCGCTGCGACAGCGCGGCGGACTCGGGATCGCCGGGCCATAGTTCGGTGCGATAGCGGACCGACTGCTCCAGGTGATAGCCGAGGATCTCCGAACGCGCAGGGAACGAGCCCGAGACGCTGACCTCGATCCAGTCGGCGTAGCGGTGATGCAACTCAGCTCGGAGCGACTTGGGGATCGAGCGGTAAGCCGCCTCCTGGATGAGAATGTGCCGGAAGCTGTACTCCTGATGAGAGCTTCTGCCGGGCCCGCGTTGCACGAGGCCCTTGGCGATCAGGGTCGCCAGGTTGCGACTGAACGGCGCGCGTGCCTCCGCCGGGAGCAGTTCCCGGGTTTCCCGTTCGCCGAAGTCCTTGCCGACAATGGCGGCCCGGACGAGGACGCTGCTGGCTCCCGGCCCCAGGCGCTGGAGCCGTGCCGACAGCAGAGCCTGGAGCGTGGGCGGCAGCGCGGGCCGGATATCACTCCCGCTCTGCTCGCTGAGGGAGACCGCCAGTTGCTCCAGGTAAAGAGGATTGCCGCCCGCGGTGTCGATGAGGCGTGCCCAGGTGTCCGGGGCAATACGATGACCCGCTGACAGTGAGTCAAGCAGCGCTTCGGCCGGGAACTCGCCGAGCGGTCCGAGCTGGATGGAGACCGACCTGTCGGCCTCGGCCGCCCAGGCTGGACGCTGGTCGAGCAGTTCCGGGCGGGCAATGCAGATCACGACGATCGGTGATCGCCCCGGCTGGAGGGCAAGCGATTCCACCAGGTCGAGGAAGGTTGGTTCGGCCCAGTGCAGGTCCTCGAAGACGACCAGTACCGGCCGGTGCCGGGCTAGCGCTTCCAGCAGGCGGCGGGCGGCCCAGAAGATCTCCGTGGCGGCTGTCCTGCCCTGGCGGCCGGAGCCGAGAGCGCGGTGAAGCTGCTCGGCGACGGCCGCCGCGTCCGCCTCCTCGGCCAGGAGTTCCCTGATCCTCTCGGGCGAATCGTCCCCGCTGCCCGCCTGGCGGACCACCTCCCGCAGCGGCCAGAACGTGATGCCTTCGCCATACGGCAGGCACCGGCCGGTGAGGACGAGCGCCTCGCGTCCGAGCCTCCCGGCGAACTCCTGGACTAGCCGCGTCTTCCCGATTCCGGCCTCACCGATCACGGTGACGGTCATGGTCACCCGCTTATTGGTGGCCTGGGCGTAGGCCGTCTCGAGGCGACGCATCTCTTCGACGCGGCCCACCAGCGGCGCATCGAGCCGGACGGCCAGGGGACGCAGGCCTTCCTGTGCAGACCGCAACAGGAACCGATCGGGCCCGGCGCTGTCAGTCTCGATGCCTCCGGCGGCAAGCTGCTGAGTCTGGTGGCTGATGAGAATCTGGCCAGGAGCGGCGGCCTCCGCGAGCATCGCCGCCCGGCCTCCCACATCGCCGGCGAATCCCAGCGGACCAGGCCCTCCGACCAGGGCCTCACCCGTCGCCAGCCCGAAGCGGTACATCAGGCTGGCACCATACTGGCGCGGCAAGAGGGCCGCCTCATCGGTGAGCGCGTCTCGCGCCTCCAGGCTGGCGCGCGCCGCCCGGAGGGCATCGTCCTCGTGCAGGGTAGTGACACCGAACACGCCCATCAGGTGCTCGCCATCGCTGGCCGCTAGTTTTCCCCCGTGCCGCTCTAGTACGGCTGTCAGACCCGAGACCACATGCTCGTTCAGGACGCCGTGAGCCTCGGGGTCCAGCGTCCCATCCGAGCTGGGCGCTAGCTGCAGCGCGACGCAGAGCACCGTGACAGGCCGGCGGGCTGGTTGCGTGTCGCCTGCGGCCGGTCCAGGGGCGAGAACCGGGTCCTGCCGCAGGATCGCCGCCTGAAGTTCACGCAGTGCCGACGATGGTTCCAGACCCAGCTCGTCCATGAGCGCGCTTCGGAACTGGCGGTAGGTCTCAAGGGCATCGGCCTGCCGGCCGCTGCGATAGAGGGCGAGCATGAGCTGACCACGTAGGCGCTCCCGCAGGGGATGGTCGGTCACCATCCGGCCCAGCTCGGCCGTTAGCGTGCTCGCCGAGCCTAGAGCCAGGTTCGCGTCGTTCCGTTCTTCCAGGCAAGCCAGTCGCAGCTCCTCCAGCCTGGCGATCTCGGCCTGCGCGAAGGGTTCGTAGCGGAAGTCGGTCAGCGGCGGGCCACGCCAGAGCGTCATCGCCTGGTCCAGCAGTTGCACGGCATCGGTGGCCGCTCCTGCGGCGAGAGCATCGCGGCCCTCGAACATGAGCTGCCCGAACTGGGCGGCGTCGAGCTCCGCCGGGAAAAGCCGCACCATGTAGCCCGGACCTGTCGTGACCAGGCGGCCCGCCGGAAGTACTCTCCGCAGCCGCGAGATCGCTGCCTGAAGGGCATTTGCCGCGCTCGGCGGGGCGTCCTCGCCCCACAATTCGACCAGAAGCTGCTCGCTGGGAATGACCTCGTTCGCATTCAGGAC
>Ga0335071_10005056_pt1 | contig 13751 bp, 10 predicted proteins | sample Lox_Sample_15_FD_206724 | JGI IMG/M metagenome (GOLD analysis project Ga0335071, IMG submission 206724) | Soil microbial communities from Loxahatchee National Wildlife Refuge, Florida, United States - Lox_Sample_1.5 | ecosystem: Environmental > Terrestrial > Soil > Wetlands | place: USA... | reverse complement strand
GCGGCTTTGCGCGGCGACCTAGAGCACGTTGATGTGACCAGCTTGGTCACAGCAGCCAATTCCGGCACCGCGACCAAAGTGCTGCCTAGCCCAAAGCTGAGTCTGATCTTCGGTCCGTGGTCCAACACCGAGTTCTATGTCCAGGGCGGATTTAGTTTTCACAGCAACGATGGGCGTGGAACAACGCAAAAGATCGAACCGGTTTCGGGGGAAAACCCTTTCCCTAATACGCCCGCTACGCCGATCCCGCCGTTGATCCCGACCAAGGGCGCGGAAGTCGGCGTTCGCACGCTGGCCATCCGGCATCTTCAGAGCACCCTCTCCCTTTGGTATCTCCACAGCGCTTCCGAGTTGCAGCAATCCGGCGACACCGGCGGCACCACTGCTTCCCGCCAGCCGAGCGATCGCTACGGCGTCGAATGGGCGAACTACTACACTCCGTTGGAACATGTAGCTTTTGATTTTGACCTGGCGAACTCTAAAGCCCTTTTCACCGCGATCGACGGAGACGATGCGGCACCGGACAGCCCCGGTGGCAGGCGCGTTCCCGAAGCGGTGGGGTTGGTAATGGCGACGGGCGTCACGCTGCACGACCTCAAAGGCTTCTGGACGAGTCTGCGCCTGCGCTATTTTGGCCCGCGCGATCTGACTTCCGACGGAATCTTTCGCTCGAAGGCGACGGCGTTGCTCAACGGAGAGGTCGGTTATCAATTCAACGAGAATTGGGGGCTTTCAGTCGAGTTCCTGAACTTGCTAAACCGCAGAGACCACGACATCGACTACGCTTACGAATCCCGGATAACGCCGACCGCGGCGTCGGCATTCACAGATGTTTTCCATCCCGTCGAACCCTTTCAGGTGCGAATCGGACTACGAAGAAGTTTTTGACAATCTCGCAGGTATCCGATTTTACGGAACCGAGCCCCGGACTTTGTTCTTGCAACTAGTTGCAAATTTGTCCTGCAACAATGACCAGCACAGCGCCTGTGTTAGACTGCTGGCATTCTGGGGTTCTTGGGTGAGGACACTTTCAGCCATTTTATTGACCGTTGTGATGGGCTTGCCCTTGGCAGCGCCCCTCTTTGCGTCTACTGAGAATGCTCTCCCTGCCTGTTGCCGACGAGATGGCAAGCATCATTGCATGGGCAAATCCATGCTTCAGATGGATGTTGGAACCTCCCCTGCGATATCATCCGCTCAGACCATGTGCCCGCACTTCCCGAAGGTGTTGGCAGTCAACAGCCACAGTCAACTCGGATTGAACACTTCCACTGCTGTTTTTGCCGGGATTGTTTCTCATCCGGCACTGTCTCCGCAAACCCAGAGCAACTATCGCGTGTCGTTGCTGCGTTCTCACCAGAAGCGCGGCCCTCCTTTGTCTTTCGTGCTCTGTTAGCTATTCCCAATTTCACAATTTGAGTAGGTGCGGGCGGAGCATCCAGTGTGGACTTTCACATCGCCTGCTGGGAGCGGTCACTCGCGTTATGCCCTCGCACATGCTCGCAGAACTTTTGGAGACGACCATGGGGAGCCGTTCGCTGGGAAGACTCTTAGTACTGATCCTGCTGATGTCTGTCTTAATCGGGATGTCTGCGGCACAGATTGCCACTGGTGCTGGGGCGGGAAGCAGTGGGATAACTGGCACCGTCACAGATCAGCAAGCCGCTGTACTGCCCGACGCCGCGGTATTTCTGCTCAGCGATGCGGTGCGCATTCAGCAAACAAGGTCTGGGCCAAACGGCGAATTTACCTTCCACAACGTAGCCTCCGGGGAATATGTGATCGAGGTCCAGCGAGCGGGCTTTGCACGCGCCGACGAGAAAGTTTCACTCAAGGCGGCTCCCGTGCGAGTTGCTATCCAAATGCGCGTTGTTGGGCCTGGGCAACAAGTGAATGTCACGGCCGAGGTTGACTCCTTTCGCCCCGAAGAATCCTCAACCGCAACCAAGGCGAATATTCCTCTGAACGAAATACCTCAAGGAATTGGGGTCGCAAATGAAGCTCTGATCCAAAGTCAGCAGGACATCCGCTTTGCCGACGCCGCCGAAAATATCAGCGGCGTGAACCGCGACGTTCTGGCGGCAGGGAGCGTAGGGGACGCCCTGACCATTCGCGGCCTGCCGCTGGGAGTTTTCAGCAACTATTACCGCGATGGTTTTGTGTTCGACGGCATGGTGCCTTCGGACAACACCAATGTGGACCGTGTGGAAATCTTGAAGGGACCGGCCTCGGTTTTGTACGGGCGCGCGGCCTCGGGCGGCATCGTCAATCTGATTACCAAGGAACCCCTGCCGGCTACCCATGGTGTGTTCTCTTTCCAAGGCGATCGCTACGGCAGCGTGCGACCGACCTTCGACATCACCGGGCCGATTGGACGCAGTAATAAGTTGTTTTATCGGGTGAACGCAGAGATCGCCGACTACTCGAACTTTCGAGATGCCTTCGGTGACCGCCGCTACTTTCTGGCGCCTGCACTGACGTGGAAGCCGGACCAAGCGACGACGATCCGTCTTCAATTTGAATGTTTGCACGGCAGAAACACAACCGACTACGGCATTCCTGCGCTGGGAGATCGTCCGGCGCCCGTTCCGATCAGCAACTTCTACGGAGAACCATGGCAGTATTCTCTCCTGCAAGGCCGTACTGGAAGCGTCGACATTTCTCACACGTTCGCGCAGCGCTGGGCCATACGGAGCCGCTTCCGCGCCGCTCTTACCAATTGGGACTACCTGGACGTAAGCACCGGGTTCATCGATTTCGATAACCGCACTATCGTTCGCTTCTCCGAAGACGCGGCATACCCTCTTCGCTTTTATGACTGGCAGACCGACCTGACGGGTATCTTCAAGACCGGGCCCATCGAGCACAACATTTTGATTGGATTCGAGTACGGCAGGCAGCAGGTCGTGCAGGACGCCATCTTCAGCGACGCCCCTCCGATTGATCTATACGATCCGATTCCGTTCAGTCGAACCCGCCCCGATAACGCAATCTTAATTGCCAACTTTTTCAACCTGTCGTCTCCGGACTATTTTCCTCTCAACGGCACAACCAAGCTATTCACCCATGGCGGCTACATTCAGGACCAGATCACGTTGCTGCCCGGCCTGAAAGTCCTGGCTGGAGCGAGGTTCGAGGGCTTTACGCAACGCTACGACGAAATCATCTACGGCACTCACAATCGCCAGGACAATCTGGCTGCGCTGCCGCGAGTGGGCGTGACTTATCAACCGATCGAGCCGATCACTTTCTATGCCAGCTACAGCCGTAGCTTCAGTCCCACGCTGGCGGCCCAATTCACTCCCGGTGGCCTGCCGTTTGAGCCAGAACATGGCCATCAATATGAAGCGGGCATTCGCACGACGGAATTTCACGGTCGGTTGTCGTCGACTCTGTCGTTCTATCGGATTCGCGCGTCGAATCTACTGATCACCAATCCCGGAAACCCGCTGGCTTCGATTCAGATCGGAACCGCGGAATCGAAAGGCATTGAGTTTGACACTTCAGGCCGCATCCTTCCCGGCTGGGATGTGACCTTCGCCTACGCCTTCAGCCAATCGAACATTGTCGAAGATCCCGTCTATCCCATCGGCAATGTTTTCCAAAATGCGCCGCGCCACAGCGGCAGCCTGTGGACGGTGTACGAAGTCCAGCGCGACCGTCTGCGCGGTCTGAGCTTCGGTGGCGGAGTGCGAGCACTCAGCTATCGGTTTGTAGATCCGGCGAACAGCGTCGTCCTTCCCGGCTATGGCCGGCTGGATGCGATGACCAGTTACGTCTTCGGCCCCATGCGTAAAGAGGAAAAATTGTTGAAGCTGAGCGTCAATCTGCAAAACCTCACCGACCGCAAGTACTTTGAATCGGGGAACACGCCCAATGTCATCTTCCCCGGCTCACCCATCAACGTCTGGAGCCGCTTAGAGATCAGGTTTTGAAATGAGGTGTCAAATCCAATTCGTTTCGATCATGGGCGCGCTATTAGGCACGGTTTTGACTTTCTCAGGGTGCACGCGACACAACAGTCTCGCGGTCACGCCATTGCCGAACCCCGCCGCCCCTGGGAGTATCACCCCGAACGAGACCGCTACTCCCGACGGGAATGTTCTTGTCAGCTGGATTGAGCCAGCTACTGACGCAATGGCACTGCGCTTTGCGGTTCGTGGCACGCAGGATTGGTCGACCGCGCAAACCATCGTGGCGCGCAACAATTTTGACAAGTATGCGGAAGCTCCGTCCTGGGTCCTGATGCTGCCCAATCGGGGCTTGCTCGCTGTTTGGTCCGAACGGCTTCCCTTGGTAAAAGGCAACAAGTGGGCGGGAAACTACCTCTATACCGCCGCCTCCTTAGACCAGGGCAAGACTTGGACGCAGCCAACAGTTGTTCATTCCGACCGCACGGACGGAGAACACAGCTTCGCCTCGCTCGCAACGCGAGATGACAATCACGCAACGATCGTCTGGCTCGATGCGCGCGACTACGAAACAAAACACGTCTACCGATTGATGTCCGCGGTAATCGCGTCCTCAGGTGTAGTCAGTGATGAGCAGACGCTGGATGACGATGTCTGTACTTGCTGTCCCACGAGCCTGGCAAGGACCTCGACGGGATTTCTGGCCGCCTACCGCAATCACACAAGTGACGAGATCCGCGATATCTACACCGTCCGTGAAGACGGCGGAAAGTGGCAAGCGGGCAAATCTCTGCACAACGACGGATGGCACATCAATGGCTGCCCTGTGAACGGCGCTGCCTTGGCGCAACGACAGAATGAGATTGCTGTGGCTTGGGTTACCGGCATGGAGGAGAAAGCTTCAGTTCAAGTGGCTTTCTCGAATGATGGCGGGGCTACGTTTCCCACTGTCCGAAAAATCGACGCCGCCAGCGGTGAAGCGCAGCCGATCGGCCGGCCCGCGATTGCATTCCTCGGGCCGGGTGACGCACTGGTCACATGGCTCACGCGCGACCACGGAGTGTCACGTCTGGTCGCCGCGCAGGTGTACTCGCATGACTCGGAACTCCATCGGATAGAAATCGCGCTAGGAACGACGGATGGCCTGGGTTATCCGCGCATGCAGTTGATTGGCCGGGACGCCATGGTGTCATGGGGCGGGGCTGGCGAGACGAAGCAAGTAAACACGGCGCTGCTTCGCGCAAGGTGAGATCAGGATGGCTAAAACAGCTGTCCCTCGTTGCAGTGTTGATCCGGTTCGCATCGTAGTTCGTAATCGCGCGTGAAGCAGAAGCACTTGGGAAGGTGGCGTTACTTCAAGACAGGAGGATTGGAGTATGAGAAGTACGAAGTGGGTTCTATCTCTGTTGGCGGTACTGTGTGCAAGCTACGCGTACGCGGCCAGTAAGATGCCGTCCGGAGTACAAGAGAAAAAAACGAACTCCGGCATCGTCGTGTTGGCGGACGCAAAACGCATGACCCTGTACACCTTCGACAAGGACATGAAAGGAATGTCCATGTGTACCGGTAAATGTGCACAGAATTGGCCTCCTCTAGTTGCCGGGGCTGATGCAAAACCAGTGGGCGACTGGACCATTGTCGATCGTGAGGATGGCACGAAGCAGTGGGCTTACAAAGACAAGCCCCTGTACACGTTTGTTAAGGATACCAAGCCCGGTGACACCTCGGGCGACGGCGTCGGCAGCGTGTGGCATGCAGCTATGCCCTAAGGCCAACGCTGGAGGCAGCGCAGCAAGGCTGGCGTTTTCGCAATCGCGGTTGGAGGTAACAAGACATGGCAGACCGACGAGAAGTGATGAAGGCGATAGGAATGACGGCGATCGCAGGCCTTTGCGGCGCTGCTCCAAAAATCGCAACCGCGCAAGCTGCACAGATCACGGGCGGCAAACCGGCAGGACCTTATACCGTGCCGCCGCTAGCTTACGACTACGGTGCGCTGGAGCCGTACATCGATACTGAGACCATGCACTTGCATCACGACAAGCATCACGCCGCTTACGTAAGAAATCTGAACGCGGCATTGGCTGACCATCCGGACATCGCAAAACAACCGGTCGAAGAACTGGTCAAACACTTGGACCGTGTTCCCGAGGCAGTTCGGACGGCTGTGCGTAACAACGGGGGCGGTCACGCGAACCACTCCTTCTTTTGGCAAGCGATGCAGCCGCACGCTCCTGGTCAACCGAAGGCAGAGTTGGCGAAAGCCATTGACGCCAAATTCGGAAGCTTCTCAACATTTCAAGAGCAATTCAATAAGGCGGCACTGAGTGTGTTCGGCAGCGGCTGGGCATGGCTGAGTCTTGACGACAACAAGCAGCTTGCGATTGAGACCACGCCCAATCAGGATAGTCCGTGGATGGCCGGAAGAACTCCAGTACTCGGCATTGACGTATGGGAACACGCCTATTACTTGAAATACCAGAACGTCCGCGCGGATTACATTGCCGCCTTCTACAAAGTGATTTCCTGGGACTTTGCGAACGAGCAGTACAGGAGCGCAACACGCTCCGCGTGAACCGCGCGAGAAAAGCAGAGAAGTTGTGATGCTTTACCGAAAACCAATGCAACGATGAGTGCACGGGCGAAATGCTGAATGTAAGGGAAAGTGAACATCGGCGATGTAATGAAGAGGCAGTCAGATTGAGACCGAGCGCATGTTAAGGCGATTGATCGCCAATTCGTTGATTGCGTTGTTATGCCTCAGTGTGTTTGCGCCCGTGGCCTTCGCACTGCAGTCGACTCCGATGATGGCGTGTTGCCGTCGCGCTGGCCATCATAGGTGCAAGTGCTGTTCGGGAAGGAAGCTTGGCAGCAACGGCCCAGAATTTCTTGACAACTCCCTGCGTTGCCCCTGCAGTTCTCAGATGCCGACCCGCACGGTACAGGGTGATCTGCCACAGCATGTGGTTCTTACTGCGGGTTCGCCGCTAGCTGATATTCTTTGCGGCGCGAATTGGTCCTTATGCCGCTCGACTGACCGGATTGAGCAGTTCGAACGCGGTCCTCCCGCCCGTCGGGGCTAGGCTGCGTCGACGAATCACGTCCCCTTGCCAGGCCCCCATCCCCATCTCTTTGAAACTTGCATTCCGTAGGTTGTTCTTAAGGTGATGCCACTAGCTGAACCGCGCTCAAAAGGGGATCTATGACTGTGTTTTCTAGTTGTGGCGTACTTCGTGCTCGGCGGTCTTGGTTTTGGAGTGCCGCTCTCTCCGTAGCTTGCTTGGCTTTCTCTTCCCTGGGCGTTGCTCAAACGGAGCTTGCCAACGTTTATGGCCGAGTAACGGATCAATCTGGCGCAGTGGTGGTGGACACGGAAGTGGAAATCAAGAACGTGGACACGAATCTGTCGAGCATTGCCAAAACGAACCAAGACGGCCTCTATACATTTCCTTCTCTGCGACCGGGCCACTATTTCCTTACCGCAAGGAAAACCGGTTTCAAGACGGTAACCGTGACGGAGTTTACGCTGAATGCCCAAGACCACTTGACCCGCGACATCGTTCTGCAGGTTGGCTCGGCCAGCGAGAACGTCACCGTCACCGCAGAAACTCTCAACATCAACACCACAGACGCAACGGTGAGCACCGTCGTGGACCGCGAATTCGCGGATAACCTTCCGCTGAATGGCAGGAGTTTTCAAAGTCTGATTGAGTTGACGCCGGGTGTGCTCCCCACCGGCGGAGAGGGCAACACGGACACTTTCGTCGTGAATGGGCAGCGTGAGAGCTCCAATTATTGGACGGTAGACGGAGTGAGTGCAAATTTCGGAATAGGAGGAAATATCGGTAACCCGGGCGCGGGACTTGGAGGGCAAGCCAGCGCGACCAGTCTGTCGGGCGGAACGAACAGTCTCGTCTCGGTGGACGCGCTTCAGGAATTCCGGATACAGACCTCGACGGCTGCTCCCGACTCAGGCCTTACTGCAGGCGGCCAGATCTCAATCGTTACCCGCTCTGGCACGAACCAGTTTCATGGTTCTCTATTCGACTATTTCCGAAATGACATTTTGGATGCCAACGACTGGTTCAACGGTTATTTAAACAATCCTCCTCTTCCAAAGGCCGAGGAGCGCCAGAACGATTTCGGTGGCACCCTCGGCGGGCCGATTCTGAAGGACCGAACCTTCTTTTTCTTCTCGTATGAGGGACTTCGGCTCCGACTGCCACAAACGGAACTGACTCAGGTTCCGGACCTTCAGGCACGCCAGGATGCAATACCGGCAATACAACAGTTCCTGAACGCCTATCCCTTCGACCCGAATCAACCCGATCTGGGCAACGGCGTCGCTCAATTCAATGCCAGCTTTTCGAACCCCAGTTCCCTCGATGCTTACAGTATCCGCATTGATCACCGGCTGAACGACAAGGTCACCCTGTTTGGCAGATACAACAACTCGCCCTCCAGCATCGCGCAATATGGATTCGGACCGGGATCTGGTGTTGCACTCAGTCAGGAAGGTGTTCAATCGCAGACGATACAAACGCTGACTCTGGGAACGACCTGGGCGTTTTCTCCGACCATCAACGACGACTTCCGGTTCAATTACAGCCGCTTGAACAGTACCGGTACTTCGCGGTCGAGTAATTTTGGCGGTGCCACCCCCATAACCTCGCCGTCGCTGCCCAATGGCCTCACTTTGAAAAACGCCAATATTGGCTTTCAGGCAGGATTCACGACCAATGGGTATCTCGACATCGGAGCAAGTGAGGAGAGCCTACAGCGGCAGATTGAGGTGGTGGACAACATTGCAATCCAGAGAGGTCCTCACAGGTTCACGTTCGGAGTGGACTATCGCCGATTGTCACCGCGATTTGCCCCATCCCAGTACAACCAATTTGTGGGGTTCAATGACTATCCCACCACCGAAGCCGGCATGGTCGGGTTCGCTTTCACGAACCAAAACATCCCCGCCACCTTCCTCTTCCGGATGTTTAGCGTCTTTGCACAGGACACCTGGCAAGCGAAGCCCCGCCTCACGGTGACCTATGGCCTGCGATGGGGAGTCGAGGTCCCGCCTAAAACAATAGAAGGTCCGGCCTTTCCAGCCCTCGCAAACTACGATCTCAACAATCTTTCACAAATCACATTGGCGCCCGCCGGAACTTCACCCTACCAAACGTCCTATCGGAATTTCACGCCTCGCCTGGGAGTTGCCTACCAGCTCGCGCAAAGAAATGGCGCACCTTCGACCGTGCTTCGTGGTGGGGTCGGCCTCTACGATGACCTGGCCGCAGGCGCAGCGGGAAATCTGGTCGCGTATGCATATCCTTATACGGGTTACGCCTTCTATGACGGCAGCCAGCTTCCGGTCGTATACCCGCCCACGAACGGGACGTTCCCGCTTGACCCCTCCGTTGCAGCACCACCTCCTATTGTGGCTCCGGGTTCCGCGAACAGCGGGCTTCTGCTCGGATTCAATCCGCACTTTCAAACGCCTTACACGCTTGAGTGGAATGTGGCCGTGCAGCAGGAAGTTGGCAAACAGCAAACTCTGACGGTCTCGTATGTCGGTGCTGCGGGAAGAAGACTGGTGCAAACCATCTTTCCCTACAATTCTCCCCCCGCGAATTACCCGGGAGGAATCGGGTTGTTCGACAATGGTGGTTCATCCAGTTACAACGCCCTCCAGATGCAGTTTCAACGGCAGGTCTCTCACGGGCTTCAAGTGCTGGCCTCCTACACTTGGGCACACAGCATTGACACCGGTTCCACCGTATTCGGCCAAGGTGGACAGGGGATCAACGACAATCGCGGACCTTCGAAATTCGACATTCGTAACCAGTTTTCTGCCGCGCTCACTTACGACATTCCCTCATACAGGCCGAATCAGTTCATCGGAGCCGTTTTGAACGGATGGTCCCTCCAGAGCGTCATCAAAGCGTATTCTTCCCCACCGGTGGACGTGACTATCAAGGAGTCTCAATCCTTCACCCAAAAACCCGTCTACGTAAGGCCGGATGTTCTTCCGGGAGTTCCGTTTTACCTCTACGGGTCGCAGTATCCAGGCGGAAAAATCATCAATAACACTTTGGATGGACCGAACATGTCTTGCGTAGGGCCGTTCTGTTTCCCTCCCACGGATTCCAACGGAAACGTAGTGAGCCAGGGAAATTTTCCGAGAAATGCATTGCGAGCCTTTCCCGCGTCGCAGTGGGACTTCGCGGTTCATCGAGACTTTCCCATCCGAGAGTCGCTAAAGCTTCAATTCCGCGCGGAGCTGTTCAACGTGCTGAATCACCCCAACTTTGCGCCGCCGAATAGTCAGCTGAATGTTGGATTTGGATCCAACGCGCAGTTCGGCTATTCACTGACGACGTTGGGACAGTACCTGGGCGGGAACAGTAGCGGAGGCGGCGCCCTCAGTCCCTTGTACCAATTCGGAGCACCACGTTCTGTCCAATTCGCTTTGAAGTTATCGTTTTGAACTCGACCGCGGGCAATAGGGGGGAGACATCCGGATGATTCATCGTTATTTCGTGTGGCTGCACCGTTGGACGGGCTTGTTGATGACGGTATTTCTCATCGTTGTCGGGCTTACAGGGACGCTGTTGGCGTTCCGGTCGAAGATTGATCGTGTGCTAAATCCACAATGGTATGGGTCGCCTCGACCGGGCCAATCGCCGCTCGATCTGGCGACGCTCGCCGAAAAAGCCGAGTTGCTGGTTCCCCAGGCTAGACCAGGGTATTTTGCGATTGATAACAATCAGGCCAGCATCGCGCTCCGCTTTCGTACGAATCCCGCTACAGGCCAGCCCTATCAACTGGGCTTTGATCATCTCATTCTCGATCCATACACTGGCCGCGAACTCGGTCATTGCTGCTCGAACACAGGCTGGCGCGCCAAGTTCATGCCGTTTATCTACAAACTTCACACCTCGATGGCGATGGGGTCTGTGGGAGCCTGGACGCTCGGCATCGTTGCGCTCGTCTGGACGCTGGACTGCTTCGTAGGTTTCTATCTCACCTTGCCGCGTGGAGGCGGCGGGTTCTGGCAACGCTGGAAATACGCATGGCTGGTCAAGTGGCGCGCCAATGCGTTCCGCATCAATTTCGATCTGCACCGCGCCGGCGGACTGTGGCTCTGGCCGTTGCTGTTTGTTTTTGGCTGGTCCAGCGTGATGCTCTCACTCCGGCCGGTATACAACCGCGTGACCTCGGCGGTCTTCGACTATCAGTCCGACGATGTGGTGTTAGCAAGTTTTGTGCTACCGAAACCTGTGTGGAACCCGAAGTTGAGTTGGCGGGATGCCCAGACGATCGGAGAGCGACTGGTCGCAGAGATCGCATCTCGTCACGGCTTCACGGTCACACGACCCTACGGCCTCGCCTACATTCCTGAATTTGGCGTTTATACCTACGACGTCCGTGGCAGCAACGACATTCGCGGCCACGGTTGGGATACCGGTGTCTGGGTAGATGGGAACACCGGTGCTCTTCGCCAAGTTTTTCTGCCGTCCGGACAACATACCGGAAACACCGTCAGCACCTGGCTTTGGGGCCTGCACTACGGGGACATCCGCGACTTTCTGCCGTATCGAATTTTGGTAGCCCTGTTCGGCTTGTTCCTGACGGTCATCTCAGGCACTGGAGTCTACATCTGGTGGAAAAAACGCATAGTTCGCAGATCAGGGGAACATGCGGGACTGCGGAAGCAAGAATCCCAGTTTGTTCAGACATAGCGTTGCATTTGTCGGAGGACCAATGAATAGATTGCATGCGCAATTTCAATCGACGACCAGAGGAATTCTGAAGGGAGGGCTGATTGTTGCGCTGTTGCTAGCGGTCGCCTCCTTTGTTTCGGCCGGCATCGCAGATAAGGCCGAGATACAACAGGCGCCGCAAATGAAGCCTGGCGAATCGAGCGCTGGCGAGATCGTTCTTTCCGGGCTGAGGCTGAAGCGCGGCGACCTGCGCGATGGTGTGATGCGCAAACTCTCGAAGTTGTACGAACTGCACCAGCTCAACAGCTCCGACGGCGAAGAAGACTCCTGGCTGATTACAGAGAAAGAGCAACGCGACAACTATCTCGGTGTCGTGAGCTTTGCAGACGGGAAGATCCGGCGGGTGGCCCGCTTCCGCAAATGGACACAGGACGAAGACTCCGTCGAACTCGCGCAACGCTTGTGCGACCTGGTCGAGCAACTGACGGGTCAACGCGGCGGGCACCTGGAAGTCACCGCCAAAACCAACGACAGCGGCAAGTACACCGTCCGAGGAATTGAAATGATTTCCGGCGACAAACGCATTTCGCTCAACCTGATCAGCCACGCGGATGAGTCCGATCCAACCGCCCGGCAGGTAGAGGTTCACCTGGACGAGGTAGTGCAATGAAGTCCGGCCTGTCCTTAGCTCTAGCGTTGATTTTGTTGTTAGCGGCCTTAGCTTGTAGCCATCGGAAGACCTACCCGTTGCAAGGCGAGGTCAGAGGCAAAGATCTGACCACGAACGAGGTCACCGTGAACCATGACGATATTCCAGGGTTCATGCCCGCCATGACGATGCCGTACAAAGTGAAGAACACAGCGATGTTGCAGGAACTTCAGCCCGGGGACAAAATCGCGGCCGAGGTTGTTGTCAGCAAAGATGGAAACGACTATTGGCTTGAAGATGTGCGCATCACGGACGAATCCGGGCGCGGCAAAGTCATGGCAGCCGAACGGCACATGCTCATGCCCGGAGAGAAAGTGCCTGATGTCCCACTTGTGAACCAGGATGGGCAAACGATCCATCTCAAGGACTTCTCCGGCAAGGCGGTGCTAGTCACATTCATCTATACGCGCTGCCCGGTGCCAACGTTCTGCCCTCGTCTAAGCAGCCAATTCGCCAGAATCCACAATGAACTGAAAACAACTCCCGATGACTACAGCAAGACGCAACTGCTGACGATCAGCTTCGATCCGAAATACGATACTCCGGCTGTCTTGCGCAAATACGGACTCGCTTATCTGGAAGGCGATGCCTCCGGTTTTTCGCAGTGGGATTTTGCCAGCACCAAAGAGGCGGATATGCGCCGACTGGCGCAGGCTTTCAGTCTCGACTACCAGGAGCAGGACAACCAGATCTCTCACACCATGAATATCGCGCTGATTGCGCCAGACGGTACGCTGGTGAAGTCCTGGTCGGCGGAGTGGACTTCTGACGAACTTCTCAAGGCACTGCGGCAAGCAGCCCATCGTTCTGCGAAAGGATGAGACCGATGCGGCTAGGAAAACGGCAGGTTTGGTTGCAGCTTTTGTCCCTTGGGATTTCTCCCGTGCTTGCTATGACAGCATGTTCAAGGCAGCAGCAAACCGGAATCGACCCACAGGAGGTCAGCGCCGGTGAGTATGCCTATGAGGTGCACTGTGCGGAATGTCACGAACAGCCTCATCCCGACTTGCTGAAACAACCGCCCAATCTGCACGGGATATTCAGCCGGAAGACTCTGCCCAGCGGAGCACCCGCGACGGACAAGCAAGTGAGGAACACGATCATAGAAGGCCGGGGAACTATGCCTGCCTTTGACAAGAGACTGAGCAGTGAAGAGGTGGATGAACTGGCACAATATCTCCACACGTTGAAATGAGCATACGATGAAGCTGACTGTATTGATGACGATTGCCGGCATAGTGCTGCTGGGAACGTCGCGTGACGCGGAAGCACAAACGCTTACCCTTCCTGCTCCGGCGCAACTTTCTTGATTTTCTTGGCGGGATTTTCTTTGATCCATCCCTGTTCGATACAGAAGAAAAGGAACGTGATCACCCGCTGGTGCTGGTTATGGCGTGTAGTCGGCGCGCC
>Ga0335071_10005055_pt1 | contig 13754 bp, 11 predicted proteins | sample Lox_Sample_15_FD_206724 | JGI IMG/M metagenome (GOLD analysis project Ga0335071, IMG submission 206724) | Soil microbial communities from Loxahatchee National Wildlife Refuge, Florida, United States - Lox_Sample_1.5 | ecosystem: Environmental > Terrestrial > Soil > Wetlands | place: USA... | reverse complement strand
GCCGACCGCGGCGTTCCCTATGGCGAACTGATGGACGTCATGGAAATCCTGCGCACCGGAGGCTACCCGAAGGTGAAGCTGGTGGCGGTGGAAGGCGTTCCGCAGGGATCCGCCGCGCCGCAGCCCAATCCCTGAAGAGCGGACCAGGCATGCTACACGACGATCAACGAAAGCCCTCGCGGCGGCTCTGGATATCGGCAGCGCTGACCGCCCTGATGCTGCATGGGGGCGGCGCCGCGCTCGCCGTGGTTCATCTCGGCGCAAACGACCTCGACGGCGGCCTCGGCGCGGCCGGCGCGGAGTTCGCGGTCGAGATGGTTTCGCCGAAGGTCGAGGAGAACGACGCGCCGCCCGGCCCCGACAGCGACGCGTCTGAGGCCGCGCCCGAGCAGAACCAGCAGACGGCCGAGGTCAAGGAGTCCGACCTTCCCAAGGAGACCCCGACCGAGACCGAAGAGGCCGACCGCGTCGTCTCGCCAAACGAGGTGAAGAAGCCGACCGAGGAAGAACAGAAGGTGGCGGCCGTGCAGACCGAGGCTTCGGTCGCGACGCCCGCGCAGCAGGAATCATCCCGCAAGGCGCTGGATGACAGTGCGCCTCCGGATGAGACCGCCAAGGCTCCCAATCCCGGGCTCGGCAAGGACATGCTGAAGCTGACCGAGGATTGGGGCCGCAAGATCAGCGCCTATTTCGAGCTGCACAAGCGCTATCCGGAGGGCAAGAAGCGGTCGGCCAAGGTCAAGGTCGCCCTGGTGCTGAACAGGCTCGGCAACGTGGTCTCGGTCGCGGTGGAGCAATCGTCGGGTGATCAGAGCTTTGACGACGCCGCGGTTGCGATGATCCGCCGCTCCGATCCGGTGCCGACGCCGCCGGCCGGGCTGAAGGACGACCAGTTCAGCTTCGCCCTGGACGTGAACTTCAACCACAAGAAATAAGGGGCGGCTGGAGTGGCCCTGACATCATCGTTGCCGCTCGCGCCGGATGCGACACTAGGGCCGCCGATGCATCGTCGCCGGCTCGCGTTCGGCCCGAGCGTACCGCGACGTGCGTCAGCCTCTCACCGGATAGCGAAACGCCATCACGCCGCGTGTTGCATAAATGCTTTCGTCGACGCGATGATTATGATTGCCGCTGACGACGCGAATTTGCCCGGGGCCGGCAGAGCCCACGACAAATCCGACGTGATGCGGCCACACGGCGATGACACCCGGCGCGGGTCCGGACGCCGGCCGGCCATATTGCGCGAACGAGCGCGCCGCCGCCGAGCCGGTGCCGCTGAATCCAGCGCGCTTCAAGATCATGTTGGCGAAAACCGCACACCAGGGGATTTTCAGCCCGGTCGGATTGGTGCCGCGATAGCGCTGCGCGGCCGGCACCACTCCGGACGCGCCGGCCGAGCCTGCCGCACGGAAGCCGATGACATGCGGACCGTCGCCGACGGCGCTCGCGTCGGCGCGGTCGTAGGAGTCGAGCGACTGCGGCTGCGAACGGGTGGAGAAATGCATCTGGTGCAGCTGGGTCGCGAGCCAGGTCGCGTCACTGCTGCTGGAGGACGTCACGATTTGTGCAGCGACTGCGTCCGTGCCGGCCGCGAACATCGGCGCCAACATCAATGTCACCGCGGCTGCGGTCTTTTGCCACGACATGTCATCGCCTCCTACGCGTTACCATGAAGTTCTGACAGGGGGTGGTTTGTCCCGTTCCTACTCGTTGCAGCCGCGGCAGGCCGAATTATGACGACGGTCGCGCTACGCCGATTGCCAATCCTGCGTTGGACAAACTGATGTCGAGGTGCGCAGCAGCGGAAAGACCCTTCACACTCCGGTCAATCCGATGACACAATTGCGCGCAAAGTCTCGGCCACGAATTCGACAGGACTGAATGATGCCGCCAACTTCGCACTCGGCCGCGCAATACGGCGCGACGGCAAAAATCTTCCACTGGATGATCGTGGCGCTGCTCGCCGTGCAATATCCCATCGGCTGGCTGATGCCCGACATTCATCGCGACATGCGGCCCGGCGCGCCGATGGCGCTGCATATTTCCATCGGCATCGTCATCCTCGCCCTGATCGTCGCGAGACTGATCTGGCGACTGACCCATCCGGTCGCGCCGGACAGCTCGCTGCCGCGCTGGCAGCGGCTGAGCTCGGAGGCAACGCACTGGCTGCTCTATGTGCTGGTGCTCGCCACCACGCTGACGGGCTGGCTGTTTGCCTCGTTCCGCGGCTGGTCGATCTCCTTCTTCTATCTGATGCCGCTGCCGATGCTGGCCGGCGCCAGCCGCCCGGCGATCAAGATGATCGATGGCTGGCATCAGGCGCTCGAATGGGCGCTTCTGATCGTCGTGATCGCGCATGTCGCGTCGGTGCTGGTGCATCGCTTCGTCTACCGCGACCGCGTGCTGCAGCGGATGCTGCCGGAATAGTGCAGCCTCACATGGGATCCATCAGATTGAAGGCGAGCGCGATGCCGCCGACCAGAACGAGGCTGATCGCCCAGACCGTATCCAGGTTGAACCAGCTCCTCGACACGAATTTTACGCCGAGATAGCGATACACGGCCCAGGCCAGACTCCCGCCCGCAAGAATCATGGCGGCGACGTGAACCAGCGCGACCAGCGCCGCCATGCCCAGATTGGCGCCGGCCAGCGTGCTCGCGGCCTGATGCGAACGGTCGAGGTCGGAGGCCTGGCAAAGTCCGAGGTAGATCGGCACGAGCATCAGTCCGGCGCCATGCGCAATTGCGACCGCGAATGACCAGAGCCCCAATTGCGTCGGCGGGATTTTTGCGAGCGCCCGCGGATGACGCGGGTTCAGCAACCGGAACAGACCGAAGCCGATGACGACAAGCGCGGCCGCGGCCTGGATCGGACGCCGCCATTCCGCAACGGCGACCAATAGCGCGAACGGCAGCAGCATCAGGAGCGTCGCCGCAAGGTGACCGATCGCCAAAATGCCGAGCGCGCCGAACAGCGCGCGCGGGGACTTCTCCATCAACCCCGAGGACACCGCGAGCGGCCAGCCCATTCCGGGATTGATCCCGTGATAGAGGCCGCTCGCGAGCACCGCGAGCCAGAGCCATGCCAGCGTCCCGGTGGCTGGGCTCAAGGCTCTAGACCGACGGATAGCAGAAGGAATCGGTCGAACAGTCGCCGCCCTCGAGCCGGATCTGATGCGCGCGATAGCCGTCCGGGAAGCTCACAAAATAGTCCCTGGCGAGTTCGAGCCCGCCATTCGCTCCGGCGTTGGCCATCAGCTCGACGCCGGGAACGCCGCCCGGATAGAACTGGTCGTCCCAGGTCGAATAGAGCGAGTTGGTCCAGTAGACGCGCTTGCCGTCACGGCTGATCTCGACCATCTGCGGCCCGCCGGCGAACGCTTTTCCATTCGGATGCGGCGTGCGCCGGACGATGCCGCCGATGTGCACCGAGCCCGCCAGCTTTGGCTTGCGCGGATCGCTGACATCATATTGGCGCATCTCGCCGGTCCCCCAGCAGGAGACGTAGAGAAAGCGGTCGTCCATCGACAGGTCGATGTCGGTCACCAGCGGCGGCACCGCGCCAAAGCCCTGCAGCAGTGGCGGAAGCTTGTCCTTCGGCGCAGGCTCGGGCGGAATCGTCGCGGTCTTCTCGACATGGAATTTTCCGCCTTCGCGCCACCAGGTCCAGATCGACGCCTCCAGGTTGGTCGTATCCACCACGACGCCGACAAAGCCGTATTCGCGGACCGGATCATGCGCGGGCCGCACCTCCAGCGCCATCTGGTGATTGGCACCGAGATCGAGCGTCTGGGTGTGGCGCCGTTCCCTTAAGTCCCAGAAATGCAGGCGATGGCCGTATTTGTTCGACAGGAGATCCTCGGGCACGATGCCGTTCTCGAACTGCGGCGGCACCGCCCACTCGCTCGACACCATGTAGTCGCGCGGCAGATTCCACCAGAAGTCATAATGCTTGTCCTGCGGGCCGCGATCGATCTCCCAGCGCCCGAGCACCTCGAAGGTCTCGCAGTCCATGATGAAGATGCCGGGCGGCCCGTCGGTGCCGTCCTTGCCGCCACCGCCGAGCGTAGAGACATAGATGCCTTCCGGCCCGCAATGGATGGTGTGCGGCCGCGAATAGCCGGTCTTCTTGAAGACCTCCTCGGGCTCGATGATCTTGTGAATGCGCGCCTTGGTCGGATCGGGCTTGGTGTCCACGATGTAGATGCGCGATGACCGCAGCCCGGGAATGATGAGATAGCGCCGCTCGATGAAGGCGTGGCCGGCGAGCGGCGACAGCGCCGACGAGCAGGCGTTCCAGCCAAAATGGTGAAACTCGTCACCCTTGTTCGGCATCGTGACGGTATGAACGACCTGGCCGTAGCTCGCCGAGTCAGGCTTGACGTCGATGACGGCGAGCGCATCAGGCTTTGAAAAATCCGGCGAGAGCAGCAAGGTATAGGCAAAGTTTTCCGGCGGCGCTTCCATTGCGAGCTTTGGCGAAGCATGAAATGTAGGATCCGGCCTCATCGTCATGGCACTGCCTCCCTGTTTTAAGACGTTGGTCTAACGCCAACATCGAGACGGCGGCTACAATATACTAACAGTTGTGTGAGCGTCGCATGGCGATCCCGAAACGACGATTGGCAACGTGCCCTGGTGCGTTTCACAATCCGCCGTGACACCTCAGCAGAATAATCCTCCTCTCTGATCCCCGAGTTAAGGACGAAACGCGCGTCTTCATGCCGCAGCGACGCCTTGCAGAACCCTCCTCTGCAATCGCCTACTCGGCTGCGACGCGGTTCAGCGCGACGTGGCCGCGCGTCTTGACCACGACCTTGATCGCATCGTCGACCCGCTCGCGGGCGTAGCGCAGCGCCTCGCGCAGATCCTCCAGCGCAAAGGTGTGGGTGTGCACCTTGGTGGCGTCAAAGCGCTTCTGCGCCATAAACGCCTCGGCGCGATGCGTGGCGCTGCGGCCCTCGCCGCGAATGCCGAACACATAGATGTTGTTGCGCACGAGGTGGGCGATATCGACCTCGGCCGGCTCGTGCGGAAAGGCAGCGAGACAAATGCGCCCGCCGCGATTGACCATGCGCGCCGCCTCGTTGACCGCATTGGGCGCGCCCGAGCATTCGATCACGTAGTCGACACCCTTGCCGCCGTTGAGCCGCCGCACCGCCTCGACCGGATCCTCGCTTTTCGCATTGACGACGAAGTCAGCACCGAGCTCGCGGCCGATCTGCAGGCGGTTATCGCGCGTGCCGGTGAGAATGACCGGCTGCGCGCCGAGTGCTTTCGCGACGGCAACGCCGAGCAGCCCGATCGGGCCGGGCCCGGTGACGACGACGCTCTCACCGGCGACGAGGCCGCCAAGCTCGGTGAGACCATACATCGCGGTGCCCGCGGTGACGACCAGCGTCGCCTCCTCGTCCGACATCTCGTCCGAGATCGCCACCAGCGTGTTGATGTTGTTGACGGCATATTCGGCAAAGCCGCCGTCGGTGGTAAAGCCGTTGGCGCGATGGCCCTTGTCGACGTCGCCGTAGTTTTGGCCGTAGTTGTGGCAGGAGGTGTACATGCCCTGGCGGCAGCGCTTGCACTGGCCGCAGCCGGCGTGGATCTCCACCGTGACACGCTGGCCGATGGCATATTCGTCGACGCCCTGCCCCAGCGCCACCACGGTGCCCATATATTCGTGACCCGGCGTAAACATCTTGTTGTAGGGCAAGCCGCCCTGGATCATCGCCGGCGGCCCGTGCGAAATGATCTCGAGATCCGTGGCGCAGATCGCGACCGCATCGATCCGCACCAGCACCTCGGCGCGTTTTGGAACGGGCACGGGCTTCGTCGTGAGCGTCAGCTGATCGGGATTGCCCAGCACCCAGGCGCGCATGGTGTCGGGAACCGGAAAATCGGGCGACGTCTTGACGTTGTCGTGCTGATACATGCGCTGCTCCCCGGACATTCGTCCTTGTTGTGCCGCGGCGGCCTGATGGTCTTGCAAGAATCCCGAAAAGCCGCCGGCGATGTCTCCACGGAACCCATTGCGAGTTCGATCACCCAATATCTTCATTCTAACGCCGCCACCACCTCTCCCCGCAACTGATATTTGGTTGAGCGCGCGGGAAATAATGCGAGGCGCGGTAGCGTGGGCAAAGCGTTCGCCGGCGCTCTTCGAGCGCGGGCGAACGCGTGCCCACCATGCGAGTGACGCGCGCGGAGAGATGGTGGGCACGGGGCTGCGCGCCTTTGCCCACCCTACCGTTCCCGGGCGATAAAGACTGAAAATGTCATCGACATTTCGACGGCACACTTCCGCGTTCTCGCGGCTTGTCCGGCCCGAGTTGTGCGTCATTCTCGCACCCTCCGAAATCAAGGAGGGCGCAGGGAAGGCCGGGCGCTCGCCGCGCCCGTGGCCCGCCTGCAAAACAAAAAGCAGGCGGCAGTTACCACAGGTTCGGCCGAGAACACCCGGCCTTCCCTGCGCGATGGTTTTAACGATTTCCTTCGTGCTCTCCCCAGGGACCGGGCTTTCTTGCCCCTGTCACTCGCGAGGATCGTAACCTCGCAAGCTTGACACCAGCGTCGGGGTGTCAGGACCACACGACTTCTTCGTCCGCAACGGCATCACTCGTCCGCGCAAATATTGCGCGCTGACACCATCACGTCCATCGCATCCCGCCTCACGTGTCGTGACGATAGCGCATACGCCCCTCTTGCCGAGGCGGGACGGCGCGGATCATGCATCTGATTTGGGGTCGGCGTCAAGTTGATTTCTGAAAAATAGAACAATTCCTCGGTGCGACAGCCTGGCACGACGGGCAATTTACGCATGGCGTGCATGCACAATTTGCCCGTCAGGCGCCAGATTGCACGATGGGTCCGGCATGGTTGTCGGCCGTCGCTCGAAGGGGCGAAGGCGCAAGCGAAAAGCATGAGAGATCGTAGGATGGGTAGAGCGCAGCGAAACCCATCATCCCAGACGTCCGTCGCGATGGGTTTCGCAGGAGATCAACCCATCTACACCCTACGTCCTGGGCCAAGAGGCGAAATCAGCGCACGAGTGAGTTCAAAATCCAATCCACCCGTTCAGCTACGCCGACCTTCGGCAGGACGTGGATTTCGTAGCCCAGCGACGGATAAACATTGATCAAGCGATCATATTCGGCAACGGCCTCAGCGAGACCATGCCGCCGTTCCTCGTCTAACGTGTAGATTTCCGGCCACGGTGGCGCGAGGAACACGCGCTTGTTGTAGCGATAGACCGAGCCAAGGCTCTCGATGACTCGCTCTCCGGTCAGATGCTCGAGCGCGGCGGCAGCATCAATCAAGCCTCTGTCGAAAAAGACCCAGGGCGCAGAGGCCTCGGCAGCGGCCCGGTCAGCGAGCGATACCTCGATCGCAAGACGCGCAAATGCGACCGCATCCACCCACGGCAGCGCTCTGCCGTTACGCTTCAGTTCCTCGACAACGATCCGTCGACCTGGTTCGTCGATCGTTGGAAAACCGCGTCGTCGAAGCTCCGCCAACAACGTTGACTTACCGCCGCCGGAACACCCTGAAATCGCGACGAAGTCTTCCATTGGGATCGCCATCATTTTCGAAGTCGCTGCTCAATGCGGCCTCCCCCCGGCGGCTATGGCAGAGAGCGACGCTTGCGGAGAGAGAGGGTGGGCACGCTTCGCTTTGCCCACCCTACCGCTGTTCACGCTTCGCTCAATCGTTGAACGGAATCTTCGTCGACGGCAACATCGGCTCGCCGGGCTCGGCGACATCGGCGCAATTGCTCTGCACCTTGCGGCCGGCGAGCGCGTCGCGGACGAAGGCGAGCGCATCCGCAAAGGAAGCGTTGAGGCCGCCATTATGAGTGGCGCCCGCAAAAGTCTTCCAGACGAGATCGCTGCCGCCGGCGCATAAGGCCTTCACGGCTCCGTATTGACGGCGCGGCACCAGCGTGGTGTCGGCGAGCCCGGTGCCGAGCATCACCGGGACCGGCAGCCGCGTCACCGACATGTCGGTGACCGGCGTCAGCCGTGCCTCGATCGGCTCGACATAGGCGTTATCGGCCGTGATGTCGTCCCGCTTGGCCACGGCACGCATCTCGGCGGTGCAGCCTTCGCGCGCCGCCTTCAAGAGCAACTTGCCCTTGTCGGTTGCCAGCGCGTCGGCCGACGGCGCCTCATCGGGGAGTCCACCGCCGAGTGCAGACAGGGTGACATAAACTGGCGAATTGATCCGCGTCGGCGCCTTGTAGGGGCCGTCGGGAAAGGTCGAGACGACGCCGGTCGCGACGGTCGCGAGCAGCGGCACGTCGCTCGCATAGGTCGGCGCAATGCGCGTGGCGCCCAGGGCCGCGCCCGACCCTTGCGACTGACCCGTGATGAAAACCTTTGCGGCGAGTTTGTCCGCATGCGCCGACAGCGCCGCGCGCGCGGCATCTAGCACCGAGCGTCCCTCCGCTTCCCAGATCAGATACGGATGCGGGCCCGGTCCACCGAGGCCCTGATAATCCGTTGCCACCACGGCAAAGCCGTTCTCGAGCCAATGGTTGATGTAGACGGCATCGCGCCGCTTGTGCCCCGACCAGGACGCCGCGCAGCCGTCGGAGATTCCGAGCGTGCCATGGGCCCAGGCCACCAGCGGAAAGCCGCCGGCCGGTGGCTCGCCCTTGGGCAGAAACAGCGTGCCGCTGACCGGCACGATCCCGGCGTGCCAGCGCAGATCGGTCGAGGTGTAGAGCACGCGCGCGGCGAGGCCGGCGCTGGTCATCTCCGGCTGCGCCGCGATCGGCTCCTCGCGCAGCATCACGCCGGGGCGCTCGGGCAAGACTTGCGTCCAGCGATAGAACGGCGAGAGGTTTTGGTCGCCGACTCTTGGCCCGGTCGGCAGCGTCGCGACGTCGGCGCGCGCCGGCATCGTGGACAGGCCGATGAGGATGGCGAGCGCTGCTGATGATAGCGATGACGTTCCCTTGAGCATGGGGTTTTCCCTCTTGTGAATTCGTAGCAACCGTTAAGAACTGTGGGGTGGGTAGAGCGCAGCGAAACCCACCATTCGATCCGCGGGCGCAAAGTGATGGGTTTCGCTGCGCTCTACCCATCCTACGCAAAATCCGCGGGCAAAGCGCAGCGTGCCCACCATCCAGGATACCGTGTTGAGAGATGGTGAGCACGGCGCTGCGTGCCTTTGCCCACCCTACCTTGCCGTTTCGAATCCGCCGAGCACGGCGGTGAGATTGGCGCCGAGGATATCGGAGAGATAACCGCCCTCCTGCACCAGCACGGTCGGCAGCCCCATTCGCGCGATCGCTTCGCCGATGCGGCGAAATCCGTCCGTGGTCACGGCGAGGCCCGCGAGCGGATCATGTTCCGATGCATCGAGGCCGAGCGCGACGACGAGCGCGCCCGGCGCAAAGGCAGTGATCGCCTTCGCGGCACGATCGAGCGCCTGCAGGTAGCCGTCGTCGGCGGTGCCGAGGGCCAGAGGAATATTGAGATTGGTGCCGCGACCCGGTCCCTCGCCGCGCTCATGCGAAAAGCCCCAGACATAAGGATAATAGGCTGTGGGGTCGGCGTGGATCGAAACCGTGAAGACGTCGCCCCGTTCATAGAAGATGCCCTGCGTGCCGTTGCCATGATGCACGTCGACGTCGAGGATCGCGACGCGCTCATGGGCGAGGCGCAGATGCGCGGCCGCAATCGCGCTGTTGTTGAGGAAGCAGAAGCCGCCGGCCATGTCGCGCCAGGCATGGTGACCGGGCGGACGGCAGAGCGCGTAGGCTGCGTCCGCGCCATCGATCACGAACTGCGCTGCCGTCGTTGCGACGTCGCTCGCCGCACAGGCGCCGGCCCAGGTGCCGGGCCCGATCGGACAGGCGGTGTCGGCCGTGTGCCAGCCGAGCCTGCCGACAATATGGGTCGGATAGGTCGCTGCATAACGCACGGGATGGACGTTGGCGATCATTTCGGGACCGGAATCGCCGAGCGCCGACCAGGCCTCCCAGGCCTCGCTCAGGAAGCCCAGATATTCCGGACTGTGAACGCGCGCCCGCGGCCCCTGCCCGAAGGCGATGGGGGCGACGATCTCGTGCCGGCCGGCCTTCAGGGCGGCCAGCAGGCGGTCGGCGCGCTCGGGCTGCTCGGTGGTGCGCTTCACCACGCCGCGCACGAGAAAGAATTGCGGATCGTGGCTGCGGTGCAGTTCGCTGTAGACGGCCTTCACACGCGTCGCCCCCGCTATCTCTTCCTGCGCGACAGAAAATTTTCGAAGGCGGCGACGGCGGCCGGCGAGCGCATCCGCTCAGTGAACACGTGTTCTTCCTGACCGATCCGGCGCAGCAGATCCTCGGTCGGCGGCTTCAACAACCGCCGTGCACTCGCCACCGCCTCGGGCGGCAGCGCACAGATTTCGCGCGCAGCCTTGCGCGCCTCGTTCAGCGCGTGGCCGGGCGGAACGACGGTGTTGACGAACCCGGCGTCGCGCGCGTCTTCCGCGCTCATCGTGCGCCCCATCACCAGCATCGCGAAGGCGCGCTGATGACCCGCCGTGCGCGGCAGCAGCAGGCTCGAGGCCCCTTCCGGCACCAGGCCAAACTGGACGAAGGGACAGGAAAACGACGCCGTGGTGCCGGCCAGCACGTAGTCGCAGTGCAGCACCATCGTGGCGCCGATGCCGACGGCGGCGCCGTCCACGGCCGCAATGAGCGGCTTGTCATTGTTGACCAGCGACTGCAGGAAGACGATCGGCCCCCTCGGCGTGACCGGGTCGGGTTCGGCCTTTGCGGCATCGAGAAAGTCCCGGATGTCGACACCGACCGTGAAGACGCCCGCTCGCCCGGTCAGGATCAGACAGCGGATGTCGGGGTTCGACTGCGCCGAATTGATCGCCTCGCTGATGGCGAGAAACATCTCCTGGGTCAGCGCATTCTTCTTTTCCGGCCGCCGCATGGCGATGGTGCGGGTCTGCTCTTCGTCCGTGACAATGATAAGGCCGGTCATGCTGTTGCCTCGCGGAGCCTCCCCACCAACGGTGCCCGACCCCCAACTTGCGATGTTTGGGCTTCGGCATCAACCCGCGATCATGAACAGAGGCCGCAGACCTGCACCGACATTGGAGCGGACCGATTTGCCTCACTGGCCCGAGGGCGTCCTCAGGCCATGCCAGGCATCCCGGACCTGATGATAGTGAACCTCAGGAAGATAATCCGGCGTGTTCAGGGTGAGATTGTGGACGTCGAGCCGGCCGACCGCGCTGAGCAGCGTGTAGGAGGCGATCACCCGGTCGCGCTGCGAGGTGATCTGCCGGGCCCTTGCATTGGTCAGATCCTGCTGCGCGTTCAAAACGTCGATCGTGGTACGCTGGCCGCCCTCCGCCTCGCGCCGCACACCTTGCAGTGCGACATCGGCGGCATGCACCTCGGATTCCGCTGCCTTGAGCGCGATCTTGGTGCCCTCGTTGGTCACCCAGGCGCTGACGACGGCGGTGCGGGTCTGGTTGCGGACCTGCTCCAGCACCAGCCGGCTCTGCGAGGCCATCTCCTTGGCCTGTCGGGTCTGCGAGGCCGCGGTGCCGCCGTCATAGATCGGCACGTTGATCTGGCCCAGGATCGAGGCCTGGTCGGTCGCCGTCGTGGTCAGGCTGGTATCGGTGTCGCGGGTCCGGCTGGCGCTGCCCTGCAAGGAGACCGTCGGCAGCAGGGCGCTTTCCGCCACCTTGATCGAGGTCTGCGCGACGTCGACATCGTAGCCGGCGCCGAGCACGGCTGGATTCTCATGGATAGAAGTATCGACCGCCGCGACCTGCGTCACCGGCACCAGGCGGTCGACCGGCATCGCGGCCTGCAGATGCGACGGCGGCTGGCCGATCACCTGCGCATAGATCTCCTTGCTGATGGCGAGCGCGACTTCGGCCGCGTTGAGATCGGCGAGGCCGCGGCTCAGCCGCGCCTCGGCCTGCGCGGTGTCGGTCGGCGTCACATCGCCGGCATTGAGGCGCCGCCTGGTCGTGGCAAGGATTTCGCGCAGCACGTCGACATTGGTGCGCTGCGAGTCGTAGAGCGCGCCGTTGGCCATCACGTTCATGTAGGCGGTGACGGCATCGAGCAGCACGCCCTGCCCGACATTGCGCAACGCCTCGCGGCCCGACATCACCTGCAGCTCGGCGACGCGGACATTGTTGGCGGTCTTGTTGCCATTGTAGAGCACCTGCGAGACCGTGAGCCCGATCGTCCACGGCTGCAGACTCGCGCGCTGGATGATGTTGCCGGGCAACAGATTGCGCACCTCCTGCAAGCCGGCGGCGAGACTCGCGATGATCTGCGGACGGTAGCCGGCCAGCGCCTGCGGCACGTTCTCGTCCGTGCCGCGCTGGCGGGCGCGATCCGCATTGAGCTGCGGACTGGTCTGGTAGGCCTTGACCAGCGCCTCCTCCAGGCTCTCGGCATGCGCAGCCCCCGCGAGCGCGGAGATGAGCGCGACGACGAGCAGCCACGCGCAAGGTCGCCGTCGTCCCGGCATGCGGGAGGCCAAAAGCCCTGCAAAAGCCGCCCTACTCACGATGCACCCTCAACTACCCCAGCGGCCGGTCATTCGGCCGGTGCCAGATCACCTTCAGCGGCCAGCCCGACCCTGCGTCGTCGCGAGAACGTGGCAATCAGCGCCGGCAGCGTCAGCAGAATCACCACCGGCGCGACCATCATGCCGGCCACCACGACGACCGCCAGCGGCTTCTGCACCTGTGAACCGATTCCCGAGGACAGCGCCGCCGGAAGCAGGCCGACGCCAGCCACCACGCAGGTCATCAGCACCGGGCGGAGCTGCAGTTCGCCGGTGCGCAAAATCGCCCGGCCGCGCTCCATGCCCTCGTCGATGAGCTGGTTGTACTGGGAGAGGATGATGATGCCGTCCATCACTGAAATACCGAAAAGTGCAATGAAACCGATTGCGGCCGAGACGCTGAAGGGGATTCCGGTCACCACGAGGCCGACGACGCCGCCGAACACCGCCATCGGGATGACGCTCATGGTCAGCACGGTCTCGACCACGGAGCCGAAATTGAACCAGATCAGCATCGCGATCAGCGCGAGGCTGATCGGCACCACGATCGACAGCCGCCGGATCGCATCCTGCAGATTGCCGAACTCGCCGACCCATTCGAGCCGCGAGCCCGGCGGCAACTGCACCTGCTCCGCGATCTTCTGCTGCGCCTCCTGGATGGCGCTGCCGAGATCGCGCTCGCGTACCGAGAACTTGATCGGCAGGTAACGCTCCTGCTGCTCGCGATAGATGTAGGCCGCACCCGACACCAGCTTGATCGAGGCCACCTCGCTGAGCGGCACCTGCGTGATGCCGTTCGGCCCCTGCGCGCCGATCCGAAGGTTCTGGATCGCCTCCGCGCTCTTGCGATATTCCGGCGCGAGGCGGACGATGATCGGAAAATGCCGATCCGAGCCCGGCTCATAGAGATCGCCGGCGCTGTCGCCGCCGATCGCGGTGCGGATCGTGGTGTTGATGTCGCCCGGCGCCAGCCCGTAGCGCGCGGCGCGCGCGCGATCGATCTCGATCTGGATGGTCGGCTGGCCGAGCGAGGTGAAGACGGCAAGATCGGTGATGCCCTGCACCGTCGCCAGCACGGACTTGATCTTGCTCGCGGTGTCGGTCAGCGCCTGCAGATCGTTGCCGAACAGTTTTATCGAGTTCTCGCCCTTCACGCCGGACACCGCCTCCGAGACGTTGTCCTGCAGGTATTGCGAGAAGTTGAATTCGACGCCGGGAA
>Ga0335071_10005054_pt1 | contig 13754 bp, 15 predicted proteins | sample Lox_Sample_15_FD_206724 | JGI IMG/M metagenome (GOLD analysis project Ga0335071, IMG submission 206724) | Soil microbial communities from Loxahatchee National Wildlife Refuge, Florida, United States - Lox_Sample_1.5 | ecosystem: Environmental > Terrestrial > Soil > Wetlands | place: USA... | reverse complement strand
CCAGGTTGGCGATCGCCCTCTCCATTTCCTGAGCGCCCAACCGCGCCGCCTTCGGGCTGAGCGCGGCACGAATCAAAATCAGGTCGCACAGAATTGGATTGCCCATGAACGTCTTACGCATCAGGCGCGCATGGTTGCGCAAGGTCTCACGCCAGTCGCTGGCTTCGACATACGGGGTGGCGAACACATACTTGCTCAACGCGCGGTCGGTCATCGCGTTGAGCAAATCGTCCTTCTTGCGGAAGTACCAGTAGATGCTCGTGACACCCACGCCAAGGTGTTTGCCAAGGAGCGGCATGCTCAGGTTGTCTATCGACACTTGTTCGGCGAGTTCGAATGCGCCGGTGATGATGTCGTCCGGATTGATGGATCCGCGTTCGCGTCGTTGACGCTTATCAGCGGTTGCCTGCTTTGCCACTCCGGGCACCTCCATCAACATTTATCCTGTGTGTCGTCCCGAGCCGTTGCCACCGGTACACTTGAATCTACCGGTAGCTCCGCTCTGACCTGCGTATATGCCTGCGTGTCGTGCAGTTATCCATCTGCTACTGTAATACCTATCGTAGGCTTTTTGGTAAATCGGCTGGACAGGCTAAGCCATGGATCTGGGACTGGCGAACGCCACAGCGGTCGTCGTCGGTGGTAGCCGTGGAATGGGCTTGGCGGCGGCCCGCTGCCTCTCCGATAAAGGTGCCCGGGTGGCGGTCGTCGGTCGTACCCGGGCAGCCCTCGACTCCGCGGTGGCAGATTTGATCGACCGCGGTAGCCCGGAAGCTCTGGGGTTGGTAGCGGACATCGGGGACGCCGGCCAGGTCGACAAGCTGTTCGCCGAGCTCGGTGAGCGATAGGATGGCGAACTCAACGTGCTCGTCAACACGGCCCGGGGGCGGCGGGCACTTTCGAAGAGCTGAGCGACGATCAATGGCGCCAGGCCGTCGAAGACGGGGTGCTGGGGATGGTGCGGTGCGTCCGTTCGGCACTTCCGTTGCTGCGCAAAGCGTCATGGGCGCGAATAGTCAACTTCTTGGCGCACTCCACACAACGGCAGAGCATCATGCTTCCCGCATACACGGCCGCCAAGGCGATGCTGACCAATGTCTCGAAAAACCTTTCCCTGCTGCTGGCCAAGGACGAGATCTTGGTCAACGTGGTGTCACCGGGCAGTATCGCGTCCGAATCCTTAGTGGGCTGGGCGGATTCGGTCGGCGTCGACGACAGCGATCCCTATACGCTGATGGACGCCATTGCCAAGCATTTCGGCCATCCGGCGCACATGCCGCGAGCTGGTCTACCGGAAGGAATCGGGCCAGTCGTCGCCTTCCTCGCATCACGGCGCAACTCGTACATGACCGGCGCCGACATCAACGTCGACGGTGGCTCGGATTTCACCTAGCCGCTAGGTTCGAAGAAATCGTTTGGCCGACAGAAGGAGTCGACGGTGGCGACGGCAAGCGAGGCACGTGGGTGGGCGCGGGGTGCACTGCGCGGAATCGGCGACTCCCTCTACACCCCGTTCTGCGGCCCGGACGGTGACGACATCGACTGGGACGCCTACCGGACGCTGGTGCGCTACTGCGTGAGCGATCTCGGCCACCCGATGTTGTGGTGCACCAGCGGCATCGCCGAATTCTGGTCATTGACGCTCGACGAGCGAAAGCGCTTGTTGGAGGGGCAGTACAGGAGGCACGCGCTGCGAATCCTGACGTCGTCGTGCAGGCTTGCACAGCCGCCATGACGGCGAAGGACTGTTTGGAGTTGACGCTGCACGCCCAAGAGGTGGGGGCCGACATCGCCTACATCCAAACGCCGATGATGGAAGTGCACGGCGGCGAGGGCGTGCTGCGGTTCTTCTCCTACATCGCTTCGCGCACCGACATCGCCCTGGGCATGTTCAATTCCCCGTCCTCGGGTTACGTGCTGACCCCGACCGAAAGCGCGCGGATCTACGACGAGATACCCGCGGTGTGCGCCACCAAGGAGGGTGCCTTCCGGCCCCAAAGCAGTCGCTTGTTACACCAATTGGCGCCCGGTCTGGTGCTTTGGGAATGCGACAGGACCGTATACCGCGCCGGATGGCTCTGCGAGGGGATCGTCTGCCCGGCTCTACTGGGCACTGCCGGCTATCTGTTCGAGACTCCCGCTCGGCGATTGTTCTCGGAATATTGGGATTTGGTGCACAGCGACAAGTTGCTCGAGGCGATGGATTACGGCCGTGAATCCGGTTTGGACCAGTTCGACCTTGACCTCGGATCATGGTGGACGTGCTATCCAGGGCGACCGGATTACTTCACCCACTGGGGTGGTGCGTTCAAGTACGCCGCCTCGCTGCTTGGTCTGCCGATCGGCGCATATCCCCATTCGCGGCCTCCGCAGGCGGAGTTACCGGCAGCGGCCAAGACGCAAATAGAGAATGCCTATCGGCGGCTCGGGCTGATCGATTAGTAGACGCCCCGAAAGGGTTGTGGCGCCTGCTATTCCACAAAAGCAAGAGGCCCGGCGATTTTCATGACCGGGCCTTTTACGCTGAGCGTTCTACTGTTCGGCCTTCTGGCGCGCTTCCTGCGCCTTGGCCTTACCGCGGGCTTTCTCGGCCGCGGCTTCCTTTTTCCCGGCGTTGCGTTGCGCCTCCGCTTTGTCCTGCTGAGCCCGGCCCTCATCGACCAGGTCGTTGCTGCCTATCACCGCACCGATGATGATCTTGACCCGGCCTTTCACGTCTTCGACGACGCCCTTGACAGCTTCGGCCAAGCCACTGTGGTTGTCAGCCATTGCGCTTTCCCTCCCTTTAAATAAGTGTCCCTTCTGACGTTTCCCGGACCCGGGGTGAGAGGAAACGTGATCGGGACGTGGCGCTCGTCACAGCTGGAGCGGTGCAACGACCCCGCGGTGGCGGTCCGGCCGGACCGTCGGCGCTCAGGCCAGGGCGCAGCAAGCTGAAAACCGCTGCTCGACCACGGTTTGGGGCACGCCGCGCCGGTTGTGGAAAACAGTACCGATAGGTATACAGTATGCGTACAAAGTATCGCGGAAATCCGGTAGGCGATCATGAGGAGGTGCCGGGGGAGATGTCCGGCGGCAACGGTGGTCCCGAAGACGCGGTGCTCTACGAGGCCACAGAAAGCGGCGTCGCGATCCTCACGTTCAACCGGCCTGAGCGCCTCAACGCCTGGGGTCCCGACATCGCCGCCGGGTTCTACTCGGCAATCGATCGCGCCGAACAAGATCCGGCCATCCGTGTCATTGTGCTGACCGGCCGGGGCAAGGGTTTTTGCGCCGGCGCGTATCTGGGCACGCCGAGTTCGGCGGCGAGCTACGGCGACACCATGGAGAAGGCGAGTCAGACGAACCTGGCCGACTTGGTCGGCGAACGGCCGCCGCACTTTGTCACCACGTTGCGCAAGCCGGTGATTGCCGCCATCAACGGCCCGTGCGTCGGTATCGGTCTGACCCAGGCGCTGATGTGCGATGTCCGGTTCGCGGCCGCCGGCGCCAAGTTCGCCGCGGTCTTCGCGCGCCGCGGACTGATCGCCGAGTTCGGCATCTCGTGGATACTCCCGCGCCTGACCAGCTGGGGCGTCGCCCTGGACCTATTGCTGAGCGGCCGCACCTTCCTCGCCGAGGAGGCAGCCGAGCTGGGCCTGGTCAAGGAAGTCGTTGCGCCCGACAAATTGATGCAGCGTGCGCTCGACTACGCCGAGGACATCGCTCGCAACTGTTCGCCGTCTTCGATGGCGGTGATCAAAAGGCAGGTATATGGTGACGCCACTCGCGATGTCGTAGAGGCCACTTCGTGCGCCGAGGTCCTGCTGCATGAGGCGATGCCGCGGCCGGACGTCATCGAGGGCATCACCAGCTTCCTCGAGAAAAGGCCTCCGCAATTTCCCACGCTCAACTCGACGGACGTTTAGCGTTCACCGGTGGTACGGGGTAAGGATGATCATGGGCAACTTGGGTTACCGGGCGATTGACGTCGACAACCACTACTACGAGCCGCTGGACGCCTTCACCCGCCACCTGGACAAGAAGTTCAAGCGACGCGGCGTGCAGATGCTCGGCGACGGCAAGCGCACTTGGGCCGTGATCGGGGACCGGGTGAACCACTTCGTCCCAAACCCCACCTTCGACCCGATCATCGTGCCAGGCTGCCTCGACTTGTTGTTCCGCGGCGAGATTCCCGAAGGTGTCGATCCGGCCTCGCTGATGAAAGTGGAGCGGCTGGCCGACCACCCCGAGTACCAGAACCGCGATGCCCGGGTCGCGGTGATGGAGACCCAGAACATCGAGACGGTGTTCATGTTGCCGACTTTCGCATGCGGCGTCGAGGAGGCTCTCAAGCACGACATCGAGGCGACGATGGCGTCGCTGCACGCGTTCAACCTGTGGCTCGACGAGGATTGGGGCTTTGACCGGCCAGACCACCGGATCATCGCCGCGCCGCTTATTTCGCTGGCTGACCCGGCCAAGGCGATCGACGAGGTCGAGTTCGTGCTGGCCCGCGGCGCCAAGCTGGTCCTGGTGCGGCCGGCGCCGGCCCCCGGCGTGGTCAAGCCCAGGTCGCTGGGCGATCCCAGTCACGATCCGGTGTGGGCCCGGCTCGCCGAGGCGGGGGTACCGGTCGGCTTCCACCTCAGCGATAGCGGCTATCTGCACATCGCGGCGCAGTGGGGCGGCAAGTCGACCTTCGAAGGTTTCGGCGAAAAAGATCCGCTGGATCAGGTACTCCTCGATGACCGCGCCATCCATGACACGATGGCGTCAATGATCGTACACGGCGTGTTCACCCGCCATCCCAAACTCAGGGCGGTCAGCATCGAGAACGGCTCCTACTTCGTGCATCGGCTGATCAAGCGCCTGAAGAAGGTGGCCAACACGTATTCGCGGCATTTCCCCGAGGATCCAGTAGAGCAGTTGCGCAACAATGTTTGGATCGCCCCGTACTACGAGGACGATCTGCCAGAGCTGGCCGGCGTCATCGGCATCGACAGAATCCTGTTCGGCTCCGACTGGCCGCACGGCGAAGGCCTCGAGTCGCCGCTGTCGTTCGTCCAGGAACTCCAAGGCTTCAGCGAGTTTGATATCCGGAAAGTCATGCGCGACAACGCCCTAAGCCTCCTCGGTGTCCCGGTCTTGTCGGCCGCATAGTCGCTGACGCTATGAGCGAATGGACCATAGGCGCGGTTCTTGACGCCATCGCCGACGTCATCGGAGACCGGACGATGACCCTGTGCGGTGACCGCCGCAGCACCTTCGCGGAATCGGCGCGCCGCACCAACAGAATCGCGGACTACCTCGGCCGCAAGGGTTTCGGCGTCTACGCCGCTCGTGAGGGGCTTGCGCGGTGGGAGTGTGGTCAGGACCGGATCGCACTCATCATGTACAACGATCTGTACCCCGACATGGTGATCGGGTGTCTCAAGGCACGCACCGTCCCGGTCAACGTGAATCACCACTACTCGCCACGCGAAATCCGCGAGCTACTCGATTACATCCGGCCGCGCGCCATCATCTACCACCGATCGCTCGGCGCCCGATTCTCAAACGTGTTGCCCCCCAATGGGACCGAGCTACTGATATCGATAGACGACGGCCGCGCGGCTCCCCAATTACCCAAAGCCGTCCCGCTGGATGACGCCCTGGCGGCCGGCAGCCCCGACTTCCATCCGGCGGGTTCCCCGGACGACCTCATCATGATGTGTACCGGCGGAACAACGGGGCGCCCCAAGGGAGTTCTGTGGCGACAAGGCGACATGTACGTGTCATCAATGGTCGGGGCGGACCACGCGAGCGTCACCGAGATCCACGACAAGGCCGCCGGCGGCGGACAACCATGGTTTGCGGTTTCGCCACTGATGCATGCCGCCGGCATGTGGACCGCTTTCGCTGCACTCTGCGCCGGCCTACCGGTGGTGCTGTATGACGACCGCAACAAGCTCGACGTACGGTCGGTGTGGGAAACCGCTGAGCGCGAGAAGGTGGGCATGATGACGATGGTCGGCGACGCCTACGCCGGACCGCTGATCGCCGAGCTGCGCGCACGTCGCTACGACCTGTCCTCGCTGCAGGCGATCGGCACCGGAGGTGCCGCCACGAACGCGAAATACAAACGGGCACTGATGGAATGCCTGCCGCACATCACCATCATCGAGGGCTATGGGTCTTCCGAAAGCGGCAATATGGCTTTCGGGCACAGCCACAACGGGAACGCCAGCGAAACCTTCGAGCCCAGGGTCGGGGCGACCGTGCTGTCCGCCGACCGCAGCCGATTCCTGCAGCCCGGTGAGCAGGAGATCGGCTGGGCCGCGCGGACCGGCCGGATCCCACTCGGATACTTCAGCGATGCCGAAGCCACCCAACGGACCTTTCCCGAGATCGAGGGCCACCGTGTGGTGATACCTGGCGACCGGGCATCACTGGAAAAGGACGGCACCATCCGCCTGTATGGCCGAGATTCGCTGGTTGTGAACACTGGTGGGGAAAAGGTTTTCGTCGAAGAAGTCGAAGAGGTATTGCGCGCACATCGGGGCGTCGTCGACGCGCTGGTCGTGGGACGGCCCAGCGAGCGGTGGGGGCAAGAAGTCGTCGCACTCGTCGCGGCGCAGCCGGACGCCAACCTCACCGATGACGCCCTCTATGCCGTGTGCACGGCGCAGCTGGCGCATTTCAAGGCGCCCAAAGCCTTTATCTTCGTCGACCAGATCGAACGCCTCGGCAATGGCAAGCCCAACTATCGCTGGGCCAGAGAACAATCCGCTCAGAAGGTGCCATGAACACCAAAGCGATCGACTGCCTGGTAAACGTGCACTTCGGCGAGGCCGATTCCCAGCCGACCTGGATGCTGAAGGTCCGAGACGACTATTTCAAGGGCCCGGAGTCCATGTTCGCGCCCGTCGACCTCGCCGAACTGCTCGGCGAGATGGACGAGCAGGGTGTGCAGAAGGCGATTCTGATGGACACTCTTGCCGACCCGTCGACCACGGCACGCAAATTCGTTGAAGCCAAGCCGGACCGCTTCACACTGGCCATGGGCGGGGTCGATCTGCTGCGTCCGGTGCGGTCGCTGCGCGAACTGAGCTCAACCGTCGGTGACCTGCCCGTCGCCTATGCGGTAGTGGGGCCGAGCTTTTGGGGTGATGGGCAGTATCCGCCCAGCGACGCGGTGTACTACCCGCTCTACGCCAAATGCGCAGAACTGGACCTTCCGCTGTGTATCAATACCGGTATCCCTGGGCCCCCGATACCCGGGGAGGTGCAGCATCCCATGCACCTGGACCGGGTGTGCGTGCGGTTTCCCGAACTGAGGCTGTGCATGATCCATGGGGCGGATCCATGGTGGGACGTCGCGATCCGGCTGATGCTGAAGTACGCCAACCTGCGCCTAATGACATCGGCGTGGTCCCCCAAGCGACTGCCGGAGAGCTTGCTGCACTACATGCGGACGCGTGGTCCCGACAAAGTCATCTATGCGTCGGACTGGCCGGTGCTGCCCATGCGCCGAGTGCTACCTGAAGCTCGCGCGCTGGACCTGCCCGCCGAGGTGCTGGACAACTACCTTTACAACAACGCGCAGGAGTTCTTCTTCGGGAAGGGAAACTGACGATGGACCGCTTCGAACTGCGCAGACTGGACTACAGCTTGTCCGACGACCACGTGGCTCTGCAGACTGCGTACAAGCAGTTCTTCAAGGCCCACTGCTCAATCGAAACAGTGCGCGCCGCAGAACCATCCGGCTACGACAAGAACCTCTGGGAGCGATTGTGCGGGATGGGCGCGACCACGATGGCGCTACCGGAGTCGTGTGGCGGGGACGGGGCGACCCTGGTCGATCTGACCCTGGTCGCCGAAGAGATCGGCCGGTCACTGGCGCCGGTTCCATGGATCGACCACGTGTGTACCGCGCGGCTGTTGGCTCGCCTGGGCGCCTTGGATGCCAACACCGCCGGTGTCATCCATGGCGAACAGCTGGCCGTCCTCGACCCGCGAATCGACACCGCGCGCGGCACCCGGCTGATCCCCACCGGGTCGATCGCGGATCACATCATCGTGCGCGACGGCGACGAAGTGGTGCGTCTCGCCTTCGCCACCCGGCCGGCGAAGGTTGACAACATTGGCCGGTTGCCGATGGCGTGGGTGGATCCAGCCACCGCCGACACTCGTACGGTCGTCGCTGAGGGTCCCGATGCGCTGGCGAATTACCAGCTGGCTCTTGACGAATGGCGGCTGCTGACCGCCGCGGCTCTGGTCGGCCTGGTGGAGGAGACCATGACCATCGCGGCCGAGTTTGCCAAGACCCGCTACACGTTGGGCGTTCCGATCTCGACATTGCAGGCGATTTCGCACCCGCTGGCGAATATGGCCATCACCGTCCAAGGGGGGCGGAACCTCGCTCGTCGCGCCGCCTGGTTCCTGGACAACGAGCCCGACGAGCGGCGCGAGCTGGCACCGTCCACATTCGTGTTCATGGCCGAGGAGGCCGCCAAAGCGGCCACCATGGCGGTGCACATCCAAGGGGGGCTTGGTGTTTCGGCTGAGGCGGCGGCGACGGCATATCTGGTGCGGGCCAGGGGATGGCCACTGGCCGGCGGGGACCCAGGCGCAACGGCCCGCCGGGTCGCCGAGATCGTGGCGGCCCGCGAGGGCGCATCGCAATAAGACAGGAGCCAAATGATGGACTTCTCCCGGGTCGAGCTGTCCGCGGAGGACAAGGCCTTCCTCGATGAGGCACGCCGCTTTCTGGGTACGCATATGACCGATGAGGTCCGGCGTCGAGACCGCGAGACGGGCGACAATTTCGACGAAGGTCTGCACCTGAAGTTCGGTGCCGCCGGCTATTTGGAGGCCGAGTGGAAACCGGAATCCGAAGGAGGTTTTTGCCGGGTGCGGCGCCGTATATGGGAGCTGGAGAAGCGACGCGCGCACGTTCCGTGGGTGACTTGGGGAACGACCGCCATGGTGGCGCGCTCGGTGGCGAAGTTCGGTTCACCGGAACTGCGCGACGAGGTATTGCCCAAAGTCTTCAGCGGCGAGGTTCGGCTGTGCCTTGGCTACACCGAGCCCGAAGGCGGTTCCGATGTCGCCACCTGCAAGACCCGGGCGGTGCGAGACGGTGACGGGTGGGTGATCAACGGCTCCAAGATGTTCACTACCGGTGCCCACAACTGCCAGTACGTTTTCCTGATCACCAACACCGCCCCCGATGTGCCGAAGCATAAGAGCCTGACCATGTTCCTGGTACCGCTGGCTTCGCCGGGCATCGAGATCCAGGGCATCCGTACCGTGGACGGCGATCGGACCAATATCGTCTACTACAGCGATGTCCGGGTGGACGACAAGTATCGGCTGGGCGAGGTGAATGCCGGCTGGACAGTGCTGCGCGAGCCACTCAACGTCGAACACGGCGCAGTGGCGGCCGCCCCCGACGGGCTGCAGGACACGTCAATCATGATGCACCAGGCGGGATCTCTCGCCGAGGCAGTGGACAAGGCCGTTGCACGTGTGACGCGGCCCGATGGGCAGGGCCACCGCCTCATCGACGACAGGTCGGTCGCATATCGGCTGGGCCGCAGCATCTCCCGACTGGAAACGGCGCTGGCGACACCGAGCATCTTCGGCCGGGTTTCCATTGCCCAAACGATGCAGGACATCTCCCCGGATCTGATGGATATCCTCGGGGCCGCATCGGCGTTGCCTTTCGGGACCGAAGGGGCCGCCGATGACGGCAGCGCTGAATATGCCTACCGGTTCGCTCCGCTGGTGGGTATCTATGGCGGCACACTCGAGGTGTTCCGCAACATGATCGCCCAGTACATGCTGGGGCTGGGCAAGCCCAATTACTCACCGCCGGTACAGAAGGTGAGTTGATCCCCCCTGATCCACCAACGTGCACTGGCGGCGACGATCATCGGCGTGTCGCCACCGTAGTTACACGCTGGGCGTTCGAGGCGGCGCCGCCGGTCAGATCGTCAGGATGGTCGCCGCGGCCGTGCCGGGCGCGCCGTCGAGCTGAGCGAACCCGACTTTCGGGTTGCCGGGGACTTGGCGGTCGCCCGCCTCGCCGCGGAGTTGGCGGACGATTTCGTGGAGTTGGCGCAGACCGGAGGCGCCGATCGGCTCGCCGTTGGCGATCAGCCCGCCATCGGTGTTGACGGGCATCGGCCCGCCGATCTCAGTGGCGCCCTCAGCGAGCAGCTTCTCCTGATCACCGTGCGCGCAGAAACCGCACTCGGCCATCACTCGGCCATGTGGATGAGTTCTGCTCCCGCGTCGGTGTCTTGCAGCTGGATCACGTCGACGTCGTCGGGGGCCACGCCGGCTTTTTCGAACGCGGCGCATGCGGCGTACACGGTCGGCGCGAGATCCTCCTCGACCGGGGCGAAAGTGGTGTTGACCTCGTAGGCGCCGTAGCGGCGAGTGCGGACCTCCACCGCCCGCAGGTATATCGGCTTGGAGGTATAGCGATGTGCGATATCGGCTCTGCACATCACCGCGGCCGCGGCGCCCTCGTCGGGCGCACAGAACATGTACTGGGTCAACGGGTAGTTGAGGATCGGCGAATTAAGGATCTGCTCCTCCGAAATAGCCTTGCGCCGGAGGGCATTCGGATTCAACGCTCCGTTGCGCAAGTTCTTGGCCGCCACCTTGGCCAGCGTCTGCTGCGAGATCCGGTAATCGTGCAGGTTGCGGTTCGCCTTCATGCCGAAGAACTTGGTGGTCAGATATTGCCCGTTCTCGGCGTACCACCTCGGCATGCCGACCAGCGCCGGGTCTTCGGTGAACGCTCCGCGCGGGTGCTTGTCCAGGCCGATGGCGATGCCGATGTCGTAATCGCCCAACCGGATTCCGTCGGCACAAGCCTTGACCGCACTGGCCGCGGTCGCGCACGCGTTGAACACGTTGGTGAACGGGATGCCGGTCAGACCGACCATAGCGACGATTGCGTCGGGGTTGGCCACCGTCCAGCTACCACCGGTGGCGAACTGGACATCCCGCCACGCGATGCCGGCGTCCGCGACTGCAGCATGGATTGCGTCGACGCCCATTTGCATCGCCGACTTGCCCTCGAATCGGCCGAATGGGTGCAGACCCACGCCGATGATGGCCACGTCATTCACGCGATAGCTCCCGAGTTCTTCAGTTCCTCAATGCGCTCCCAGCCCATGCCAAGCTCCATCAGCACGAGCTCGGTGTGCTCGGAGGCCTGCGGCGCCCGTGTTGTCACCAGCGGCTCGTGGTTGAACTGGACCGGGCCGCGCACCACGCGGAAAGGCTCTCCGCTACTGGCCAGTTCAACTTCGGCGATCATGTCGTTGGCGATAGCCTGCTCGTCGTCGAACAAGTCGATGAGGCTCTGGAACGGTGCCCACTGACCTTTCATCGTCTTCAGGTGGTGGCGCCAGTAGTCGAAAGGCCTGGCGGCGAAGGCTTTAGCTATAAGTTCGGCGGCCGCATCGGCGTGTTGGATCAATGGCAGCACGTCGGTGAAGCGCGGGTCGTCGGCCGCCTCCGGGATGCCGAGGTGCTCGAATGTGTCGCGGATCAAGCCGGTCGGCTGATGATGCACAGGTTGATCGTGCCGCCGTCGGAGGTCAGATAGTTGCCCATGAACGGATTCACCGACGGATTGCCCGACCCGGGCATGGGTGTGCGCATGACCTCTCCGGTCTCCATGCCCTGCGTGACGCTGGCGCCCGCCGCCCACCATGCGGTGCTCAGCAGCGACACATCCAGCTCGACCGCCTCACCGGTGCGCTCGCGATGCAGCAGTGCCGCCGAGATGCCACCGGCGATGAACATGCCGCCGATGGAGTCGCCGAACGCCGGAATGCCCTGTCCCAGTGCGCCACCCAGTTCCGCCGGGGTCAGCGCATAGCCGATGCCGCTGCGCGTCCAGAATGCCGTCCCGCCGTAGCCACCGACGTCACGCTCGGGCCCCTTGTCGCCGTATGCCGAACCCCGGGCATACACGATGTTCGGGTTCACCGCCCGGATGTGCTCCACGTCGAACTTGTGCTTTTGCCGTTGCGCGGGCATGTAATTCGTCAGGAACACATCGGACGTCTTGGCCAATTCATAGATCACTTCCTGGCCGCCCGGTGTCGAAATGTCGACTCCGACGCTGCGCTTGCCCCGGTTGGGATGCTCCATCAGCGGATGCCGCTCGGGGTCGACCTGGATGCCGCCCATGTTGAGGAAGCCGCGTTGGGTATCGCCGCGCCGCGGATGCTCGATCTTGAGAACGTCAGCACCCCAGTCGGCGAGGATGGCTCCCGCCGCCGGGACGAACGTGAACTGTGCAACCTCCAGGACCCGAAAGCCCGCCATTACCTTGACCATTTCGCGACCCTACTTCGCCTCGAACGTCACCGGAAGCGCCGTCGGCGAACGGAAGGGCTGGCCATGGATGTGCGCGTCGGCGTCGGTGATCAGGTTGATATGGGTCAGCCGATTCAGCAGGCATTCCAGCGCGACCCGGGTTTCCAGCCTCGCCAGGTGCAGGCCCAAGCAGGTGTGCTCACCGGCGGCGAAGGAGATGTGCGGAACGTGCTTGCGGAAAATGTCGAATTCCTCGGAACGTTCCCAGCGGCGCTCATCTCGATTTGCAGAACCAATGCACACGCCGACCACCGAGCGCGCCGGTATCTCGAGTCCTTCGAGTTCGGTGGCTTCGGTGGTAAAGCGCTGCACGGTTGTCAGCGGGGTCTCGAAGCGCAACCCCTCCTCGATCGCCGGCGCGATCAGTTCGCGGTCGGCTTGCAGCGCGGCGAACTGATCCGGATGGGTGAGCAGCAGATAGATCAAGTTTCCCGACGATCGATAGGTGGTCTCCAGCCCGGCCGGCAACAGCAGCCGCAGAAACGAGTAAATAGCTTCGTCACTGAGCTTTTCGCCGTCGATCTCCGCGGTGACCAGATCGCCGATGATGTCCTCGGTGGGCCGGGATTTACGCTGCTCGATCTGCTCGAGGAAGTAATCCTCGAGCGCCGCCGAGGCATCGAAGGCGCGCTCGTAGTCGACGTGGTAGCTGATCAGCTCCACCGCGCGCTTCCGAAACGTCGGGAGGTCTTCGGCCGGCAACCCCAGCAGTTGGGCGATGACGCGGGTGGGAAATTCGAACGTGAATTGCCGGACGAGGTCCGCTTCACCGGCGTCGATGAACCCATCGATCAACGAGTCGCAGATCGGCCGCACGACGGTAGGTTCCCACCGAGCCAGCGCCTTGGACTTGAATGCCGCCGACACCAGGTTGCGATGGTCGCGATGCTTCTGGCCTTCCATCGCCAGAATGGTTGGTCCCATGAACAGGCCGATGGTTTTGTCATACGGCGCCGAACTGAATACCCGGCCGTCGCGAAACACCGTGTTCACCGCGTCAAACGACATCGCGGAGTACTCCCGTTGGCGCAACAGCGACGTGGGAGTCCTGGAGTAGTCCATCACCGTTCCGCAGAACACGCCGGCCTCCCGGCGCTTTTGGGCGAAGAACGGGTACGGGTCACCCAGGCTGACGGTCTGGCAGTGGGTGCCGGTGGCGTGAACATTGGTCGTCACCTAGGTCTCCAGCAGCTTGGAAACGGAAGTCCTATTCGTGAGATCGTACTGTAATTCTTACAGTAGGCAATATGGGCGCGGCGCGAGCCACGCCACCGTCAGCCGGTCACCGCCTGCTCGCGTGCCCACCGGTAGTCGGCCTTGCCCGACGGGCTGCGCTCTATCACCGGACGGAACACGACCGCTTTGGGGAGTTTGTAGCGAGCCAG
>Ga0335071_10005053_pt1 | contig 13756 bp, 10 predicted proteins | sample Lox_Sample_15_FD_206724 | JGI IMG/M metagenome (GOLD analysis project Ga0335071, IMG submission 206724) | Soil microbial communities from Loxahatchee National Wildlife Refuge, Florida, United States - Lox_Sample_1.5 | ecosystem: Environmental > Terrestrial > Soil > Wetlands | place: USA... | reverse complement strand
CATGCTCGCCGCGGCAACGAACCCGGGCGTCATCTACATCTGCAACCCGAATAATCCAACCGGAACATGCACACCCCACACTGAGATTGAAGAGGCCGTGGCCAGTGCACCGAAAGACACCATCATCCTGATTGATGAGGCATACATTCACCTTTGCGATGAGCCGCGCTCGCTGCACTTCGTCCAGGAAGGGAAGAACGTCATCGTCCTTCGAACCTTCTCCAAGTTGTATGGCATGGCCGGCATTCGCATGGGCTTCGCAGTAGGAAAACCCGAACTGCTGGCGAAGATGGCCCAGTTCAGTGGCCAAAATTCGTTGCCAATCACGGCAGTGGCAGCCGCGAAGGCCAGTTTGCTTGATCCCGATCTTGTTCCTGCCCGGAAGAAGATCATTGCAGAAATCCGCAACCAGACACTAGCCTGGTTGAAGAGCGAGGGGTACTCGTACACCCCGTCTGAGAGCAACTGCTTCATGCTCGATGTGCGACGTCCCGGCAAAGAGGTGCAAGCCGCGCTAGCCAAGAAGGACATGTTCGTGGGTAGAATCTGGCCCGCCTGGCCTGAAAGCCTGCGCATCACTGTCGGCACATCGGACGAGATGACGGCTTTCCGGAAGGCCTTCTCCGAGGTGATGAGTTCTGCAACGGCTGGACTTGAGCCCTCTCCGCTGCCGCGTCGGCTCGCCGAACGCCCTTTTACGCACCTCTCCTAGTGTGACCCAATACTCTCTTCCAGCGTGGCCCTGCGCGAGGCAGGGCCTTCTCTTCGTCCGTGAACCAGCGCTAGTACCACTCGGCGAGGTTCGCGAGTCTTCAAAGCCTCTTCGGCCGGCCTGTATCAGGATGAGGACCCCGGCTTTTGCAGTTTGATCTGAGTCAGAAGCATCTTCACCGGTGAGATCGCGGCGATGCTGTGCGGCAGCATCGGCGGCATAAAGACAAATGAGCCCGCTACGGCCTCCACGGTCTCCGAACCAAGACCAACCCGCGCACGGCCATCAAGAAAATAGAGGACCGCCGGCGTTGGCGCCGAATGGGCGGAGATCTCCTCACTCGCCGCCATGCCGAAGAGCGTGATGTTGACCGAGTCATCTTTTTGCAGCACCTGACTGAGGATGCCCTTTTCGGGGATGATTGCCTCGGCGGCGAGATTGGAGATGAATTTGTGATTCATTGATAATCCTCTCAAGGTATATGTGCGGGCGACGCCGGCAGTGTCGCCCGCAGTTGTAGCGTTAGTCGCCGGCGACGGCGATTTCTTCTTCCTCATACTTGACAAAGTCGCGACCCGAGGGTGCGGCCGATTTCTCATAGGAGTGTCCGGTCAGCAGGCCGAGTACAAACCACCCGAGAAGAGCCGCGCCTGCTGCAAAGAGCACGTCACCGGGTACTCGCATCCAGCGGAGAAACTGCATCGGTCCCGACTGCAGGAATTCGGCCGAGCGCGCGTACCAGGTGCCACGATCGATGGAGGCCCATGCCTGCATCAGGCCGATTGGCAGCATACTCAAGACGACCATGAAGACAAGTCCGAGGTTGATCGACCAGAAAGACAATCTCAATAGGCCCTGCTTCCAGACGCGTCCTGGCTGCAAAACCCGCAAGCAGAAGAGCGTGAGTCCAAGGCCCAGCATGCCGTAGACGCCGAAGAGCGCAGTGTGGCCATGCACTGGAGTCAGATTCAGGCCTTGCATGTAGTAGAGAGCGATGGGTGGGTTGATCAGGAAGCCGAAAAGGCCGGCACCGACCAGGTTCCAGAAGGCAACAGCCACGAAGAAGTAGACCGGCCATTTGTAGTTAGCAATCCATGAAGCCTTCTCCGTCGGCCGCGTAAGCCGCAAGTTTTCCCAGGCCTCGTATCCGATCAGAGTAAGCGGAACAACTTCAAGCGCACTGAAGACGGAACCTAGTGCAATCACGGCGGCACCGGAGCCAGCAAAGTAGAGGTGGTGGAAGGTTCCAATGATTCCGCCCGACAGAAAGATCGTTGTCGAAAAGAGGACAGCACGAGTCGCACTGCGGATTTCGAGCAGTTTGAGGCGCGTGAAGAGGAATGCGATCACGACGGTTGCAAATACCTCGAAGAATCCCTCCACCCAGAGGTGGACCACCCACCAGCGCCAGTACTCGGCAGTAACAAGGTGGCTGCGCTGCCCGTACATGAGCCCTGCTGCATAAAAGAGCGGAATCGCAATGCTTGATATGAGGAAGAGCGAGAGGAGCGGACGATCTTCGGTGTTGCGCATCAACGCGGGCTTCAGAGCACGGACCATGAGCACGAGCCAGAGCACCAGGCCGACAAAAAGAAGGATCTGCCAGAAGCGACCGAGGTCGACGTATTCAAATCCCTGGCTGCCGAACCAGAACCACAGGTTGCCGAGCCTCTGCTGAATACCCATCCACTCGCCGGCAAGGGAACCACCGACCACGAGGACGAGAGCACCGAACAGAACATTAACGCCGAGACGCTGAAACTTCGGCTCGTGCCCGCCTACCGCTGGAGCAACGTATAGCCCGGTGGCGAGCCACGATGTGGCGATCCAGAAGATGGCAAGCTGCAGATGCCAAGTGCGGGTAATAGCGTAAGGCAGGTAGCGATCAAGCGGGAAGCCATAGAATCCCTGGCCTTCAACACCGTAGTGCGCGGTGATAGCACCCATCAGGATCTGCACGCCCCAAAGGGCAACAACGACGAGGAAGTACTTGATGGTGGCTCGCTGCGACGGTGTTGGCCGGAAGCCAAGGAAAGGATCGCTCTGTGGATAGGGCCCATGCGGAACTTCTTTCTCGCGCGACGAGGACCACCAAACCAGGCCTCCAATGCCGGCAAGCAGGCAGACAAAGCTGACGATGCTCCACAGGACCGCGCCCGGCGTGGGACCATTGGCAACGAGAGGTTCATGTGGCCAGTTGTTGGTGTAGGTGACCCCCGAGCCCGGACGCTCGGTGCTCGCCGCCCATGCGGTCCACCAGAAAAACGCGGCGAGTTGCTTCTGCTTCACAGGGTCGACGAGTGCACCGTGCGGGATCGCGTACTCTTTGCGGCCGTCGGCGAAGACGCTGGCATAGTAAGAGGCGAGTTGCGAAAAGGCTGCGGAGCGGTCACTGTCGATCGTGACGCGGTTGGAAGCGGGGTCGTAGCTGTTGGTGCGGATCACTCGCACCAGGCGCGCACGGAGAACTGCCTGCTGGTCCGGATCTAAGGCATCGAAGTTCGAGACGCTCTCGCGCTGCGCCCAGCGATTGAGAAGAATGTTGGACTCACGATGGAGCCAGTCGGCGCTCCAATCGGGAGCCACGTAGGCGCCATGCCCCCACACGGTACCGATCTCCTGACCACCGATAGATTGCCAAACCCCTTGTCCATCCGTAATGAATGAGCCGGTGAAGAGAAGTTGTCCATCCGTGGAGTAAACATCAGGAATGGGTGGAGCTTCGCTGATCATCTTGCGCCCCACCGAGCCTAGAATGGCGAAGGAACCGAGGATGACGAAGGCTAGAGCAAGCCAGTAGCGTTTATAAGACATGCTGCTTCCTTTCTGAGAAATCATTGCGTTTAGAGCGAGGAGCGCAATCAGGGAATAGCGCTGGACGATCTCTTCGTGGAACTCAAGTACAACTGGACGGTAAAGCAGGCCAAGGGTCTCATGCAGGGACTTTTGTCACTCGCAAGGCAAAGTCGCCGCCTGCTTCCCGAGAACAAGAATGCATCGCGTTGCGACATATCGCATGTGATTTAAATCACGCGACAATTCATCAGGGATCGCTGGACAAGCGGCCACGGCGGGGGGAGAAGACTGGTCTTCAGTGGTTAGTCCGGTTTAGAGATCGAGGTTTGGAATCGCTGATCGTGGTTGCCAGGATCGGCTTCTGAGAATGATGGTGAGCGCGAGATTCAATGCGAAAAGCAGAACGCCGCTCAGTTCAAGCATTCCGGAGATGGGCAACGTCTTCCAAGCGGACGAAAGGATGCCTTCATAGGCGAGCGGCTCGGATGTGACGCGGAGAGTGCAGCCGACTTGCAGCAGCAAGAGACTGAGAAACATGATGCGCTTGCTGAAAATAGCTTCTACTCCCGCGAAATGGGGCAAGATGCGCGGGCCGATCGCGAACACCATGGTTGCGGCAAATCCAACGGTGAGGGCGTGCCGGGATGCGCCCCAGATTCCCCCATGCAGATCGGCAAAGGCGGCAAGTACGCTCATCGAGCCTGCTACGACAAGCCAGAGGAACGCGAGTCGAATCCAAATGGGGAATGTGGGATGGATGCCCTTTGTTTTCGCTTGTCCGCTTGGAGGCTCGGCGAGGCACAATGCATGCAGAATTATCAGCGTGCCCACGGCGAGGAGCACAACCGCCGGTTTCACCAAACCTACGACTCCGGCTAGAACACCGGAGGCTAGGACCAACAACGCAGCGTAGAACGCACGCACGCGCGGCTGCTGAAGTGCAAGGAATGCGGGCAGCCAACGTGCAGAGAAACCCCACACGATGGGCACGATGAATCCCCAGCCCAACAGAACAAGATACTTCTGATCGAGGGCATGCGGGAACGCTGGCGTGGATCCCATGATTGCTAAATGCAGACACTCGATGAAGTTGAACCCAACGGCCGCTACGAGGCCCAGAGTCCCAAAGAGCACCGACACCATCCACGGCTCCATCGTTTTGCGCTTGTGCAGTTGGCGCCCAGGCAGCTTGTGGTGCGATGCGGCGGAGAGGAAGAACAGGACCGCCAGCACCTCTATTCCTGCGGAGAGCGGCAAGAGTATCGGCCAGTGCCAAAGATAGATATTCGCGAACCACCGGAGGGCAACGCCCATCGTCCATAGCGTGAAGCAGGTAATTGGCACTCGTACGACTGAGCGCCCACGAGCCGGTTGAGAGTAGAAACCTATGCCTAGGATGAAGCTTCCGATCCAACCGAAGACCTGGGCGTGCCCATGACCCTCGATCCAAGCTGCGGGCATTGATCCTAGGCCGTGATGAGCGCTAATGGCCATCAGATTCGAGAAGCCCAGCAAAGTGCCTGGCAGTGCCATGAAGATGAGACCGCTGAGAATCCAGGCACGCAGAACAAGGCTTTTGGCGTGCTCGCGAACAACGAGGACCGCGGATTGGTCGAGGATGCCGGGCAACTGCGTTCCTGCCGGATGGGCCTGGGCAGCCATGGATCAGCTCCTTTGTCGGGTATCTGCTTCGAGAGAGATGGCGCGCGGAAACAACAGATCGTTCTCGGCATGTATATGCTGACGGAGATCTGCAGCAGATGCCGCAAGGCCTGCGTGAAATGCCGCATTCCGTGAGCAGGCCCAATCCGGTGCCTTGAAACCATTGGTTGCGGCGCATATCTGCGCCATGATTCCTTCAGCCGAGTCGTGTTCCTGCATCATCATCGAAACTGGCTGCGCCACGGATTGGAAGCATCCGGCCGGTGCGGGTTGGCGACTCTTCCACGCCTCTTCGAGACGCACAATGTGAGGGAAAAGCACAAGTTCTTCCTTCTGGATGTGCGCAAACATCTCATTGCGGAGCTGCTCAATCAGAATCGCGACGATCTTGTACTGCGGTGCCTTACCTCCGTGTTTGGTGGCGATACGACGCGACAATTCTGCGAAGCGTGGAAGCTCCTGACGCACCGTCTGGTGATGCGTGCGCACAATGTGCTGAATAAGCCGGCTGAGCGTATAGCTCTCGAGATCCGGCGCAAAAGCTCCGCGCGCGACCGCTTCGGCGTCGGCCAGCTTCTCCAATACTTGATCGACAGACAACTGCAGTTCAGCGCAGGCCCGATCCAGCTGCTCGTCGCTGTTCTTGCACAGGTCAATCTCGAAACGTTCAAGCACTGCGGCCGCCGAGGGCTCGGCGGTGACGATCTCACGGATGGATTGAGTTGCGGTGGGCATGTTTCTCTCCACCTGTCACGGTAGAGAGTCGCAACTCCGGCCACAGCGACTTATGTCACAGGTGTGTAATTCAGGAGCCGGGTTCGAGCAAAGAGGAGAGCCCCTTCATGTCCTTCACAACAATCTGGCGCGCATCGACTTCGAGAAGTCCCTCGGCATGTAAACGCGTGAGGTTGCGCGAGATCAGTTCTCGAACTGTCCCGAGCTGGTTTGCCAGTTCCTGATGCGTAGCCGGCAATTGGAACTCGATACCGCGTTCCGTTTTACTCCCTTCGGACTGGGCGAGTTTCACGAGCATGGCAATGAGGCGCTGGCGGATGGTGGTGAAGGAAAGCTCCTCGATAATGCCGACAAGCCGCCGCAGACGAGCGCCGACGACAGAAAGCACTTTGAGAGCAACCTCTGGATGTTCGAGGCAATAGGCATGAAAGTCGCGCCGCGAGATGAAGGCAATCTCGGCATCTTCGACCGCTGCGGCGGACGCCGGATATGGGCCACCATCGAAGACTGGCAATTCGGCGACCGACTCACCGGGTACATTCAGAGCCAAAACCTGTTCGCGTCCATTGATCGAGGTTTTGAAGATCCGAACCTTTCCCCGAGCGATGATATGGAGCCCGTTGCATGGCTCACCTTCAGAGAAGAGTAACTCGCCTACCACGAAGAGTTTGCGCACTGTCCGTGCGGCAAGTGTCTGAATCTCTGTCGATGACAGGCTAGAGAATAGCGCTGTATGTGCGAGTACGGCGGCTAAGTCGGTGCGGGGAACGCTCACGGCCAAATTCTACAGGAGCGACTTTGGTCACTGCTTGAATCGAACGATCAGGTTTTGATGAAGATATGAACCCGCAAATCAGCGCGACCGACTTCAACGAACGGCCGTTCATCGTCATCTGGGAAGTTACCCAGGCGTGCGATTTGGCTTGCGTCCATTGCAGAGCCTCGGCACAGCCGAACAGACACTCCATGGAATTGAGCACAGACGAAGGCAAGAACCTCATCGATCAGATCGCTGCAATGAAGGTCCCAGTTTTTGTACTGACCGGAGGCGATCCGCTGAAGCGGCCGGACCTGTTCGAGCTCATCGGCCATGCGAGAAACAAGGGCGTACACGTGTCGCTTACGCCCAGTGCAACGCCTCTGCTGACGCAAGAGGTCGTCTTGCGGCTGAAGGACGCTGGTTTGGCTCGCTTGGCCGTGAGCATGGATGGTGCCAGCGCTAAGACTCACGATGCCTTCCGCGGCCTGCATGGATCGTTTGCACGCACCCTCGACGCCGTTCGCTGGGCCAACGAAGCAGGACTTCCCGTTCAGATCAATACGACGTTTAGCCGCCGGAACATTGATGAAATGGACGATCTAGTTGCCCTGATGGAAAGGCTTAGGATCACACTCTGGAGCGTGTTCTTTTTAGTTCCGACCGGCCGTGGCAAGCTGAACGATTTGTTGAACTCAGAAGAGTTTGAGCGAGTCTTTGCCAAGCTCTACGGTTTATCGAAGACGGCGAGCTTTGACATTAAGACGACGGAGGCACAGCACTACCGTCGATTCGTCCTGCAGCAGAGGGTCGAGGAGCGGAAAGCAAGCACCGGCTCTGCGACGTCGGAAAAGGTGGCCGATGTCATTGGACGAGCTCCGCGCGGATTGAATGATGGCAAGGGGTTCGCTTTCATCTCACATACGGGCGAAGTATTTCCAAGTGGATTCCTCCCGCTGTCGGCCGGAAGCGTGCGGCAGCAGTCGCTGAAAGCGATCTATCGCGAGTCGCCCTTGTTTCAGAGCCTGCGCGACACCTCCAAGCTCGAAGGTAAGTGCGGCGCCTGCGAATTCAAAGAGATTTGCGGAGGATCGCGCGCACGAGCGTATGCGCTGACAGGCAATCCACATAGCGAGGAGCCTTGCTGCGCTTACATTCCTAGGGGATATCTTCGGCCCGTTGCCGAACCCCGCAAAGCGACGGCACTGCACGTTCTGCAAGGCGCCTGAAACCCCAAGAACCCCGGAAGCGATCGATTGCCCGACGGCGCCATTCATCTTCATGCCGAGACTCTGGCGCAGCTCCGGCGGCGATCCAGCGATCCCCTTTGGAGACGCTCTATCGACTCGAAATTCAGACGCGGGATACGGCAGTCGGACGACCCAAACTGCTGAGTAAAGCGAGAAGAACCGGGGGATTTAGGCTGTCAGGCGCTCGAGTTGTTCTGGCTTCACAATTGTCAGGCTGGAGCCTTTGATCATGATCCATTGATCGCGCCGGAACTGGTTAAGAAGGCGTGTGACAGTTTCGCGGGAGGTCCCTGCCATGTTGGCAATTTCTTCGTGGGTCAGAGCCATTGTGAAGCGGATTTCCGGTTTCCCGTTTGCAGCCGAGCGGCCCCAATCGAGAAGGAGACGCGCCAATCGTCCGGCAGCTGAGCCGGAAAGGGCCAAACGCTTGGCATCGTGAAACACCGTCAAGTATTCGCCCGACAAAGCCTGCGCAGCGTGCATGCTAGCGATCCCGTGGCGACTCAGAAAGTCGACAAACTCCTGCTTGCGAACGGTCTTGACCTGGCAGGGTTCGATCGCTTCGGCCGTCACTTCGTGTGGGACGTTCGCGAGCACCGCGCTCAGCCCCATGAGATCCCCCGGGCCAGCGATCTTGAGAATCATCGTCTTTCCGTCACGGGACGTTGAGGAAATTTTGACTTGGCCGTAGCAGATGATGAAGACGTTCCGCGCTGGGTCGCCCTCTGAGAACAGCTTCGCACCCCGGGCGTGGCTCATCATGATGCCAATCCCGTCGTAATCCTTCAGGGCTTCCGGGGTCAGGTTACAAAACATCCGCAGGTGACGATGCTCGCAGTTAAGACAGTCTTCCGGCGGGTGATGAGAGTGGAGTGCGGCCATACGCTTCCCGGAGCCTGATTTTTCTCGCAGGGTCTCAGAAAAGTATAGCGCACTTTTGATCGGCTCAACGACGCGATATTCACATAGCCACCCCGGCTCCAGGCTGCCCAGATCTGGCCATGTGGTTTAGAAACGAGCAGTTGCGCCGCCGGTAGCCCGCCGCCGAAGCCCCGCCGTTCTGGTCGCACAGCACGTTACATAGGCTCGAGAAACCTCCCGGGCCAGTTCTTCCAGCAACTGCATGCGAAGCGGCGGATGGGTATGAAATGCTCGCTCCAAAGCATCCAAGGGGAGCATCATGAGCGAGCCCGACGACTGGGCCGTGAGCGTGTAGGTGTGCACTCTGTCGCCGAGAGCCGCTGCAAGCTCAACAACTTCACCAGCATGGATGGAACCAAGGACCACACGTGTCTGCAACCGATCCGCCTTCCGCTGCAGTTGCCCGGCCACCACGACATAAAGTCCGCGGCAATTCGCGCCCTGTCGGAAGATGGTCTCGCCAACCGCAAATTCCGCGTACTCTGCCGATGCGTTCAGGAGATTCGCGGTGGTCGGCGGGCAGGCCAGCAATTCAGCCAGAGGACGGGCCGCTGCTTGGTCACGCCCAAGTCCTATCGCCGATTGCATGGCTCTATCTCCCTCGTCCCCGCATGCGGCAGGATTCCTCGCGGCCGCCTGAAGTCCTACTACTCGCGGGAACTTGCGGGAGGCGTTGCTCACACGGACTTGCGATAAACCAAATTCCATGCGCGCTGATCACTCCGAGATCGACCATCGAGTTTTGGCAACGTGCAAGGTTAAAATCGCGGCCTGGTCCTTCCAACCACCGCTCCGTATCAAACGTCATTTCAATGTGACATTCACTTCCATCATTTGGTCACGAGGCACGTTCATCCTGTGATCGCCGGGGCTGAAGCCATCGATTCAGTGGCAACAGCAGTCTCGGCCGGCACACACAAAACTGGCACACGCGAGCCAGCGAGCAATGAAAATGCGGTGCCATGCGTGGCGCCCGATTCGCTTACGCGCTTTACTCCGACGACCAGGATGCTCGGGCGATGCTGGGCCACAGCGGCCGCGATCGCATCGCTGGGCCGTCCGTCCTTCACGATGCGTCGCACCTCAACCCCGCTCGTCGCTCGAATTTCGAAGTCCTTCAGCGTCGTTGCACACGGATTTAGGAACGCCGACGCCTCGGCAGCGGTACGGGCATGGACAACCAAAAGAGTCCGGTGAAACGTCTGGGCCAACGAGGCCGCAGTTTCAACGGCCGCTCGCGTCGCCTCATTCTGTTCCATCGCCAAGAGTACTGGACCACCGGGCGTGGGACGAAAATCGCCCGCATTCCAATCGGCCGCCACCGCCAGTACTGGGCAAGGCGCCAAACGTACAAGTTCTTCAGCAATAGCCCCCACGGCAACGGGCCCCGCTCCCTGCCTTCCCTCAGTTCCGACCACAATCAGCCCGGCGTCGTATTGCTTGGCGACGTCGAGCAAAGTCCTCACGACGGTGCCTTGCCGGACCTCAGAGTGGCTGTGGATACCCTCGCGCGCCAACTCCTCCGTCATACTATTCAAGACGTTGCGCGCCTCTTGTGGTAACTCATGGAGCAGGGTGCCAGGAACCGTATCTACCGCCGCATAGTCCAGCGGATCAAGGCCATAGGAGAGCACGATACGCGCACCGTAGGCACCGGCGATCTTGCGCGCGTACTCTAAAGCCGCTTCTGAACGGCCCTCGAGATCCGTCGCAACCACGATCGTCTTCAATCCCGCTTCAAAACCCATCACAGCCCCCAATCCTCCGGGCGACACATCCCGCTACGTCTCATCCCCAAAGCGGCCCAACCCTCAGCAGGGACTGATCGCGGGACCCGGGGAAGAATGCACCAAGGCGCAAGGCGTGATCACACGCCCGTGAATCGCCGCCTGTTGGAAACCGAGTCTGCGCTCTTGAAGATCATGGGGCAGTGACATTTTTCACCCCCGCCTGTGATTGATGTCACAAGGCTGCTGGGATGCCTTGTCCCAATCGTCATCGAACCTTGCTCGATGGTATACAGCCAGAGGCCCTATGGATTAGCCTTCCGGCGTCATGAAAACCCACAACCAACCTGCAAGTCCCTCAATCGTTTTTGCTCGCTGTGCTACGCCCATCGTACCTCTCCTCGTTGTGTTGGCATTGTGCGCGGCATCTTGCTTGGCGCAAGCCCCCAAGCCAGATTCACCAGACATCGAAGCCCATGCGCGCGCAATGCTCGCTAAGCTGACTCTTGAACAGAAGATCGAACTGATCGGCGGTGTAGACGAGATGTTTACACATGCCGAGCCTGTCATTGGTCTGCCGCGCCTGAAGATGTCTGACGCCTCTGTCGGAGTGCGCACCTGGGGACCCACAACCGCCTACTCTGGCGGCGCGGCTCTGGCAGCCACCTGGGACCGCACCTATGCCCGCAAACTGGGCGAAAGTCTGGGCAAGGACGCGCGCGCGCGTGGCGTCAACTTTCTTCTAGGCCCGGGTGTCAACATCGCACGGTCCCCCGTCAGCGGCCGAAACTTCGAGTATTTGTCCGAAGACCCGTTTTTGAATGGCGCGCTCGTCGTCCCCTATATCCAAGGCCTCGAATCGGAGGGTGTTAGCGCCACCGTGAAACATTACGCACTCAACAATCAGGAGTACAACCGGCACAATGTCGACGTGGATGTCGATGAGCGCACTATGCGCGAGATTTACCTGCCTGCCTTCGAAGCTGCGGTCACCCAGGGCCATGCCGACGCAGTCATGAACTCCTATAACCTCATCAACGGCGCCCACGCCACGCAGAATCCCTTCCTGAACCTGAGGGTTCTGAAAGGCGATTGGGGATTTCAGGGCATCCTCATGTCGGACTGGGATGCGACCTACGATGGCGTCGCTGCCGCCAACAACGGCCTCGACCTCGAGATGCCTTCGCCTCGATTCATGAATGCAAAGGCCTTACTGCCTGCTGTGCAGAGCGGTGTTGTCAACGAAGCCACCATCGACGACAAGGTACTGCGCATCCTACGAGTCACACTGCGCTACGGATGGATCGACCGGCCGCAGCTTGATTTGAACGAATCGACCTATTCTGTCGCCGATCGCGCCGTTGCCCTGCAGGGCACCCTGGAAAGCATTACCCTGCTCAAGAACGAAGGGAACATTCTTCCTCTCGACGCTGCAAAGATCAGAACAATCGCTGTCATCGGACCCGATGCGTGGCCCACGGTTCCCGGCGGGGGTGGATCCTCGCAGGCAACGCCTTTCGAGCCGGTCAGCATCGTCACAGGCATCGCTGCCCTGGTCGGCCCGAAAGTGCACGTCCTCTATACGCGAGGCCTCCCCGAGATGAATGAGATCTTCTGGCGCACACACTGGGCTGAGGCCGTACAGCAATCCACCTTCCCCAGCAAGGATTTCTCCGGCACCCCAGAGATGATGCAGACGCCGTCCATCGCCAACTACAAAGAGGAGTGGTGGGGCCCAGAAGACAAGACGCCACGCAGCATTCGTTACAGTGCCGCTTTCAAGGCCGCAAAGGCCGGCAAGTACCTGGTTCTCGCGGCAGCCTCCGGCAACGACCACTACAAAGTCAGCATCGACGGCAAGCAGATTCTCTCGCAGGACCAGATCGAAGGACAGCATCCCGAGTCGGCATCGATCGATCTCACTGCAGGACAAACTATCCAGGTCATCGCTGACTACCTACCGGGCTTCGCCGGAAACCGTTTCGGTCTCGGCATCATCAACGAAGCCGAAATGATCTCAGACGATGTGAAGAAGTTCGCTTCAGCCGCTGACGTTGTCGTGGTTGCCGTCGGGTTCAATCCTTCCACCGAGAGCGAGGGTTTCGACCGTACTTTCGCGTTGCCCTGGGGGCAAGATGCTCTGATTGAAGCCGCTGCGGCAGCCAATCCGCGCACCATCGTCACGCTCACCAGCGGGGGGGCTGTGGATACACACCGATGGCTCGACAAAGTTCCAGCTCTCGTCCACACCTGGTATCCAGGCCAAGAAGGCGGCACGGCTGTTGCGGAGATTCTCTTCGGTCAGCATGATCCTGAAGGTAAGTTACCTGTGAGCTTCGACCGCAGCTGGGATGACGATCCGTCCTACAAGTACTACTACCCAATAGCCGGCGCCGACACCACGCTGCACGTCACCGAAGTTGGCCATCCGCCGGTCGACTATGTCATTCCGCATGTGAACTACGGTGACAAGCTCATGGTTGGTTACCGCTACTGGACCACTATGGGTAAGCACCCTCTCTTCCCGTTCGGCTTCGGCCTGAGCTACACCACGTTCAGTTTCTCGAAGCTCGAGATACCTGCGAGTGCCGGTTCCGGTTCAACCGTGAAGGTGGGCTTCGACGTGACCAATACAGGCAAGGTGGCTGGCTCTGAAGTCGCCCAGCTCTACGTATCCGACCCATCAGCAAAAGTCGATCGCCCCGAGCGCGAGCTCAAGGGCTTCGAAAAGATCGAGCTTGCACCCGGGGAGACTAAACATGTGACGATCTCGCTCGACGCGCGCGCCTTCAGTTACTGGAGCGAATCGGATCACAAGTGGACGATCGATCCCGGCAGGTTCGTGATTCGCATCGGCGACTCCAGTGAGAACACACCGCTTTCAGCCGATCTTGCCTTGCAATGACCAGCGCATCATCCTTCAACGGCCCGTCGCTCCTCTGCGGCGGGCCTTCCGTTTCAGACCCTGTACCATAACCGCATGAAGCGCGTTCTTCTCTCGTGGAGCAGCGGCAAAGACAGTGCGTGGAGCCTCCACGTCCTTCGTCAACAGCCTGGCATCGAAGTGGTCGGCCTCCTCACGACGCTCAATGCCGAATTTCAGCGGGTTGCCATGCACGGCACGCGCAAAGCCGTTCTCGAAGCCCAGGCCGCAGCCACCGAACTTCCGCTCTGGGTCGTCCCGCTACCCTGGCCC
>Ga0335071_10005052_pt1 | contig 13757 bp, 15 predicted proteins | sample Lox_Sample_15_FD_206724 | JGI IMG/M metagenome (GOLD analysis project Ga0335071, IMG submission 206724) | Soil microbial communities from Loxahatchee National Wildlife Refuge, Florida, United States - Lox_Sample_1.5 | ecosystem: Environmental > Terrestrial > Soil > Wetlands | place: USA... | reverse complement strand
ATCGTCCCCGCCCCGGTCCTCCCCCCGTATCAGGCACGCGGGCCGAGCATCGTCCCCGGCCCGGTCCGCCCCGTACATCAGGCGCCCCCGGGCCCGCGCTCCAGCACCCGCGCCCGGCAGCGTCAGCCCGCGGCGGCCTCCTCGTAGACGGCGAGCGTGCGCTCGGCGGTTCGCTCCCAGGTGAAGCCGCGCGCCCGCTCGCGTCCGCGCTCGGCGAGCGCGGCGCGGCGCGCCGGGTCGCCGAGCAGGGCGACGATGGCTGCGGCCCACGCCTCGGCGTCGCGCGGCGGGAGCGTCTCGGCCGCATCGCCGACGGTCTCGGGGAGCGCGCCGCCGTCCGAGCACAGCACCGGCGCGCCGCACGCCATGGCCTCGAGCGGGGGCAGGCCGAAGCCCTCGGTGAGCGCGGGGTGCACGTAGAGCGCGGCGCCCGAGTAGACCCGGGCCAGCACGTCCTCGTCGCGCAGGTCGCCGGCGAAGTGGACCGCGCCCGTGATCCCGAGACGCTCCGCCCGCCGCGCGAGCGGCTCGCCCGGCTCCCACGCCGCGCCCGAGAGCACCAGCGGCGGGCGGGCGGCAGCCGGGATCCGGGCCAGCGCCTCGAGCAGCAGCGCCAGGTTCTTGTGCCCCTTGCGCGCGCCGACGTAGAGCAGATAGTCGGCGGGGAGCGCGCGCTCGCGCCGCAGCGCGGCGACCTCGGCCTCCGCGCGCCGCGCCAGCGCGGGCGAGACGCCGAGCGGGATGACGCGCACCCGCGCCGGCTCCGCGCCCAGCAGCTCGATCACGTCGCGCCGGACGTGCTCCGAGTCGGTGACGACCCGGCGCGCGCGGCGCACCGCCAGGCCCGCGACCACGCCGGTGTAGAGCGGCGCGCCGGGCGGGAAGAAGCGCGGGTGGCGCAGGTGGATGAGGTCGTGGACCGTGACCACGGCGGGGCCGCCCCAGCCCAGCGGCAGCGTGTAGTGCGGCGCGTGCAGCAGGTCGGCGCCCGCGGCCCGCGCCGCGCGCGGCACCGCGAGGTGCTCGCCGAGCCCGTACTTGCGCGCCCGCACCGCGACCTCGCGCACGCGCCCCGCGGTCCAGGCGACGCTGGCCAGGTCGCGCGGGTCGAGCAGCGCGATCCACTCGTGGGCGCCGTCGTGCGCGGCGAGCGCCAGCAGCAGGCGGCGGATGTAGGTGCCGATGCCGCCGTCCCAGAGCTTGCGCGCGTCGAGGGCGACCCTCACGGCGCCTCCCCGGGCTCGCGCCGGAACTCGCGGAAGCCGGCGAGCCGCCCGCGCAGCGAGGCCAGGTAGCGGCGGGCGAGGGCGCGGCGGCCGGGCGGGAGCGCGAGCGCGGCGCCGCCGGCCGCCCGCGCCAGGTAGCGCAGGTAGAGCCCGAGCACGCCGGGGCGCAGCGGGCGCGTGCCGTGCTTGGCGAACAGCGCGCCCCAACCGCGTCCGTACTCGTAGGCGCGCCCGGCCTGCGCCAGGTCGTCGCGCACGCCGAAGGGCTCGGGATGGAGCACCACGGCATCGGGCACGTACCAGCCGCGGCAGCCGGCGGCCAGCGCCCGCAGCAGCAGGTCGCTCTCCTCGCCGCTCGGGAAGCGCGCGCCCACGCCGAAGCGCTCGTCGAAGCCGCCGACCCGCTCGATCACGCGCCGGCGCACCAGCAGGCCGGCGCTCAACGCCGAGTGCAGGACGGCGCGCGGCGTGTCGAGCGGCCGCGGCGCCGCGCCCATGCCGGCCGAGAGCGGTCGGCCATCGGGGGTCTCGACCCGCCCGCACAGGAAGTCGGCGTCGGGGCGCTCGGCGAGGAACCGCACGACCGCCGCGGTGAAGCCGGGTGTCACCGCGCAGTCGTCGTCGGGGAAGAAGAGCCACTCGCCGCGGGCCGCGGCCAGGCCGGCGTTGCGGGCGCGCGCCAGCCCGCCGGGCCGCAGCGGGATGCGCAGCGCGCCCCGCTCCTCGGCCAGCGCGCAGATCGCGCCGTTCCCGCTCTGGTCCAGCACGATCACCTCGCGCAGCGGCGGATCCTGCGCCCGCAACGACTCGAGGCAGGCGCGCAGCAGCCCGGGCCGCCCCATCGTCGGCACCAGGGCGGTGCAGTCGAACCGCGCGGGCGGCTCAGCCGGCGACGGCGAGGAGGAGTCGCTCATAGCGTTCCGCGATCGGGCCGGGGTCGAAATCGCGCGAGCGGCGCCGCGCCGCCTCGCCCAGCGCGCGGCGCCGCTCGGGGTCGGCGAGCAGCGCCCGGATGGCGGCGGCGAGCGCGCCCGGGTCGTCGGGCGGGACCAGCACGCCGGCCGCGCCGTCCTCGAGCGCGTCCTCGACGCCGCGCCCGCAGCGCGTGGCGACCACCGGCAGTCCCGCCGCCATGGCCTCGAGCAGCGCCAGCGGCAGGCCCTCGACGCGCGAGGCGAGCACGAACAGGTCGGCGGCGGCGAGCCAGGGCCGCGGGTCCGACTGGAAGCCGGCGAAGCGCACGCGCCCGCCCAGCGCCGGGGCCGCCGCGCGCCGGCGCAGATCGTCGCCCGCGGGGCCCGCGCCGAGGATGTCCCAGACGAACGAGTCGCCGCCCAGCAGCGCCGCCGCCTCGAGCGCGAGATCGTGGCCCTTGGCCGGGTGCAGGCGCCCCACGCTCAGCAGCCGCGGCGCCGGTCCGGCCGGGGCGCGCGCGATCCCGAAGCGCGGGACCGGATTGGGGATGACGTGGATGCGCGCCGGCGCCACGCCGAGCGCCGCGACCGCGTCGCGCACGCCGGGCGCGACGGCGACCACGGCGTGGCACGCGCCGAGCGCGCGGCGCAGCAGCCACCATGCGCCGGGCGGCAGGCGGTCGTGGGCGTGGAAGCGCGCGAGGTCGGTGTGCACCACGGCGACCGCGGGCCGCCGGTGCCGCGCCGCGCAGGCCGCGGCGAGGAACGTCGGCATCCACTCCATGCCGCCCACGATCACGTCGGCGCCGCGCGCGGCGCGCAGCGCGCGCGCGAACGCCGCGGGCAGCGCGCGGGAGAGCCGGGCCGGGCCGGGCAGCAGCGGCGTCACCGTCAGGCCGGGCGGGACCTCGTGCTCGACCTGGTCCTTGACCGTCACCACCTCGATGCGGGCCGCGTGCAGCCGGGGCGCGAGCAGGAGCGGCAGCCGCTCGGCCCCGCCGGCGCGCAGGTTGTCGAGGAACCAGCAGACCCGGATCACGGCCGCTCGGCCACCCCGATGAGGTCGAACTCGACCGGCAGCCCGCGCCCCTCGGCGCCCAGGTCGGCGACCAGGTAGAGCCGCCAGAGCGCGTGCAGCAGCGCGGCCACCACGGCCCGCACCCAGCCACCGGGGGTGAAGGGCCGCCAGCGCTCGCCGGTCACGGCGACGGGCGTGAGCCCGCAGGTGAGGAAGGCGGCGCGCAGCGAGCGATCGGTGAAGATGCACTCGTGCGTCAGGTCGAGCCAGCGCATGCGGGCGGCGAGCGGCGAGTTGGCGTTCGGGGTCTTCACCAGCAGCCGGCCCCGCGGGCGCAGGGCCGCGCGCGCCAGGTCGAGGAAGCGCAGCAGCTCGTCGCGGTCGAGGTGCTCGATGAAGTCGAAGGCGAGGATGGCGTCGTAGGCGCCGGGCCGCTCCGCCAGGTGGGCGAAGGCGTCCGCCTCCAGCACCGGCAGCCCGCGGCCGCGGGCGACCGCGACCTGCTCCGGGCTCAGGTCGATCCCGGTGACCGCGGCGTAGCCCGCCGCGCGCAGCATCGCGACGGTGAAGCCGATGCCGCAGGCCACGTCGAGCACCGCGGCGCCGCGGTCGGCGGGGAGCCAGGGCAGGACGATCTGCCGCAGGATGCGCGCGGCGCTCCGGTAGGCGTCATCGTCGGCGGGGTTGGCCGCCGAGAAGGTCGTGCTGTAGTAGCGCGCGTAGACGCGCTCGCGGTAGCCCTTGCTCATGTTCTCCTCGCGTCGAGGAACAGGACGTAGCTGCCGAGCAGCAGGACGTAGGTGCCGACCGTGGTCCACGCCGCGGCCATCATGCCGAAGCGCGGGATGAGCGCCAGGTTGGCCAGGACGTTCGCCGCCGCCGCGGCGGCGACGTAGCCGAGCACCTCCTTCTCGCGCCCGCGCGCGATATAGGAGACGCCCTTGACCGAGACCACGAAGTCGAGCGGGATCGCGAAGGCCAGCACGCCCAGCGCCCCGCCGGCCGCAGCATACTCCCGGCCGTAGAGCAGGTGGATGACCGGGCCGCGCAGGAGCCAGAGCAGCACCGCGACGAGGAGGCCGCCCCCGGCGGCCAGCGCCACCAGCCGGCGCACCGTCGAGCGCGCCCCGGCGCCCTCGCGCTCGAGCTGGGTCAGCACCGGCAGGGCCGAGGCGGTCAGGGCGTAGAACGCGGCCATCGGCAGCTGGATGATGCGGTAGGCGCTGCCGTAGAGCCCCACCACCTGGTCGTCCTTGAGCAGCTTGAGCAGCAGCGCGTCGGCGTTGTTGACCGCCAGCACCGCGGCGTTGGCGCTGAGCAGGAAGGCGCCCGAGCGCAGCAGCCGGGCCACGCCCTGTCGCCGCAGCCAGGCGCGGCCCTCGCGCGCGGCCGCGCCCCACCAGGGATTGGCGCGCAGCAGGACGAAGGCCGCCACCACGGTGACCGCGGCCGCGGCGAAGCGCGCCAGCGGGACCACCACGAGCTGGCCCGGGCCGTGGACCAGCAGCAGCACCGCGCCGAGCGCCAGCGCGGACTGGAGCACGCCCAGGCCGGCGGCGAGCCCCATGCGGCCGAGGCCGCGGCAGGCCCAGTCGGGGAGCATCCCCAGCGGCAGCGCCAGGGCCAGCATCGCGGACATCACCGCGGCGGTGAGCGGCGCGGGCCGCGCCAGCGCGACCACGGCCAGCGCGACCACGACCAGCGCCAGCGCCAGAGCCGAGCGCAGCTGCGTGATGCCGACCCAGGCGGGACGCCGCGCCGCCCCGGCGGCGCTCACCTCGCGCACGCCGTAGGTCGCGAGCCCCCCGTCGGAGACCAGCAGCAGGTAGCCCAGCACCGCCTGGGCGAAGGTCAGCAGGCCGAAGGGCGTCGGGCCGACCCGGCGCGCGACCCAGACGGTGAAGAGGAAGAGCAGCACGCGACTGGCCGCGTCCCCGCTGAACAGGGTGAGGGAGTAGCGCGCGATGCGGCGCAGCGGGCTCACGGCCGCCGCCCGGCGCGCCATGCGGCGTGCGCGCGCTCGAACGCCGCGTCGAAGCGCCGGTCGAACTCGGCGGCCGCGAACGGCAGCGCGAGCGCGCGCAGCTCGGCCGGGTCGAAGCGCTCGCGCTCGAAGGCCTCGATCGCGGCCGCGAGTCCCGCCACGCTCTGGGTGCCGAACAGCACGCCGCCCGGCACGCGCGCGACCCCGCCGGCGGCCACGCGCGCCAGCGCCTCGGGACCGGCGCCGCGGCCGACGGTCTCGAGCGCCCCGCCGCGGCCGTAGGCGATGACCGGCGTGCCGCAGGCCAGGGCCTCGACCGGCATGATCCCGAAGTCCTCCTCGCCGGGGAAGAGCAGCGCGCGGGCGCCCGCGTAGAGCGCGCCGATCTCGCCGTCGTCCACCCAGCCGCGGAACCCGGTGCCCGCCGGCGCCAGCCGCCGCAGGCGTGACTCCTCCGGGCCGCTGCCCGCGACCAGCACCGGGCGCGCGAGCCGCGCGCAGGCCGCGAGCGCCAGGTCCGAGCGCTTGTAGGGCGCGAACGCCCCGGCCAGCAGGTAGCGCTCGCGCGGACCGTCGGCGGCCGCGAAACGGTCGACGTCCACCGGCGGGTGGACCACCTCGGCCTCGCGCCCCCAGTGGGCGCGGATGCGCGCGGCGACGTGGCGCGAGTTGGCGAGCAGCGCGCTCGGCCGCGCGCTGGTGACCCGGTCCCACTCGCGCAGCCGCGCGCAGGTGCGGCGCACGTACCACGAGAGCGGCCAGGGGAAACGCCCCGGCGGGAAGTAGTCGCGCTCGAGGTCCCAGACGTAGCGCATCGGGGTGTGGATGTAGCTCAGGTGGAACGCCCCGGGCGGGGTGATCACGCCCTTGGCCGCGGCGTGGCTGGTCGAGATCACGGTGTCGAAACCGGAGAGGTCCAGCGACTCGATGGCGCGGGGGAAGAGCGGCAGGTACCAGCGGTAGCGCCGCTCGGCATCGGGCAAGCGCTGGAGGAACGAGGTGACGATCGGGTGCGACTCGAGTCCCGCGGCGACCGAGCCGCGCTTCCAGACCAGCGTGTGGATCGGCGCGTCCGGGTGGCGCGCGGCGATGCGGGCGAGCACGCGCTCGCCGCCGCGCATGCCGGTGAGCCAGTCGTGGACCAGCGCGACCCGCGTCACCGGCCGGCCTCCCCGGGCGCCGCCGCCGCCGGTGCGTCGTCCCCGGCCCGCGCGGCCCAGGCCAGGCCGACCAGGATGAAGAGCGGATAGAGCAGCTCCTCGTCGCCGAAGTTCCACTCGAACAGGCCGGCGACCAGGAAGCCGGCCAGCGCCGCGGTCGCGCCCGCGCGCAGCGCCGCGTCGGTCCCGCCGCGCCGCACCAGCGGCCGGACCCCGCGGGCCGCGGCGACGAACAGCGAGCCGTAGAGCAGCGCGAAGGCGACCAGCCCCGCGATCCCCATGCTGGCCGCGATCTGGATCGGGACGCTGTGCAGGTGCCCGGCGCGCTCGTGCGCGCCCGGCGGCATGTAGCGGTCGTAGATCGGCTTCAGGTCGCTCAGGCCGACCCCGGTGAGCGGGTGGTCGCGGAACATCTCGAGCCCGCCCCGCCACATGTGGGTGCGCTCGAGGTTGACGCTGTCGCGCGGGGCGAACGCGGTCAGCGCGCGGGTGCGCACGCTCGCCGGCGCGAGCAGGAGCGCCAGCAGCAGCACACCCGCCAGCGCCGGCAGCCAGCGCGGTCGCGCCAGTCCGAGCAGGGTCGCGAGCGCGACCGCGAGGCCGATCCAGGCGCTGCGCGTGTAGGTGGCCGCGAGCGCGGCGCCGCCGGCCAGGGCGGCGAGCAGCGCCCCGATGCGCCAGCGCGGCGCGCGGGCGAGCGCCAGGGTCGCGGCCGCCATGCTGGTGAAGAGCAGGAGCTGGCCGCCGAAGGTCATGTAGTGCCCGACCGCGCCACGGGCGCGCGCCGGCCAGTGGCCGCCCTTCACCAGGTAGAGCCCGAGTCCGAAGAGCGCCGCCGCGGTGGCCGAGACGAGCAGCAGGGCGAGCGCGCGCCGGCGCCGGGCCGGCAGCCGCGCGTGGGTCGCGGCGAGCGGCACCAGCAGGGGGAAGAGCGCCTTGGAGAGGCGGGGCAGGCTCGCCGCCCGGTCGAGCGCGAACCAGGCCGCCAGCAGCAGGGCGACGAGCCACGCGAGGGTGGGCCAGGCGACCGGGGTACGGGGGAAGCGGGTGGGCCGGCTCGCCCAGACCGCCAGGGTGAGCGTGGCGCAGGCTCCGGCCGCGATGGACATGGGGGCGATGGTCCAGGGCAGGGCCGCGACCAGCAGGAGGAAGCTCCCGCCCGCCACCCGCTCGAGGGTTCGCTCGGGACCGGGCTCGGGGGCGGGTATCGCGTGGGAGGGTCGGGTCATGGGCATCGGGCCGGCCGCCCGGCGCGGGCCGAGCAGCCGGCGCTCCCCGTCCGGGCCGGGCGGCGCGGACGCCGCACGCTATCGGAGCCGGGGGGGGCTGTCCAGAAGGGAGCGCATTGCAGGACGCGATGATGGGGCCCGCCGCGCGGCCCCGCGGGGGCCGGCCCGATATTCTTGGCGCCGGGCGGGACCATTGGGGTATCATGCCGCGACTTGCGGACCACGAAGCCCGTGGCCCGTGCTGGAGCGGACGCAGATCCGGGCGGTGCCGGTAGGTGGCTCGCCCGTGCTTTCGTTTCTCTTCGACGACCGGGTTCGCCGCAGCGTCAGGGACCTCGACCATGGCGGACCCAGGAACGGTCGTGAGGCGGGTCCATTGAGGGAACGCTCATGAGAATCCTCGTCACCGGAGGCGCCGGCTTCATCGGTTCCCATCTTTCCGAGGGACTCCTCCAGCGCGGACACGAAGTCTGGGCGCTGGACGACCTCTCGACCGGCCGCCTCGAGAACCTGCGCACGTTCGAACGCCATCCCCGCTTCCGCTTCCTCGAGGGCAACGTCATCGACCAGTCGCTGGTGAACGGCCTGGTGGCGCAGAGCGAGCGCGTCTTCCATCTCGCCGCGGCGGTGGGCGTCAAGTACGTGCTCGAGAACCCGCTGCGCTCCCTGATCACCAACATCCGCGGCTCCGAGTCGGTGCTGCAGGCCTGCGCCGAGCACGGGCGCCGGGTGATCCTGTTCTCGAGCAGCGAGGTCTACGGCAAGGGCGTGGCGGTGCCGTTCTCCGAGGACGACGACCGCCTGATGGGTCCGACCCACAAGCTGCGCTGGTCCTACGCGGCCGGCAAGGCGGTGGACGAGTGCCTGGCCCAGGCCTACTGGCAGCAGCAGCAGCTCCCGGTGACGGTGGTGCGCTGCTTCAACACCTGCGGCCCGCGCCAGTCGAGCGCCTACGGCATGGTCATCCCGAACATGATCCAGCGCGCGCTGCGCAACGACCCGATCCTGGTCTTCGGTGACGGGCAGCAGAGCCGCTGCTTCTCCGCGGTGAGCGACGTGGTGCGCGGCGTGATGATGCTGGCCGACTCCAAGGGCAGCGTGGGCGAGATCTACAACATCGGCACCGACGAGGAGGTCACGGTCCTCGAGCTGGCGCGGCGCATCCAGGCGATGTGCCGGAGCGCCTCGACCATCGAGTTCGTGGCCTACGAGGACGTCTACGGCAACTCGTTCGAGGACATGCGCCGCCGGGTGCCGAACCTCGCCAAGATCCGCCGGGCCGTGGGATACGCGCCCGAGGTCTCGCTCGATCAGCTCCTGGAAGTCACCATCCGGGAGATGTGCGAGCAGATGCAGGTGCCCGTCCCGGTGGGGGTGGCGACGGCCTGAGTTCGTTCCCGGCCGACCGCCCCCGGACCCCCGCATGCTCCTGGCAGGCGCTTTCGGCCTCGCGTTCCTGCTCGGCCTCGTCCTGACCCCGGCGGGCATCCGCCTGGCCTGGACGACCGGCTACCTGGATCATCCCGAGGCGCGCAAGCTCCACACCTCGGCCACCGCGCTGCTCGGCGGAGCGGTGGTGTTCGTGAGCGGGCTCGCGGCCTGGGGCGCGCTCCAGGTGGCGCGCCACGGCGCGCCGGCGCACGAGGCGCTCTTCCTGCTGGCCGGGGCGCTGATCGTCGTCCTGCTCGGTCTCTGGGACGACCGCTTCGGCATGGACCCGGTGCTCAAGCTCGCCGGGCAGGGCGCCGCCGCCGCCGCGCTGCTGGCCGCGGGGCGGCTGCCCGGACTGGGGCTGCCCGTGCCGCTCGAGACGGCGCTCACGCTGGTCGGGCTCGTGGCGCTCATGAACGCCGTCAACTTCCTCGACAACATGAACGGCATGGTGGGGGGGATCGCGGCGCTGACCCTGGCCGCCTTCGCCCTGACCTCCGCCGCCCGCGGGGCCCCGGGGCTCGCGACCGCGCAGCTGGCATTCGCCGGGGCCTGCGCGGGCTTCCTGCCCTACAACTTCCCCCGGGCCCGCATCTTCCTGGGGGACGCGGGCAGCCTGCTGTTGGGGTATAGTCTCGGCGCTTCGGCGGTGCTGGCCTCGGCCGCCGCCCCGCCCGGCTGGGGCCGGCTGGGCCCGGCGCTGATGCTGGCCTACCCGGCATTCGACCTGATCTTCGTCGTGGTCAACCGCCTGCGCGACGGCCGCAAGGTCTACGTGGGCGGCAAGGACCACAGCAACCACCGACTTGCGAGTGTGATCCGATGTCCGACGAGAACCGTCCTCCTGATCTGGTCCAGTACGGCCGCCCTCTGCGCAAGCGGGCTCGCGGTCCTGTGGCTCAACCGCCCCCTGCCAGCGCTCCTGTCGTCGGCCCTGTGGACGATCCTGCTGTGCTGGAGCGGGCTGCGGCTGTCGTCCATCCCGGTCCAGTCGTCGACGCCCCGCTGAGCCCGCGCCGTCCGCGCGCCGAGTCCGGCGCCGAGGACGAGCGGCTGCGCGACCTGGTCGTCCGCATGGCGCGGGGCCTGGTGGACCAGCCCGACGACGTCGCGGTCGAGATCCTCGAGCCCGGCGCGGACGCCGTGTTCGAGCTGCGCGTGCACCCGGACGACCTCGGCCACGTCATCGGCAAGCAGGGCCGCACCGCGCGCTCGATGCGGCTCGCGCTCGGCGCGGCCGCGGCCCGGGTGGGCCGCAACGCGAACCTCGAGATCGCCGATTAGCGGACGTCCCGCAGACGCGCTGGTGCAGGTCGGCCGCCTGGGCCGGCCGCACGGCGTGCACGGCGAGGTCTACCTGGACGGCGTCTCGCTCACGCCGCTCGAGCTGCACGACGTGAAGCGGTTCGTCTGGCGCCGCGGCGGCGCGCCCGAGCGCACGCTCACGCTCACCACGGCACGGCCGGCGCTGCAGCGGCTGCTGGTGTGCTTCGAGGGCGTGACGGTGCGCGAGCAGGCGGCCGAGCTGACCAACGGGGCCCTGTGGGCGCCGCGTGCCGCGCTCCCGGATCCGGGGCCCGGACAGGTCTACACGTTCCAGCTCATCGGCCTGCGGGTCGAGACCGGGGAGGGGCGCGTGCTGGGGACGATCGCCGACGTGGTCGCGACCGGGTCGCACCCGATCTACGTGGTGCGGGGCGCGCGCGAGCTGCTGGTGCCGGGCGCGCCCGGCGTGGTGACGCGCGTGGACCTCGAGGCCGGCGTCCTGGTGGTCGCGCTGCCGGCCGGGCTCGAGGAGCTCTGAGGCGGACGTGAGGATCTCGCTGCTGACCATCTTCCCGGACTTCTTCGGGCCCGCGCTCGACGAGGGCATGATCCGGCTCGCCCGCGAGAAGGGCCGGCTCGAGGTCGGGATCGTCCACCTGCGCGACTTCACCGACGACTCGCACCGCTCGACCGACGACTACCCCTTCGGCGGCGGGGTCGGGATGATCATGAAGATCGAGCCCATCGACCGCGCGCTGCAGTCGCTGGGCGTGGGCGCGCCGGGTGCGCGCCCGGCCGGATGCCGCGTGGTGCTGTTCTCGCCGCAGGGCCGCCCGTTCACCCAGGCCCGCGCGCTCGAGTACGCGCGGCTCGAGCACCTGGTGCTGCTGAGCGGGCGCTACAAGGGCGTGGACGAGCGCGTGGGCGGGCACCTGGTGGACGAGGAGCTCTCGCTCGGTGACTTCGTGCTCTCGGGCGGCGAGCCGGCGGCGCTGTGCGTGGTGGACGCGGTGGCGCGGCTGCTGCCGGACGTGGTGGGCTCGTTCGACTCGGTCGAGGGCGACTCGTTCCACTCCGGCCTGCTCGACTCGGCCTACTACACCCGGCCCGCCGAGTACCGCGGCTGGCGCGTGCCCGAGGTGCTGCTCTCGGGGCACCACGCCCAGATCGCGAAGTCGCGGCGCGAGGAGGCGCTGCGGCGCACGCTCGAGCGGCGCCCCGACCTGCTCGAGACCGCGGAACTGACGGACGACGAGGTGCGCTTCCTCAGGCGCTGGGGCTGGAAGGGTTCGAGGCCGGGGCCCTGAGGGCCGCGGAGGGCCGCGGCCGGAACCGGGGAGCCGGCCGGTGGGTAGGCCACGATGTCACCACGAGGTTCGCCATGAAGCCGGTCACCGCCTCCGCCCTGATCGCCCTCGTCGCCGTCACGCTCGCCGCCACCGGTTGTTCCTCCGGTCACCATGTGACGCGGCCGGTCGCCCTGGCGCCGGCGCCCGCCCCGGACTCCCCGCAGGCGGCGGTCCGCCTCTTCGCGTGGGGCTGGAACCACATGGACCTCGATCCGTTCCGCGAGGTGCTGGCGGGGGACTTCCGCTTCCTCTTCGCCCCGGGGGACTCGGCGGGGAACGCCTTCCGGGACGATCCGATCGGGCGGGACGAGATGCTGGCGATCCTGGAGCACCTCTTCGCGGGCGGGGGCAGCGTCGCCCCGGCGACCTGCATCGTGCTGAAACTGGACCCGACGCTGCTCCCGCTCGACGACAGCCGGCCCGGCAAGCAACCCCCGTGGCACAAGGAACTGGTCACGGCGGTGGACCTGACCATCCAGACCGGGAGCGATCAGGAGTATCGCATCCTCGGGAGCGCCCGGTTCTTCGTGGTGCGCGGCGACTCGGCCGTGATCCCGGCCGACCTGGCCGCCCGCGGGGTCGGGCGCGACTCCACCCGCTGGTACATCGACCAGTGGAACGACGAGACGCTGGCGGTGAACGGCGGGGCGCTGGGAGCGGTCCCGGCTTCGCCGCTGCCCGCGGACCACGTATCGTGGGGCGACATCCTGGCGCTCTACCGCCGGTGAGACCGGCCGCCGGCGATCGCGCGCGGCGGGCCGGCCGGCTCCGCGCGACTCCGACGCCGATCCGCCCGGCGCCGCGCTGATCCCGGCGGTACCCACCCGCCGGGCCGCCTCCGGGGCCGGATTTGGCTCCCCGGCCGGTCTCCCGTATAATGCCCGACCGCTTGTGTTCGCCCGGTTACCGAACGACTTGGGCGTGGAAAAGGAGAACGTCATGGGCCTGATTGAGAAGATCGAGGCCGCTCAGCTCAAGTCGGACCGACCGGAGCTTCGTCCCGGCGACACCGTCGAAGTCGCGGTGCGCGTGATCGAGGGCGACAAGGAGCGGCAGCAGAAGTTCCGCGGCGAGGTCATCAACGTCCGCGGCGCCGGGGCGCGCCGGAGCTTCACCGTCCGCAAGATCTCGGACGGGATCGGCGTCGAGCGCACCTTCCCGCTGCACAGCCCCGCCATCGGCGAGATCAAGGTGCTCAAGCACTCCAAGGTCCGCCGCGCGAAGCTGTTCTACCTGCGGCACAAGACCGGCAAGGCCGCCCGCCTCACCGAGAGGAAGTCCGGGGCGGGGGAGAGCGCCGCGAAGGAGTAGGGCGTGGAGCCCTGGCGCCGGCTCGCCCGCACCGAGGCCCGGCTCGCGGGTCAAGCCGCGACCGTGGCCGGCGTGGACGAGGCCGGCCGGGGTCCCCTGGCCGGGCCGGTGGTCGCCGCCGCGGTGGTGCTCGACGCGCGCTGCGGCTGGGAGGGGATGAACGACAGCAAGCAACTCTCGCCCGAAGCACGCGAGACGATGTTCGCCCGGGTCCTCCAGCAGGCCCGGGCTTTCTCGTGGGCGGTGGTGGGACCGCGCGCCATTGACGCGCTCAACATCCGCCGCGCCAGCCTCGAGGCGATGCGCCGCGCGGTCGCGCAGCTGGCGCTGACGCCCGACCTGGTGCTGGTGGACGGCAACGACCGCGTCCCCGGGCTCGGCCTCCCGCAGCAGTCGGTGATCGCGGGCGACGCGCACCTGCTCTCGGTGGCCGCGGCCTCGGTCGTGGCCAAGGTGGTCCGCGACCACATCATGGAGCGGCTCGACCACGTCTGGCCCGACTACGGCTTCGCCCGCCACAAGGGCTACGGCACGCCGGAGCACCTCGCGGCGCTGGGCCGGCTGGGGCCGTGCCCGCTGCACCGCTTCTCCTTCGCCCCGGTGCGCGTGCAACGCCTGGCGCTCTTCCCCTAGTATCGGACCCTCCGCCGGCCGGTGCCGCGCGGCGGCAGGCGGCCGGACCACGGGCGATCGCGTCCGCGGGAGCGGCCGCGCACGCGCCCCCGCACGCCCCCGCGGAGCGGGACCATGGGACTGGCACAGGAGCGCGGTCGCGCCGGCGAGGCGCTGGCGGCCGCCTACCTCGAGCTCGCGGGGCTCGAGGTGACACGGCGCAACGCGCGGCTCGCGGGCGTCGAGGTGGATCTGGT
>Ga0335071_10005050_pt1 | contig 13759 bp, 10 predicted proteins | sample Lox_Sample_15_FD_206724 | JGI IMG/M metagenome (GOLD analysis project Ga0335071, IMG submission 206724) | Soil microbial communities from Loxahatchee National Wildlife Refuge, Florida, United States - Lox_Sample_1.5 | ecosystem: Environmental > Terrestrial > Soil > Wetlands | place: USA... | reverse complement strand
GATCGCTGGCGCCGCTGAACTGCTCGGGCGCCATCCAGGGCGCCGTGCCCGCCATGGAGCTCCCGGGATAGCCATCCGCATCGTAGGAGCGCAGGGTCCCCTCCCAGAACCTGGCCAGCCCGAAGTCCGTGATCTTGAGGGTGCCGTCCCTCGATATCATGAGATTATCGGGCTTGATGTCCCGGTGCGGTGTGACGCCCTGCGAAGCCGCGTATGCCATGCCGTCGCAGAACTGCATGGCCCACCGGAGGGCCTGGCCGGGCGATATCGGGCTGTGCAGGAACTGGGCAAGGGTGTTCCTGCCCATGTCATCGGGCTCGACATACTCCAAAACGATGAACAGACGGTTATCCAGCGCCTCCACGCTGACGGCCTGCACGATGTTCGGGTGGGCGTCCATGAGCACCCAGGCCAGCGCCTCGTGCAGAAAATTCGTCTTGATGCGGTCGGAGTACAGGTACCTATCCTGGAAGGTCTTCAGCGCGTAGGTCTGCTTCGCGCGGCGGTCGTAGCACGCGTACACGACGCCCATGCCGCTCTTCCCCTCGCCGCCCAGTATACGTCTCACCACGTACTGGTCGCCGATGACGGAGCCCACGCCGATCCGGAGCTCCTCGGGAATGCCCGGCCTGCCAGTGCCGCCGGCTATATACGAGCGCTCGAGCTTGCTTTTAATCTCAACTGTCTTCTCCCCCGCCTGTCCTGCCTCGTCGCCAAGCATGCGATTACCCAAAAAGTAATTAACTATTTGTAGAATTAGAATAAAAAAGTTACTATTTTGAAGGAAAAAGAAAAGCGAGCCACAGTATGGCTCACTTATCGAATTGCGTGGGCTTGGCGCCCCTTACGAGCGCCACCTTGCCGGTGCGCACCATCTCCTTGATGCCGAACGGCCGCATGAGCTCCTCCAGCGCATCGATCTTATCGGTGCTGCCCGTGACCTCGATGATGAGGCTCTTGGCGCTCACGTCCACGATCTGGGCCCGGAAGATGTTCGTGATCTGGATGATCTCCGCCCGCTGGTCGGGGCCGGCGGTCACTTTAAGCAGGGCCAGCTCCCGGTCCACGGAGTCCAGGGGCGATATGTCGACGACCTTGATGATGTCTATCAGCTTGTTCAGCTGCTTTGTGACCTGCTCGATGACGTGCTCGTCGCCGTGCACCACGATGGTCATCCTGGAAATGTCGGGATTCTCGGTAACGCCCACGGTGAGGCTGTCGATGTTGTAGCCGCGCCTGCTAAATAAACCGGATACGTGGGTCAGCACGCCGGGCTTGTTGGCCACAAGCACGGAAAGGGTGTGGAAATTGTTGCCGTTGGACATTACTTGAACCCCCTCTGCTCGACGAACTCGTTGATGGAAGCTCCCGCCGGGACCATCGGGAAGACGTTCTCCTCCCGCGACACCCGGAAGTCGATGAACACGGGGCGGTCGCTCTTCATGGCCGACTTGATGGCATCCTTCACGTCGCCCTGCTTTTCGACCCTTATGCCTAATGCGCCATACGCTTCGGCGACCTTGACGAAGTCTGGCTGGCCCCGCATGTCGGTATACGAGTAGCGCCGGTTATAGAACAATTCCTGCCACTGCCGGACCATGCCCAGGTACTCGTTATTCAGGATGGCCACGCGGACCGGGATGTCGTTGCTCACGGCGGTCGCCAGCTCCTGGATGTTCATCTGGATGCTGCCGTCGCCGGCGATGTCCCAGACCTCCTTGTCCGGGCACCCGACCTTGGCGCCGATGGCCGCGGGGAAGCCGTAGCCCATGGTGCCCAGGCCGCCCGAGGAAATGAACGTCCTCGGCCGCTTACAGCGTATATAGTGGGCCGCCCACATCTGGTTCTGGCCGACCTCGGTGACGAAGATGCCATCCTTGACCAGGTCGTTGAGCCTCTCGACGATGCACTGGGGCTTGAGCTCGCTGCAGTCCTTGTCATAGTCCAGCGGGTACTCCTTCTTCCAGTGCTGGATCTTCTGGTTCCAGGCCGACGACTTCGTAAGCTTCACCTTCAGCATGGAGTTCAGCTTTTTCAGGACCGCCTTAGCGTCGCCCACTATGGGCACGTCCACACGGACGTTCTTGCCCAGCTCTGCCGGGTCAACGTCGATGTGGATGATCTTCGCGCTGGGGGCGAAACTCTCGATCTTTCCCGTGACGCGGTCGTCGAACCGGGCGCCGATGGCGATCAGCAGGTCACAATCGATGATGGCGTAGTTGGCGTACCGCGTGCCGTGCATGCCCAGCATGCCCAGCGACAGCGGGTGGTCTTCCGGGAAGGCTCCCTTGCCCATGAGCGTCGTCGTCACGGGCGCCATGATGGATTCCGCCAGCTGTTTGACCTCTTCGTGGGCGTTGGCCGTGATGGCGCCGCCTCCCACGTAGAGCACCGGCCTTTCGGCCTTTTCTATGAGATCGCAGGCCTTCTTGATCTGCAGGGGATGTCCCGCGTAGGTCGGCTTGTAGCTGGCCAGCTTAGCCTCCTTCGGGTACTCGAAATCCATCAGGTCGGACTGGACGTCCTTGGGCAAGTCCACGAGGACGGGGCCAGGCCGGCCGGTCGAGGCGACGAGGAACGCCTCCTTGATCGTCATGGGCAGGTCTGCGGCGTTCTTGATGAGGTAGTTGTGCTTCGTGATGGGGATGGTGATGCCGGTGATGTCGGCCTCCTGGAAGGCGTCGTTGCCGATGAGCTTCGTCGGCACCTGCCCGGTGATGGCCACCATCGGCACGGAGTCCATGTAAGCGGTCGCGATGCCTGTTACCAGGTTCGTGGCCCCCGGGCCGCTTGTGGCGAGGCATACGCCTACGCGCCCCGTGGCCCTGGCAAAGCCGTCCGCGGCGTGCGCCGCTGCCTGCTCGTGCCTCACCAGTATATGGCGAATGCTCGAATCGTAGAGCTCGTCATAGACCGGGAGGATCTGGCCGCCTGGATACCCGAAAATGGTATCCACTCCCTCGGCTTCGAGCGACTTGATCAGTGCTCTCGCGCCGGGGATCCTTTGGGGTGCGTTCGCGCTCACTACTTGACCTCCTTTGTGGTGCTTTGCTTGTAAGAAAGCGGGAATATTAATAGTTTATCATTATTTTTCATATTAGACCTCGTGCCCTCACGGCTTTTCCGCTTTCCTGACGATGCCGTTCTTCTCTTCGATGAGGCGGTTCATCCCGTCGACGAACGCCTGGACGGAGGCCATGATGATATCGGGGCCAGCGCCTCGGGCGCTGATGACTCTGCCGTCCCGGGACATCTTGACCCATACCTCTACTAAAGCGTCCGTGCCGCCGGTGATGGCCTCGACGCGGTAGTCGTCCAGCTTCACGTCTGCGACGCCGGAAATGGACCGGCGCAGCGCGTTCAGCGCTGCGTCCACGGGGCCCACGCCCACGGCCGATTCGGTGATCTCATGCCCGTCGATGGTAAGTTTGACCGAGGATGTCGGGGTCGCGTGGTTTCCCGATAAAATGGTGCAGTCGATGAGCTTTATCCTGGCGACGGCGTGGTTGCCCAGCACGCTGTCCGCGATGGACATCAGGTCGACGTCCGTGACGTGCTTGCCCATGTCGCCGAGGGCCTTGACCCGGCCCGTTATTTCGTCGAGCTGGGGCCCGGTCGCGCTCAGCCCGAAGCCCTGGAGCGCCATCTCCACGGTCGAGCGCCCGGCGTGTTTTCCGAGCATGATCTGGCGCTTTCTGCCTATTGTTTCGGGCATGATGGGCTCGTACGTGGCGGCGTTCGCCATGAGCCCGTGGACGTGTATCCCGGACTCGTGCATGAAGGCGTTGTCGCCTACCAGCGACTTGTTCGGGGCCACCGGGATGCCCATGAGCCGGCTGACGAGGCGAGACGTGGGGTACAGGTTCTCGAGGACGATGCGGGTGTCGACGCCGTACAGCGACTTCAGCACGATGGCGACCTCTTCGAGCGACGTATTCCCGGCCCGCTCCCCTACGCCGTTAATCGTGACGTGGGCCTGGCTTGCGCCCGCCCGGAGCGCAGCGAGAGTGTTCGCAGTTGCCAGGCCGAAGTCGTCGTGGCAGTGGATGCTTATGGGAGCGCCCACTTCCTGCACGAGCCTCCGGAAGATGTCGTACGTGCCCTCGGGGTTGAGGACCCCGACGGTATCGCAGAAGCAGAGCCTGTCGGCTCCCGCCTCTACGCCCGCCTTATAGACGTCGCCGACGTAATCCAGGTCGGCCCTTGAGGCGTCCTCGCCCGATAGCTCGACGATCAGCCCGTGCTTTTTGGCGTACTCGACCATGTCCACCGCAGTGCGCTTGACCGTTTCGCGGTCCTTTTTCAATTTCTGCGTGATGTGCAGGTCGGAGATCGGCACGACCAGGTGGACGGAGTCGACGTCGCAGTCGAGGGCGTAGTCTATGTCGCTTTTAACGATGCGCGCAAAACTGCAGATTTCCGCTTTCAGGTTTTCGCGGACAACGGCCTTGATACCGTCGCGCTCGCCCTGGGAAGTCACGGCCGATCCGGCCTCAATGACGTCGACGCCAAGGGCGTCCAGATTTCTGGCGATCCAGACCTTTTTCTCCGGCTCCAGGCTGACGCCTGGCGTCTGCTCGCCGTCTCTCAACGTAGTGTCAAGGAACCTGACACTGGTGAATAAAAAGATCCCTTCTGTTTTCCATAGAGATTCCTACATCGTAATCTCGCTGGATATATTTGAACCTTTCTGATAAGGATAATAAGGGGTGTTTTGCCATGGAGGCGCTAGATCAAACGCTTTGAAAATCTCTTTCCAGATCCGTTGGCACATCCGAACTAAATAATGGCAGTTGAATTTAAATCGGCAATAATGGGCGTGCTGCGAGCCTTTTAGATCTTCGGGGGCTTCGGGCCCTCGTCCTTCTTCCCGCCGGCCATGCCTTCGCGCTCCTTGCGCTTGCGCTCCATCCACTCGTATATGCCGATGGAGCCGGCCACGACCGCTATCAAAGAGGAGATGGTACCGACGCAAAGGGCCGGGTTATACAGGAGCGATATCCAGGAGTCTATGGGGTTCGTCGGCGTAGGAGACGGCGTAGGCGTCGGGGTCGGCGTGCCGGCCAGCGCCTTCAGCGGGATGGGGGCGACGGTCGAGTCCTCCGTGATCTTGCCGTTGGTCGTCAGCGAGACTGGCTGGTATCCCCCCGCGCTGACCGAGATCGTATAAACGTCGGGGTACATCCTGGGGGAGGTATAGAAGCCGTCGTTGCCCGTCGTGACCGACGGGTATGCCTTTTCGTAGGTCACGGAGTGGAATGTCACCGTGGCCCCGGCGACGGGATTATTATTCGCGTCCGTGACATAGCCGGATATGGTCACGGTCTCGGCGGGCAGGGCCGTCGGGGTCGGGCCGAGGTTGACGGTGATGGTGGCGCTATAGGAATCGATGGCCGTGCCATTCTGCGTGGCGTCGAAGCCGAACTTCACGATCTGGCCGTTCTGGGCCTGGATAGCGGGTGTCGACACCGGGACTGTTTGATGGGCGCCAACGGATACGGTTGCCTTATTCGAAGGGTCGTTGATCCAGGCGACGACTGCGATCGGCTCTCCATTGTTGGTAACGGTGATAGTGACGTGGTTGGTGTCCCATACGGGCGAGGAGAAGACCTGCCGTGGGCCCGGCGTGGGCACCGCCGTCGGCGACGCTGTGGCGTTCGGCATCGGCGTGATGGTGGCCATGGTCGTCGGAGTAACGGTCGTGTTGTTATCCGCATGGGCTGCGGACGCAGCGCTGATGCAAGATACCGAGAAAATGGTTATCAGGAGAAATATCGTGGCCGTTTTATTCCCTTTATACACGTTGATCCCCGCCGGCTCTCATGGAGCTGGTCTTTTGCGGATAAGCATTTATACTACTATATAGTTTTTCATCATGCCAAAAAATAGGGCAATTAAAGGCTTATTTTTTCTTAAGCTTCTTCATCATGTCCTCGACTTCCTTGTACCCCTTCTCGTAGGACTTTTCCTCGTCCGGCTGCAGGTACTTCAGGAGCCTCAGGAACTCGCCCGCGTGGACGGCCTCCTCCTCGGCGATGTCTTCTAGAACCGCCTTTGCGACCTTATCATCGATCGAGTCGGCGAGCTGGCGGTAGAGCTGGATGGCCTCGTACTCGGCCGCGATGTCGAATCGTATGGCCCGTACTAGCTCGTCCCGGGTCAATTTCCTTGGGGCGTTCATGCCCGCGAATGGATTTGCGAACTCTGGCATAATGGTCACTTGCACTGTAAAAATGGTCAGCTAAATATAATAATGTTTTTACCCTTTTTATAAGCGATGGCGAGTTTAGCGCTTCCGTAGTTCCCGCAGCATCTCGCGCTGCACCTGCACGATCATATCGCTCAAATACCCGAAAATGAAGATCTGGACGCCCGTGATGGTCAGAAGCGCCGTCAGGATGGTCAGGGGCAGGTGGTTGATGCCCTTGAACCAGTCCAGGGTCACATAGCAGCCGACAGCCAGGCCCGCGATGACGAAGACCGCGCCTATCAGGCTCAGGTACAGCATGGGGTTGTAGGTCTTGCCGAGCTTGTAGATGGTATAGCCGATCTTGAATCCGTCCTCGAGGGGATTGAGCTTCGTGGGCGCGCCCGGCGCCCGGGCCCGGTAAGAGATTGGAACCTCGACCACCCGCAGGTCCTTTTTAATGCTCTCGACCGTGAGCTCGGCCTCGATGCCGAAGCCCGACTGGTTTAGGTCCATCAGCCTGATGGCCTTTTTATTGAAGGCCCTGTAGCCCGTGAGGATGTCCTCGAGCCTGACCCGGAAGTCCAGGTTAAACGCGTTATTCAAAATCTTGTTGCCGATGAGGTTGAGCCGCGTAAAAGCGCCCTTCTCGTAGTCCGCGAACCGGTTCCCCATGACGTGGTCGGCCTTTCCGGCCTCGATGGGGGCGATAAGCTTACCCACCTCTTCAGGCAGGTACGTCCCGTCCCCGTCGATCATCACCGTGACGTCCTTGTCGATGAGGGCGAAGGCCTGCTGCACTGCCATGCCCTTCCCCTTGCCGTCCTGGGAGACGACCCGGGCCCCGGCGGCCGTCGCCTCAGACACCGTATTGTCCGAGCTATTGCCGTCGATCACCATTACGTCCTCATAGCCCAGCTTCTTGAACCGGGCCACGAGGTCCCGTATGGTCTTGCCCTCGTTTAGCGTGGGGATCAGGATGCACACTTTGTCTTTCATACACGCTTACGTTATTTGCACGGTCGAGCCGCTCATGACGGCGCTCTCGGGCACGTCCACGCTCTTCGTGGTGTTGCCGTAGGTAATGACGTACTTTGTCTGCGGCATTATACCGTAAGAGTAGCCGTCGCCCTTCATCAGCTCGGTCGGGTAGGGCACGACGAACGAGTAGTAGCCATTCTGGGCTACTGTACTTGCCGTGTAGTTGAACGTCCGGCCCTGGTCCGTCTTCAGCGTGAGCGTGGCGGTGACGTTCGAGCCCTCCGGCGCGCTGCCCGTAAGCGTCGCGCCGTCGACCTTCTCGAAGATCTTCACGAATTTCGCCGGCGGCCTGGCATCATAGCCGTATAAGGTGCCTCTTGAGTCGGTGGCCACGACGAAGTGCCCGTACAGGTTGTATATTTGCGTGGCGTTATCCAGGTTGTTGAACGAGAGCGGATTGTTGAAGCCGGCGTAGCCCGTGTTACGGTTGATGACCTTCATGTTCACGTAGTAGGCGCCGGCCGACTCGTACACGAGGCGGTAGTGGCTCATGTTGTCCGCGTCCTCGTAGTACAGGCGGTTCATGATCGAGTTATCCCACTTTGCCGTGTCCTGCAGGATTGGCACCGTGTCCTGTGTTTGGTACATGCTAGAGCCGTCCGAGTACAGGTAGGTGCTGTTGACCAGGGACTCCCAGCCGCCGGTATCGCCGATCCAGGTCTGGATGGCGTAGAACTTGCCGGAGGCCATCTGGTTATCGATGGCCACGTACCTGCCGCCCACCTCGTCGAGCATCTTCACGCTCTGGTTCTCGTCCGTGGAGCAGAAGAACGGGGAGGCGCCCGTGGTGCCGTTCTCCTCGATGATGCCGGCCTGGAACGGGTTGGCGTTCGGTATCCGCTGGGCCACGTACTCGATGTCGTGGCCATAGTCCCACCAGCTCATGACGCCATAGGCGCTCGATGGGTAATCGTAGGTCTTATTCGCAGGGTCCTTATAGTACTGCCCGCTAGCGTAGTTGAATGTGGGGCTTATGGTATTACCCTGGGGGTCGGGCGTATGGCTCCGCATCCACATGAGGGCATCGTACCATTCATAAGGCAGCGTGGAGGCGCCGGAAGAAGCCGTCTGGAAGAGAACCCCCTCGGAGTTCGCGCCGGTCGCGTCGCTCATGGGCAGCGCGGGGTAGACGGCGATCAAGGCGAAGACCAGCACGACGAACACGACTGCGATGGTGCTTCCCGTGTTCTTTTTCAGGAAGCGCTGGAAGTTCTCCATGCCGTTGACCTTCTTTTTAAAGTCCGCCCAGTATTTATCCAGGTCCAACATCTGGAACGTCTGATACGCCAGGTATGCAGTCAACAACGCGGCGTTGACTCCCCAGTAATAGGTGAACCGATTCTGCGCCACCAGGGCCCAGGTCATGACCAGATTCCAGACCAGGAACATGATCTCGCCGGGGCGCTGTGAGCGGAACACGTTTATGATCAGCAGGATCAGCCCCAGGATCGCCGCCGGGAACGTCCAGTAGTAGTTCTGCCAGACCGTGTCGAAGCTGTACCCTCCGGTGGTCCGGCTGAGGAACGTCGGGTAGGCTTCCGCGATCGTGAGCGTCCCCCCGCTCGGGACCAGCTGGGTAAGGCTGTACTGCAGGATGCCGAAGAGATTGGGTATGATGAGGTCTACCAGTATCAGGGCGATGACTGTTATGCCTACGATGGCGACGGGGAACGTCCACTTCTCTGCCTTGCTCTCCTTCAGCACGCGTGCGACAGAGTATTCTACGCACACGCCCAGGAAGGCGAATATGAACAGCAGCGGCTGCGTAAGGGAATAGTATACCGCCGAGAAGGACAGGTTGGAAAACGCATACGGCAGCACCATGAGCGTCGGTATGAGGAAGACCAGGGCCGCCAGGACCACCAGGTAATCCAGCGATCTGCCCTTATAGTCGTCGATGAACGCCTGCAGCGTGAAATATACGAACAGCGTGAACGCCAGCAGTAGAGCGCCGACCCAGCTGAGCAGATAGCACCCCAAAAAGATGCCGGCCAGGGCGCCATAAATTAGAAGCATCTTGAGTGAGCCCCAGTCCTTGTTCTTTATCTGCTCAAGGCTGACGTTGGACTTTTTCGCCGCATCCAGCGCATAGACCATGCACGCGACGGTGCAGGCCATGAAGAGCACTTCGGCGACGTGATGGTCGAACGAGCCGAGTATGGACCTGTAGAAGAACGCGCCCGGCATGAAAGCAATGGCGACGGCCGCCACGAGGCCCGCCGGCCTGCCGAATAGCTTCTTGGCGATGTAGTAGACCGGTATGATGACCAGCATGCCCAGCACCGCGGGGTAGTAGGCGGCGACCGAGTCGGTCAGCAGCTGGCCGGGATTGCCAAGGCCTGCGATGAGAAGGAAGGCCGCGGGTATGAGCTCGAAGAGCGGCCCGAAGTGGATGGTGTTACCGTACGGGAAGTGGGTGAACGGGTCGTACAGGATCCTGAACGGGAAATGCTGGAGCAGGTTGTTCAGCAGCCTCATGTGGTAGACGCCGTCGTCTGCGGCAATGTTGACGTACGTCGAGCCGTTCAGCCAGGGCCAGTTGGTGAAAACGGCATCATGTGGAGGTACCACCCGGAGGTAGAGCATTAGGCCCATAAGGAGCACGATGGCAATAGTGTATATAGTTAAATTCGACTTTACGAAGTGGACCGCCTTATCGACAATAGACGACCGGTCCGCCGGCACTGCACTGGCCTGTTCGGCGACGGGCGTATCTTTTTTCGGCTTCTCCGCCTGTACCGCCTGCACGACGACCGGCTCAGGAGCGACCGCCTTTTCCTCCTTGACGGCCTTCTGCGATGATTTTAATGCCTTCTTCCCTTTCGATGGTTTCGCCATCCGCTCACCTTCATGGATAGATTAAGGGGTGAATGAGCACCATTTTACATATACCTTTCGTACAAGCAGGTTAGCGTACACGTGCTCGCCTTTTCACGCCCCCACGGACAGATAATAGGCCGGCTTCTGCATTTAAATTTTATCGTGCTATTATCCAACCGTATGCATGCCGGAGCTACCTGAGCATTGAGATAACGGCCCCGTATTTTTCCCCGACGGAGTCCCAACCACGCTTGGGGGGCTCATAGGGCCCCGGCTTTTCGGCATACAGCCGCATCAGGGCGTCACTGATCGCTGCCGTGTCACCGGGGGGCACGAAGCGCGTGCCCGCATAATCGGCCATAGACTCCTCGAGGCCTCCTACCCTGGAAACGACGATGGGCTTGCCGAAGGCCATGGCGATGTGCGCCACGCCGCTCTGCGAGGCCCTTAAATAGGGCAGCGCGACGACGTCGGCCGAGTTGAAGTACAGGGGTATGGCGTCGTCGGGGATGTACGAGTCCACCAGCGTGATGCGGTCCCGGTACGGGCTCGAGGCTATGGCCTGCGTGACGGCCTCCCGGTCCTCCCAGATCTCGCCCGCAATGAGCAGCCGTGACCGGCTCGCCATTTCCGCGGGCAGATCTCCAAAAGCCTTGATTAGGTTTGGGATCCCCTTGTAAGGCCGGATGAGCCCGAAAGTCAAAATAACGTACTCGCCGTCCAGCCCCAGCTTTTTCCGTGCCTCGGCCTGTGGCACGTGCCGGTACTGGTCGTAGAGGCCATGGGGTATTACCTGGACTTTTTCTTCTGGTATGTGGTACTTAGAGACGACGAGCTTTTTGTCCGACTCCGAGTGGGTCACGTAGAGGGCAGCCCGCCTCACCAGAAGCCGGCCCATGAAGCGCGAGTAGATCCGGATGGGCAGGATGGACTCCTCCAGGGGGTCCACCACCTCGTGGAACTCGATGATGACCTTTGCCCCGATAGCAGAGCTGATCAGGCTGATGAGCAGGTGCATGTGCGCCACGGACGAGGTCCACCACTGAAGGATGACGATGTCCGGGCGCTCCTTTTTCAAGAACTTATACGCCCGGTACCAGGTGAGCGGATTGTTGTAGTCCATGCCATTAAAAACAGATACGTTATCGCTATAATCCAGGCTCGCGAGGTCCTTTCCCACGTGCCTGCTCCCCGGGAACATGAACTTCGGCAACAAATTCCGGAAGCAGACGACCGACACGCTATAGTCCTCGGCCAGGGAGTTGGCCAGCCGGATCGTATAATAGCTGATGCCGCTGAGGAATTTTTTCGATGGCCCTACTATACATATTTTCGTCATAGGCGATATAAAGGCGTCTATCCATCCTGCCGATATAAATAACTATATTACAGCAGGGTAGCGCAAGCCTCAAGAAAATATATTTATGGGCGCCGTATAATGGTTAGCCAGTAGTCGAGGCTTCGGATGAGAATTGCACAGGTATGCCCGCGATACAGGCCTTACATCGGCGGCGTCGAGACGCACGTGGAGGAATTAAGCAAACGGCTATTGCGCATGGGCCATGAGGTCACGGTACTTTCGACCGATCCCTCTGGCCGGCTGCCGAAGAGCGAGGCGATCGACGGCGTTAACGTCGTACGGTTTCCGGCCTTCGCCCCCGGCGACGCCTACTACCTGTCGCCCGGGCTTCACTCATACATGAAAAAGGCGGAGTTCGACGTTGTGCACGCGCACGGCTACCATGCATTCCCTGCACTGTCCGCCGCAGCGTCGAAGGCCCCGAAGTTCGTTTTCACCCCCCATTATCATGGCAGGGGCCACACGCCCCTCAGGAACCTGTTATTAAAGCCCTACGCCTATTTCGGAAAGCGCATCTTCGAGATGGCGGACCGCGTCATCTGCGTCTCCGAATTTGAGAAAAGCCTCGTCTGCCGGGACTTTAAATGCGACGGCAAAGCAGTCGTCATCCCTAACGGCGTCAACAAGGCCGAGTTCAAGGGCCTGGAGCCCTTCCCCAAGGGCCTCAAAGTAATATTATACGTGGGCCGGCTGGAGGAGTATAAGGGCGTCCAGTACGCCATCCGGGCCATGCCGTTCCTTCCTTTTTATAGGCTGCTCGTCATAGGCAAAGGGCCGTACAAAGAAGCCTTGGTGAATGAGGCCGTCAGTTACGGCGTAAAGGACAAGGTGGGCTTCATGGCGGACCAGTCGCGGGCTGATCTACTGAGGTGGTACGCCACGGCGGACGTGTTCGTCATGCTGTCCACGGCCGAGGCGTACGGGATAACGGTCGCCGAGGCGCTCACGGCTGGCGTGCCCTGCATTGTCGCGAGGGGCTCCGCTCTTTCCGAGTTCGTTGGGGATTCCTGTAAAGGAGTAGACGTGCCCATCGCCGGCGAGAGGCTCGCCGAGTACGTCCAGGAAGCGCAGTTCAACGGGATGCCGAAGAACGTTCTCGATTGGGACGAGGTCGCAAGCCGAGTAGCGAAAGTGTACGGGGAATAGAGGATGGATACGGCGATCGTCACGACCAGGATGCTCGAGAAGGACGCCATCGGCAACTTCACCATGGCCTCGGCGGCGGCTTTGCGAAAGCTCGGGAAAGTTTCCGTGTATACATTCTCCTACGAGCGACCCCCGGTGGACGGCGTGGAAGTGCGCCTTCTCGGGAACCGCAACGGCCACGGCATCGATACGAACCTCCAGGCGCTACTGGCCACTCGCAGGCTGGCCCACGAGCTCTCGAAGTATGATGTCCTATTAGTAGTCAACCCCGACCTGGGCTCGATGCCCGCCTATCACCTGGCTGTGCGATATAACCCTAACCTGAAGATAATGTGGACGTTCCATGGCCTGACGCCTGCGCCTTATATGGATACGGCAAAAGACCGGTTTTTAGAGGGAGTCCGCCAGTGGGCCTATATCCGGTCCATGAGGCGCTCCGGGCTCGTCCAGGTGTTCAGCCGCTCTATGAAAAACGAGGTTACGCGCTGGGGCGTCAGCCAGTCGAAGATCGCCGTCATGCCCCTGGGCGTGGACCTGAGGCGGATGGCCAATGGTAACGGCCGGCGCGTCAGGGATAAGTACGGCATCGGCGACCGTTTTTTATTGCTTTACGTCGGCCGCCTGGTGAATTTCAAGCACGCCGACGAGCTCGTCATGGCAGTCTCGAAAGTGCCGAGCGCGGCGCTCGCCATCGTAGGCGGGGGGCCAGAGCGCGAAAACCTCGAGAAGCTCGCCGGACAATTAAGCCTCGACGGCCGGATTTTCCTCGCCGGGATGGTGCCCGACGGCGAGCTGCCGGACTACTACGCGGCCTGCGATGCCTGGACTACGGCCAGCAGGCACGAGGGTTTCTGTGTCCCGGTCATAGAGGCTATGGCGGCCGGTAAGCCGTGCATCGTGCCCGAGCTGGCGGCCATGCCGGAGACGGCCGGAGACGCGGGGCTGACATACCCGTCCGGCGATATAGAAGGGATGGCAAAAAAGATCAGGACGCTCATGGACGATAAGGCACTATACGGGCGGCTCGCCGCAAGCGCAAAGGCCCGGGCCCCGTCCTTCGATACGTCCGCGGTCATGGAGCGCTACGTGCGGATGGTCGAGGACTTTTACCGGACGAGCCCCTCGTAGGCCGCTTTCAGGATGACTCTTGCCCTGGCAGTCTGGCCCTGAACGAGGGCGACCACGGCATTGTATGCGATGAACTT
>Ga0335071_10005049_pt1 | contig 13759 bp, 10 predicted proteins | sample Lox_Sample_15_FD_206724 | JGI IMG/M metagenome (GOLD analysis project Ga0335071, IMG submission 206724) | Soil microbial communities from Loxahatchee National Wildlife Refuge, Florida, United States - Lox_Sample_1.5 | ecosystem: Environmental > Terrestrial > Soil > Wetlands | place: USA... | reverse complement strand
CCAGTAGCGGCGCGGGGGTGGGGGGGGGGGACCCTGGAATAGCGGGACTGACGCCGTCGATCCATCAACCGCTACCCGGCTGGTGAGTCCATGCTCCTCCTCTTCGCCCTCGTCTACCTCGGCGGCGTGCTGACGATCCTCAGCCCCTGCATCCTTCCCGTCCTGCCGTTCGTCTTCGCGCGCGCGGATCGCCCCTTCCTCCGCAGCGGCCTGCCCGTCCTGGCAGGGATGGCGGCCACCTTCGGCCTGGTCGCGACCCTGGCAACGGTGGCCGGCGGCTGGGTGGTGCGGGCCAACCAGTACGGACGCTGGGCGGCGCTGGCGCTGCTCGCCGTGTTCGGCCTGTCGCTGGTCGTCCCCGCGCTGACCACACGCCTCACCCGGCCGCTCGTCGCGCTCGGCGGGAGGGTGTCGGCAGCGGGTCGAGACGCCGGCCGATCGCCCTTTCCCGCGCTGCTGCTGGGCATCGCCTGCGGGCTGCTGTGGGCGCCCTGCGCCGGCCCGATCCTGGGACTCGTCCTCACCGGCGCCGCCGTCGAGGGTGCCAGCGCACGGACCTGCCTCCTGCTCTTCACCTATGCCGCCGGTGCCGCCACCTCGCTCGCGGCGGCCCTGCTCGCGGGCGGCCGCGTCTTCCGCGCGATGAGGCGCTCGCTGCCTGCCGGCGAGTGGGTGCGGCGTGCGCTGGGCGCCTCCGTCCTGGTGGCGGTCGGCGCGATCGCTCTGGGGCTCGACACCGGGTTGCTCGCCCGGGCGTCCTCGGTCGGCACCGCCGCCATCGAAGAACGGCTCGTCTCCCATCTGCAGGCGCCCTCGCGCGCCACCGACGCGACGACGGCGCGCCCCGGTCCAGCGGCGGGATCAGCGATGGGCCTGTCCTCCGAAGGCAGCCTGCCGCCGCTGGACGGCGCCGCGCAGTGGCTGAACTCGCCGCCGCTGACGAAAGCCGCCCTCGAGGGCAAGGTCGTTCTGGTGGACTTCTGGACCTACACCTGCATCAACTGCCTGCGCACCCTGCCCTACGTCCGTGCCTGGGCGGAGAAGTACGGCCGGGACGGCCTGGTCGTCGTCGGCGTCCACACCCCCGAGTTCGCCTTCGAGAAGGACCTGGGCAACGTGAGGAAGGCCGTGGCGGACCTGGGCATCCGCTACCCCGTCGCCGTCGACAACGACTACTCGATCTGGCGCGCCTTCGGGAACCAGTACTGGCCGGCGCACTACTTCGTGGACGCGCAGGGCCGCATCCGCCACCACCATTTCGGCGAGGGCGACTACCAGGAGTCCGAGCGCATCCTCCAGCAGCTACTGGCCGAGGCGGGCCAGGCCCGCGTGGCCGGGGGCGTCGTGGCGGTGCGCGGAACGGGCGCCGAAGCTCCCACCAGCGGCGGGGTGGGCTCTCCCGAGACCTACCTGGGCTACCTGCGCGGGGAACGCTTCGTGTCTCCGGGCGGCGCCCTGCCGGACCGTCCGCACGCCTACTCCCCCGGGGCGCCCCGCCTCAACGAGTGGGGTCTGTCGGGCGAGTGGACCGTGGGTGGCGAGCACGCCGCTCTCGACCGCCGAGGCGGGGCCATCGTCTATCGCTTCCACGCGCGAGACCTGCACCTGGTGCTCGGCCCGGCTCGTGGCGCGAGGCCGATCCGTTTCCGGGTCACCATCGACGGGACCGCCCCGGGAGAGAACCACGGGACGGACACCGACGCCGCGGGCGACGGCGTGGTCAGGGACCAGCGCCTGTACCAGCTCGTGCGCCAGCGGGGAGAGGTCGCGGACCGGACCTTCGAGATCCGCTTCCTCGACCCGGGCGTCGAGGCCTTCGCCTTCACGTTCGGCTGAGGCGGGCACCCGGCCGCCGGCCATCCCTGGTTGCGCTCAAGAATGGTGAGCCGGTCCTACGACCGAGGCCGACGGCGTGGCGGCGCCGCCGATTTCGGCGACCAGCGCCTCGAGCAAGGCCAGCTCCGCGTGGCGGACGGTCGCCGAGCCGCCGGCGGCAACGCTGCCACCGGCCCGCACCTCCTCGATCGCCGCCTCGCCCCAGGTCCGCAGGCGGCTCGAGTACCGGTGGAGCGCGTCGTCGAGGTACGGCAGGAGTGGCGCCACCGCGTGGCGAGCCATGCTCAGTCGTGCAAAGCCCGGAGCGATCCAGGGGGGCGGGAGGCGCTTGATGGCGTCGAGGAACTCGGGGTCGAAGAGCGGCGGCAGCCGCCGCCGGCCGGCATCCTCGGACCCGCCGGCGACGACGCGGACGCCGTCGACCAGACCGCGCACCTCGGAGAGACCGCGACTGGCCGAGGCCATGATTGCAGCCCGTGCCGGCGCGGCGCCGTCCTCACCTCTCGACCATGCCGCGGCGACGGCCTCCGCAACCTCTTCCAGCGCCCGCTTGGCCGAACTGGCCAGGCGGTCCGTGGTGCGGCCGATGCCCGCGTTGGCGGCCGTGCGTCGCTTCTCCAGCTCGACCTTCGAATCGTCGAGCTCCGGCGGAGCACCGCCGTCCATCCCGGCTGCCGCCAGGGCGATCAGGCGACGCAGCCGCGACCGCAGGGCCTCCAGGGCGCGCCTGGAGTGGTCGTCCGCGAGCGGGCGGAGGACCTCCGTCTGCAGGCGCTCGAAGCCGGAGGTGAGCCCCGCGCGGGTGGAGACCGCACGCACGTCGAGCGGCTCCTCCAGGCCCACGAGCGGCCGAAGCTCGGCCGTGATGTAGTCGAGCGCCCGCCCGGCGTCTGAGGGCTCCAGCAGATCGGCCTTGCTCAGCAGGACGCGGCAGTCGATGCCGGCGTGCCGCAGACCGGAAACCAGCGCGGTCTCGTCACGGCCGACCGGAGTGCCGGCGGCGACGAGAACGAGGCCGAGGTCGCACCGAGGCAGCCAGGCGAAGGCCTGGGCGGAGCCGCTCGACGTCAGCGAACCCACGCCGGGAGTGTCCAGGAACCGCAGGCCCTCGGGCGCCTCGCGTAGGCTGACCTCGATCGAACGCACGCCGAGGCGGTTCTGCGGATTCTTCTCCTCGGTCGCGAACTCGGGCAGCCGTTCGCGGGCGACCCGCTCGACCCTGCCATCACGGAAACGGATCTCGACCGCCTCGTCTCCGCGGCCGATCCGCAGCGGAACCGCGGTCACGGGCGTCGCGCCGACCGGCAGGACCGGCACACCGACGAGGGCGTTGATCAGCGACGACTTGCCCGCGCTCACCCGGCCGAAGACGCCGACGTCGAGGGTCGTCGAGCCGGCCCGCTCGGCGGCGGCGGCGATCAGCGGCCGGATCTCGGTCAGGCCGTGGCGGGTGCTGATTCGGAGCAGCCGCCGGAGGATCTCGCCTGGCGCTCCGGCGAGGGCGTCGAGTCGATCGACCAGTCCCCCCTCGTCCTGCTCCTTCAGCAGGCTGATACCCCTGCGCATCAGACCCTGCAGGTCGGAGGCGAGAGCCGTGACCTCCGCCGCGGCGGCTGCGTCGATGGCACCGTAGCCGCGGAGCGATCGGGCATCGAGCTCGGAGAGCGCGATCTCGGCGTAGAGGAGGCTGACGCCGACGCTGTGGCGGGCCGAGAGGGTCTGTTCCGGACGGGGGATTCCGAGCCGGTCGAGGGCCGCGATCATGCGCTTGCGGGCGACGTTCGCGAACGCGAGCAGCAGCCCGGCCTCTTCCGGGGAGACGTCCGGACGCTCCCGGCCGAAGGGCGAGGGGTCTGGTTGCGTCAGTGCCTCGACCTGTTTCAGCAGGTCGTCGACGTGCGAGAACGTGGCCAGGATCCGGCGGACCTGGTGCTCGTTCAGCGCCATGGGGGTCGCGTGGCCGGCTGCGGGAGCCGGCGCCGGTCGAGCCGGCTGAGGTACGTTGGTCATGGGACTCCTGCGAGCCATACGGGGTCACGGCTTCTGCAGGAGTCATCAGCCCCGCCCACGCGGGGCGTTTCAGGGCGGACTCCATCACCCGAGAGAATCTTGACGGGTCCGGCCGTGGCGGTCAAGGTCGGGAACGGTTGACACCGGCCCGCGAGGCTCGTTACTCTCGATTCGTCGTACGGCGATGAGGTTCGCCGTCAACCGCCCTCGCGCAGGGCTGATGACCTCTGTCCAGGCAGGCGATGGCCGAGCGACGAGGGTCCAGCCCGATCTCCGGCGAGGCGCCCCGAGGGGCCGGAGGCGTTCCGCCGCCTGCGTGCCTCTGGACCAGCGGACGGGAGTGCTGGGTCTTCCGCGCCGACGATCCCGAGCAGCTCTGCGGCCACCACCCGGAGCTCATCCGCTCGGCGCTCCTCGCCGGCGAGTCGGTCCGGTATCTGCTGTACTCCCCGATCTTCGACGCCGGCGGCGGCCCGTTCCGCGTCGGCGGCATGCCCGGCTCGCACGCCGTCGCGATCACCGAACGGCGCCTCCTCGTCTCGCACGACCCCCACGCTGACGGCCGGTCTCGATCCGTCCTGGCGATCGAGCTCGAGAGCATCTCCTGCATCGATCTGGGGTGTGCGCTCGCAATGGGCTGGTTCGTCGTTCACCATGCGGCCCCTCGGGCCGCGACCTGCCCCATCCTCTTCGGCGCGCACGGCAGCACGCACTTCCGCTCCGTCGTGCGCGCGTACCTGGGGCAGACCGGGAAGCAGCCGGACCGGGAGACGAGCGGCGGCTGGTCTGCGGCGTGGGAGGGCGTCGCACCATACCTGCGGGCCGAGGCCGAGCCCCTGCTCGACGGGGCCACCGGACCTCTCGCGGTGGTCCGGGTCTCGGAACGCTGGTCCCAACAGCGAAGGTTGTGGAGGTGGGTGCCAGTGTGCGTGTCCGCGCCCGGCGTGCTGGTGGCGACCGCGCAGGCGATCCTCTGGGCGGCGAGCGAGCCGCGCCGGGCGCCTGATGCGCTCGCCTTCGGAGTGAACGTGACGGTCGTGCGACCGGACAGGGTGGTGGATGTGCGCGTTCGCCCTGGACGGGAGGCCGAGAGCGTGGCGGCCGTTCTGCAGCTGACGGCAGGGGCGGGCCGGAGTCTGCGGCTTCTCGAGATCCCCTTCGACCCGGAGGACGCCGAGGCGGCCAGGCAGGTCGTCCGGCTGGCAGCCGCGTGGGGGGCCACGCGATGAGCGCCCCGCCCTTCGTCGGGAGGCAGAAGGAGCTGGCCTTCCTGCAGGCGCAGGTCGAAGACGGCCGCAGCGTGGTGCTCACCGGCATCTTCGGGATCGGCCGCTCCGCGCTGGTCCGGCAGCTCGCCGGTCTGATGGCTCGCGAGCGGACGTTCGTCTTCGCGCGCCTCGATCAGGCCCCGGGACATGTCTGGCACGAGCTCTACGCCGGGCTCTTCCCGAGGAAGGCGTCCCGCCACCGGCGCGAGCAGCCGCCCGTGCAGTGGACGCGCTACCGCGTCCTCCACGAACGGCCCGAGAGCCGGCGTCGCCACGTGATCGTGCTCGACGACGTGGTCCGGCTCTCCACCGCCCGGCTGGACCTGGTCCGACGCCTCCACGAGCGGTTCCAGATGATCACGATCGCGGAGGACTTCCTGCCGGCCGCCGAACGCGACGCGCTGTGCGCGGCGCTGTGGGTACGGGCTCCGCTCCGGCTCGGCCACCTCGAGGCCTTCGCCTCGCTGGAGTTCTTCGAGCGGGCCTTCCGCGAGCACCAGCTCACCCTGGACCCCGGGGAGGTCCACGGACTGGCGCGAGCCGTTCGGGGCTTCCCGCTCGGCATGCAGGAGGCACTCGCGGCCGAGCTGCGGCGGCGCGGACGGCTGCATCGACACCTCTCCCCGCCCTGAGGCCATGGCGCAGACGAGCGATGGCGAAACGACGCACCGCCAGCGGTTCGAGTCGCTCCTCCACCTGCGGCCGGAAGACGAACGGGCGCGCCTCGCGCGCGAGGCCGGCGAGCCTGACCTCTCCGCGCTCTGCTTCGATCCCGTGCCGAAGGTCATCCACAGCGTGCTGGAGAACCCTCGGACCGGGCTGACACAGGCGCGGCTGATCGCGGCGCATCACGCCAACCCCGTGGGGCTCGAGGCGCTGGCCGCCCGTGTCGCCTTCGTGGCCGACCGCGAGGTCCAGCGCATGCTCCTGCGAAACAGCCAGACGCCTGACACGGTGATCCGGAGGCTCCTCGCCGCGCGGCGGCTGGAAGAGATCTACCTCGCCTGCCGGAGCTCGGAGCTCGCCGAGCGCCACCGCAGGACCGCACGGGGCGTGCTCAAGACGCGCTTCGCCTCGGCGGCCCCCGAGGAACGCGTGGAGTTGATCGCGACGACCGATGGCCGCGTTCTGGGGGCGCTCTCTGGCCTCGCCCTCGACGGCCGGACGGTGGCCATGCTCTGCGCCCGCGGGAACCCGTCCGTCCTGCTGGTCGAGAACCTCGGTTCCTGGCCCGCGACGCCGCCGGCCCTGATCGCGCACCTTCTCCGCCAGCCGCTGGTCCGCCAGACGTCCACGCTGCGGCTGCTGCTGCAACGCCATCCGAACTGCCCGCGAAACTACCCCTGACCTGAGGCTCGGGCACTATCGCCGCGCCGCAGCACGCGACGAAGCAGCGAACACGCGGCGGCAGCCGGGAGATGCTCCCGGGCCCAGCTCGGGGGAGGCTCGAGGCGCGCCTCGAGTCGCCGGACCTCCTGTTCGATCACGGCGCGCGCCTGAGGCAGCAGATCGACCAGGCCGTCTTCGATCTCCAGGGACAGCGGCCAGGTGACGACTTCGGCCAGGGAGATCAGGGTCGAGGCGGCCAGCTCCCTGTCTGCCTCGGTGCCGAATCTCGTCGCCAGTCGTGCCGCGGCGACGAGCAGGCCGGGGTCCTCCTCGAGCAGGAGTGACCGCAGGGCGGGCCAGTGCTCCGCCGTGGCGAGGCCACCCGCGAGCAGTGCCGCCGCGCTGCGCCGCCGTCCCAGGCTGGAAGGACTCTCGCGGTCCCCCGAGCTGCTGGGACTCGAGGCCGCTTCGATTAGGGCGGCCGTTGCTGACGGGCCGAACACCGCCAGCGCCTCCTCGGCACCTCGGCGGCACAGGTCATCCTCGAGCGCCTGGAGCAGCAGCGGCAGCGCCTCGGGTCGCCGCAGGCGGCCCAGGGCCTCGACCAACCCGGGGAGGAGCCGGTGCTGGGTCCTCCTGAGAACGGCCCCGAACACCTCGTCGTCCGGCCAGGCGGCAAGGGCACGCGCCGCCGCCCCTTCGACAGCATCCTCGGAAAGGCGCAGGACGGGTTCTTGGACCTCACGGCCCTGCTCCAGGTACTCGAGAAGCACGTCGCGAGCCCCGAGAGCCGCCAGGATGTCGACGGCCCGACGTCGAGGCTCGAACACAGACAGGATGCGACCGCTGAGGAGGTATCTACGCAGCGGCTCGACGGCGGCCGCCCCGGCGGCGATCAGGCGCCGGGTGACGTCGGGCGCATCGACTGGTGACTCCAGCCGTTCGACGAGTTCCGCGAGGTCAGGTCGCACCGGCACACGTCACCAGGACTGGCCTCCAAAGCGCTGGTGGCGGCGGGCCACTGCCGCCTTCACGCCGACGGCTCCGGGCCGCCGTCGCCGTCGCGCCCGACCCCGGCGAGGATCACGGTGATGTTGTCCCGCCCTCCGTGCTCGTTCGCCGAGGCGACGAGCCGGCTGCACGCGGTGTCGAGGGCCGCGTTCTCCAGCAGGATCTGCTGGATGTCCGCGTCCTCCGTCATCGCCGTGAGCCCGTCGGTGCAGAGGAGCAGGCGGTCCCCGCGCTGGAGTTCCAGCCGGCTCATCCCGACCTGCAGGTCCACTGTCTTGCCGATCGCCTGGAGGATGACGTTGCGGTAGCCGGAGGCCCGCGCCTCCTGCTCGGTCAGTCCCTGCGTGTCGATCAGGAGCTGGACGAAGCTCTGGTCCTTGGTGAGCTGCTGCAGGCGCCCATCCCGCAAGAGGTAGGCTCGCGAGTCGCCGACCTCGGCGATGTCGACCGCGCCGTCCCGGAACAGGCAGGCGGTGAGGGTGGCGCCCATGCCTTCGCAGTCGGGCTCCTGGGAAGCGGCCTGCACCTCGCGGTTGGCCTGCTCGACGGCCGACCTCAGCGCGTCCTCCGCGGCGACTGTGGACGGCGCCTCGCCGATCGAGCGCAGCAGGGCCTCCAGTGCGATCGCGCTCGCGCGCTCGCCGGCCTTCTCTCCGCCCATGCCGTCGGCGACCGCCAGCAGGAGGCCGCCCCCCTGCACGCGCAGCGAGGCCTTGCTCAGCGAGCCAGGCTCCGGCTTCTGGCGCGAGAGGTCGGCGATCAGGAACGAGTCCTCGTTGTTCTTGCGGACCCGGCCCTGATCCGTGAGCCCCGCCACCTCCACGGACGAGACGCTACGTTCTTCGATCGAGTCTCTTCCCATGTTCGTCCGCTCAGCTTCAGAAGACACGCTGTTCTCCCGCAGTCAGCACGACTGCATCCCGATAGGCCCTCTCCTCGTCGCGGGAGAGCAGCTCCTGCCGTCGCGCGTCGAACTTCAGCGCGTAGCCACGGAGAGCATCCGCCACCTCGCCGCAGCGGCGGCGGTATTGCCGTAACAGAACGGCCGCGCTCGCTTGGGTTGCCTTCGCCACGGCCTGTGCCAGGTGCGGCAGGCAGAGCCCGCGCGACCGCTCGTAGCGTGTCCGCCCCTCGGCACCTTCCAGGGCGGCCGAGAGCGCCTCGATCGCGCGCCGCTCGGTGGACGACCGAATCCGGCACGGCTCGCAGGAGGCCGCGTCCGGCACCAGGTCCACCACGCGGTCCGCCGCATCGGCCGGCGGCAACGGGAGCAGTGCGCCGAGGCACCCGGCGGTGCGCTCGAGCAGCTCCGGGTAGCCGCTGCACAGGCCGCGCGGGGAGGCCAGGGTCTCGAGCTGCCAGGTGTGGAGCGCGCAGAAGCCGCCCGAGTCGCGGAAGCCGGCCTGGGTGCGCCTGTCGGTGGCGAGGGTGTACTGGAAGCGGGTCAGGAAGTCGAAGACGGCGTCGAGGACCTGCGAGCACACGGGACAGGTCGCCACGTCGAGCGAGAGTCGCCTGCGGGACGGCCGCTCACGGCGTTCCGCGGTGGCCGCCACGACGTTCGACTCGGGGAGGGCGGGATCCTGCGCCGCCTCGTCGTCCCGGTGCTCCAGGATCGCCTCGCGCATCCGGGTGACGGCCAGTGCCAGGGCCTCCAGCCGCGCTCGGAGGAGAGGGAGACCGTCAGCGGATGCCGCCTGAACGCCCCGGGAGACGAGCCCGAGCCGCCGCTCCTCGCGCTCGGCTGCCACGTTCCCGGCCAGCTCCCGCTCGCTCAGACGGCTCTCGACGTGGGCAAGCACGCGCTCTTCAAGCCACCTTGCCACGCGTCGCACCTCGGCTGGCGCCGACCGGCGGACGAGGAACCGTGCGAGGCGACGCCCGAGGAAGGCGGGTCCCGGCAGGAACGCGTCGGCCGCGAAGGGACCGGCAGCGGTGAAGGCCTCCTCCGCGGCGCCGGGGGCGAAGTCGCTCCTGGGCGCTCGTCGCGACAGTCCCGACGCCTCGGCCAAAGGCTGTCGAGGCACGCCCAGCGTGTCCGCGGCGACGTCGGCGATCTCGGCCACGGCCTTCGCCAGCGCCGCACCGAGGTCCTCCGTCACCGTCTCCGTGAAGGCGTCGACCGATGCCCGGTGTGCCTCCTGCCACGCGCTCGCCTGCGCTGCGAGGCTCTTCCTCACGCTCGCACGTAGCCGCTCGAAGTACTCCTGGCTGCCCAGCCTGCCTGTCGAAGGAGACTCACGCAGTTCCGCCAGCACGCGGGCGCTGGAGTCGGCCGTGAAACGCTCGAGCTCAGCGCCCAGGACGCTCGACACCCACTCTGCGACGCGCTGCCGCGCCTGGGCGACAGCGCTCCGTCGCAGCGTCGCGAGCTCCTCCAGGCGGCGGCGGAGAGCGGTTCTCACGGGTCCGCTCTCGGGCGCCGTTTGCCTCTCACGCACGCCGAGCCCAAGCAGTCCGGCCGCGATCAGCCGTTCCGCCCGATCCAGGCCGGCGGCCAGGAAGACCCGACGGCGGTCGCGGTCGAGGAACCCGGCCAAGGCCTGCTCGAGGAGAGGCAGGCCGCTGCTCGCGAGCCCGTCCAGGTTGCCAGCCGCCTTGGCCGCCAGCGCCGCGCGGGCCGAGACCGGGAAGACCATCGGCGCTTCCGCTCCGACACGTGCCGCAAGCGTCTCCTCCACGAAGCGCAGCACCTCGGGACGTTCCTCCTGTGGCAGTACGTCGATCTTGTTCACCACGAAGAAGAGCTTGCGCACGTGGCACCGTACGGTGTCGAGGAACGACAGTTCGGACGAGGAGAGCGGAGCCTCGGCGCTGGTGACGAAGACCGCCGCGTCCGCGTCGGGAAGGAATGCGAGCGTGATCGCGGTGTTCTGCTCGTGCGCGGAGCCGACGCCGGGCGTGTCGACGAGGCTCAGGCCCGGCCGAAGGAAGGGGGATGGAGCTTCCACTTCCGCGGAGGCGATGCCCTTCGCGTTTCCCGGGTTGCCGCGCTCGGTGACGTACTCGCCGAGCGCCGCGGGGGTGACATCCTCGGCTGCGTCTACGCCGACCCGCCGGACCCGGACGCGCTCGATTGGTCCGTTCCGGACCGCCGTCACGATCGACGTGAGCGGTACCGCAGCCACCGGGAGCAGCGCGCGGCCGACGATCGCGTTGATCAGCGAGCTCTTGCCGCGCTTGAACTCACCGAGCACGACCAGGTTGAAGCGGTCCTCGGCCAGACGGGAGAGGACTTCGTGGATGCGGTCGTCGTTGCCTCCGATGGCCTCGAGGACCCGCCCCACCTCGCCGAGCAGCCGGCCGACCCGCTGCTTCGCGCGGGTATAGGTCCGCAGCGCTTCCGCCGTGGCTGTCGGATCGCCGATTCTGGTCTCGTGCATGCCGTCCCTCTGGACTGGTGACGTCAGCGCCCACCCGTGAGATCGCCGTCTCTTTCGTCGGGTAGAAGCTATCGTCCGGAGGACCGGCGCTTCGCCCGGGCGCCGCCCGGGCAAGGCGAGCTTCATCGCCTGCTATGAACGTCTCCAGGAAAATAGCACAGCCTGGTCGTTTCGGCGGTCTGGAACTGCGACGCCCTATTCGGTGACGGCCCCCTGCGAAGCGGACGAGACCGACCGCGCGTACTTCGCCATCACCCCCGTCCGGTACCGCGGTTTCGGCACGCGAGCGGCCTTCAGGCGTCTGCGCAGCTCCGCCGTCGACAGCTCGACCTCGAGCTTCCGCCGCTTGACGTCGATCGCGATGACGTCGCCGTTCTTCAGACCCGCGATCGGGCCGCCGGCGGCCGCCTCGGGAGAGACGTGCGCGATCATGAAGCCGTGGGTCGCCCCGGAGAAGCGCCCGTCCGTCAGGAGCGCCACCGAGTCGCCCAGGCCGGCACCTTGCAGGGCGCCCGTGACGTGCAGCATCTCGCGCATCCCGGGGCCGCCCTTCGGACCCTCCCAGCGGATCACCACCACGTCACCGCGCTTGATCTTCCCCGCCTTCACCGCCGCGAACGCATCCTCCTCACGGTCGAACACCACCGCCGGGCCGCGGTGCTCCATCCGGGTCTGACCGGACAGCTTCGCGACGCAGCCCTCCGGGGCGAGGTTCCCGCGCAGGATCGCGAGCCCGCCGTAGCCCTTCAGCGGGCTGCTGAGCGGGCGGATCACGTCCTGACCCGGCGGCTCCTCGGCCCTCCTGGCCTCCTCGCCGATCGTCCTCCGCGTGACGGTCATCTCGCCCTCGTGCAGCAGCCCGGCTTCGAGGAGGCGCCTGGCGACGAGCGGCATGCCGCCGGCTGCGTACATCTCCGGGGCCGTGTAGCGACCCCACGGCTTGAGGTCGGCAAGCAGGGGCGTCTTGCGGCCGATGCGGTCGAAGTCGTCGATGGAGAGCGAGACGCCGGCCTCCTTGGCCACCGCCAGCAGGTGCAGGACGGCGTTGGTGGATCCACCTGTCGCCATCACCCCGGCGATCGCGTTGTGCAGGGACTTCCTGGTGATGATCTGCCGAGGCCGCACGTCGTGATTGAGCAGATCCATCACCAGCCGACCGGCGTCCGTCGCCACCTGGGGCTTCCGGCTGTCCGTCGCCGGGACCCCGTTCCACCCCATCGGCGACACGCCCAGCATCTCGAAGGCGGTCGCCATGGTGTTGGCGGTGAACTGCCCGCCGCAGGCGCCGGCGCCGGGACAGGCGCGGCCCTCGATCTCCCGCAGCTCCGCGGCGTCGATGCGGCCCGCGTTGTGGGCCCCGATCGCCTCGAAGACGTCCTGGATGGTGATCCGGCGGCCCCTGTGCTCTCCGAACTGGATGGAGCCGCTGTAGAGCATCAGGCTCGGGATGTCGAGCCGGGCCATCGCCATCACCATCGCGGGGATCGTCTTGTCACAGCCCGAGATGCCGACGAAGGCGTCCAGCAGGTGGCCGCGCACGACCAGCTCGACGGAGTCGGCGATCACCTCGCGGCTGACCAGGGACGCCTTCATCCCCTCCGTGCCCATCGCGATCCCGTCGGTGACGGTGATGCTGCCGAACTCGATCGGGGTGCCGCCGGCCGCGCGGACACCTTCCTTCACCTTCCCGGCGATCTCGCGGTGGTTGGCGTTGCACGGGGTCAGCTCGATCCAGCAGTGGGCCACCCCGACCAGGGGCTTCGCGAGGTCGGCATCGCTGAACCCCACACCCTTGAAGAACGAGCGCGCCGCCGCGCGGTCGGCACCATCCAGCAGGGTCCGGCTGCGGGCACGTGGGTCAACGGGCATCGGGGGTCTCCTGGCTCGAGGCAGGCTGCAGATGACAGGTGTCGTTGACGACCTCGACGACGATCCCCTGCTCGTCCACGCTGAGGACGTTGATCGCCGCCGTGTCCTGGCCGACGCGGAAGAACGCGCCGAGCGGTGCGTCGAGGGCCGCCAGCACCAGGACCCGGTTCAACGCGTCGTGGGACACCACCACGATCGTCTCCTCGGCGTGGGCGCGAGCGAGCGAGCGCACTTCGGCAAGAGCGCGCTCTCTCAGAGTCTCCAGCCCCTCGCCTCGCGGCGGACGGACGCTCCCCGGGTCGCCGAGCCAGCCGTCGACGAGGTCCGGCCACCGCAGGCGGGCCTCGCTCAGCTTCAGGCCCTCCCAGTCCCCGAAGTTCAGGTCGATGAGGTGCTGCCGGACGCTGACCTTCAGTCCCTGCTGCTCGGCGATGGGCTGGGCCGTGTGCACGGCACGCGAGAGTGGGCTGGAGTAGACAGCAGAAGGCCGCCAGCCCGCCGCGATGCGCCGCGCGCAGGCCTGGGCCTGCGCGCGGCCAACCGGGTCCAGCGCGACGTCGGAGCGGCCGCGGAACCGGCCGTCCCGATTCCACTCCGTCTGGCCGTGCCGGACGAGGACGATCGTGGTCACGCGGCGGGGCGCACGAACGCCTTGCGGCCCGCGTAGACGGCCGCCTCGCCCAGCGACTCCTCGATCCGCAGCAGCTGGTTGTACTTCTCGACCCGCTCGCCGCGGCAGGGTGCCCCGGTCTTGAGGTGGCCGGTGGCGAGGCCCACCGTGAGGTCGGCGATGAAGCTGTCGACGGTCTCTCCGCTGCGGTGGGACACCATGGAGCCCCAGCCGGCCTTGCTGGCCATGTTGATCGCCGCCACCGTCTCCGTCAGGGTGCCGATCTGGTTGAGCTTGATCAGGACCGCGTTGGCGACGTTCTCGCGGATCCCGCGGGCGATCCGCTCGACGTTGGTCACGAAGAGATCGTCGCCGACCAGCTCGATCTTCTCTCCCAGCTGCTGGTTGAGGACCTTCCAGCCGTCCCAGTCGTCCTCCGCGAG
>Ga0335071_10005048_pt1 | contig 13760 bp, 4 predicted proteins | sample Lox_Sample_15_FD_206724 | JGI IMG/M metagenome (GOLD analysis project Ga0335071, IMG submission 206724) | Soil microbial communities from Loxahatchee National Wildlife Refuge, Florida, United States - Lox_Sample_1.5 | ecosystem: Environmental > Terrestrial > Soil > Wetlands | place: USA: Florida... | reverse complement strand
GACCGGCACGGTGAGCTGGCTCCGGATGGCGGAGGAGGGCACGTCCTTCAGCGCGGCGCTCACGGCGGCGGCCTTGTCGGCGAAATCCGGGTGATGCATGACCGTGTAGGCCACGATGGGGACGAAAACGAGCATCAGCCACTTCGGGATATCGCGGTAGTTGCCCAGGACGTCCCCCATCTTCGCCTCGTGAGCGCTCTTGGCGGATGAGTTGTAGCCCTGCGTCCCCTGCCACGACATCTTCCCGTAGATCACGCCCGCCATGCCGATGAGGAAATACCAGAGGTTGAAATCCTTCACGTTGCTCGTGTGATACGGGTTCAGCAGCGACGCGTCGGGGGGGGCGGAGGTCAGCGCCTCAAAGATGTGGCGCCAGTCGACCATGAACAGGAGGAGGACGATCAGGACCAGGAAGACCGCGTTGGCGAAAACCCCCTGCAGGAACTCCGTGATGAGCACGGCGATCTGGCCGCCGGCAAACACGAAGTAGAGCGCGAGCGAGAGAAAGACGAACATCACCACCGGGAACGACGGCAGGGCGAGACCGAGGACGTCGAACGCCTGCGGCAGGCCGCAGAAGTAGATGAAGAACCGCGCGCCCACCGCGGGGAAGATGCCGAAGTTCACGATCCCGGAAAGGAACGCCAGCACTCCCGCGAATATGCGGAACCTCCTGCTGTAGCGGATCTCGAAGAACTGGGCCATCGTCAGCGCGCGCGTCTGCCGGAAGCGGTACAGCACCCACCCCGACACGGTGATCAGCAGCAGCACGACGCCCATCGTGAACTCCCACCACCGGAGCGAAAACCCGGCGACGTAGTTCATCTCCCACATCCCCACGATCGTGATGGAGCCGAGGGCGGACATCCCCTGCGACATGCTGATCATGTAGCGGCCCGCCGTCCGGCCGGCCGAGAGGAAGTCCGCAACGCTTCGCATGTACCGGCGGCTGATGCTGACGACGCCGATCAGAAAGGCCATCGACACGACGACGATGGACCAGTCAAGGACGGTCAGACCCATGGCTCAGTGTCCCGAAGTAGTGAATGATCCCCGGACGGTGCTCACGGTGCGCGCGCCTGCCTCAGACGGCCGGGCGGGCCAGGAGCGCGGGGCGTTCGGCCTCAAGGCGCAGGATCAGCTCCCCGAACAGCGTGTTGGCCCAGGCAAACCACGCCCGCGTGTAGTTCGCCGGGTCGTCTTTGTGGAACGATTCGTGCATGAACCCCGTCCCCGCGTGCGTGGTCTTCAGCATGCGAAGGCAGCGGAGGATCTCGTCCTCATCCGTCGACGTGAGCGCGCGGACAATGATCCCCATCGGCCAGATCATGTCCAGCCCCACGTGGGGACCGCCGATGCCCTCGCCGGCGGACCCGCGGAAGAAGTAGGGATTGTCCTCGCTGAGGAGGAGCGCCCGCGTTGCGCGGTAGCGCGCATCGGCCGCATCGCACCACCCGAGGTAGGGGAGTGCCAGCAGGCTGGGGACGTTTGCGTCATCCATGAAGAGGGCGTTGCCGAAACCGTCCACCTCGTACGCCCAGACGTCGCCGTGCGCAGGGTGGCGCGCCGCGGCGTGGGCGCCGATGGCGTCGCGGAGCTCAACGGCGAACGACGCGCACTCGTCCGCGAGCGCCACGTCGTGGAGCTCGGCGCTGCAGATCTCCTGCAGCGCGTGCAGGGCCACCACGGCGAACATGTTCGCGGGGACGAGATAGGAATACGTGCAGGCGTCGTCCGACGGCCGGAAGGCTGAATGGACCAGGCCGCAGCGGCGCGTCGGGTTGCCGTAGCCGCCCAGCGCCACGGTGTCGTACGGGACGGCGCCGAACCGCTGAAACCTGTAGGGACTCTGCCCGTCCTTTCGCTGCTGCTCCCTGAGCGTCGCGACGGCGAGACGCATCGCCTCCTTCCAGGCGGCGTCGAACACGGAGGCGTCACCCGTCGTTTTCCAGTACCCGTGCGCCAGGCGCACCGGGTAGCAAAGCGAGTCGATCTCGTACTTCCGCTCGTGGAGCTCGGGTTTCATGTCCGTGAGGTCGCTTGCCCACGGGCTCTTCGCCTGACCGTCGTTGAACGCGTTGGCGTACGGGTCGATCAGTATGCACTTCGCCTGGCGGCGGATGACACCGGCGATCAGGTCGCGCAGTTTCCTGTCGTCGCGCGCCAGCGGCAGGAACGGCCAGACCTGCGCCGCGGAGTCGCGCAGCCACATCGCGTCGATATCGCCCGTCACCACGAAAGTGTCCGGTTTCCCGTCGACGGTACGATGGCGGACGGTGGTATCGAGCGTGTTCGGGAAGCAGTTCGCAAACAGCCACGCCAGCTCCGGATCGGCTATTCGCCGCGTGAGCCGCGCAATCGTCGCTTCAACCGATTCGCTGACGAATTTTCTCCGGTCGACCGGGGGACGACGGGAGCTGAAGTCCGTCACTGTGGTCCTCTTCTGCAAGCGGGATGAAATACTGCACCGGGCGCGGAACAACAAGGGCGCCCGGATGTACTTCAAGGCGCCCCCGTACGTCAATTCCGATCAGGTGGACTCTTTCACGTGATCAGGCGATACAAAGATGGGTTGGTTTGTTGCGGAAACCAACTTACCTAAAATACTCTGTTTCAACGACTGAATCAAGGGATTGCTTCGCAAAAAGCGCTCGCAATGACAGGGTTTCTGAAAAGCGACCTACCGCCCTTCCACCCCGAGTGCACCCCGCAGCCGGATATCGGCGGACGAGGCACCTATCAGGATACCGTACTGCCCCGGGGGGGTAACACGCTTCAGCCCTTCTCCCAGCATCGAGAGCGTCCCGGAAGTGACTGTGAATGTAACATCCCGCGACTCTCCCTTTTCCAGGTAGATGCGGCGAAAACCCTTCATCTCGGTCACAGGCCGCGCCACGGACGAAACCGGTCCCTCGATATAGAGCTGCACCACCTCGTCCCCGCCGCATGTGCCCGTGTTTTTCAACGTCAGGCGGACGGCTACCGAGTCACCGGGGCCGATGAGCGGCCTGTCGAGGCGAAGATTGCTATAGGCAAACGTCGTGTAGCTCAGCCCATAGCCGAAGGGAAACAGCGGCTCGCCCGGAAGATCGTGGTAGTAGTCGAGCCGCCCGGTCGGCCTGTGGTCGTAGATGAGCGGCACCTGTCCCACGGACAGCGGAAACGTCACGGGGAGCCGTCCCGCCGGACTGTAGTCGCCGAAGAGGACGTCGGCCACCGCGCGCCCCCCCTCCTCACCCGGGTACCAGACATCGAGGACAGCATCCACGCCCTCGAGCCACTCGCTCATCGTGACAGGGCTGCCCGAGACGAGTATGACCACGACCGGTTTCCCCGTCGCGACAACCGCCCTGATCAATTCGGCCTGGTGTCCCGGGAGTGCAAGCGAGGCCCTGTCCATCGCCTCCCCCTCGACCATGCCTGCAACGACGAGCGCCGCGTCGCTCGACGCCGCGGCACGAACCGCCGCGTCGATCCCTGAGCGCCAGTCGTGCTGCACGCCGTAATCCCAGACAAGCTTCAGCCGGCCGAATCCCCTGGTTTCCCGGTATTCGATCCGGAGAGGGTACGACCGCCCGCGGATGACGTCGACGCCCCGCATGATCCGCCGGTACGAGGCCTTCTGCCAGTTGTCGATCAGAAGTGAATCGCCCACGTACAGCCTGAACCCGTCATTCCCTTCGAGCCCAATACTGATCATGCCCGTCACGGGCGCGACAAATTCTCCCGTCCAGCGGGCCGAGAACCAGTCGCGCGCGATTTCAGGGGAGGGAGGAAAGAGCGACCAGTTGAACTGCATCCCGCCGTCGAGGCGCTCCAGCGCGGGCTTGCCGGAGAGATCCGTGTTGGTCCAGTAGCGGCCCAGGAGGCCGCTCTGCGGCGTCCCGCCGGATATGCAGCGGAGGCTGGCGCGGGGGATCACAAACGCATCGGTGTCCTCGCGCGCGCAGCCCTCCTCGTACACCACGCGGGCCGCGCTGCCCAGTCTCTCCCGGATGCCGTCCAGTATCGAGACATTCCTCACACCCGGACCGCTGTATCCGCCCAGGCGGGCGCTCGCCGCATCCGGCCCGATGACCGCGATCGAGCCGACATCGGCGCGGAGCGGCAGGACGCTCCCCCTGTTCTTCAGGAGGACGATCGACTCACGTGAGGCCCGGCGGGCGAGCTCCCTGTGCGCCGGGCTGTCGTTCACGGCTGCCGCGCTGTCGGGATTGACGTAGGGATGATCGAAGAGACCGAGCTGGAACTTCACGCGCAGGACGCGCGCCACCGCCCCATCAACCGCCCCCGGCGCGATTGCGCGGCCCTCCAGGGCAGGGGCAAAGAAGAGGGGAAACTGGTCCACGCTCGTCTGCAGGAGGACGTCAAGACCGTTTTCGATCGCCTGCTTCGCCGATTCAGCGTAGTCCGTTGATGTCCGGTGGAGGTCATTGATCCCGCCCACCGCGCCTGCGTCCGAAATCACGAAGCCTCTGAACCCCCACTCTTCCTTGAGCTTCGTCTTCAGCAGGTGCGCATCGGCGCTCGCCGGGCGGCCGTCGATCGAGTTATACGACGACATGACGGAGCGCGAGCCCCCCAGCGTGACACACGCCTCGAAGGGGGGGAGATACGTCTCCTCCAGGAGGCGTTCGCTCCAGTATACGGGGTAGCTGTCCCTCCCCCCGTCCCCGTGGTTGGCGACAAAATGCTTCGGTGTGGTGACCACCCCCGCTTTCTCGAACTGCGAGACAAACGCGGTTCCCATCACGGAACAGAGGAGCGGGTCTTCGCCGTATGTCTCTTCCACCCGCCCCCACCGCGGGTCCGTTGCGACATTGACGACGGGCGAGAGGATCTGGCGTATGCCCCGCGAACGGGCCTCCAGGGCGATGGCGCCCGCCACATCGGCGACGAGCGCCGGGTCCCAGGTGGCGGCAAGCGCGATCGACTGGGGAAACGCCGCCGCTCCCTCCCGCACCAGCCCGTGGAGGGCTTCATCGAACGGGATGATCGGGATGCCGAGCCGCGTGTCTTCGAGGAAGAAGCGCTGCGCCGCGTTGTTCGCCTCGGCGGAGGCCCGCGCCGCCCCCTGGAACGTCCGCTCGATCATCTGCTGGGAGGCCCCCGAACCGGCGGGCCGTGCGGACATCTGCATGCCGCAGATTCCCTTGCTGTATTTCTCCTTCCCGTCGGCGAGGTCGCCCGAGACCATGAACAGCTGATGGAGCTTTTCCTCGAGCGTCATCCGCGTGAGGAGATCGTGGACACGCTCCTCCACCGGGAGCGCGGGATTCTTGTACGGCGGCTGCTGCCCCCGGGCGAGCACGGAAAGGCAGAGCGCAACAGTCAGCATGCACGCAGTCTTCATCCGCTTACTCTCCCACAATCAGCGTCGTGATGCCGTATGCGGGGAGCCTGACCTCGCTCACCTTTGCGCCCCGTTCTTCCCGCAGGCTGCTGGTGTAGACGGAGCGCTTCCGGCCGGCAAACGAGAACGTCGCGACCTCCGGCGAACCGCCGGCGTTGAAGAGGCGGACGAGACAGGCGTTGCCCCCCTCGACGGGCTTCATGTACGTGACAATGATGCCACCGGGGGAGAGGGTGAACGGCGTCACGGGTTTCGGCTCATCCGCGCGTACGCTCCTGACGATGAGCGGCTGGCTCCGTTCAATGCCGCGGCGGCTGACGTCAGCCTGGTTGTAGAGCCCGTGAGGGAGGATGGAGTAGTGGTACGTGCTCACCCCTTCCTGGTCCGCCTTGTAGTTCGTGTACCAGTAGTTGTTCATCACATACGACGCCAGGTGCGATGAATACGGGTTGAACGTTCTCCAGTCGACGTTGCGCGGCGCGGGAAGCTCGCTGTGCAGATCGCCCATCTCGACGAGCGGGGCCTCCGCCACCGTGAGCGTCACGCCGAAGTCCTGGTTGGAAACGTCCGCCCACCGCTGCGCGGAGTAGTAGTCCTTGCAGGAGCCCGGCAGCTGGTCCGCCTCCGGGCGCATCACACCCAGGCCGAGATCCACGCGCACTGTGCCGCCGGGCACACCGAACGGGAAGCCGATATGCACGGCTTCATTCGTCCGCACACGCTTCTTGTCGATCGTGTTGATCACGTCCACCCCCTGCATGCCGCTCACGACACGGTATTCGCGCCTGAGCGAATTGCATCCCGGCGCGCCGGACGTGACGACGAACGACGCCACGAGCGGTCCGCGCTCCCCCGCGGCAATCGTCGGACGACCGCTCCGGAGAGCCTCACGGGCATCCAGTCCCGCCAGGTAGAAATAGCCGTCCAGCCCGTTCCCCTTTGCCGTGTCCACATACTCGACGGGGGGGGCGATCGTCCTCAGGCTGCTGATGTCGCCGGTCGACTTCTCCAGCCGGACGGCCAGGTTGTCGTCGAGTATGGACTCACCCTCGATGCGGAGATTGCTCCGGAACGTGGACGATCCCGCGTTGAGCGTATAGCGCCGCGACCCGAGCGCAGGAACGCCCCGGGCGAGAAACGCGAGCTCCCCGGTCGTGAGCCGCTGGCTGGGGACCTCCGTCCCCGCCTCGTCCCGGACAACGTCGCCGGCGGCGCTCGCGTCGCGGGAGAGGACGACGAGATCCGTCCGTTCCCACGAGCTGGTATTCATGACGTCGAACGTGCCGGAGCCCGCCGCGACCGGTGCCACCCGCGCGAGCAGCTCATGCGACTGGCTGCCTGCATCCAGGGCGAAGCGCTGCTTGATCTCCCACTGCCTGATCACAAACGAGCTGTCAGGATCGCTCGTGCTGTTGAACGCGCCCCACGTATGCTCGTCGAACAACACCACGTTTTTCCAGGCTTCGGAGAATCCCGACGGATCGTACTTCGCCGGGGCGACCATCGTGTAGAGCGCCTCCGCCTGCACGAGCCGCTCGGCGCTCGCGCGGTTCACACCCAGCTCGTACGCCGTCGAGGCGGCCCCGTCCTCCCAGTACGGCGTGAAATCCCCCGTGAACGAGGGAAGACCGGTGCCGTATTTCTTTTCGAACTTCGAAAACAGCTCCTCCGTCGTCGCAATGGCGAGCTTGGGCGAGACGTGCGTCTCGTTCCAGTTCCTGACATAGTCCGGAAGCCCGGGATCGACCGTCCCGTTGTCGCCGTTGAACGTGTGCCGCATCTGTACCATGTCGTACGGGTAGCCGATCCCGTCGAGATAGTCGAAGTACCGGGCAAGTCCGCGGAGGAATCTCATCTGGCCCGGATCGCGGGGCCCGGTGAGGAACGAGCCGTACCCGTATCCGGCCATCCAGTACAGTATCTTCTCTGTGCCCGATTGCGACGTCCAGTAAAACGGCCTGTCGGACCAGGCGGCATTCGTGTGGCCCGTCCGGTCGCCTCCGGTGTACTGCCCGTTGGGTCCCGCGGAAAAATACCTGACGCCCGCCTGTGCGAGCGTGGGGACCATGTTCCATGTCATCCCCGGGACATCGGATATCATCGCCGTGTTGATCGGGACATTGTACGTCGCGCGAAACGAACGCGCGTACTCCGTTGCACGGTAGAAGTCCTCCGGCCGCATGATGCCCGTCAGGACATTGGCGTACAGAGCCTCCATGCAGATGCTCCCGTCCTTCAGTGCGCGCAGGAATTCCTGCCGGTCGGTCTCCGTTGCCTCCTTCATGAACGTCTCCACGGCCCAGATAACCTCGATGTTCCACTTGAACCGCGCCTCGGGGGGGTAGGACGCGGTCTTCCGTATCAGAGCGAGCGCGTCATAGATGTTCTGAATGTGCCGCTTCAGGACTTCCGTCTGGATGTTCGTGTATCCGATGTCGTTGTGGGCATGCGGGAGGAGGTAGATCGTCCGCGGCATGACAGGCTTCAGCCATGCGCTGTACGGCTCGCCGGGGGCGCCGTCCACCGCAACGCGCACGGGGACCTCCCTGGGAGCGCGCACGGCCGGCACCGGGAACATGAAGATGTTCGCTCCGCGCTTCAGGGATTTCGATTCCTCCGCTCCCCCGTCCACCGCGATGCGGGCGTTCCCCTTTTCCTCGAGGTACGTCACGGCGACGCAGAGCGTCTGACGGAGATTCCCGGCCTGCCCCTCAAGGAACGGGAGGGGGAGGACCTCAACGCTCTTCCCCCTCATGTCGTACATGAACGTCATGTACCAGTCGCTCGAGTTCGCCTTCTCGCCGACGACGCGCAGGCGGAGGGGCTCCCCCTTCCTGTACAGCCCGAGGGGCACCGTGAGCGTCATGTACCCGTTGGCATCCCGCGCGAGGTCCTCGGCGACGAACGTGAACGCCAGCTCCGAGCCGTCCGCCGATTTCAGCCGCCACTCCTTCGGGTTCTGCCCCTTGACCGTGTGGATCGTGAACGCCTTTTTCCCGTTGATGGAGAGATCGAAATTCCTGTCCCCCGAGCTGGTCATTGTCGAATAGCTCACGACCCACACGAACGAGACGGTCTCCCCCGCGGCGTCCGACGGGATCCTCTCCGTCTCCCACTCGATGGCCATTTCTCCCGTCGTGCACCGCGTGAGGAGCGCGGTGGTGGCAAGGGGGTTGAAGCAATTGTATTCAATCTGCTCGCCGGCGATGTTCCTGACGTATCCCCTGAGCGCCGGGGTGCGCTGGCCCTGCGGCAGGGATGTGCGGCCGACGGCCCCGGAGACCGCGTGGAGGGCGCAAAGCATCGCGAGCGTCAACACGATGACACGAAGCTGTTTCATAGGGAGGTTTTCCTGACTGTTGGAATTTGGGAAAAGGCCGGGTGTCGCCCGGACGGACCACCGCCGATCAGAACCTGACGCGCAATCCCAGGTCCGCCGTCATGGCGTACGCCTGCTCGCTGGCGGGAAACAGGGTTCGCTCGTTGACGTCGACTTCCCGCGTGCCCGTGATGTTGTTGAGAAACAGGAAAAGCTGGATGCCGAACCACGGCAGATCCTGCTTCAGGGCAACGTCCCAGCGCGTCATCCTGGCGGAGATCACCCGGTTTTGCATCCAGAAATCGGGCCGCTTGAAGATATTGTCCACAGCGAGCATGGAGAGGCGCGCGGAGAACCCGCGGTAGTCGTACCCGACCGAGAGGTTGACGATATCGTCGGGCTGATCGAGCAGGCGCGTCGTGTACGGAGCATCCACGACGGTGCTTGTCACCGAGCCGTCTTCCGCATAGGTCGTGTTCACCACGCTTCGCGGGTAGGTTGCCTGGGAGAAAATATGCGTGTAATTCACGTTGAAGACAAGGCCGGAGAAGGGGTCGGGCAGGTACCAGAGATTCGTCTGCCATTCGGTCTCGATGCCGGTCACGGTGACGGGGATCGGGTTGTTGATGTAGGTGTCAAATTCGTAAATCTGGCCCGAAAGTCTCGGCAGGTCCGGGTATGCGCTGAAATCGGTCAGGTACTCCCGCGAAAAGAAAATGAGATCCGTGATCCGCTTCCTGAAGCCGTCGACCGTCAGCAGTCCGATCTCGTTCGAATGGATCGAGAGCACAAGGTCCATATTCTCGGACCGGGCGGGCTTCAGTCTGAAGTTGTTGTAGTAAATGGCCGCCTGCCCGACGTAGTAGCGGGGGGTAATGGTGCTGTAGTCGGGATAGTTGAGCGTGTTCGTGTACGCGGCATGGACCTGAAGCCACTCCAGCGGTTGGTACCTGACGTGCGCCATCGGCAGGAAATACCCGTGCCGTTGCGTCACCGTGGTGTCGTTTCCCTGGATCCCGCCGGGCACTGCGCGCCCCCGCATCGCCGTGTAGGTGGTCGTGAGATTCTGGTAGCGGACGCCGGGGAGAATCGTGATGTCGTCGCCCACGTTCACCGTGAGCATGGCGAAGCCGGCGGTTTTCATCTCGTTGCCCGAATAGTTGTTGAAGACCGACTCGAGCTTGTTCGCCGTGTAGCCGTTGTCCGGCGACATGGAGCGCTGGAAGAAGTCCAGCACCTGGTGCATGGGCCCCGTCTTGACCTCGTACGGCAGCGGGTATTCGCCGCCGAGAAAACTCCCCGGCGCGTAGCTGCCGTCGACAAACGCCGGCATGCCCATCAGATTGGTGCCGGGAAGCGCGTACGAAGGATAAAGAACCAGGAGGGGGGCGACTCCTCCCAACCACCAGTTGCCGCCGCTCTCGACGTTGTTGTCGTATGACCGGGTCCGGTACTGCATCGCGCCCCCCACTTTCAGTTTCGCGGCGAGGGAGCCGGGAAGGGGAAGCGGGGACTCGACATCCAGCGATCCGCTCCAGGTCCGTTCCCTCGTGAGGACACTCGAGATGCTGATGGAAGAGAAGACCGACTCGAGGGGATTCGGCGTCGCCAGCCGTGCAAGTGTCGCCGGGGCAAGCTTGGAGATGTCACCCAGGTTTTGAAAGCCGGCGTCCCTCTGCTGCCAGAAGCTGAAATCCAGGTCTTCCGGGTCGTTGCTCTCGGAGTAGTTGTGGGATGCCCTGAGATCGATGTGCAGGAAGGAGATATCCTGTTTGACGCTGAGAATATTGCTGATCAGGGCGAGCCTGTTGTCCGTCTCGTCCGCCGTGAACGTGATGTCGTTCTGGAGCCAGCGCATCGCCTCCTCATTGCGGAGCGCCCGGGTCGTGCTCCAGCTCGCGGTGTTCATCAGGCCGACTTCGCCCGTCGGGTGCTGGTAGTCCAGGACGACCGTGCCGCCGAGCCGTTCCCGCGTCCGGACGACATCCGCCATGCTGAGCCGGGTGAGATCAGGGATGCCGGCATCCCCGTGGTCCTTATCGTTGAGCGTGTAGTCGACCCCCAGCTCGTTGTCGCTCAGGTTGCGCCGTTCGGCCGTCGCCTGTACGAAGACGCCCAACCGGTCGTCCCAGAAGCGCCTTTCCGCCGAGCCGACGAACTTGTAGTCGCGGTACGTTTTCTTGAGATCGTTGTATCCCCCCTGCGAGAGCGCGTCGAACCTGGGGAGCCACGATTCCGGCCCCCCCCCGGCGGCAGCGCCTTTTGCCGCTTTCCTCATGCCGAAATTGACGACCCCGCCCATCACCGCGGCATCCATGTCGGGAGTTATGGCTTTGATGACTTCAATGCCCCCCAGCATGCTCGACGAAATCATGCTGAGGTCCATCCCTCTGTCCCCCAGGAGACTGGCGGTGGTTTCGCTTTGATTCGCGTCCCCTGACACGATGTTATTGGCGGAATTCACGTTGCTCGCCAGCTCGACCCCTTCAACCGTGATCTGGTTGTACTGCGGCGACAGTCCCCGGATCACCACCTTCGACCCCTCTCCTCCCGTCCTGATGAGCGAGACCCCGGGCAGCCTGCCGACGGATTCGGCCGCGTTCGCGTCCGGGAGCTCCTGGATCCTGGCCGCGGAGACCACGTTCATGACCGGCATGGCCGAGAGCTGCTGGTTGATCGCCTCATTCTGACCAGCAGCCTGGGCCGTGACAACCACCGTCTCCCCCTCAAGCGTAACCGGCGTGAGCGCGAAATCCTTTCGAATGTCCGCACCCTCCTCCAGTGAAAGCGGGCTGACGGCAGTCCTGTATCCGATGTAGGTCACGCGGACCGTGTACGACCCGGCAGCGACGCTTCGCACGATGTACCTCCCCGCCGCGTCGGACACAGCTCCAAATCCGGTGCCGACCAGAACGATATTGGCGCCCGGCAGCGCTTCGCCGGTTTGCACATCCCTGGTCGTGCCCGAAACTGTCGCTGTTCTCTGGGCGAACGCCGCAGTCCCGGCAACGGCCGCAAGCAGTGCGCCCCGCGCAACAATTCGTGATACAGCGTTCATGTGCCGCCAGGGCAGGAGTGAGCGTTCAGTGTTCCGGGCGTGCAAGGCGGACGAGCGCCACGCCGGGGGGCGTCCCGCTGACAATGCCCGATCCCGGCTGATTGAGCGCACAACAATCCGGGACACAGAATCGGGCATGGAATCCGGAACGGCTGCGAGATTCGAGCGAGACCGGTGTGATGATAGCGAATACGCCGCGAAAAGTCCAGCGAAGGGACAGGCTTTTGTCGTTGACAGTACACTACGAAATCGCTACGTTCGCATCACACCTCACACTTTGCGGCATCGCCATGCGTATCGCTGATGCAGTATTGCTTCTCGTCTCGGCATGTTTGTGTGCGCCGAATGCCCCGGCGCAGGTCACGGGAGTCCCGCCGCAATGCCCCGACTGGCTGATAGCCCCCGGCACATACAGGGCTTCCCTCGTCTCGGAAGACTCCGGAAAAGCCATCCGGATGCAGAACGGACTTCTCAGCAGGGCACTCCGGCTGAAGCCCAATGCGGCAACTGTCGACATTCGGAACCTCGTCACGGGAGAGGAATACGTGCGGGCGGTGAGACCCGAGGCGCTGCTCCGGATCAACGGGAAGACCGTCGCCGTGGGAGGGCTGTCCGGGCAGGTCGAGCAGGGGTATCTTCTCGAGAGCTGGCTCGATGCACTGAAGAGCGACACGGCGGCGTTCCAGTTCGCCGGCTATGAGAGCGGTCCGACAGCGGCGCCGTTTCCGTACAGGAAGAAGCGGTGGGGCCCGGATGCTCCCTGGCCCCCGCCCGGGAAGTCGCTCACGCTCAGGTTCCGTCACGCTTCCCCCGCGCTCGCGGGGATCGACGTGGCAGTTCACTACGAAATGTATGACGGCATACCGCTCGTCTGCAAGTGGATCGAGGTGCACAACGGCGGCACTGTCCCCTTCCGGCTCAACGCATTCACGAGCGAGATGCTCGCGCTCGTCGAGCCTCACTGGTCCCTCGACGCTCCCGGCATATGGGACAGGTACAACATACACGTCGAGAGCGATTACGCGTTCTTCGGTATGACGGTCGCGCAGGCGAACAAAACGGCCTACTGGACGACCGACTCCTCGTTCACTTCGCAGGTGCATTACGAGCTGGGGACCCCGTGTCTCCTCGAGTGCAGGCCGCCGCTCGGGCCTGATGTCGACGTCGCGGCGGGTGAGACGTTCACGTCGTTCAGGACGTTCGAGCTGTTCTATGATTCCAGCGAGCAGGAGCGGCGGTCGCTCGAGCTCCGGAGGATGTACAGGGTGGTTGCCCCGTGGGCAATGGAGAACCCGATTTTCCTGCACCTGACATCGATCGAGCCGGACATCGTCAGAAGAGCCGTCGACCAGTGCGTCGAGGCCGGGTTCGAGATGATCATCCTCAGCTTCGGGAGCGGCGTGAACATGGAGACGGACGACGACTCAACGATCGCCCGGATGAAGGCGCTCGCGGACTATGCACACTCGCGGGGGATCGAGCTGGGGGGCTACTCGCTCCTTGCGAGCCGGCACATCAGCCCGGCGGACGACGTCATCAACCCCGCCACCGGACACACCGGGGGAGCGCTCTTCGGGGATTCCCCATGCCTGGGGAGCCGCTGGGGGATCGCCTATTTCAGGAATCTCCGGGCGTTCATCGAACGGACGGGTTTTGACATACTCGAGCACGACGGCTCGTACCCGGGGGACATTTGCGCCTCGGCGTCGCACCCGGGGCACAGGGGAAGAGACGACTCGCAGTGGAGGCAGTGGAAGACGGTCACGGATTTCTACAAATGGTGCCGGGGGCGGGACATCTACCTGAACGTGCCCGACTGGTATTTCCTCAGCGGATCGAACAAGACCGCGATCGGATACAGGGAGACAAACTGGTCGCTCCCGCGCGACCGGCAGATACTGCTCGGGAGGCAGAACATTTTCGACGGCACGTGGTACAAGACACCGTCGATGGGATGGACGTTCGTGCCCCTGGTGGAATACCAGGGCGGGGGTGCCGCCGCCACGCTGGAGCCGCTTGCGGACCATCTG
>Ga0335071_10005047_pt1 | contig 13762 bp, 9 predicted proteins | sample Lox_Sample_15_FD_206724 | JGI IMG/M metagenome (GOLD analysis project Ga0335071, IMG submission 206724) | Soil microbial communities from Loxahatchee National Wildlife Refuge, Florida, United States - Lox_Sample_1.5 | ecosystem: Environmental > Terrestrial > Soil > Wetlands | place: USA: Florida... | reverse complement strand
GGCCTCTTCTGAGATTGATGATGCTGCTACTGCCGACTGCTATTTGGGTTCTACTGCGGATGTTTCCGATACGGCCTCTTGCTTGGTGAGCGGTGTCGTAATGTCGTCCAGGTAATCAGGCGTGCCTTCAACCCGCTCAAGGGCCGGAAACCGCTCTCCGTCGTGATAATCGATCTCCGCACTGAGGACGTAATTGTCGGCCTGCAGCAGAAGCCGAATCGGTTCTTTGGAGTTCTTTGCCTTCTGAATCGCCTCGCGAATCACGTCGTTCGAATAGATCACATCGTTCACAGCCAGGATCTTATACCCGGGCGCGATGCGCGCTTCGTCGGCTGGGCCGTTCCAGAGAACATCGTGAATCACGCCATTCGTGCCGATGCGAAGACCGATGGAGTACCAGCAATTCAGGGTACTGTGCGGATCGGAGCGGTTGCTTTCCATTGTCACTTCAGTGGAAGTGGGCTTGTCGCGGTACACCAGCCGATATCCACCTTGTTCGATACCTGCAAGATCCACACGCGGATGAATGTCGTCCACTCGATCGTGCAGGAACTTCGCCCAATCGTACGGTACAACCCGATTCAGGTCCGCCACGAGCTCGTCGAAGGTATAAGGGACGATGAGCGGCCCGGTGTTGCCGCCTTGGCCGAGGAAGACCTTCTCGAAGTCGTCCAGCGACTTCTTGTTGCCGGTCAACTTTCGGATCAGAGTGTCCGCATCCAGCCACAGCAGCTCTCCTTCAAAGTAGTAGTCCTGTCCGCGCCGCCAGTTGTACCAGGGAGTATCGTAGCCGCGCAGAAGGCTCGCAGCGACGGCTGTATCCAGGGTCGGTCGCCAGTTCCGGCCGGGCATCGCGTCGTATTCGGCGGTCGTCATCGCCAGCACATCGCGGTATTGAGCCTGCGACTTGAGCCCCGATCGCGCCGCCAGAATGTTGCCGAGATACTCGGTCATGCCCTCGTAGACCCACAGCATGGCGCCCTGCTGCGGAGTGGCGAAATCCGGCTGATACAGGCCAACGGGACGCCGGTATTTGCCGTTCCACGAGTGGGTGAATTCGTGCGAAAGGAGATCCGAGTCCGCCAACTGATGCGCGGCGTCGGAGTATCCTTTCTCACCGACTCCGTTGTCGGAAGATTGCCCGTGCTCAAGTCCCTCCTCGCCCGCCACATCCGAAAGCGTGAGAAGGAAATGATAGGAGTGGTAATGATGGGACGCGTACAGCGCATCGGCTTCGCGGACCAGGTTGGCAACTTCCGCCAGGAATGCCGGGCGCAGATCTGCGTCTTCCGGATAATCGGCGACTACATCCAGATAGTGCTTCGGAGAAATCGATGGGGCCAGCGGGTATTCGTGGAAGTATTGGCCCGCGATGACGGGCGCGTCTTCAAGCTGCTCTACGTTGGTCAACTCAAAGCCGGTCGTGCTGCCGGCGTCCGGCACTGGATATGCACCGGAACCCGTCGGAGTAAGCGCCGTCCCAATCCCCCAGCCAGCGGGGACCTTCAACGACGGCTGAATCGAAATGTCCCGCACCGGCGTCTTTGCCGGATAGAGCAGCAGCTTCTCCCACTCCAGGACTGCCAGCTTTTGCGAGACGCGTGTCGTGACGATGCAATCCAGATGCGCATGGATGGTGGACACGCCCGCAGGTACGGTCAGATGAAACTCGAAGAGATCGACGTCGTCGCGGCGCCACGGGAGAGTCGATCCGTTCGCGCTGAATTCGACCCCCGTGATGTCCGACGCTGGCCCAGCGGGCATGTGGATGCCGGGAATCCACTGGGGCGTGATCAGCGTCAGAGGGCCTGGCTGCACGGGCAAGTCGATTTCGGCGTGGTACAGCTTTCTGGGCGCATCGGTCAAATCGGCGGTAATGCGGATCGGAGCCTGCTGTGCAGGCGTTTCTTGCACGATAAAGGCGGAAGCGAAAAGGACGAGAGCCAAGGAAGGACGACGCAGCGTGAACATCTCTGTCAGGTGTCTCCTGTGCCAATCAGGGTATCGCATGGCCGTTCGCCGGATGGCAGCCCGGGCCACGGAGATCCAGGCCGGTGTATCTTCCGCCGGGCACCTCTGGCCTGTCATCGGCCTTGCGGTCCTTGAACTACAGTCCAACCTGGCCAAGCCTGCCACGGCCCCTCATGGAATCCTGATTGTGCCTTTATGCCCAGCATGTTAAAAGCAAGAGAACAGAATACAGGCGGAGAGGCTCTTGGGGCGCGTCGACTCGGGATTCCGTGATCGGAAGTCCAGGATTCGCGTCGATGAAGCTCCAATCCCAATGCGAGGAAGCAGCATACTGAATGAACGCCGGGCAGTCAGCGGAAGTCGAGACTCTATTCGGAGACTATCCCCTTGATCGTGCATTCGACGAGATGCGCGAAAGCTCTGGCGATGTCCGCGCTCACTACCGGGCACTGGCCGAGACCCTGGCGAGCCTGCCGCAAGACGAGTTGCAGCGATGCAAGCAATCGGCCGAACTCTCCTTCCTGACCCAGGGAATCACTTTCACCGTCTACGGCAGGGAAGAGGGGACCGAGCGAATATTCCCGTACGACCTTGTGCCCCGCCTCGTGACATCTGAAGAGTGGGACCGCATTGAACGCGGACTCACGCAGCGCATCACTGCTCTCAATCTCTTCCTGCGCGACGTCTACTCCGACGCGAAGATCCTCTCTGATCGAATCATCCCGCGCGAACTGGTCTACAGCTGCAAACACTACCGGCGCCAGATGCGCGGCTTGCAGGTGCCGCGCAATGTCTACATCGCCGTCGTCGGCACCGATCTGCTCAGGCTCGATTCGGGGGAGTTTGTCGTGCTCGAAGACAACCTCCGCGTTCCCTCCGGTGTCAGCTATATGCTCACCAACCGGCGCGTCATGAAGCGCACGTTTCCGCAGCTCTTTCACAGCTACGGCGTGCGTCCCATTGAGCACTACCCGCAGCTTCTTCTCGCCACGTTGCGCTCGCTCGCCCCGGAAGGCCGGCCCGAGCCGAATATTGTTTTGCTTACGCCGGGCGTCTTTAACTCGGCCTACTTCGAGCACACCTATCTTGCCCGCCAGATGGGCGTCGATCTTGTCGAAGGTCGCGATCTTGTCACCCACGACAACATCGTTTACATGCGCACCACCGACGGGCTCAAGCGCGTCGATGTCATCTACCGTCGCGTCGACGACGATTTCAGCGATCCGCTCGTCTTCCGTCCCGACTCCGCACTGGGTTGCGCCGGTCTGTTCAACGCCTACCGTGCCGGCAATGTGACCGTGACCAATGCCTTTGGCACGGGCTTGGCCGACGACAAGGCGCTCTACGCCTATGTCCCCCGCATCATCCGCTACTACCTGAACGAAGATCCGATTCTCCCCAACGTCGAGACCTACCTCATGACCGAGGAGAAGGATCGCAACTACGTCCTAGCCAACCTCGACAAGTTGGTCGTGAAGGCCGTGGGAGAAAGCGGCGGCTACGGCATGCTGATCGGCCCGCATTCAACAGCCCAGCAGCGCGAAGAGTTCGCGCGCCAGATCGAGGCCAATCCCCGCAACTACATCGCTCAACCGACGCTCGCTTTCTCGCGGGCTCCATGCCTCATCGGAAATCACCTTGAGCCGCGCCACGTGGACCTGCGGCCCTACATCCTCTTCGGCGACAAAGTCAACATCGTGCCCGGCGGATTGACCCGCGTAGCCCTCGAAAAAGGCTCGCTCGTGGTCAACTCCTCGCAGGGCGGCGGCAGCAAGGACACATGGGTTCTGGAATAACAGTTAGCGTTCGGGCCCGGGAGAGTTCGACGATGCTTTCACGCGTTGCCGACAGCCTGTATTGGATGAGCCGCTATCTCGAGCGGGCGGAAAATACTGTCCGCCAGCTCGACGTCACCTTGAATCTGATGCTCGACTCGGGAAGCACCGGTCAGGAGCGTCGCTGGAAGCAATTGGTCGCGGCTCTCGGCAGTCCAGACGGACTGGAATGGAATGGCGACCTCGAGTCAATGGCCAGCCGGCTGGTCTTCGATAGTCTCAATCACGCTTCTGTGACGTGTTGTGTGAACGCAGCCCGCGAAAACGCCCGTCAGGTGCGCGAAGAGATCTCCACAGAACAGTGGCAGCGCCTCAATCGCCTCTACCACCAGATGCATTCGGCGCAAGTGCAGTTGCAGTTCCGTGCCAGCATCTCGGACATGCTCACCACCGTCGTTGACGGCATCCATCTCTTCAAAGGTGTCAGCGACACCACCATGATTCACGGCCAGGGCTGGCAGTTCATTCGCCTTGGGCGCTATCTCGAGAGAGCGTATGCCATCGCGACCTTGCTCGAGGTCTATCAGCCCGGCCTCTTGAGCCCGCCCGAGCAAGGCCCCGCCGGCCATCAATACCTCGAGCAGGTCGGCTTGCTCCGCTGCTGTACGGCATTCGAAGCATACTGCCAGGTCTACACCGCCGATCTCACCCCGGATCGAATCCTCGAGTTCCTCCTCCTCAATCGCGACTTTCCCCACGCCATCCGCTACTCGGTCGACGGAGTGCGCAGTTCAATCGAAGCGATTCAGCGCACCGGCGGCCGCCGGCCCCCTGATGATCTCCTGGCTGGTATGGGGCGCCTGCACGCGATGCTCAGCTACACCACGATTGGCGAGATTCTCTCGGGAGACACCGCCGCATTCCTGCACTCCATCCGCGAGCAGTGTCTACGCATTCACGAGTTCATGTATCGCTATTACATCCACTATTCCATTCAATCGGCGTTGGCCGTCTAACGCCGCTAACTCCGCTAGCGTTGCTAGCTCTGCGAATACAGTCATGAACTTCTACTCTATCCGGCATCTCACGCGTTTCCGCTACTCGCGTCCTGTCAGCGAGAGCATCATGGAGACGCGCATGCACCCCCGCTCCGACTCGAACCAGCACTGCCTCACGTTTTCGCTCTCGGTCAGTCCCCGCTGCCGCGTCTTCAGTTATCGCGACCACCTGGGCAATAACATCCAGCACTTCGACATTCCTGGCGAACATACACAGCTCGTGGTCATCGCCGAATCGGTCGTGGAACAGCAGCCTCTGCCCGACATTCCCCGCTTTCTGGCCCCCGATGCCTGGAGCGCTTTGGACGATCTGGTCCTGAACGGCGACTACTGGGAGATGCTCCTGCCGAGCGCCTTCGCTGTGGAGACTCCGGCGCTTGTTGGACTCGCCTCAAAGCTCGGCGTCAGTCGCCGCGACGATCCCCTTTTGCTCGTCCACGAACTGAACGAACGGCTCTACGAATACTTCGAGTACGTGCCCCGTCACACCAGGGTCGACTCGCCCATCGACGAAGCCATTCTCAGCGGCAAAGGGGTATGCCAGGACTTCGCCCACACCATGATCGCCCTTCTGCGCCATGTCGGGATCCCGGCTCGCTATGTCTCCGGCTACCTCTACCGCAGTCGTGAAGACCACGACCGCTCTACACCCGATGCCACTCACGCCTGGGTTGACGTGCTTCTGCCGCACCTGGGCTGGGTTGGCTTCGACCCCACCAATAACCTCATCGCCCACCACCGTCACATCCGCACCGCCGTAGGCCGCGACTACGCCGACGTTCCCCCAACCCATGGCATCTTTCGCGGCAAAACCGACAGCGAACTGTACGTTGCCGTGCATGTCGAGGCCAGCGACCACCCTCCGGCTTTGGACCGCAAACTCCCCATCCCAGAAGATTGGAGCGTGCTCGTCGAACGTGCCCAGCAGAGCCCCGAAGTCCCTCTCGCCCTCATCGAACTGCAGCAGATGCAACAACAGCAGTAAAGCGTGCTGGTGGGATTCGAACCTCCTAACCACTTGAATCGAGAGGAGAATTGCAAATTTCCATTGAATCTTTAGTCAATATCCAGCAATATAGGGTCAATCTGAAGGCTCTGAACTCTCCCCTGAGCGCTCTCCTCAGGCCAAATGAGCAAGTGATCCTCTTTGCCCGGTTTCGCTCGATCGCTGCAAGCCGGTTTTCACACAGCAAGGCCCAAATGAGCTGTGGCCGCTAACAGATGGCATGCGCGCCACGCGTGCACGACAGACAGCCAGCAAGACTTTTTTGGAGGAATAGCCGTGAAACGATCCCTTTGGGGATGGATGCTCCTTTGCATCCTTAGTCCTGTTGTACTCGCCTTCGGTCAAAGTGCAACCACCTCACTCCGTGGAACAATCAAGGATCCTAGTGGCGCTCTAGTGCCGGGGGCGAAGATCGTTCTGGTGGATAAGGCCAATGGCACCACCTTCACCTCAACCGCGAACAGCGCCGGCCTCTACACCTTTGCGCAGATCCCGCCGGCCAAGTACACCATTACCGCCTCCGCTATGGGGTTTGGAGAGCAGAGCAAGAGTGCCGAGCTGTTGGTGAACCAGCCTGCGACCATCGATTTCGCACTTTCTATCCAATCCAGCACAGTGACGGTCGACGTCTCGGGCACTGCGCAGACCCTGAATACCACCGACGCTACTCTGGGCGATTCGATCGCCAACGAGCAAATCCAGTCAGTACCGTTGGACGGCCGTGACCCAATTGCATTGTTAAGCTCGCAACCCGGTGTGCTTTTCCTGGGTGAGACCGCAAATCTCGCCGACAAAATGAATCCTCAGGACCTGGACAGCCGGCAAGGCGCCGTTGGCGGCGCGCGATCGGACCAGGGCAACGTCACTCTCGATGGCGTCGACGACAACGACGAGATCAATGGCTATGCCTTCAACGGCGTTCTGCGCTCGACGCTCGATTCCACGGAAGAGTTTCGCGTCACGACGTCCAACAGCAATGCCGACGCCGGCCGCTCCTCAGGCGCACAGATTTCGCTCGTCACCAAGAGCGGTACCAACAAGTTCCATGGTTCTCTGTATGAATACAACCGGCCCTCCAACACGGTAGCCAACGACTGGTTCATTAAGAATCAAGAGATTGCCGCTGGCGAGCCCAATACTCCCACAAAATACATCGTGAATACCTTCGGCGGCAGCGTCGGCGGTCCGATCCTGAAGGACAAGCTCTTCTTCTTCTACAACTACGAAGGGCAGCGGCTGGCAACCAACGATGCCGTTTCGGCGATCACGCCCTCGGCCTCGTTCCTGAGCGGCCAACTCGGCTATTTTGCTTCGGACGGCTCGCAAGTCACGCTTACTTCGGCGCAGGTAGCCCAGCTGGATGCAGCCTGCACGCAATGCGCGGCCCCGGGGCCAGACCCGGCCATGCTGCAGTACCTCGGCACCGAACCGGCGGCTACAGTTCTTGCTGCTGGCGACGGGATCAACAACGGCTCCTTCAACTTCAGTTCGCCGGCTCCGCAAAGACTCAACACCAACATCGGCAAAATCGACTTCACGCCCAACTCCAAGAACCACATCTTTGCCCGTGGCAACCTGCAGAAAGACGTGTCTCTGGGTTCTGAGAACCTTCCCGGCCAGCCGCCGCAGAGCTTTCTTGAAGACAACACCAAGGGCATGGCCTTCGGTTACACCGTCACGCCGACTTCCAATATCGTCAATGACCTTCGCTATGCCTACATTCGGCAGGGATACTCCGACGCCGGTGTTGGGAAGGGCGACTATGTGGTCGTTCGCTTCTACCAGCAGCCCACGGCCCAAACGCGCAATTCGCTTGTGAACGTCCCCGTCAATACCATCGACGACACGCTCAGTTGGACCAAGGGAACGCACACCCTCTCCTTTGGCGGCAACTGGCGCATGATCACGAACAACGCGAGCAACGACACGAACTCGTTCAACGGCGCCAGTACCAACCCTTCGTATTTGAGCGCCAAACAAAAGCCCGATCCAACCACGCTCGGACTCCCTGCGGTCGATCCAGGCTTTGGCACGTCGTTCGACTACGCCTACGCCACCATCGTGGGCGACGTTGCAGAGAGAGACGCGTCAGCCAATTACACGGTGACCGGTCCTACCGGCGCCACGCTCCTCAACGACGGCGCGTCGATCTCACGGCATTTCAAGTCCAACGAGTTCGAGTACTTTGTCCAGGACTCATGGCGCGTCCAGCCCAACCTGACCATCACGTTTGGATTGCGTCACACCATTCTCCAAACGCCCTATGAAACCAAGGGGCAGGAGATTGCGCCGACCGTCGACACACACCAGTGGTATCTGCAGCGCGGTGCAGCCGCGGCCAAAGGACAGGTGTTTGAGAACGACCTGCTCTTTGCGCCCGTGGGTAAGTTCTATGGCAAACCAGGCTTCTGGCCGAAGCAAAAGCTGAACCTTGCGCCGCGTCTGTCCGTCGTGTATGCGCCCGACACCAAGACCTCCATCCGCTCTGGCTTCGGCCTTTACTTCGACCACTATGGCGAAGCTCTGACCCACCGCTTCAGCGATCTGGGCTCGTTCGGGCTGTCCTCTCAATACGAGAGCCCGGCGAACACCGTGAATTATGAAACGGCTCCGCGATTCACTGGGCCGCACGACTTGCCCAATCTTCCTGTTCCGGCGGCGCCCGCTGCGCAGGCTTACCCCTACGCGGTTCCGGACGGCACTTTCGGCATTAACTGGGGCATCGATAATCAGGTCAAGACACCCTATGTCGAGGCGTTCAATCTCTCTGTCCAGCGTGAGCTGCCGGGAGGCTTCCTCCTCGATACAGCCTACGTCGGCCGTCTCGGACGCCATCTCTTCCAGCAACTAGACCTGGCCGAGCCGGTCAATTTGAATGATCCCCAGGGAGCTGGCGACTATTTCACTGCCGGAACCCAGATGTCGAAAATCTCAGATCAGCTGGGTGGTTCATGCACCTACTGCGACGGCAACACGCAGCACCTGCCGACGATCCAGTACTTCGAGGACGTCTTCCCGCAGATGCAGAATCTCGACTTCATGGGTGAGTCTGCAACGGACGCTATCTACAACGATGAGTGGGCCCCGCAGCGGTATACCTACGGTGAAACCGGCGCCCTCTACGATATCGACTTTGCTTGCGACTACGGCTGCCCGAACGGCACGCAGTTCTGGAACCCACAGTTCTCTTCGCTGATCGCGCTTTCCTCGATCGGCATGAGCTACTACAACGCGGCCCAGATCACTCTCCGTCACCCCACGCGGGCGGGTCTCGACCTGGACTTCAGCTATACCTACTCCCGGTCCATCGATATGGGCTCGGATGCGGAGCGCGCCACAACCTCCTATGGGGCAATTCAGAATGTGTGGAACCCCTCTTTGACTCGTGGCGTGTCTGACTTCGATACCACCCACCTCATCACTGCCGACTGGTCCTATGCCTTGCCCTTAGGAACCGGTAAGGCACTTCTCGGCAGCTCCAACAAGATTGGTGATGCCATTTGGGGTGGCTGGCAGTGGGCAGGGATCGGTCGCTGGGCCAGCGCGCTGCCATTCTCTGTCATCGAGCCGGGCTGGACAACCAACTGGGAGCTGCAGGCCTTCGCAGTCACCACCGCGCCAGTCAAAACACACAAGAACATCCAAGGCGGTTTGCCTCAGGTATTCGCGGATGTGAATGCCATCAGCGAAGGTGTGAGTTCAGGTTCGCCGCTGCGCCTGCCCTATCCCGGCGAGGCCGGCATGCGCAACCGGTTCCGGGGAGATGGCCCCTTCGATGTCGACTCTTCCCTGGCGAAGAGCTGGAGCCTGACCGAAAGGGCGAGGCTGAAGTTCGCCTGGGAAGTCTATAACGTGACCAACTCCGTGCGCTTTGACGACGGGTCCTACAACGACAACGGCTTTGGCAATGCGGTGACCTATCCCGGCTTTGGTGTCTACGTGCAGGCACTGGGGAACCACCAGTTCCGCCGCATGCAGTTCGGGCTGCGTCTCGACTTCTAAATCGCAATTCAACCAAACAACAAAGGCCGGAGCACTCGCTCCGGCCTTTGTTGTTTCTGCTGCCTCACGTACTGACGTTCGAAACTCAAGCCAGAAGATGGCGCTCTTATTCTCTACAAATGGGCCCGAGAGGCATCTTCTCTGATGAGAACTAGCTCGCCTTGCGCGCCTGCGCCGCAATCTTGCGCAGCTCCGGCAGCACCCGTCCCAAGGCAACCGGCGCCGCGTCGCGTTTTCCCAACGCGAAGTACACATCGCGATAGTGCCGATACAACTGCTCGTAGACTGCGGCCGCCTTGGGGTTCGGCTCGACTGTCCTGAACGGTAAGCAAACCGCTGCCTGCGCCTCTTCCACCGTCTTGTAGGTTCCCGCTGCCAGCAGTGCAAAAATGCCCGAGCCAAGGCTCGTCGGAACTCCGGCCGGCACCAGCACCGGCTTGTTCAGCACATCGGCATACACCCGATTGAGCACCTCGTTCTTCTGAGGAATCCCTCCGGCATTGATCACCCGATCCACCCGCACCCCGTGCTCTGCCATGCGCTCCAGGATGATGCGCGTGTGGAACGCCGTGCCCTCGATCGCCGCAAATAGTTCGTCCTGCGCGGTGTGGACGAGATTCCAGCCCAGTGTGACTCCGCCCAATTCGGGATTGACCAGCACGGTGCGGTCCCCGTTGTCCCAGCTCAGCCGCAGCAATCCCGTCTGCCCTGCTTTGTAAACATCCAGTCCCTCGGAGAGCGTCGGCACCGTGGTGTTGGCGCGCTTTGCAATTGCATCGAAGATATCTCCCGTCGCCGAAAGACCCGCCTCTATGCCCGTGTACTGCGGATGCACGCTCCCCGGAACCACCCCGCATACGCCGGGAACGAGTTCTGCTTTCTTGGCCATTGCGATGATGCATGTTGAGGTGCCGACCACATTCACCACATCACCTTCGCGACAATTCGATCCGATCGCATCCCAATGCGCATCGAACGCGCCCACTGGGATCGGAATACCCGCGCGCAGCCCAAGCTTCTCTGCCCACTCCGGCGTCAGGCGGCCGGCGATCTGGTCGCTCGTCTCGTAGCTCCCACCCATCTTGGCGCGCACGCCGGCAAGCAGCGGATCGACAGCAACCAGAAACTCCTCCGGCGGCAGACCGTTCCACTTGGGATTCCACATCCACTTGTGACCCATCGCGCAGACGCTGCGCTTGAGCCGATCGACGCTCGTTACGCCGCTCAGTGTGGCGGCAACCATGTCGCAGTGCTCGAGCGCCGTCACAAAGCGCGCGCGCTTCTCCGGATTGTGGCGCAGCCAGTGCAGCAGCTTGGCGAACCCCCACTCATGCGAGTACACGCCGCCGCACCATTGGATGCCCTCAAATCCAAGAGCATGGGCCTTCGTCGTGATCTCCTCAGCTTCTGCGTGGGCACGGTGGTCGCACCAGAGATAGTAATCGTCCAATGGCACCAGCCCTTCGCCGACTGGCACAACACTCGATCCGGTCGTGTCCAGTGCGATCGCCGCGACATCATTGCCGTCCGCTCCTGCAGTGCGCAGTGCATCGCGCGTGGCCGTCGTCAGGGCTGCCATCTGGTCGGCATGGGCCTGCGTGGCAAAATCCGGGTCCTCGCGCCGGCGGTGCAGGGGATAGGGAGCCGAAGCAGTTCCGATCGGCCCCCTCTTGCTGTCCACCAATGTCACACGCACGCTGAGTGTGCCGAAATCGACGCCGGCAACGATCGCCATATTCCCTCCGGTAAACGCTTTCTTCCGCCGAAACAAAGCCTACACCATTCCAGGGCTTCTCGGGTAGGAGGGAAACAGCTGTATCTATTTCTTTCCGCCGCCAAACAGGTTCTTGACCTTTGCCCCCAGACCACCTTGCCTGGCTGGGGCCTTCGCCGGCGGAGCTTGTTCGCCCACCCCTCCCGGAGAAGCAGGAACAGGCGGGGCGGTCGGCGCTGCAATCGGCGCCGGCGGAGTCGCTGCCGCCTTTGGCCCATCCACGACGGAAGCACCCTTCAAATCCGCCGGAGGCCCCTCCAGATTCCTCACCAGGATCGTGACCCGCCGGTTCGATGGATCCGTCGGGTTGTCCTTCACTCGCGGAAGCTGATCGGCAAAACCGCGCACCTGCGTGACCTGATTTGACCGCACACCATCTTGCTGCAACAAACGCCGCGCCGAGTTCGCCCGATCCGCCGAGAGCTCCCAGTTGCTGTAGTTCGCATCATTGGAATACTGCGTCGCGTCCGTATGGCCTTCGATGAGCAGATTATTGGGGAGCGTCTTCAGCTCCGAGGCTAACAGCGCCAGAAGTTCCTGCCCGCTCTGGCTCAGATACGCGCTGCCGCTCTGGTAGAACGTGCCGTTTTTGTCCTCGAGCAGTTCGATGCGCAGGCCTTCGGGCGTAATCGTGATCTCGATCTGCTTCAGCAGCTTCTCCAGATCCTTGCGCGCCTTGATCTCCTGCTCCAGTTTGTCCTTCAGCCTTTGCAGATTGTCGCTGGTTGCGGCAGTCACCGTCTCGCCCGTTCCCGTCAACGTCGTGCCCATCAGTGTCGACGTGCCTTTTGGATCGTTGAAGTATCCGGCCACCGCTTTCTTGATCTTCTCGCTCGAATTCATCAACCACAGCACAATGAACAACGACATCATGGCGGTCACAAAGTCCGCATACGCCACTTTCCACGCGCCCCCGTGATGACCGCCGTGACCTCCCTTCTTCTTGATGACGATGATCGGTTGTGCCTTGCTGGAGGACATGCTGATCCCACTGCTCCTACGCTGCCGCCGCTTCGGACGAAGCTCCGCCCTTGCAGCTCTTTTCCATCTCGTCGAAGCTCGGCCGCACATGTGCCGGAATCGCGCGCCGGCCCATCTCGATGGCAATCATCGGCGCCGCGCCCTTCAAAAACGAGAGCAGCAGCACCCGCAGCACATGCAGATAGCTGTTGTGATCGTCGGCCGTCTTGGCCATGTTCGAACTCAAGGGCCCGGCCACCCCATAGCACATCAGAATGCCAAGGAAGGTCCCCACCAGCGCCGCTGCTACCTTGTGCCCGATCGCCTCCGGCGGTCCTCCCAAAGCGCCCATCGTAATCACCACGCCCAGCACCGCCGCCACAATCCCCAATCCCGGCAGAGCATCCGCCATCGTCGACAACGCGCCAATCGGCTGCGTTGCTTCGTGGTGGTGCACTTCCATGTCCAGCTCCATCATCTGGTCCATGTCGAACGGCTCCACTCCGCCTGTGATCGCCATCCGTAGTGTGTCGCACACAAAATCCCGCGCATGATGATCGCCCAGAAACTCCGGATAGTTTTTGAAGATCCCGCTCTCCTTCGGCTTCTCCACATCCATCTCCACGCTCAGCAGGCCCTCTTTGCGCACCTTGTTCAGGAACTGGTACATCATCTTCAGCGTGTTCAGATAGCGCTTCTTGTCGAACTTCGATCCCTTCAGCACCCCGGTCAATCCGCCCGCGATTCCCTTGAGAATGTGCACCGGATTGGCCACCAGCAGTGTTCCGATCGCCGCTCCCCCGATGATCAGCAGCTCTGCCGGCTGGATCAGGACCTCGATGTGACCCTTCTCCATCAGGAATCCGCCGATGACTGCGCCAAAGACCAAAACAATGCCTATGATCGCGAACATGTCTGCCTCTCCGGCGCAAGAGTGATGTGATTGCCGCCCGCGTGAACACTGGCGAGCATCGCGGCCTGGGCGCGCTCCAGCAGCTGTGGCAAAGGCTCGGTCTTCATCGCCTGCGCCGCGCCGATACTCACCGTGAGCGAAAACCGGTCGCCCCACCAGCGGAAGTCCGATGTGCGCGCCAGCCCCGCCAGCATTTGCGCATGCGCCGCCAGTGCAGAAGCCGTCGGTTCGTGCGCGATCACCAGGAACTCGTCATCCCCCCACCGTCACAGTTCCTCGGCGGGGCGCAATCCGTGCGCCAGG
>Ga0335071_10005046_pt1 | contig 13764 bp, 12 predicted proteins | sample Lox_Sample_15_FD_206724 | JGI IMG/M metagenome (GOLD analysis project Ga0335071, IMG submission 206724) | Soil microbial communities from Loxahatchee National Wildlife Refuge, Florida, United States - Lox_Sample_1.5 | ecosystem: Environmental > Terrestrial > Soil > Wetlands | place: USA... | reverse complement strand
CAGTAAGCAATGAAATGAGCCAGAGAGTTGGTGCCATGACCGAAGCGCTTAAAACAGGAATGCCTTTGCAGTATGTGCTGGGTGAGACCGAATTCTACGGGATGAAAATAAAGGTTGACCATAACGTCCTTATTCCAAGGCCTGAGACAGAAGAGCTTGCCGACCTTGTAATCAGGGAGAACAAGGGTCCGGTAAACAGGATCATTGATTTCTGCACAGGTTCGGGTTGTCTTGCAATAGCCCTGGCAAAGAATCTCAGGTTGGCAAGCATCCTGGGAACCGATATCTCGCCTGGTGCAATTGAGGTAGCAAAGGAAAACGCGAAGCTTAACCGGGCCGAAGTTAAATTCATGATAAGCGATATTTTCGGACCACTTCCACCAGGGGCCACGGGAACAGGAATAATCGTCAGTAACCCGCCGTATGTAAGGGATTCAGAAAGAGAGCTTATGCATATAAACGTGAAGGGTTTTGAACCCCCGGCTGCACTTTTTGTTCCCGATAATGACCCCCTGAAATTCTACAGGAGACTTTTTGAAATCTCTGCTGAGATACTTTTACCGCGAGGCAGGTTCTACTTTGAGATTAATGAAGCTTTGGGGGAAATGGTTTCAGCGATGGCCCGGGAATACGGGTTTAATGATGTCGGCCTGATTAAGGATCTGAACAGCAGGGACAGGTTTATAAAAGGTGTTCTCAATGGCTGACCAGTTATTTTACGATACCCTTCTGAAGAAATCCATGGCGCTGTGCGCAGGGAGGGAGATCTGCCGCAGTGAAATAAGAACGAAACTCGGCAGTTGGGGTGCCTCTCCATCTGATACTGAAAAAATTGTAACATCACTTTTAAGAGAAAAATTCATTGATGAGGAGAGATATGCCGTTGCCTTCACAAAGGACAGGTTCAGGTATAACAAGTGGGGCAGGGTTAAAATTGCCGCAATGCTCCGGGTCAGAAAAATACCCGAAGAAGCGATCCGGAATGCGCTCTGTTCAATAGATGATAAGGAATATATTGAAACAATCAAGGAACTCCTCGCGGCTCACAGGAAAAAAACAAAGGCAAAAAACGGGTACGAAATGAAGGCAAAACTGATGCGTTTCGGACTTTCCAGGGGATTTGAGAGTAACCTGCTGTACGACTTTTTCATCGAAGAATTCTGATCCCTTCTGCAATAACCCGGCAGGAGTGAAGCTCTTTAAAAACCGGTTCCCCGCTACTAATTTTTCCTGACCTTTATTATCAGCCTCTGGTAGCTTGTCAGTTCCGGCGATCCATTGTCAGTTGCCTCAGCGATAATGTGTATGGTCTGTCCTTCCACTGCATCGGAGGGAACAGTCACTGAAGCTGATGCAGAAGTGCTATTTTCAATTTTAACTTCCTTCTTATAGCTCCCTGCCATGAACTGCCACCATTTAATAAGTACCTTATTATGATCCGGATCTGTGACTGAGGCCCTTAGCGGTACCTTTTCGCCTGGCCGTGCAGTGATATCGGGAGAGCCTTTAATTTTCACCACAGGTTCGTGATTCGCGTCGCTGAAACGCGGTGTCACCGACCATTTCATCCTGGCAGCAAAATCAAGCTGGGCCGGAGGGAAAAAATCGGGATATGAATTATCCTTTTTAGATGAACCGAAGGCCGGTGTTCCTGAACCTGTTGAGTCGCCCTGCTGCTGGACGGCGCCCCATGAAAAGGGCACATCCGATTGCCGGCCGCCCCATCCTCCGTATGACCCGTCTTCCCATGCCCGCAAGCCGTTATCAAGCATATCCAAATATGTGAATGTATCTCCTTCCCCAAGCCATGACCCTTTTGCCTGTACCGGCATCCACACCATATAGCCCATCTTCTTTAGCTCATCGCCGGTATATCCCGACATCCCGAAATAATCAAAAATGTCATCCTTCACCATTTGCTTTCCATCACCCCAGACACGATAAAATTCCCCGAGGGGACCGCGGCAGGATATATTATCCTGCATCCATGTGGCTGTATAATAAATCGAATCGGCCTTTTTTGCCATTAGCTGGGCGCCATAACCAAAGTATGGTCCGTCTTTGAATTCGCGGTATCCTATTCCTGCCCAGTTTGGCTTGATGTACCTGGCATAGGTATCATCCTGGTCGCCAGATGGTAGTATTATGACCTTATGAATTATCTTCTTCTTTAAGGCAGTCCACCCTGGCGTACCTGCATACTGCTCCTCTATTGATTTAAGCGCCCTTGCAATTGTACTCTGTCCTCCCCATGCAGTAATGAACAGCGGACCCGGTACACTGTCGAGCATGAGTGACTTTATGAGATCTGACCCCGGGGAATCCTTTGAGATGTCACCGTCAAATTCAATATTTCCATAGCGGATTTTTGATTTCAGGAAGCCGGGGTCGGGATATTCTGAATTATGAACCTTAAGATTCTGATAGACCTTTCCATAGGCTTCCACGGCATTGTGGATAAAGTGCTCATCCTTTGCCCAGCGCCACGATTCACACGGGCATATCCTGAGACCAAAACGGGTATATTCCCGGCCCGGGACGAACCATTTTGTCCCCTTTCCATCACCCTTCCAGTGAAAGCCGCTGCTGGCATAGATGAGCCCTTCAACCCTGTAGTCGGTGCTGTACAAAAGAAACCTGATAAGTGAATTGGAGTCATCAAGTTCAGGATCGCAGGTTACAACGATCCTTGGCTTTTCTTTTGTTCCGGTCCTTTCCCATGCGACGCATCTGCCGCTGATCAGAATCAACGCGCTGGCAATCAGGATAAACCCGGGCATAAATATGTGATATCTTGGTTTCATAATATTTCAGAATAAACTCTTTTAATATGCTCTGAAATTACAATAAACCACAGAAAGACCGACAAGCCCGGTGCGGTTATTTTATTGAATAAATGAATTCCAGGATTATCTGCCTGAAGAAAGGATAGAATGCAATGAGAAAAAGTATTAAAGATCCGGCAATATCATAGATTACCAGCTGTTTCCGGGCCGTGGGGCGGCTGATATAGAAAAATGGAAATACAAGTCTCATGGCCAGCTGGGCAAGAAAGAAAAGAAAGACCCGCATCCCGTAAACATTCCAGGTATAGGCTTCGCTTATCCTGCCCCTGACAATGAGTGAAAAGCTATGAGAGAGACCGCATGAAAAGCATTTCATTCCTGTTATCCTTTCGTGAATGCAGACGACAGGATAATCGTTACGGTCCGGAGAAAAAATGCCGGAATAGGCGAATACTATAAGAACTATTCCGGCAAGAATTATATTAATTTTCAGATAACTGCCGGAACTGAATTCAGCCCGGTAGTCAGTAAGGAACTTATTTGCCTTTTTTGACCCTGGCAGTGTCATTCTGCTGCTTTTTACCTGATTCTAGGTCCTCAAGCTGCTTTTCCTTATCCTGTTTTGAAGGGTTGGTGCTTATCTCGATCTTTTCCCCATCCTTGCTTTCAATCTTGATGTTGACATTGCCGTTATCGATTTCCTTCTCGATATTGTTGCGTGTATCTTCAATGGCCGACCTGATATCGTGTGCCCATTTGCCATTATGCCTGGTGAGATTTCCAACAACAAAAATCTGTGAGAAGGAGATCATAATGGCTATGATGCCAATTACAAGCCCCGCAATGTTCAGCCCCCTGTGAGAATCTGTCCTGGCAGAATGAGACAGGCCCACTGAAGCAAGCACCACAGTTATGATCCCGGGTATGATTGCAATAATTCCCACGCACGGGATAACAGCCAGAACGAAGGTGATAATCCCGGTAATAAGTGCCGCGATCCCGAGATTCTGACCCGAATTTGATTTAACCTCTTCCATATTCAAACATTTTAATTTTAATCATTCCTGGAAAGGATATTTACCATATCCTGCTCTAAAGACGTCACAGGATTCTCAATGATGCGTCCTGCCTCAACATTATTTTTGTAAACGATGAAAGTCGGCACCCTTTTTATTGCAAGCTGCTCATAGTCTTTGACTGGTGCAACCTTTGAATTATCGACTCCAATCATCTCAATCCGGTCGGTAGGAAACCCTGTTGCGTCAATTATTCTCATAAACCTGGGAACCTCCCTTCTGCTGTCGGGGCACCATGTTCCCATAACGATTTTCATTGTAATTCCGGCATCCATGAGCGTTTTCAGCTTATCCGTGACCTGTGGATTATATGCATATTCATCAAATCCTTTCAGGAACCATTCCGAATATGGCTGCCGGTATAGTCTTTCTACCCTGAATGAGCCAAGTATCCAGGTTACGGGATCAGAAAAATTAACCTGTTTTGAGACCTGTGTCGCGCCCTGGCTTGTTGTTTCCTTACCAGCTGCGGGTTTTTCTTTTGCATGTTTTGAAGGGCTGCATCCTGTGAAAAGGAAGGCGATTGCAAGAACCAAAAACAACTTTTTCATTGTAACCGGATTAACAGGTGCAAATTAAAACAATTTTTGCAACCTGTGCCTTCATGTTGTTTATTCCCCGGTCTTGCGCAGCCTGTTTGAATAATAAACAGAGATACCGATCGACACCACCGCGAGGAAAATAAGGGCCATTACCCTGTAGATAATTCCGATCCTTGCAAGGTCCACTGCAAAAAGATATATGGCTGCTGAAATAATTGTTCCAAGTGCCATATACCTGTATTTGACATTCTTCAGGAGGAAACTTAAACCAAAATATATCAGTGCCGCAACAGTCCAGGAAAGGGCAACAAACTGTCCTGGCAATGAATGATAAAGAGCCGACATGACCATGAAGAACCCTGTCAGAAGATAGATGTTCCTCATAATTTCAGTTTTGATCTCAAGTCTTTCTTTCTTCCAGTTAATGATCCTTGCCGAGACCAGCGAAATGGCTGCAAACGAGAAATCAGAAAGGCCCCCTGGTTTTGCAGATACCAGGTAAATGAAGAGGATAAATGCAAATAACAGGATGTTCATCATCACAATGAGCCTGTTCCGGAACCAGAGTGCAATGGAAACGACCACCAGGCTTTGAAGTGAAAGAAGAGGGTAAACATGAGGTATCCCCACGAGCCCGTAAAGGGCAATACTCATTGCCATGAATGCGTAAAGGGCAAAAAAGGCGCATGAAAAATTCCATCCTGTTTTATGCCTCAGAAAAGCTGAATATACCAGGCAGGTCAGAGCGATTACGCCATAGACAGGCACATATCCTGTTTTGAAAAATCCGGCGGTAACGAGCCCAAGCAAAAGGGTGAAAAACAGTCCGTGAAGGAGAAGTGCTGAGATCTGAAATTCATCATCAGATCCCGTCGTCTCACGCTGCAGGGGAAGCAAAGAGAAGATCGTCCCTGTTAAAAACAGGTAGATATAACCTCCCCTGCTATCGCTGATAAGCTGCATGGAATGGCTCATCGGGGGATTATCAAAAATCCATATGAAAAAAACAGAATAAGAAAGTATTATCGTTAAAATATACAATCCCTTAAACCTGAACCTCGAATATAAGAAGAACGAACCGGCTGATGCCACAACTGTCAACGGCAGCATGATGTGAGTGGAATTGCTTACCACCGATGTGAATGCTGTAAAAATTAACCCCAGAATTCCAAATACCTGCTTATTGCGCTTTATTGACAGATAAAAGGAACAGGCACAAACTGCAAGCATAAGGATAAGCACCAGGTTTGCTGATCCTAAGGCTGGTGATGAAGTGAAAAAATGCAGCCGCATTGTGATGTAGAACCCGATGATAAGTGCTGTGACCCCGAACATAATATAAAGAGGCTGGTTTGAAATTCTGAAGTATCTTGCTATGAACCAGGTCGCCACGACGCTGGCATAACCGGCCGCTGCCGATAATATTGATTTCCCGGAGCTGTCGAGGTACTCGGTAAAGAAAAGGATCCCTGACATAAGCACAATCATCCCCATCCAGGCGAGGCCCACCCTTCCGATTGCCGACTCAATACCCTTTTCATCCTCCGGTCCGATTTCCCCTGCCGGCATATTGTCGGGCAAAGCATAAGAACCACCTGCATCAGTTGAAGACATGTTCTGGTTCGCCATACCGGCCTCAATACAGGCAAGGCGTTCCTCAAAGGCTTTTATCCGTTGTTCAAGGTCATGATAGTCAGTATTGCGGGCATCCATATTGATCACGATTAGTGATTAACACCGGGAAACCAATTGCCGGACGGCACAAATCATTCCTTATCCCCGACCATTTTCCAGGGCGGCAGGAGCCACAGAAGGAACGCGAGGATCCCGAAAGGAAGAAGCAGCCAGAAGGCGGCCATAAGGGTTCCATCCAGGCCGATAAGCCCTAGTTTGAAACTGGTGAAGCCTGAGAAGCTCTTTGAGAAAAGCTGTCCTCCGATCACGACGTTCCACCTCATTGAATACACGCCTATCATTGTAAGGATCGAGACGATCAGGTAAAGAGATTTCCTGATTGCTATCCTCCCCTTGTAAAACTGAAGGAATGCAAGCGTGATGAGCGGGATTATCGTACCTACCAGTCCCTGGCCAAGGAACAATGTCAGATACAGCTTTCCTGAAACCAGTAACTTCAGTATCTCGAAGGATTCATTTGCCTCGTATATCCTGTGAATCTGGTCCAGACCTTCGAGGGTGAAATCAAGAATAAGAATGAAAAACAGGTACTTCCCGATCGCATCCAGGACGTCCACTTCAATGACTTTCTTCCTGATCCGGGAAATGGCCATATAGATGAACATAACAAGAGCGATACCAGAAACCATTGCAGAAAAAAGGAATATAATGGGCATAAGTGGTGTTGACCACCATGGATTTGCTTTTATAGATCCGAAAATAAAACCGACATACCCGTGGAGCAGGAAAGCTGAAGGTATTCCTATCACTGTAATGATATATCCAAGTTTCCTGTCCCATCTTACCGTCGCTTCCGAGATATCATTCAACCCGAGTATAAGAATCCTGTAAACCAATTTCATGAATCCTTTTTTCTCCCTGGCCCAGACAACCATGCTGGGGCGGTAATCGAACCATATTTCCAGGAGCAGAACGACCATCAGGTACCAGAGGTAGACAAATCCGAAAATTGCCATTGCAGAAGTTGTATGCGGGGTGATCATTATCTGGTATGCCCTTTGTGGCTGCGACAGGTGGCTGATGAGCGGCATTGTAGCCACAAGGAGGAAAGAAAGCGCGGTTAGCAGTGCTATCTGGTAGGTAGGTTTAAGGACCTTTACGTTAAAGACCCTCTCGAGCGATGCCAGGATAAAAGCTCCCGCGACCAGCCCTGTGATAAAGGGATAGACTACTATCAGTATTCCCCACTGGAGGTCAATCTCATTCGGGAAAATATATCCCTGAACATGCTTCAGGGCCTCGAAAAGAAACTGGTATTGCTGATCCATGTTACTTTACCTCCGAGCTTAATTCGTTATAGAATAATTTTGAACCGGTATTGAGATGTGGCCTGAGCACCTGGGTTGTATGTTCCTTCAGAAAAGCAACAATCTTGCTGTTACTGTCCCTGAGGTTGCCATACATCCTGGCACCTGTCGGGCAGACTTCCATGCAGGCAGGATCGAGGTTTTTCTTCAGCCTGTGATAGCAGAGGGTGCATTTGTTTGCTACTTTCTTCACCGGGTGTATAAACCTGCAACCGTAAGGGCATGCCTGCACACAATACCTGCAGCCCAGGCAATACTTCTCATCCACGAGAACAATTCCCTCGGGGCTGGTGTACGTGGCTCCCACCGGGCAGACCTGCTCGCATGGTGATTTGGCGCAGTGGTTGCACATTTTTGGAACAAAGAATGATTTGAATATTTCCTCGTCAGGAACATTCTGGCTGAATCCGTCGATGCCCCCGTTTGGAGATTCAATCAACACCGTACCGTCGTTCCTGACGGTATAATGTTCCACCCAGTTTCGGAAAAAGAACGGTTCGCGGGGCACATCATTTTCATTCTTGCAGGCCGCGGCACAACTACCGCAGCCGATGCACCTGCGGATATCGATTATTATGCCGTACCAGGGAAGGTTTTTGTCCCCGGGTTCCTTCCCGTAGAGAAGGAATACAGAAGGGCTGAGCAAAGTATATCCGGCCGTGGCCCCTGCAAGCACAGCTGCAGATTTGAGGAATTTTCTCCTCGAAGGTGTTACCTCTTTTCTTTCCATGGCTTATGCGGGTTATGACATTCTGTACATTGTTTTCCTGGATTATGGGTTGCCAGGTCCTGCTGAACAATAACATCACTGTGCCTGGCCGGGTCTTTCCGGTGGCATTTGCCGCAGAATTCACGACCCGCTGGTTTTACAATATCCCTGGCTTCGCTTGTTTCGGTGTGCTTCGTGCCGGGGCCATGACAGGTTTCACAGTTGATCGCGCTGTGCCTGTCTTTCGATTTAATATCCTCTATGTCCTGGTGGCAGTCGTAGCAGGCATTCTTCCCGGCATAATGTACCGGGAAAAGGGCATTCTCCTCAAGGGAGGCTCCGCGGTAAAATCCATACTGCCCGAATGAAGAAGGCCTGAGCAGGTGACGAACCAGCAGGAAAAGCGATACAAATATCGCAAAGGCTATAAAAAGATGTTTTAGCTGGGGAGGCAGGTATAATTTCATCTATTTAAAAGTTTACAAAAATCCATTGTACCTAGGTACCTTCTAAATTACCATAAGCACCAATGAACTTTGTAAATAGATGATATTTATCAACTTAATTTATAGTCAATATAGACTGATTCTAAATAATAAAAGATATTCGGAACCTAATATAGATAATATTCATTACCCCTCCGGGAGGACTTTCAGCATGGTTAATCCATCTCCAGGAGAATCTCAAGGATCTGCCTGGCTGCCCTTGCAACCGAAGTTCCGGGTCCGAAGATGGCAACAACGCCGGCCTCGTACAGGAAATGGTAATCTGCAGGTGGAATAACGCCACCGGCAATCACCAGGATATCTTCACGACCCAGCTTCCTGAGCTCATTAATGACCTGCGGTATAAGTGTTTTATGACCAGCGGCAAGGCTGGAGACACCAAGCACATGCACGTCATTTTCAACTGCCTGCCGCGCAGCCTCGGCCGGTGTCTGGAACAGGGGCCCTATGTCTACATCGAACCCGATATCAGCATATCCTGTCGACACCACCTTTGCCCCGCGGTCGTGCCCGTCCTGGCCCATTTTTGCAATCATGATTCTCGGTTGCCGTCCCTCCTTCTCGGCGAAGCGGGTAACGAGAGCACGGGCCTCCTCATAATCCTTGTCAGGTTTATATTCCGAGGAGTAAACTCCTGATACTGATCTGATCACAGCTTTATACCTCCCAACTATTTTTTCACATACAAAAGATATCTCACCGAGTGATGCCCGGTTTTTAGCGGCCTCAACAGCCAGTTCGAGAAGGTTTCCTTCCCCGGTAGTAACGCATTTTTCCAGTGCTTCAAGCGATGCCCGGCATGCCTGCTCATCGCGTTCGGCACGGAGTTTTGCCAGACGTCTGATCTGCGCCTCCCTGACAGCCGTATTATCGATTTCCAGGGTTTCGAGCGGATCTTCCTTTTCAAGCCTGTATTTATTTGTACCGACAATTATCTGCTGACCCGAATCGATCTTAGCCTGTGCCCTTGCAGCAGCCTCTTCTATTCTCATCTTGGGGAGGCCCGATTCAATTGCTTTTGCCATTCCCCCGAGCCTTTCAATCTCCTGGATATGCTCCCAGGCTCTTGAGGCTATCTCATTTGTAAGGTATTCCACGTAATAGGATCCTCCCCATGGATCTACCTGGTGGCATATGCCTGTTTCGTGCTGCAGGTAAATCTGGGTATTTCTTGCTATCCGTGCCGAAAAGTCAGTAGGCAGGGCAAGAGCCTCATCCAGGGCATTGGTATGAAGACTCTGTGTATGGCCCAGAGCAGCTGCCATTGCCTCGATGCATGTCCTTCCCACATTATTGAACGGATCCTGCTCGGTGAGACTCCAGCCCGAGGTCTGGCAGTGCGTCCTCAGGGCAAGAGATTTCATATTTTTCGGGTTGAACTGCCTTACAATCTTGGCCCAGAGCATCCTGGCTGCCCTCATCTTTGCAATTTCCATGAAATGATTCATACCGATAGCCCAGAAGAATGAGAGCCTCGGTGCAAATGCGTCAATATCCAGGCCCGATCTCACACCTGTCCTCAGGTATTCAAGCCCGTCTGCCAGTGTATACCCAAGCTCAATATCGCACGTCGCTCCGGCTTCCTGCATGTGATAACCGGAAATGCTGATCGAGTTGAATTTTGGCATCCTTTCGGATGCATATTTAAAAATATCCGCGATTATCCTCATTGAGAACCCGGGCGGATAGATGTAAGTATTTCTCACCATGAATTCCTTCAGGATGTCGTTCTGGATCGTCCCGGAAAGCTCTTCAAGCTTAGCTCCCTGCTCAAGGCCGGCAACGATATAAAACGCCATTACAGGAAGCACGGCGCCGTTCATTGTCATCGAAACCGACATTTTATTAAGGGGTATCTGGTCGAATAGTATCTTCATGTCGAGGATAGAGTCAACGGCTACCCCTGCCTTGCCTACATCACCCATTACCCTTTCATGATCCGAATCATAACCCCTGTGAGTAGCCAGGTCGAAGGCAACAGAAAGACCCTTCTGACCCGCTGCAAGGTTTCTCCTGTAAAATGCGTTGGAATCCTCGGCAGTCGAAAAACCTGCATACTGGCGTATCGTCCAGGGCATCATTGTGTACATTCCTGAATAGGGTCCGCGAAGAAAAGGTGGAAGGCCTGCCGCGTAGCCAAGATGTTCAAGTTCCCTGGTATCATCTGCGGTAAAGACCTTTTTCACGGGAATTTTTTCCGGAGTGGTCCACACATCCCCGGAGCCGTTGTCATTTACCTTTTCATTCCTGCCCTGTGGCGGACTGTATTTTCCCAGGTCATCATATGTGAATTGTGGTCTCATAGTCAGTACATCTCAAGAGGATTCACCCTTTCCCTTTCCGTAAAGGCCTTCTCTTCCCGATAATCCGGCTGCTCTTGCCTCACGGCATTTCTTCATCCCCGATTCAACCAATCCTGAATTAAGTGCGGCAATAAAACCTCCATCTTTCTCTATCCCGGCGAATATTTCCCATGCCTTTTCAGCGATCATGGAGGTAAGCTTCTCAATATACCACGATCCTCCGGCAGGATCAGCCACCTTGTCGAAATATGCCTCCTCCCTGAGCAGCAGCTGCTGGTTTCGTGCAATCCTCTCGGAAAAATCATCCGCAGTCCTGAATGTCATGTCAAATGGCTCAGCGGTCACTGAATTTGCTCCACCGAGCACTGCCGACATCACTTCCGTCTGGGTTCTCAGCAGGTTTACATAGGGGTTCTTTTCTGTTTTGTTCCACCTGCCAGTGACACTGTGAATCTCCATCCGCGTGTTTGCAATATTCACAGGATTATAGGCGGCGGTGATTACCGACCACAGAAGTCTTGCGGCTCTCAGTTTGGCTATCTCGAAGAAATAATTCGGCCCGGTCCCAAATGAAAATCTTATCCTCGAAGCTGCCTGGTCTGAAGTAAGCCCCCTGTCGGTGAGCACGGACAGGTACTCATTCCCCATCGCGATAGAAAATGCCAGCTCACTCACAACATCCGCACCGGCATCAGAAATCCATGATCCATTTATGTTTACGGTTCTGAAGCTGGGAAGAGCCAGCGACAGCCTGGAAAGCTCCGCGAGATAATTCAGACCATCTTCAACGGGGATGCAAAGCTTGCCGCTTCTGAAGAGCCTTCCGAGCGGATCAGCTTCAACGGCACCCCTTACCGGCTCCTTCCGTAAATTGTTCTTTTCCACGAAACTGATGAAATAACTCAATATCTCAATTGCCTTTCCATCGGAAAAGAAATTTAACTCAACGCTCTCCGGATGAATCCCTTTAAGCAGGGTGTGAATGGCCTCTTCACTTATTGATGAAGGATCCCTGATTATGAACCCGAGAGAATCCACTCCCTTCATCAGGATATCGGCAGCCCTTGCATTAGCCAGTGAAAAGTCGCCCGCTTCGATGTCCTGTCTTATCAGCCAGCAGTTACCATTCGCGCTTGACCCTCTGAGGAACGGAACTTCACCCGGCAGGTAACCAGCCATCCCTCTTCCTGTCAGGTCCTCCTGCCTGTAAAAAGGCATTACCGTTATCCCTTCTTCGGTATGCCAGGCAAGTTTTTCTGCAAAATTCTCTCCTTTCAGGTCAGCAGTGATCCTGTCGGTCCATTCCTTTGTTGAAACCGGGGGAAATTCACTGAACAGCTTGTTTCTTTCTGCCATTATCAGTCGGTGTTAGGCGTTGCAAATAAAATGCTGCCAGTAAACAAAATACATGAATTTTATCATCAAAGGCTATCATTTGCCGGCGAATTCCATGAGAAATGCCTTAATGAAAGCATTCAGGTCGCCATCCAGCACTGCCTGTACATTGGATGTCTCATAACCTGTCCGGAGGTCTTTCACCATCTTGTAGGGATGGATCACATATGACCGAATCTGTGAACCCCACTCAATTTTCTTTTTCTCGCCTTCTATCTTTGCCTGCTCCTCCCTCCTCTTTCTCAGCTCCAGTTCATAAAGCTGCGACTTTAGTATCCTGAGCGCATTTTCCTTGTTGTTCAGCTGAGAACGTGTCTCCTGGTTTTCGATAACGATCCCCGTGGGTGCATGGCGGAGTCGCACTGCAGTCTCAACCTTATTGACGTTCTGACCACCTGCCCCGCTCGATCTGTAAGTCTCCCAGGTTATATCGGAAGGATTAATCTCGATTTCAATATTCTCGTCAACCAGTGGTGAAATGAAGACCGATGCAAAAGTAGTTTGTCGTTTCCCCTGGGCGTTGAAAGGCGAGATTCTCACGAGCCTGTGAACCCCGTTTTCACTTCTGAGGTAGCCGTACGCTCTCTCACCGTCAATTTCGATCGTTACCGATTTGACTCCAACCTCATCGCCGGGCTGGAAATCATGCTCCTTTAATTTATAATTGTTTCTTTCTGCCCAGCGGATGTACATCCTCATAAGCATGGCGGCCCAGTCGTTGCTCTCGGTACCGCCTGCTCCTGCATTTATTTTAAGTATTGCGCCAAGCTGATCTTCTTCCTTCCTGAGCATGTTCCTTACTTCCAGCGCCTCGATCTGTTCCACGCATTTATAGTACTGGAGATCAACATCCTGTTCTGTTGCTTCTCCCTCTTTCAGAAAGTCGAATAATACCGAAAGATCATCAAGTGAAGCAGTGATCGTTTTATAATCTGTTGTCCAGCTTTTGAGGGAAGAAATCAGCTTTAGGAGCTCTTCCGCCTTTTTCGGATCATTCCAGAAGTCAGGCCTGTGGGTTACCTCTTCCTTTTCACTTATTTCCTTAAGTTTACCTTCGATGTCAAAGATACCTCCTCAACGCGTCGCGGCGTTCTGAAAGGGCTTTAATCTGTTCAATTGTGACCATTAATTCAGAGTTATTGATGAGTAGCAAAGATAGGGTAATAAATAAGAAAAATAAAATTGACTGATCTACGGGCAGGAGTCACGCGGTCCTGCATGCAGAGGGCTTTGCTGTTTGCCGGCAATTAATTACTTTTAGGTTATCAAGAGTAAATTCTTCCGGTCGCAGGCAATGAAAAAAATGTCTTTTATTACAGTGGCTGTTTTATCGGCCGTCGTGGCTCTTTTAACTGCCAGCTGCAGATCTCCGTATGCAGGGAAGAAGGATTGGCTGATTGACGGATCAGCTTATAAAGCTGAGATAAAGGAGGAAGGTAACCGGG
>Ga0335071_10005045_pt1 | contig 13766 bp, 12 predicted proteins | sample Lox_Sample_15_FD_206724 | JGI IMG/M metagenome (GOLD analysis project Ga0335071, IMG submission 206724) | Soil microbial communities from Loxahatchee National Wildlife Refuge, Florida, United States - Lox_Sample_1.5 | ecosystem: Environmental > Terrestrial > Soil > Wetlands | place: USA... | reverse complement strand
CTTTATAAAAAAGTATTTGTGGCTGCCGTTAAAGCAAGGGTCGTTCGGCAGGACCACCTTAAATGCAGTGTCTTAGAAAGTGCGCACAAAAACTTCGGATGCCGGGAGGGACTGCTATGCTAAAAAATATGTCGATGAAAGGCAAACTATTATTTTTGCTCAGCTCGCTGATTGCATCACTCGCAATAATCGGCGGACTTGGCATCTATGGCATGTACAGGACCGACCAGGGCCTTAAAACAGTGTACGAAGACCGGCTTGTCTGCATGCAGCAACTGAAAGAGGTTTCTGATGCCTATGCGGTCAATATGGTGGATACATCTCACAAGGTAAGGAATGGGAACATCACGTGGGAGCAGGGGATAAAAAATGTGGAGGATGCAAAAAAGATAATCGATAAGACCTGGAAGGAGTACCTGTCAACCTATCTCGATCCGGATGAGCAGAAACTTGTCGATGATGTCAAGCCTCATATGCAGACGGCGGAGAAGACGGCAGCTACGCTGCTTGGTATCCTGAACAAGAAGAACAGACAGGAACTCGATAGTTTTGTGATAGGAGAGTTGTATCAGACTATCGATCCTGTGACTGAACGTCTGGACAAACTGGTTGGCCATCAGGAATCAGTCGGCAAACAGGTATATACCGAATCGTCCAGTCTGTTCAAAACGATGATGACCCTGTCGATCATCCTTTTTATTGCAGCGCTTTGCTGGGCCATAATCTTCGGAACAACTATAATTCGGGGCGTCCTCAAGCAGGTCGGCGGCGAACCGGGTGAAATTTCCGCACTGGCGGACCGAATCGCAGGCGGAGACCTCACAGTGTCATTCCAGACAGGCTCAGTGGAGAGCGGCATTTACGCTGCAATGCACAGAATGACCGACAATCTCAGATCATTCGTCGGCGGAGTTAAATCGGCAGCTGCAAGCCTGGCCTCGGGCAGCGAACAGTTAAGCGTGAGTTCCGAGCAGATCACCCGCAATATGGGCACTCAGGCGGTCAGCGCTTCTCAGATAGCAACATCAACCGATGAAATGTCGCAGACGGTTATAGATATTGCCAAGCATGCCTCCAACATATCCGGGGCATCACAGCAGACTGCCACGACAGCACGCGCGGGAGCGGAAGTCGTCAATAAATCAGTTAACGAATCCAAGGCCATTTCCGATACGGTAAGCAAGTCGGCACAAGTGATCCAGTCGCTCGGCGAGAAATCAAAGCAGATCGGCGACATCGTCCGCGTGATCAATGATATAGCGGACCAGACTAACCTTCTGGCATTGAATGCGGCGATAGAGGCGGCCCGCGCAGGCGAGCAGGGACGGGGTTTTGCGGTAGTTGCAGATGAAGTCCGCAAGCTGGCTGAACGAACAGGTTCAGCCACAACTGAAATTGGTGATATGATCCGCGGAGGAGGTGGGCGGAGCTATCGACGCCATGCACGACACGAGCAGGAAAGTCGAAAACGGACTTCGATATTCTGAAGAGGCAGGCGGGCAACTCCAAAATATCGTCAGCAGCGTAGACAGTCTGCAAATGATGGTCACCCAGATAGCGTCCGCAACCGAAGAGATGTCTACGACTTCTGAAGCTATCAGTTCTGATATTCAGGGCATTGCCGAGGGATCAAAGGAGATTTCATCGGGATCGGACCAGATTGCCCAGTCGTCCTCCGAGCTTGCACGCCTTGCAGGCGAACTGAAAAGCATGGTGGACCGATATAAGGTATAAAATTGCGGAATAACTGATTTTGGTCGAATGAGAAATCCGCCTTGCGATTACTCGCCATGGGTCCTCTGCGAACTGGAAGATTATGTTGTATAAATGCCTTTCATTCAGCCCCGTCCGGCAGATGTCTTCCCTAATATTATTTCGTTGCCTTATGTGCATATAAATATCATTAATGTAAATTTACTTCTGTGTGCCAACAATGTATAATTACGCATTCTGCGCACTTCGGATAAAAACCGGAGGAATAAATAATATCGCAGTTCGGGAGGGGATACGATGGAGCATCGTCATCATCGATTGTTGGCAGTATTTGCTTTTGCAATTCTTTTTGCACTCCTTTCAGCAGGCAGCGTTTCGGCAGCAGGATTCGCATTAATCGAGCAGAGCGTGTCAGGACTCGGGACGGCTTTTTCGGGCGGCGCCGCAATTGCAGAGGACGCATCGACGATCTATTACAATCCGGCCGGTCTTACCCGGCTATCAGGTCCGCAGGTCATTAGCGGCGTACATGTTATCGTACCCTATGCGCAATTTCATAACCAGGGATCTTATTATATGGCCTTGCCCGGTCATCCACTGATCGCGGGTAATGACGGCGGAGATGCCGGCGGCGCAGTTCCTATCCCTAATTTCTATTTCAGCACCCGGATTAATGATAGACTGTACGCCGGTCTCGGAATAAATGCGCCTTTCGGGCTGCAGACCAACTATGACAGCGGCTGGGTAGGAAGGTACCATGCACTGAAATCGGACCTGATGACTATAAACATTAATCCATCGGTAGCGTATAAGGTGACTGATCAACTGAGTGTCGGCGCCGGTGTCAGTGCGCAATATATAAAAGCCACTCTTACGAATGCTGTAGATTTCACCACTATCATGACGGGTATTTTGCATGCCTACAGTCCGCAGCCAGACGGCTTTGCCAGTCTCACAGGTGACAGCTGGGGATATGGGTACAATTTTGGATTGCTGTACGAGTTCACACCCCAGACCAGGGCAGGCCTGGCTTTCCGGTCGAAGGTTAAACAGAAGCTGACTGGAGACGTAACATTTGCAGGCGTCCCCGGGTTTATTACCTCCAATACCCCCCTATTCCAGAATTGCTCCATTTCGGCATTTTTAGACCTTCCTGCATCTGCATCGGCAAGCTTCGTGCATCAGTTTAATTCTCAATGGACCGTTATGGCCGATATTACGTGGACCCAGTGGGATTCATTCAATGAACTCAGGATAAAATTTGCCAATCCTTACCAGCCAGATTCGGTAGTTACCACTGACTGGCGAAATACTTTCCGCTACTCGATTGGAGCTCAGTATGCTCCAGTTGACCGCTTGACGTTGAAAACGGGCATAGCATATGACCAGACCCCTATTCGTTCCGCTCAATACCGCACCCCCCGGATTCCAGACAATAGCCGTTTCTGGACCGCTGTTGGCGTGAACTATAAAGTGTCCAATTCGGTCAGTGTCGATGCCGGATACGCGCACCTCTTTGTTGCCGATCCCTCTACCAACAAGGCTGATCCAGTTGAAGACGTTACGAGAGGAGCACTCCAGGGATATTGGGATGCAAATGTGAATATCGCAAGCGTCCAGGTAAAGGTTCTATTTTAGTTTTGACCGAGGGTGCCCTGCACAGCAGGGTACCCTCATGTTCCCGCACGAAAGGACATACTCATAATGCTACTACACCATCGTTTTATAAAGATGGCCAAAAAGAACGAAGGCAAGACCGCCTTTATCGACCGCACTACTGACAGGCGTATGACTTTCCGCAAGGCGCTTATTGCCTCCCTGATCTTTTCCCGCAAACTGAGAGATACGGGCAGGGGATACATCGGCATCATGCTGCCGACCTCTTCGGCCTGCGCCCTGACAATACTCGGGGCGCTGATGTGCGGCAGGACGCCGGTAATGATCAATTATTCGACAGGCGCCCGCCAGAACGCGCTTTTTGCGATGCGGAAATGCGGATCTTCAACCATAGTTACTGCCCGCGCATTTCTCGAAAAAATCAACTGCGATCCCCTTGAAGGCATGATCTTTATTGAAGACATAATGGCGTCGGTCTCGTTCAACGAAAAGGTTAAGGCCGGCATCATGTCCATGCTGCCTGTGCAAGTCCTGATCAAGGCTGTCCACGGCGGTCGCGCCGACGATGACGCAGTCATCCTGTTTACCAGCGGCAGCGAAAAAGAGCCCAAGGGTGTCCAGCTGAGTCATAGGAATATCCTTTCCCAAGTGAAGAGTATATGTTCGATAATCGAAATTTTCGACAATGATGTTATTCTCGCTAATCTGCCGTATTTCCATGTTTACGGGTTTACTGTTACGCTTTGGCTTCCCATTTATGTAGGGGCGACTATCGTTTTTTACGCCAATCCGCTCGAATACAAGACTATAGCAACTATCATCCGTGAAGAGCGACCGTCAATCATGGTCGGCACCCCGAGTTTCCTTTCCGGTTACGTCCGGAAGTCTGATCCAGGTGATTTCGCCAGCCTGCGCATAGTTATGTGCGGAGCGGATAAATGTCCGGAATCCTTGCGACAGGAATATTTGGACAAACATGGAATTACAGTGTACGAAGGATACGGAACAACCGAGACCTCGCCGGTGATTTCGGCTAACCTGCCTGGCATCAATAAGCCCGGGAGTGTCGGAAGGGTCATTGCGAACGTACAGGTCAAGATCGAAAACTATAACACGGGTGACGAATGCAAACCAAATGAAGTGGGTCGTATCCTTGTAAAGGGCGATCTGGTGATGAAGGGATATTTCGATGAATTCGAAGAGACATCCATGCGTGTGCGCCACGGCTGGTATGATACCGGCGACATGGGATATCTCGATGAGGATGGCTATCTCTGGCACGCAGGACGGCTCAAACGCTTCGTGAAGATAGGCGGTGAGATGGTATCACTCGTCCGGGTGGAAAACGTACTCGAACGGCTGCTGCCGGAAGAGGTCGAATGCTGCGTCGTCGAGGTGCCCGATTTGCAGAAGGGCGCTCGCATCATAGCTGCCGTCACTAAGCCTCTTGATGAGCGCAAGACCCTGAAGCAGATGGCTGAGGGCCTGCCCAAGCTGGCGCTTCCGAGGGAATTCATTGTGATGGATGAACTGCCCAAGATGGGCAGCGGCAAGATAGACTTCCGCACCGTGACCGCAATGGTTAACGAGCATATGGCAAGAAAGGCAAAAGGTTAGGCCGCTTTATCCGTAAATAAGGGATTGCACACTCCGAAGTATTTGCCTCACCCGAATTCCGAATTATCAAGTTAACGGATATACTAAAGACTGAGGTGTCATATGACCGATATATTCAGGTACAAAAATAGATTCATGTATTTTATCCTCGGCAGGGATGGAGCGGTCGACAGGTCGTGGCTTTACTGCTCGGGAGTCTCGATGTCGCAATTCCTGCCCATCACGAGAGGCCGTCACGGACTGGCCTCAAATCCGGCGATGAGAGGTTTGCAGATTGCGGATATGAATCTCAGCAGGGATCTGAGGGACAATGGCGCACAGATTGCAACTGTAAAGGGAAACCCGTGCGATCCGCTCGTTCCAAAGGGAGGCGACTGGTACAGGCAAATGTTGCTTATCAGTAATGCGGATGAGCAGATCGTGAAGGAGCTTGTAGGCCGGGGACCGCTGGAACTTATAGGATCAGTATTCAAGGCATGCATGATTTCCGATGCTGTCCCACCTGAAGCTGCTCAACAGCCGGATAAGTTCGAGGCGCTGCTTGCAGGAATATGCGAGAAATACAGCACGCAGGCCGGCTGGCCGACAACAGCTTCGGCCAAAGGGTTCAGGAAGTAATTCGCGTGTTTCCGGCCTGACTCTGATCAGTCGGTTGTTTTCTGAATGTCAGGATCAATAAACCGCCCAATAACAGGGAAACGGCAAGATATACCCAGGCACCTGCAAATGAGCCTGTCAAATCTTTTATGAACCCGGTGATATAGGGGCCTACGAACCCTCCCACGTTGCCGCAGGAATTTATCAGACCGACCGCCCCAGCGGCTGCGGTGCCGGAGAGAAATGTTGTCGGGTACGACCACCAGACCCCGAACGGGGCATAAACGCCTATCCCCGCAAGGATTACAAAAAAGAAGCTTATCCAGGGGTCTTTCATAAATGCCCCTATTCCGAGGCCTGCAGCAGCTATAAATAAACCGATTGCTCCATGCCACCGCCTTTCTCCTGTCTTCGATGACGAATGTCCGAGGGCCAGCATAGTCACAAGTGATAACGACATCGGGACCACTATCAGCCAGCCAATGGCGAAGTTCGACCATCCAGAAACCGACTTGAGCACAGTCGGCATCCAGTAATTGAAGCCCCAAAAGCCGGTAATCCACAGGAAATACGCCAGACAGAGCTTAAGCACCTCGGGGTTGCATAATGCTTCGCGGACGCTGTAGTGCCTTACAGACTTTTTCAACTCCACCTCTTTTTTGTATTGTTCGGAAAGAAAGCTTTTTTCTTCTTTCGTAAGCCATTTAGCCTGCTCCGGCCAATCGGCCATCCAGTAAACAAGAACAAAGCCGAAGATTATTGCCGGGATTGCTTCTATGATAAAGAGCCCCTGCCAGCCCCTGAGGCCGAAAAAGGGCACATCGATCAGCCAGCCGGCCAGCGGCGCACCGACTATACCCGAGAACTGAAGGGACGTGAGCAGCAGCGCAATCGCGCGCGCACGGTCCTTCGGACCGAACCAGCGCGGGATGCAGGAGGCATAAATGACCGGATAGAGACTCGCCTCGGCCGCACCCAGAAGGAATCGCACAATGTAGAATTGCATCGGCGTGGATATAAACGCCATAAGCCCCGACACCGCCCCCCAGCTTACCATGATCCGCGCAAGCCACAGCCGGGGACTGAACCTCTCGGCAATCAGGGCACCCGGGACCTCGAAGATTATATAGCCCGCAAAAAAGATCCCCGCGCCCATCCCGAAAATCTGCGCTGAAAAGCCAAGGTCCTTGTTCATGGTGAGCGCCGCGTAACCTATGTTGATGCGGTCAAGGTACGCAATCACGGATGAGATAAACAGGGGCAACACGATATTTATGTAGGCCTTCTTGCGGGCGCTTGCAGCGATTGAAGAATCGATCATGTGAACAATTATAGCATATGGTAGAAACAGCGCAGGGCTATGAAAAACTATCCGCTCAGAAGGCCCTAATTCCGACTTCATACTTCTCTTCTGAAGATACTATTCGCACAGCCTTTCTTAACTCGCTTTGTTCATAATTATTTTAATCGCATGGCCTGATCGTATCGGCAGACTGAATACCGCTATGGAACCAATGTTGTCACTGGATGACAAGGCCGGCGATAGTTACGCTTCCAGTATTGGCCCCGCCAAGCGTAACCTTTTGCACGTTGCTCATGGAGGGTATCGTGTTGAAAGTGCAGTCGTAACCGCCCTGGAAGGTAATATCTGCGGTTTGAGAAAAGGAAATCTGTTCTGGAAATGATGCAGTATTCGTCTCGATTGCCGCACCAGGGGTTGCATTTAAAATGGCCTGACTGATCGAGGCATAGGGTGTACTGTTTATCTTTGCAGTCGGGCTGCCGCATAATGAAAAAAAGGAAACATCTCTGCCGTAACTCGTACTGGCTGAGGTAGTGGCATATGCTCGTGCATGATATGCAGTTCCTGCGCTCAGGCCGGTCAGGGAGGAGGTGAATGGTCCCAGATTGGTCCCATCATTTGTGCATGTGCCTGAAATCGTCGGGTTTGAAGATGTGCCCCAGCAAACGCCCTTGGAGAGCACTGTCGTTCCGCCATTGCAGGTGATATCGCCGCCGCCGGTGGCTGTGGTCGCTCCTGATACGATGACATCATCGGTCGTAACGGCAGGTGTCGCAACGGTAAGTTTAAGCACCGTCACTCCAGTGTGCTGCATGCCGCTATAAGAACCTCCCCAGGTCATAGTATGATCCGTGTAGCCCCAAGTGTCATGCACATAGATGGTCGAAGGATCACTATATCCGAAGCCCAGCATGGTATGTCCGGCAAGCTGTATAAGCACAGGCCGTCCGGCGTCGATTTCAGACTTGAAATTCGCATAAGTAAAGCCTGTGCTTGGGCAAGCAGGGCTGCAATCTGAAGACCCCTGGATAAGTTGGTAGCAATTCCCGCCGGCCTGTACCGTGTATCCCCTAGATTGGACAAAAAGCTTCATCCCGTGTGTCCCGTCCGCTGCACTGTTATAATCACACAAAGGCGAACCGCTCGGATTATAGTAGAAGCTTGTGCTTCCGTCTGTATTGCCGAGCTGCGACTGATTAGTTCCCATATAGTCGCCGGTGCATTCCCCTTTCGTATGCTCGGTCCAGTTGCCTATGAACGGGTCTTGGTCCGAGCTTCCATATTTTATCCAGTAGTCATCGACATGACCGTAAATTGCTCTTCCGTCAAGGCCGTTGCGTGTTGCGCTGAGAGGGTTCAACGCCCTTGACTCGCCATTAATAGTAACTGTGCCCCAAGTTGCATTTGTCAGTGGAAATACGCCTCCATTTGTAGGGCCGGTATACATATTAGGATATCCGGTCCTGTCATAATAACCGAACATCATAGACGCGGATGTTGCCGAACATCCGAAGGCCCACGTTGAAGCAGGCACATCAGACAGGATATTAACTCCTGCTGCCTGATTTGATGCGGGAAGCTCTGCAACAAATTCCCTGGCAAACCCTTCCGGTGGAGTAGGCGGGCCTGGAACGATGGCCTTCTCGATTACTTCGCCGTTATAGATAAACCTCTCTACAGCATAGGGATTATTCGAATGTACTCCGTACTGATTCAGCGGCAGGCTTTCATCCAATGCCTCATCTGCAACTACTGGAAATGCCATCATGAAAGATGTCAGAAGGCAGACGACCAAACTTAAGATATACGTTATCGATGTCCTGTTCATTGCCCGCCCTGATGAATCCGGCTTGTTCGGTAAATAACACATCTCTATTATTTATCGGCAAAAACCTTTCGGACTTTAACCCACTTTATTCACACATTATTTCACGGCATAATCTGAAGTGTTTGAAACGAAGCGCACTGTCTGGGTCTTCAGGGCGGCCAATCAGAAAAGACAATTCTTTAATATAAGCAACCTGTTTATTTCATAACCGGACCAGTCTATCCGTAAAGATGGACAGTTCAGTGGGCGAGAGGCGAATACTTCAGGCTCTGCTGTCGATATTTATGAATAAAGTGAGTTACACGTTTTCCAGCAGGTGTCCCATTTTTTTCTTTTTGGTCTTCAGGTAGAGGATATTCTCCTCGCTCGGTTTGGTTTCTATCGAGACCCTCTCTACGACCTTCAATCCATATCCTTCGAGACCGACAATCTTCTTGGGATTGTTGGTGATCAGCTTCATCTTTCTGATCCCAAGATCAACGAGGATCTGCGCGCCGATGCCGTAATCCCTGAGGTCCGCCTTGAATCCGAGTTGCAGGTTCGCCTCGACGGTATCGAGTCCCTTGTCCTGGAGTTCGTAAGCCCTTAGCTTGTTTGGCAGCCCGATGCCCCTGCCCTCCTGACGCATGTAAAGGATTACGCCCTTGCCCTCCTTGTTTACCATCTCCATCGCCTTGTGCAGCTGGTCCCCGCAGTCGCACCTCTTAGAGCCGAAGACGTCGCCGGTCAGGCATTCGGAATGTACCCTCACGAGCACCCTGTCTTCGGGCGTGATTTCACCTTTGACGAGGGCTATATGGACGTTCTTGTCCACCATGTTCGAGTATGCAATGGCGGTAAATTCGCCGCCGTATTTAGTCGGCATGTTGACAGTGGCGATTCTTTTGACGAAGCTCTCCGTCCTCATCCGGTACTGGATAAGGTGCTTGATTGCTATGATCTTCATGGAATGTATTTTTGCAAATTCGAGCAGCTGAGGCATCCGCGCCATGGTGCCGTCATCGTTCATGACTTCGCAGATCACACCGGACGGATTCAGCCCCGCAAGCCTTGAAAGGTCAACCGAACCTTCAGTCTGGCCAGCCCTCTGCAAAACGCCGCCCGGCTTTGCCCTGAGCGGAAAGATATGACCGGGACGCGCAATATCCTCGGGCTTTGTTTTGGGATTGATGGCCGTCAGGATGGTCACGGCCCTGTCCTGGGCAGATATGCCGGTGGTGACTCCTTTTTTGGCCTCGATGGACACAGTAAAGGCTGTGCCGAAAGAAGAAGTATTATCATCGGTCATCATCGGCAGGTTGAGTTCCTGGACACGTTGAGGGGTAAGCGACAGGCAGATAAGACCCCTGCCGTATTTTGCCATGAAATTGATAGCCTCAGCGGTAACCTTTTCCGCGGCCATGCAGAGGTCGCCCTCGTTTTCCCTGTCTTCGTCATCAACAAGGATGACCATTTTGCCTTTCTCTATATCTTCGAGTGCCTCTTCGATTGTATTTAGTTTATATTTTTCCATGCAGTCCCTCCAGTTTACCTTATCGAAGCTGAATCGCTGGCCGGCAGTCCCTCAGTTAACAGAAATACGAGTCGTTGCCGATGCTGTTGACCCCGAAATATAAGTATAGCAGAAACAAAAAAGGTCTTTCCAGAAAGCTCTATCATTTGAATTACCACTTTGGCGATTAATAACATGAAGGGTCGGGGTTACAATTGCTGCATCCGCCTAACTCTAAATTACAGCTGAATTTATGAACTTACCGTTTAGCAATTATGAAAAAAAAGATAAAAATACAAATATTTTCGGAATATCCTAAATAAACCCGGAATCTTTGAGTTTCGAGAGGAAGCGTTCATCGGAAGAGTTTTCCTGAGAAGCATCTTCGGGGCCATCTTTTTGAATGAACTTCGCCACATATTTTGCGAGTATGTCGGGTTCGAGGTTTACCGTGTCCCCGACTTTCTTGATCCCGATGGTTGTAAGTGATGCTGTGTGCGGTATTATCACGAGGCTGAAAGAATCTTTGCGGACTTCGACTACCGTCAGGCTGATTCCGTCGACCGTGACGGAGCCTTTCGGCACAAGATATTGCAGGACATTTGCAGGCGCTTCGATATCTATCCGCTCAGCGTTGCCTTCAGCCTTTCGTGATCTGATCCTGCCTGTGCCGTCAACATGGCCGGTCACAAAATGGCCGCCCATCTTTGAATTGGGCCTGAGCGACGGTTCGAGGTTGACCCTGTCCCCCCGTTTTAATTCGCCGAGGTTGGTGCTTTTCAGCGTCTCGCCCGAGACATCGAACGTAACCGTATCTCTCTCTAAAGTTGTAACGGTAAGACATACGCCGTTGATGGCGATGCTGTCGCCGATGGAAATGTCCTTTAGTATTTCGCGGCCCCTGATCGCGAGCGCGGCATTTTGCGCACGCCTGTCAAGCGCGACTACCTCGCCCAGCTCTATGATCAGTCCGGTGAACATAATGAGTTTGAGGGTTTAGGGGTTAAGGTGTTCAAGGGTTAATAACCATAATTAGTGTATCAGCTTCCCGATCCTGTTGAATCGGGGGAAAGTCTTATCGCTGTCCCAGGACCAGTAGATGATCATGGCCTTGCCCCTCACCTCTTTTACATCCACGTATCCCCAGAACCTGCTATCATAGCTGTTGTCCCTGTTATCGCCCATCATGAAGAGTTTTCCCTTGGGGACAAGGAAGGGGCCGAAGTTGTCTCTTGGCACAAGCTGCCCAAGCCGGGCCAGTGTGTCCGTGTGCTGGATAAAGGGTTCGTCGATATATTTTCCGTTGATGTACATTTTTTGATCTATCATCTGGATTGTGTCGCCCTCAACTGCGATTACGCGTTTGATAAAGTCGCGGGTCGGGTCTTCCGGATATTTAAAGACTATTATCTCGCCCCTTTGAGGTGCCCTCAGCCCCGGCATGTGAAAGACGGTTATGTTGGTAAAAGGTATATCGACAGGTGTGCCATATATCATCTTGTTGACCAAAAGATGGTCGCCGATGAGGAGTGTGGGGATCATCGATCCGGAGGGTATCTTGAATGCCTGTACTGCAAAGGTCCTGATAATAAGGGCCAGGATCAGCGCCGTTCCTATCGCCTTTATCCATTCAAGGGCGGTATTGCCAACTGATGACGATTTGAGTCTTTTTTCTTTCACTATTCTTTCACCTTCAGCACCGAAAGAAACGCCTCCTGCGGGATTTCGACCCGACCGATCTGTTTCATCCGCTTTTTTCCTTCCTTCTGTTTTTCGAGGAGTTTTCTCTTCCTCGTGATATCGCCGCCGTAGCACTTTGCCAAGACATCTTTCCTGAGCGCCTTGACGCTTTCTCTTGCAATGATCTTTCCGCCGATTGCCGCCTGGATGGCTATCTCATACATCTGGCGCGGGATGACCTTCCTTAGCTTCTCCACTATCTGCCTGCCAGTATAATAAGCGTTGTCCTTGTGGACAATCAAGGAGAGAGCGTCCACCGATTCCCCGTTGAGCAGGATATCGAGCTTCGTGAGTTTGGATTCGCGGTAACCGATGAATTCATAATCCATCGAGGCATATCCGCGCGAGAGCGATTTGAGGCTGTCGTAAAAATCCCAGAGTATCTCGTTCAGCGGCAGCTCATAGGCGATCATTATCCTGTCCTTGCCGACGTAATTGAATTCCTTCTGAGTGCCGCGCTTGGACTGGCAGAGTTCGAGCATCTGGCCGACGAATTCCTGGGGCACAAAGATCGAGACCTTCACATAAGGCTCTTCAATGCTCTCGAAGTAATCCGGCAGGCTGCTCGGATTGTCGATCCACATCTCAGTGCCGCTCTTGTCGATCACCTTGTAGATGACAGTTGGAGCCGTACTGATAAGGGTGAGTTCAAATTCACGTTCGAGTCTTTCCTTGACAATCTCCATATGCAGCAAACCAAGAAACCCGCACCGGAAGCCGAACCCGAGGGCTGTCGAGGTCTCGGGCTCATAGTTGAAAGATGAGTCGTTGAGGCGCAATTTTTCGAGCGCCGTCTTGAGGTCTTCATAATCGTTCGTCTCAACAGGATAAAGGCCGCAAAAAACCATCGGCTTTATCTCCTTGTATCCTTCAAGTTGTGCTGCAGCCGGATTGGATGCATCAGTGATGGTGTCACCGATCTTTGTATCAGCTATGGTTTTGATCCCTGCGATGATGTAGCCGACCTCTCCGGAAGACAACGAAGGAACCTCTACCGGCTTAGGCGTCAGCACTCCGGTCTTGGTTACTTCATATTCCTTTTTGGTTGCCATAAAACGTATCTTCATCCCGGGTTTTATACGGCCCTCAAAGACCCTGACCAGTACTATCACACCCTGGTAGTTGTCGAACCACGAATCAAATATCAGCGCCCTCGGAGGGGCTTCATCATCGCCTGTCGGCGGCGGGATCTTTCTGACTATCGCCTCCAGTATCTCCTTTACTCCGACGCCTTCTTTAGCACTCGCTAAAATAGCATCCGAACAGTCTATGCCGATAATGTCCTCTATCTGCTCCTTGACCCGGTCCGGCTCGGCACTCGGCAAGTCGATCTTGTTGATGACCGGTATCACCTCGTGGTTGTGGTCGATGGCGAGATAGGTATTGGCAAGAGTTTGGGCCTCGACACCCTGGGTTGCATCAACCACAAGCAGGCTGCCCTCGCATGATGCGAGGCTCCTGGAGACTTCATAGGAGAAATCGACATGGCCGGGGGTATCGATGAGGTTCAGGATGTAAGTATTGCCGTCATCGGCAGTATAATTCAGCTTTACCGCATGGGCCTTGATCGTGATGCCCCGCTCCCTTTCGAGGTCCATCGAGTCGAGGACCTGCTCCATCATCTCGCGCTGGCTCAAGGCCCCGGTCTGTTCCAGGATCCTATCCGCAAGAGTTGATTTGCCATGATCGATATGGGCGATTATGGAAAAATTCCGGATGTTTTTTGTCATAATATCAGGGCCGGATCAGGCAGTCCACCATCCTCCTTGCTCAAAGACGAGGGCCGCCATTCCAAGCGTGCCGGCATCATCGCCGAGTGCTGAAGGTATGATCTTCACCTTCGCGAAAAGCTCGGGGAA
>Ga0335071_10005044_pt1 | contig 13770 bp, 12 predicted proteins | sample Lox_Sample_15_FD_206724 | JGI IMG/M metagenome (GOLD analysis project Ga0335071, IMG submission 206724) | Soil microbial communities from Loxahatchee National Wildlife Refuge, Florida, United States - Lox_Sample_1.5 | ecosystem: Environmental > Terrestrial > Soil > Wetlands | place: USA... | reverse complement strand
GACGCGGTCGGGATATGGCGCGTGCGCCGGCTGCGGCTGACCATTCCTGCCGCGGCCACCAGCCGCCGTGGGTGCGCGGCGACGGCCAACTGTCGGGATTCCTTACAAACGGCCGCTCGCCGAACGTTGCTCGCAGGCCGACGTGGCCGCGCCAATCCGGCCAGGGCGCACGCCGCCGACCTTGTCCCGGCGGCAACGCAACGAACGGGTGAGCCGGTTTTGGCCCTCCTCCCGCGTCTGTCTCAAGGGGAGCACCTGCAATTCGACGGCTCGCTGCCGACCGGGTGATGTCGGAGCTCAGAACAACCAAGGAGACATGAAGTGACTACGATGGTTGGCTCACGCCTGACGGCGCTCGGTGCGCTTATCGCACTGCCGCTCGCCACCGGCCATGCGAACGCAACGCCGCTCGCGCAGGTGAATGCGTTCATCGGCTCATCGAGCTCCGGCACCGCCGGTACGACACCGGTGGATACCGGAGCGGTCGGCCCGGACGCAAGCAACTTTGCTCGTGCGGTCGCGAACCCGCAGGCCGGAACGGTCGGTGTCGGCGTTGCGACCGACCTCCTGGGTGGCACGGTGAGCTCCCTGCAGGCACATGCTCAGGCGAGTCTTCAGGAGAACTGGACCGCCTCGGATCCCAACTCCCAGGCGTACGTGGACTGCGCGTCCATCGACTGCAGCGCCACCGTGCAGATCGGGCTGCACGGCACGCTGAGCTCCGATTTTGCCAACCCCAATTCGCCGAGCTTCGGGGGCATCACCGAGGAGATCGACCTGTCTGGATTTCGGCTCCAAATGAGCAACTCGATCGACCCGGTCACGCTCACGCCGGATTTCACGGGCTTCTATTCGTTCGGCGCCGCGAAGACGTTCTTTTCGCTCGCCCCCGCGACCGCTCTCGCCGATGGTTCCTTCGTGGTCGACGGCACGCTAAACGTCGCCATGTCGCTGTTCTCCTCATTCCAATCGAACACCTCTCTCACCGCGGACTGGAGTGGCGAGGGCTTCATCGCGGCACCGCTCGGGGCGGACCTGCTCGATACCGCGACCTTCAACATCGTCTCCAGCAACCCGAATGTCGTCTGGACCAGCGACAGCGGCCGGACGAGCACTCTCGCCAGCCCTCCGCCGACCAGCGTGCCCGAGCCTGGCACGATGGCGCTGATGGGCGTCGGCCTTGCGGGTGCCGCGGTCCTGAGAAGGCGGCGGAGCGGCTGAGCGCGACGCTCCCGTGAGACGCCGAGCCGCGGTCCTGCACAGCGCCGCGGCGTCGCGTTTCCGGCATGCGGGCGCCGCTAGGTCGTGGCGTCCGGCGGCCCGCGCATGAGCTCGCGCTGCAGCCAGGCGCGCGCAATGGCCCAGTCGCGCTTGGCGGTCGCCACGGATATCCCGAGTACGTCGGCGGCTTCCTCAACGCTCAACCCGCCGAAGAAACGCAGTTCGACGAGGCGCCCCGAGCGCGGCTCGAGGCCCTCGAAGCGCTGCAGCAGCCGGTCGAACTCGACGAAGTCGAGGTCGATGGCGACCGCGTCAGGCAGCTCCTCGAGGTCCATCCGTACCGGGTCGGACCCCCGCTTGGCGGCCACGCGCTTGCGGGCGTGGTCGACCAGGATGCGGCGCATCATCTGCGATGCCAGCCCGAAGAAATGCGCGCGCGACTGCCAGTTGACCGACTTCTGGTCCACGAGTCTCAGGAAGGCCTCGTGCACCAGCGCCGTTCGCTGCAGGGTGTGCGCCGAACGCTCGCGCCGCAGGTGACGCTGCGCCATCGCCCGCAATTCGTCGTAGACCAACGGCAAGAGACTGGCCAGCGCGGCCTGCTCGCCGCCACTCCATTCGAGCAGCAGCCGGGTGATGTCTTCTGACGTCCGTTGTTTCATGGCCACTCGCTGCGGGGATCATGTCACAGGGTCCACCGGCGAGGTGCGCCATTTGACGATTCGCCACGCAGCGTCATGATCCCTGAGCCCCAGACTCCCGCAATCGCGCGTCTTCACTCGGTCATCACGCTGCAACCAGATGGGAGGCGCGAGCATGTCCAGCACACGTTGGATCCTGTTGATCTTGTGCATCGGTCTGCCGCGATTGAGTAGCGGCGACGCCGAGGCCGTCCGGGTGGTCGTCGGCATCGCTTCGCCGATGGGTCAGCTGGCTCAGAGTCCGGAGCGGGCGGAATCCCTGCGCCAAGTCCTCGTCACGCAACTGCGCGCGCGGTCCATCGAGGCGATTCCCTTGAGTGCGAACGGCGGCGGACCGCTGCAGGAGGAGGCGCAGGCCAAGGGCTGCAGCTATGTGCTGTACACCCGCCTGGACAAGAAGCACGGCGTGTCGGGCCTGTTCGGGAAGCTGTCGGCTCTGACGGGCTCCGGCGGGCAGCAGTCGATTGCGCCCGGCGGTGGCACCGCGGCACCGGGCTTTCAGCGCGGCGATACGGTGACGCTCGACTACCGCCTGCTGGCCGTCGGGTCGACCGACCCCGTCAAAGCCGACACTTTCGCCCGCAAGGCGGACGCGGACGGGCCGGAGGTCGTGGCCGCTCTCGTCGCCCAACTGGCGGGCTCGGTCGCGGCGGCCACCGCATCCAGGGCGGCGCCCGGTGGCGGGGCCGGCGCGGGTACCGCAACGGCCACGTCGAGCGCGGGTGCATCGGGCGACCCCGCGGCCTCGACGCCGCCACGCGCGCCTCCCCCGTGGAGCCGCAACCAGCGCACCGTCGCCCCGTCGACGGCCGCAGCCGGCGCCGGCGGCATGGACTGCGCCAGGCTGGCGGCCATGCCGGGCGCGATGATGACGCTCGAGAGCTGCCAGCAGCTGCAGGCCGCGCAGCGGACGTACGACCAATCGGCCAGCGCCCCTGGCGCGGCACGGCCCGGCGACGAGCAGATGACCTGCGCGGAGATCGCCGCGGAACTGAAGGAGCAGTCGTTCAAGGCGCCCGACCAGTCCCAGCTCGCCGCGGCGCAGGCGACGGCCGCCCAGGTCGACGCCAACCGAAGGCAAGCTGCCGAGACCATGCTGAAGGAGAAGGCCGAGAGCCAGGCGGCAGTGAGCGCGGCCAGTGCCGCCGATACCGCCGTCGAAGTCGCGAGCCTCGGTATGGTTCGCGGCCATGCTCTCGAGGCCACCGAGAAGGCCGTCGACGCACGCCATCGTGCGACCAACGAGCGGCTCGACAAGGACAACCAGGCGGTCGCACGGCAGACGTTCGGGCAGATGGGCGACCTGGCCTCGGACGCGGGCGGGCAGTTGCAGGCGAACCCGCGGCTGGCACGACTGATGCAGCTCGCGAACGCCAGGCACTGCAGGAACACGGGGTAGTGGCCGGCACGCGGCGCTGAATTCCCGGAACGCGAGGATCGTGCAATTCGGCCAGCCGTTGGACCACAATAAAGAGTGAGTGCACGCAGGGGGGCGGCGGCGTGGATTCCGATCTCTGGGAACGCGCGAAGGACCTGTTCGCGCAGGCGAGCGCCCTGGAAGGGCCGCCGCGGGCTGCCTTCCTCGACGACGCCTGCCGCGGCGAGGCGGGTCTGCGCGAGGAAGTCGAGTCACTGCTCGCGGCACACGGCGTTCCGCTCGCGGTGGTGGACCGACCGGCGACCGATTACGTGCCCGAGGACGCGCTCGAGCCTGGCAGCGAGCAATGGCTGGGCAGGCGGGTCGGCGCGTACCAGCTGGTGGCGCGCATCGGGCGCGGCGGCATGGGCGATGTGTATCGCGCGCGGCGGGTGGACGCCGAGTTCGAGAAGGAGGTGGCCGTCAAGCTGGTGCGGGCCGGGCTCGCTTCCGATGAGATCGTGCGCCGCTTCAGGTCCGAGCGGCAGATCCTCGCCAGCCTCGACCACGCCGGCATCGCGCGCCTGCTCGACGGCGGTGCGACCGAGGACGGCATGCCCTTTCTGGTCATGGAGCTGATCGAGGGCGAGCCCATCGACCGTTACTGCGAGACGCACCAGCTACCGATACCGGAACGGCTGCGCCTGTTCCGCACCGTCTGCGAGGTCGTGAGCTACGCCCATCGCCGGCTGGTCGTGCATCGCGACCTGAAGCCGAGCAACATCCTGGTCACGGCCGATGGCACCGTGAAGCTGCTCGACTTCGGCATTGCGAAGCTGCTGCAGGAAGACGCCGACGGCGCGGCCGCGATCGACACGGCGACCTCGCTGACCGCCGTGACGCCGGCTTACTCGAGTCCCGAGCAGCTGCTCGGCCTGCCGATCGCGACCACCAGCGACGTCTACTCGCTGGGCGTCGTGCTGTTTCGGCTGCTCACGGGCCGCAGCCCATACCGCTCGCAGCTCGCGAGCGTGCACGATGCGATCAAGGAAGTGATCGAGACCGAGGCGCCGCGGCCCAGCGCCGTCGCGGCGGCGCTCGCCGCCGAGGCGCGCACCTGCGCGGTGCCAGATCGCGAGCTCGACGACATCGTGCTGCGGGCACTGCGCAAGGAGCCCGACCGGCGCTACGGCTCGGTGGAGCAGCTGTCCGAGGACATCCAGCGCTACCTGTCCGGACTGCCGGTGCTCGCGCATGCCGACCAGCTGCGCTATCGCGCGCGCAAGTTCCTCGCCAGGCACCGCATCGAGGTGGTGGCGGCTGCGGCCGTCGCGCTGGCGCTCACCGGCGGCATCGTCGTCTCGGTGCACGAGGCGGTCGTGGCGCGTCAGTCACAGGCCCGCGCCGAGCGTGACTTCGCGCGCACCCGCAAGCTCGCGAACGCGCTGATGTTCGAGGTGCACGACGCCATCGCGAACCTGCCGGGGTCGACGGCCGCACGCAAGCTGGTGGTCAAGGACGCGCGCCAGTACCTCGACGAGCTGTCGGCCGAGCGTTCCGACGACGATCAGCTGGCGTTCGAACTGGCCATCGCCTACCGCAAGCTCGGCGACATCCAGGGCGGATTCGGCACCCAGAACGCGGGTGAGACCGGCAGTGCACTGCAGAGCTATGGTCAGTCGGTGACGCTGCTGGAGCGGGCCGTGGCGCGCCAGCCAGCGAACCTCGAGTGGCGCTCGGAGCTCGGTGCCAGCCTGCGCGCCCTCGCGACGGCACAACTGAATGCCGGCGACCTCAAGAGCGCGCTCGTGACGTCCGAACGCGCGGTCGCGGTGGCTACCGAGGTCGTGGCGGGTGACCGCGCCAACGTCAGGCACCTTCATTTCCTGGCCGCCGCGACATCCGACCTGTGCGTGATCCGCAAGCGTCACGGCCAGTATGCGCGGGCGGTCGAGGCGTGCCGGGCAAGCGTCGAGGAGCAGCAGCGCGCGCTTGGGATGCAGCCGGGCAACAGCAAGGAGACGCGCAATCTCGCCGTCATGCTCGCGCGCTCGGCGGACAACATCTTCATGGGCGTGGACGACAAGGCGACCGGCCTGCCGCCGGTTCAGGAAGGCATCGAACTGGCAAGGCGCGCCCTTGCGATCCAGGCCGCGCGGGCCGAAGCGGACCCCAACGATGAGATGGCCAGACGCGATGTGATCGCGACGCGCAGCAACATTGCCAGCGGGCTGGTCATGGCAGGCGACTTTCAAGGTGCCGACGCGGAGTACGACCAGATCATCGCAGCGCAGAGGAAACTCATCGATCGCGACGCCGCCAACGTGGTCACCCGCATCAATCTGGCCCTGTTGCTGCAGCAGCGCGGGATGGTCCAGCTGCGGCTGCAGCAGCCCCAGGCGGCGCTGGACTCCAACGCGACGGCACTGCGCCTCATGCAGGCGCTGACCGAACAGCAGGCGACGACGGAATCCAGAACACTCATCGCCGAGACGCAGCTCGGCATGGGCAATGCCTATCTGATGATGGCTCGCGCCGGCGGATCTGAGGCGGCATCGCCCTCGTGGCATGCGGCGGAAGCGGCCTTCGGCGAGAGCATCGCCAGCTACGAGGCCCTGCTGGCGCGCGGTTCGGCATACGCGAGCAATGCCACCGAGCTCGAGGAAGCGCGGGCCGGCCTCGCTGCGAGCAGAGCGGCGCTGGGAAAGCCGGGCGGCCCCGGCGCCCGCCCCGGCAACAAATGACGCACGACGCGCGGAAGGTCGGAGCGCGGCGATCCGGGCCGCCGGGTGCGGGCCCGCCACCTGGGCGCAGCAGGCCGTCCTGCGCGTCGGCGATCGCCAGATCCCGACCACGCCTGCTCCGGGAGTCCCAAGAACCCGGGGCAGGCGCCGAACTGGTCCGGTCGCGCTGCGGCGAGCGGCGCGAGGCGGGTGCTGCCCTACTTGATGACGGTCGTCGGAGTCCTCAGCCACGCCTCATGGGTGATCGCGAGCAGTGACGGCTGGTCGATGATGCCGATGGAGTCCCAGGTGAACATCGCGTAGCCCGGCTTGGTCCCGTCGACCTTGGCCGGCACCTTCGCCTTGAGGTGCTGCGCCAGCCACGCGATGGTGCCGTAGCCACAGAGGCTCACGCAGTGGTCTTCGTTCGCATCCGCGTGGAAGCCGGTCGCGAACCAGCCGGTGTGCCCATGCGTCGTCCGCCAGGCCACCTCGAGCTGATCGGCCGCGACGCCGATCTTCACGGGCCCCTGCGCGATCGCGCTGGTCAGCGTCGCCGGATTCGTCCAGTCGAGCGAGTAGAACGGTCCATCGTCGTACGTGTGCCCGCCCTGCTGGAATCCACCGTTCTGCATCCACTGCAGCACCTGGTGCAGGTTTGCGCCCTCGAGGACCCCGTGCTGCGAGGCCCACCCCATGGCTACCTTGTCAGTGATGAAGATCTCCGGGGAATGACAGGCCTTGGCGAACGCTTCCTCGGCCGTGACGCAGTCGCCGTGGACGTCATTGCCCCACATCGAGAGCTTGTGCGGCACGACGAGGTGCGTGGGAGGCGCGCCGACCGTCACGCTGTACGGTGCAGCCGCCGCCAGCAGGTGCCGGGGTGTCGGTGTCGCGCCGCGCATCGGCGACCGGAGTGACTTCTTGGCCTTGGTCTTCCTTGCCATCGCGGATCTCCTTGTCGTCTCGGTGACGGCCCTGGCGCTCGGTTGCGCTCGGGCCTTGACGGCCTTCGGCGGGCGCGGCGGCGCCGCGTCGCTTTCGGGCGCATCGCCCTGGTACGGCGTTGCCGCGGCCAGCAGGTTTCGCGGCGTCGGGATCGCGCCCCGCATGGGCCGCCTGATGATTCGCCTCCGTTTCACTTTCCCAGCCATGGCACGCCCCGCGGCAGGTGGTTGCTCCAATCAAACGGCCGCACCAGGTGCCTGCGCCCGCCCCAATCCAGTTGAGATCGGAGCCGGTCATTGCCGTTGCAGTCGGAATTGTGCATCGCCGCACCTCGTACACCCGGCAGCGCGCCCGCAGACTGGCGACTGAATACGAAGGCTCGTGTTCCAAGAACTGTGCGGCGCCGACCGTTCATCTCACCGCCGGCCCTCCAGCGAGGCACCGGATTGCGCGGCGACCGTTCTGCGACACGGCATTCGCTAGTCGCGCGATCGGCGTTGCCCGCCGCAGGTGCCGATGCTCCCGATCTGTCAACGCGCAACGCATCGGCGGCCCACTCTACTCCTGGCCCTCCCCGATGCGGCGCTCGTGTCAGACGTCGATTTGATGCGACGGTGAGCGAAGGCCTGACAGATGGTTATTAGAAAGCCTCCCACTCATGAGCGCCGGTACGCGAAGTGCGCTGCGATGCAGCATGTCTGACCGACGCGGTTCGTTGGTGCCATCCAACAGGACTTGCGATCATGTCCCCGCGGAGGCGTCCGACGCCTGCCGTCGAACGCGGCGATCCTTGGCCTGGGACCGGTTCACGGAGCGTCGAACGCCGGAAGCAGAGGCCGCGCTGGGGACGTGGGGGGGCGGAACACTTTGCGGGCGATCGCTCGGCGATGCGCTCGTCCGGAGAACAAGAAATGGAACTCTTGAGCCTGCGCAATCCCGTGTTTGCAACCTATGTGCTGGCTGCCTCGGTCGTGATCCTGAAGGGGGTCAGCATGTCCTGGCTTACCGTCATCAGGATGATGCAGGCACATGGCGGGTTCCGGTCGCCCGAGGACCTTCGCAGGACACCGCTCAACCCCGACCCGAACCCCGCGCAGCTCGCACCGAACGAGCCGGTGGAGCGCATTCGGCGCATACAGCTGAATGACCTCGAGAACCTGCCCTACTTCCTGGTGGCCGGGTTGCTGTATGTCTTTTCCGAGCCTTCGGTGCTGGTCGCGCAGGTCCTGTTCTGGAGCTATGTCCTCAGCCGGCTGGCCCATTTCGTCGCGTACCTCACGGCCCAGACGCACGACCTGCGCGCCGCTCTCTGGACCCCCGGGTCCCTGATTCTGATCTACATGTCCGTGATGAGCCTCTGGGCGGCGCTGCAATCCTGAGGGGATTGCTTTGACGCGCGGCACGAACTGATTCGCAAGGACTCGGATCGGGACTGCAGTGTCACAGATATTCATTTCCTACGCGCGCTCCACCGAGCCGACGGCACGCCTGATCGCCGATTCGCTGCGCGCGCTCGGTTATGGCGTATGGAGTGACGATGATCTGCAGCCCAATCGCGCCTTCGCCGAGGTCATCGAGGAGCGGCTGCGAGCCGCGAAGGCCGTGGTCGTCGTCTGGTCCGCGGATGCCGCGAAATCGCAGTGGGTGCGGGCGGAGGCCGACGTTGCGCGCGAGCAAGGTACCCTGATCCAGCTGAGCGTGGACGGGGTGCTGCCGCCGCTGCCGTTCAACCAGGTCCATTGCGTCGACCTGACGGGCTGGAACGGGAATACGGCGGCGCCCGGCTGGCGCAAGATCACCGCCACGATTGCCGAAGTCCTGAATCAGGCACCCGCGGCAGTGGCGGCGGCACCGGCAACCATGCTGCCGCTGCCCGACAAGCCTTCGCTCGCGGTCCTGCCGTTCGTGAACCTGGCCAATGACGCAGACCAGGATTACTTCGCCGAAGGGATGATGGACGAGATCGTGACCGCCCTGACGCGCATCCGCTCTCTGTTCGTCATCGCGAGCAGCGCCACCCTGAGCCTGAAGGGCCAGGCACTCGACCCGCGGGAGGTCGCCCGGCGCCTGAGCGTGCGCTACATCCTGGAAGGCAGCGTGCGGCGCGCGAACCGCACGGTCCGCATCGCCGTCAAGCTGACCGACGCGCAACGTGCCGCACAGATCTGGGCCGAGCGCTTCGACGATACGCTCGAGGACATCTTCGCGCTGCAGGACCGGGTCGCCCTGAGCGTGGCGGGCGTCATCGAGCCGAACATTCACGCCGAGGAACTGCGTCGCGCGGGTCGGGGGGCGGTGGAGAATCTCGGCTGCTATGACCTGTACCTTCGCGCCGCGCACCTGCGCTCGACGCTGCGCAAGGCGGAGGTCACGCAGGCGCTCGAGCTCCTCGACCGTGCGCTCGCGCTCGAGCCCGACTTCGCCCCGGCGCTCGCGCAGGCGGCGGGCTGCCACAGCCAGCTGCACTTCAATCACTGGACCGAGGACCGCGAGTACCACCGCGCCCAGGGCCTGATCATGGCGGAGCGCGCGGTCCGCGCCGGTGCCGACGACGCGGCCGTCCTGGCGCAGGTGGCGAGCGCCGTGATGGACCTCGAGCACAGCGTCGATCGGGCGCTGGGGCTCGTCGAACGCGCGACGGCGCTCAATCCCGGGTCCGCGTACGCATGGTTTGTCAGCGGAATGCTGGCGCTCAGCGCCGGCCGCAGCGCCGATGCGGTTGAACATCTGAAGCGGGCCGCCCGCCTCGATCCGATCTCGCGCCTGAACGACGTCGCCCGGGTGCACATTGCCGCTGCCACCGCGCTGCTCGGTGACTTCGAGGAGTCGCTGCGGATATTCCGTTCGACCACGCACCGGACGGCGAGGCTGCAGCTCGCCCTGCTCTACGCCTGCATCCGGCTCGGCCTCTGGCCGGAGGCCCGCGAGGAGCTCAGGGTCTACGAGCAACTGACGCACGTCCCACCGGAGGCCATGTTGGCGCAGATGCCGATCGACGCAGGGTACCGGGCAGTGATCGTGGCCGCGCTCGGCCAACTGAGGGGCAGCAGAGCCGAATAGGCGGCTGCGCCGCGTGCCGAGAAGCCCGGTGCGGCGCGCGATCGAGGTCGCGCATCCACGATCCCGCCGAGCGCCGGATCGCACCGGGCGGTCGAGCATAGCCGGGCGCCGAGGGCGCTTCAGGCCCGTGCGCCGGGTCTCGCTCGCGCGGTTGGGCACGTGGGGGCGTTCGGCCCTCGTCCGGCGACCGCGGCCCCGGCACGTTGTCGGCGAGTGGCCGAGCGCTGCCGGCCGATGAGTATTGCGCGGTCAGGATGGCAATTCGCTGCTGGTGCGCAGGGCTCCGAGGCGATCCGCCAGCGACTCCTGGAATGAGGCAGCAGGCACCTGCTCCGGGTCAGGTGCCGGTCGACGGTTCGCCCTCGGACGGCCACGGGCGCTCCTGCTTCCGGTCGAAGACCGCATCCGCGTCGGCCCGTCGCGAGGCCCAGTCTCCGCGCTCGATCTCCGCCTCCAGCTGCCCCGGCGCCCATCCGGAGTAGCCTACGAAGATGCGAAGGCCCTCCATCGGCTTGTCACGGGCGAGCAGCTGGACGAGGAGCTCGCGATCGCCGCTCAGGTAGAAGTCGTCGAAGGCCCGGACCGAATGCGCCGGAGCCGATCGCGCCTTGAAGAGGAACCAGACCCGGCCAAGGTCCACCGGTCCGCCGAAGTAGAGCCTCTCCGGGCGCTTGGCAATCCGCGGGTTCTCGGGAAACAGCGTCGCGACGCTCACGCGCGTCGGTCGGTTGACGATGATGCCGGCCGGGACCGGGCCGAGGTTGTTCATGACGAGCACGACGGAGCCGGCGAAATTGGGGTCCGGGAGATTCGTGCGCGCAACGAGCAGAATGGCGGTCAGCCGCTCCGGCTCCTCGGCGCTCGAGGGCTGCACGAAGGCGAACAGCAGGATTGCGGTCAGCGCGACGCCTGCGACGCGGCGCCACCGTGACCGACGGCCTGTGAGTTGATCAGGCATGGAACGGCGTATGCCCCGCATTCCGGCGCCGTATCGGCGCCGCATCCGTCTGGCTCGGCCCGCACGAGGACCATAGTCCCTGCAGGGCGCTCTTGTCACCTGCGAACCCGGTGCGGGAGGCGCCGCCGGCCTCGCGCTCCGTCGCAACGGTGCGCTACGCCGTTGAGGCGCTCGTGTTACTGGCCGGCAACGGCTGCCTTTGGCATGCAGCGGCTGTCCCGGGCGATGGACCCTCGCGAGATGAGCCAATACCTCGTCTCCTTGGTCACCGCCAGCGATCCGCCGGCTGCCTGACGTAGCGGCGATAGACGTAGCCCCACGGGATGACGAGCGGCATCAGGATGACGCCCATCACAATGGCCGTCAGGTCGTCGGCAAAGGTCGGCGGGAGCTGCCCGGAAAGCCATTGCGGAAGGCCGAAGCTGATCAGCCACGTCGTCTTCCATACCCACTCGAACAGCAGCAGCGGGAGCATCTGCAGCGGGTGGCGCAATCCGAGGAACGCGAGGATCCACACCGCGCCGAGCAGGCTCGGGATCACCCCGCGTGCCAGCGGCGGATGATCGATGAGCGACGGCACGATCGTCGCGCCGAGTCCGCCGACCAGCAGCAGGTAGGTGGCGCGCAGCACGTAGAGTCGCAGCAGAGAGACTTCGCTCTCGACGGTCTTCCCAACGGCGGGTGAGGCTTCTGCAACCATGGCGGTTCTCCTGACCTAGCGAGCCGCGCCCGTGAGCCCGGGCGAGTCCTCGGCGGCGGTGCCCGGCTGGAATGCGAGCAGGTCACCGGGCTGGCACCCGAGTGCCGCGCAGATCGCTTCGAGCGTCGAGAAGCGAATCGCCCGCGCTTTGCCCGTCTTGAGGATCGACAGGTTGGCGAGCGTGATGCCGATGCGATCGGCGAGCTCCGTCAGGGTCATCCGGCGGTCGTGCAGCAGGTCGTCGAGCTTGACGATGATCATCGTCACACCGTCCCGTCGAGCTCGTCGCGCATGCGCGTGCCTTCCGCGAAGACGCGAGCGAGGACGAACAGCAGGATGACGGCCAGCCAGCCGCCCAGGGAGAAGGCGCTGATGTGCAGCGGATGCCGCGGTGTCGAAACGCTGCTCGCGATCGTGCCGATGGCGAGCTGGAGCAGCTGCTGGCCCAGAACCGCCCAGGAAATGCTGTGCAGCCTTACCGCGTTGTGCGCGACGAACGGGTCACCCGCGCTCACCGTGTCGACGATGGCGAGCAGACGGCTGAGGACGATGAAATTGAGCGGAACGCCGGCGAGCCCGAGCACGGCGATCATGCGCATGCCTTGAACGAGCGGCGCAGACTCCGGGGCCGGTGGGACGCCGAGCGCGGTCAGCGTCCAGCGTTCGGCCATGAACATGCCGATCAGAATCGCGAAAATCATCGCGCCGTACACCGAATTGAGGACGGTGAGCAGGCGCAGCGCGACCTGGGAGACCTTCAGCGCGGCGGAAGCAGCACGGGGCATTGCGCTATCACTCCGGCAAAAGCATATTGATAAACAATAAATCATTTATCGATCGTCGGCAAGTTCCCCGAATTCAGGCGGCCTTTCGGCACCTCCGGGCGACCTCGGAGTCCCGGCGACAGCGATGCCCTCACGGTGCAGACGGCGCTTGGCCCGGCCACGGTTGCAGCGTCCCGGGCACGCCCGGGTCCAGGGCCCGACGATTCAGTGCGCAGTTGGCCAGGGCGTCTTCCTGATCGAACTTCCACGGTGATCTGCCGCGGGGCAAGACGTGGTGGTGACATGCAAGCCGCCCAGCACGGGACGAAGCCTCACGGCGAAGCGCTCGAGACGATCTCCAGGCGGGTTTCACGCGCATGCGAAGGCTCGTGCCGCAGAGCCGTGGCCGTGCGCGGCCGGATGCGACGCCGCTCCCGGTCGGCCTGACCGACGCGCCCGCCATCGCCCGGAAGATCCCGCTCGCGGTGAGAGCCGACAGAGGCAGTCACCGAAAACCCGGGTGATCGCTTTCCCGGACCTGGTGGTTGTCTGGCGCGGTTCGCCGCGACGCGCGAACTGTGCGAGAGTCGGCCACGAACCCGACTGCCACTTCGTCCCTGGGAACGGGAAGCCCCCGTCCTCAGCCAAGGTCCAGGGAACTCACGGGCCTGAGCAAGCCGCACGGCCACAAGTTGACCTCAGGTTTCGGATATGGACTCGCCGGGGAGCAGGAACATGTCGACGTGCATCGACTTCAACGCGAGCGCCTACGCTGTCGCCAGGAAGCTGATCGGCGCGTCGTTGCTGCTGAACGGCGTCGGCGGAATCGTCGTTGAGACCGAAGCCTATGACGAGCGGGAACCGGCATCTCATGCTTTCCGTGGCCCGACGCGTCGCAACGCCGCGTTGTTCGGCCCGCCGGGTCGGGCGTACGTCTACCTGTCACACGGGATCCACTGGTGTCTCAACTTCGTCTGTCGCGAAGCGGGTCATGGTGCCGGCGTGTTGATTCGCGCGCTGGAACCCACGCACGGCATCGCGCTCATGATGAGGCGCCGCGGCTCGCGAGACCTGCACCTGCTGTGTTCCGGCCCGGGACGACTCGGTCAGGCTCTCGGCGTTGCCAGCGAACTCAATGGCCGGCGCGTCGACGCGCCTCCCTTTGACCTGACCCCGTCGCCCCATGCAATGCGCACGGTGCGCGGCCCCCGGATCGGGATCTCCAAGGCGACCGAGCGCGCCTGGCGATTCGGACTCGCGGGGTCTGCGTTCGTGAGCCGGCGATTTGGATGATCTCCGGGCCGCCATCGTCTTGCGCTGCGTTGCCTGCGACACAGG
>Ga0335071_10005043_pt1 | contig 13770 bp, 32 predicted proteins | sample Lox_Sample_15_FD_206724 | JGI IMG/M metagenome (GOLD analysis project Ga0335071, IMG submission 206724) | Soil microbial communities from Loxahatchee National Wildlife Refuge, Florida, United States - Lox_Sample_1.5 | ecosystem: Environmental > Terrestrial > Soil > Wetlands | place: USA... | reverse complement strand
GAGGACCCCGCGTCGGCGATCCCGGACAGGTCGAGTCCGAGCGCCGCACTGGCCGCGATGACGTCGGCGATCCCGATGCAGAGCGGAGCGAGTGTCGGGTCAGTCGGCAGGAAGATTAGGTCGCAACCCTTCGCCGCCGCCTGGTCGGCCGCGGTCTCTACGGCCGTCAGCGAGGCCCTGGTGCAAGCGAAGGACGCCGTGAAGACTCCAGCGAGCGCTACTGATCGAGGGATCATCCGAGTCATCTCCTTTTCAAGCTCCCGGCGCTTTTCGCCCGTCCTGCATCGAGGCCTTGATGGCAGCCTCCTCCTCGGGCGGGATGTGGACGACACCGTTCTCGACGTACCCCGCCTCCTCGACCTCGAGTGGGTGCTCTGCGTGCAACTTCAACGCTTGCCGCGCCTTGTGCCGCGCTTCCTCGGCGGCGTCCGCGTACACGAAGTAGGTGCGGTGGGTCCCCGGCTTCGCCCCGGCCACGGGCTCCGTGAGCGGGCGCGGGAAGACGCCCCCCTCCACGAGGACGGTGGGGGCTGCCGGTGCCGCCTCACTCGCGAGCGCGTCGACCGTGGGGGGCTCAGTCGGCGGCACCGTCACCCGGAAACGCGTCTTTCTCCCGCGGGTCTCCTCGTTCACCACCGTCGCATCCGCCACCGTGCGTTCGTTCTCGTCCATGGCGACACCGTACTCACTTGCGATCAACTGTCAATCGTTGTACTGATGCGGGCACCCCACTGATGAAACCGCCCGCCGGGAAAACCGTGAGTCAGCGACAGGGTAAGTCAATCGTCGACACCGCGTTGGCCCGGATCGAGGTCAGACGCGCAGGGAGTACCGTCCGCCTGTGCGTGTCAGGGTGGGGCGGCAGTCCCGAAGCGACCCCCCTCATCGGCCGGTTTACCGAGTCGCTCAACGGCCGCGGGTTCGACTTGAGGAGCACCGATAACCCTGTCTTCCAGCGGCCGATCCGCCTCGAGAGCGTGGGGTTCGACGATGGGGACCGCGTCGAGTCGCTCGTGTTCGAGGCGGACACGGCGAGGGTGGTCCTCCAGGTGGGTGACGAGCACCAGCGGCGCGCGGCTGCGTTCTGCCAGCGACACAGGCACTTCACGACGACCGAGTCGATGGACGACCTCGCGGCGGAGTTCGAGAGGGTGGCGCGCGAGGCCAGAGCCGATACGTTGCGGCGCCTGGCCGGCGTGTGTCGGGATCAGGCTTCGCTCGCGATCGAGGGGGGCCTGTTCGGGAAGGATCAGCCAGAGGGAGACGGCGGATGAGCAAGCGTGGTTTCGCGTTGATGGACCGAGATAGGCTGCGCGAGCTCGCGCGCCGCGGGGGCAAGGCTGCGCACGCCCAGGGTAAGGCCCACGAGTGGGACAGCGAGCAAGCGCGCGTGAACGGCCGCAAGGGAGGACTCGCCGTCAGCGCGGACCGCGCGCACATGCGAGAGCTCAGTCGGCGCGCGCACGAGAAGCAAGAGGCCGACCTCGCAGAGGCGATCGAGCGCGCCGCTGCGCCCGACCGGCGACCATCGTGAGGGTCTCGTACCGGCTCGGTAACAACGGTCCCCAACTGGAGATCGCCAGCGACGACGCGAAGGAGTCCAGCGCGCTCCAGGAGTTCGCCCAAGCGGCGCTCACCCACGACAGTCAGCTCCAGCTGGAGAGGGTGAGTTGGGACGTCGAGAACAAGTTCGTCACGTCGGTCGTCGTCGAGACGGTGCCGCCGCCACCGGACACCATGGGGACGTTCCCTGTCGGGTACAGCGTCCACGGGTGGTCGGACCGCTACGTGGACCAGTCCCAGAACAGTACGGTCCAATGGGACTACGAGCTCGAGGTGCGGCACCCCAGGGCACCCGGGCACCGCGAGCCGCCGCACAGCTTCATCGCGCGCATGCGCGTCACCACGTCCGCGTGGGACCGCGACGCGGAGAATGGGGACGGCGGCTGGGTCAGGATCGACGGCCCGTCGATCGCCTACTACGCCGAGCACCCGAGCCTGGTCGCCGGCGTCAAGGCCGTCCGGAAGGCTTACGACCGCGCGCGCCTCTTGCGCGAGGGGCCGGAGGACTCATGACGGACCCCATCGGGCTCACGCGCGCCGAGGAGGCGAACGAGCGGCAGACCGAGGCCGTCCCCACCGTCAAGGCGGCTGCCGGACAACCGAGCTGTCGGATCACGGTGCCGCCGGAGGGGAACGCGTGCGGGGCGCTCGCCGACCGACGGATCCGCTGGCACGACGGCGAGGCGACGCTCGCCTGCGCGAACTGCGCGATGCGGATGGTGCAGCTCGCGGAGTCGCACAAGACCATCCTACGCGTGGAGCCACTATGACGAGCATGGCCGACGAATTCCGGCGCGAGGCGCGCGGGCGAGACTCCGACTTGCGACCCGTATCCCGGCACCTGCAGGGGTGGAGCTTCGGCCTGTCCTTCATCGACCCCGCCATCACGAGCGACGCCGTCGTCCACGCGGTCCTCGCGCAACTGCGCGAGTGGGACGTCGAGCACTCGCTCGACTTGACGCGAGGAGCGTTCTGGATCTTCTCTGCCATGCTGATCCCGGTCGGCAGGGGCTCGACGGTGAGCGACTGGGAGTTCCTCGGTAAGTTCCTCCACGCGGTGCGCGCCCCGACCGACGCGATCGAGCGCGGGTCCGCGCGCGTCGCTCGAGTCCACGCGAACGAGACGCAGTGGTGGGTCTGGCACGAGGCCGACGAGAAGGAGAACGGGTAGGATGCCGAAAGCCTCAAGAGACTCGCTCAAGGCGAAGGGGAAGACCGACGTCTACTTCTTCGACCCGAACGACCTCGTCCTCGTGAAGGACAAGGACGACCTGCTCTACGACGCGCGGGTCGAGGACGCGGTCAACGAGGACCTCGTCGCGAACATCATGTACCGGCCGGACGGCAAGACGCCGATCGGCATCATCGAGCCCGTGATCGGTCGCCGCAACGGGGAGACGGGCAGGGTCGAGGTCGTGGCGGGCCGCGACCGCGTGAAGGCCGCGCGCGAGGCGAACCGCCGCTTCAAGGAGCAGGGCGGCCCGCAGATCCGCGTTCCCGTGTGGATCCGCCGGATGGATGACTCGAGCGTCCTCGCGTCCCTCGTCAGCGAGAACGAGCACCGGCGCGCCGACTCGCCGCTGAACCGCGCCAAGAAGCTGCAGCGGTACCTGAACCTCGGGCACGATGAGAGAGAGGCCGCCGCGCTGTTCGGCGTGAGCGGGTCAACCATCCGCAACATGCTGCGGCTGCTCGACGCCCCCGTCGCCGTCCGCAACGCGGTCGACGCGGGCAGGATCACGGCCTCCGACGGCTATCGGCTCGCGCGCGAGGAGCCCGACGACGCGAAGAAGAAGCTCGGCAAGCTGCTCGAGGTCGCACCGCGCGCGCCCGGCAAGAAGAAGCAGGACAGCGAGAGCGCGTCCAAGGCGCGCGCGGTCCTGCGCGGACCAGAGAAGCCGAGACTGAAGTCGAACGGCCCGAAGTCGCCCGCGTCGACGAACGCGTGGCCCGACGGTACGCCACGCGTCGCGCGGGACCCCGTATCGACCGATGAGGACAGGGTGGCCGAGGCGATCGCCGCGTGGATCGAGGCGAACTGGGGCGACGGGAACTGGGACGGGGCCCCCGCGGCCATCCCGACGCGGATCCGAAACGGTGAATGGCGGACGACGACGAAGAGGAAGGAAGGAGACGAGGATGCCCGACAAGATGGACCCGAAGGAGCTGTGGGTGCAGTGGACCCATGACGCAGTCAAGAGTTTCGAACCCTCCGAGGAGGCGGAGACCATGGAGGACGTGATCGAGGAGATGATCGACATGAGCGCCGACTACGCGTCTGGCATGCTCGACGCGTTCGAGGAGGTGTTCGGACCCGTCGAGGGGCGGCAGGACCGCACCGCCAAGCGAGCCGCGAAGACGTCCAAGCCGCGCACGAGGCGCAAGGACAACGATGATTGAGGTGCGGAGCTCGGCGCCGCACTGCGGACGGTGCGGGCGCTCCGTCGAGGAGCACCGGCCGCCGCAGGTGCGGTTTCGAGCTCCAGCCGCCATGCACTGGCTGCTCCGCTACGCGGCCCCGTCGATCGCGGTCCTGGTTGAATCGGAGTGCGACCTCGACGGGTGCCCCGGCTACGAGACCCCGTACCAGGAGAAGGACAACCGATGGCTGCAACGCTTGGGCGTGCTGACGAAGCGGGGTGCGTGAGCGTGGGCGTCCGCGTCTGCGATACCGGTTGCCCACACCCCGCATTCGCCAAGCGGATCCTGGTCCCCGAGACGGTGGGCTTCACTCCCGAGGAGGCCGCCGCACTCGCCGATGAAGTCATACCTAGACCGATCGTCTGGTGCCGCATGTGCGGTGCGATCTGCAGGGCAGGGGAATGGACCGTCCCGCTCAGCGTCGTGCTGCCGGGTTGGCACTGCAAAGCCTGCGGCGTCTTCAACGGCGCCGCGAAGGAACTGAGGACCGACTGCCGGAGCTGCGGAGCTCCGCTCGACACGGAGGCACTTTGAACAATCCCAGGGAGACTGCGAAACTGCTCATCAACACCGCGGCCGACCCGCGCACCCCCGAGAACGAGCGGGTCGCCGCCATGGTCAAGGCCGTGAATCTGATCAAGGAGCACGACCTCCTCGCGAGCCCGCTCGACGCGCTGATCGGCGTCGGGAACAACGAGACGGTGCGGGCCGCCTCGAGCGTCCTGTCCCACCTCACGAGCCCCGACTTCGTCGACAGCATGAAGAAGGTCGTGAACGCGCTCGGGAGCGGGAGCGCCCGTAAGCCGTCCAAAACGGCCGAGCGAGGAGGGGGTCGACGGAGGCGATAAACCTACTTCGTACGCGATCGCGCGCGGACTCGCGTCTCACTCTCGCGGAGCTCGGCGAGCTCGTTGTGGACCTGGTAGCGCAGGGTCACCCACGCGAGATCGTGGATGGCCTTGCGGTGGGCGAGGCTGACGCGGGCGTGGCGGCGAATGTCGGTCTCGGGCTCGGAAAACGACTCGACGGACGCTGCGGGGGTTGGTTGCTGGGCGACTGACGGCTTCATCTCCCAGTAGTACGGCCGTAACCTTTCGTACTTGAGTGTCAAACAACGAAAAACATCGTTTGACGCCAGGTGACGCGATGCTACTTTATGCCAGGTCATGAAGGCGCAATTCGCTCCGATCCCCGCTAGGGACTTCCACAACCGGCTGACCGCCGCCGGGTTCTGCGCGAAACCGATCGTCAACGGCGCCCCCTTCGAGGAGCTCTACGAGCTCGCTCACCACCGCGACCCTCAGTACGTCGTCCGCGTCCACTCGAGTCTCCAGCGCGAGCGCGGGGAAGGGTCGGTCAGCGTCGTCGCCATCAAGCTCCCGCCTGACCCCGACGTCGTGTTCAACGGGCCGGCCGTCAATCGGGTGGGCACCGTCGAGGAGGTGCTCGACCGAGTGATCGAGAGCGCGCGCGAGGCTTACGCCGCGATCAACCGCCGACGGTTGGCGGCGGGGATGAGCGCGCAAGCGCACGAAGTCTCGATCCGGTCCAAGATGGCCGACACGCGTCGGCGAGGAGCGCGGTGATGCCCAAGTTCGAGTTGACACCGAGGGAGCAAGAGCTCAAGGACGCCTTCGTCAGGGCCGTCGAGGACCTGCTGCTCGCGGGCGAGGAGTCCGTCGGCCGCATCGCCGACCACGTGGGCGAATACGGGACGGACAGCGACCACGGCAGCGTCGCGGACGGCGTCGTCACTGACTGCCTGACCATCGTCGTCGACAACGTCGGACTCATGGGGAAGCTGTAGTGTCCGTCGAGGCGCGTCGCGGCTGCGGATATCGGAAGGTCAACGGCCTCTACCTCGTCGCCGGCGGTCTCGGCGCCCCCTGCGACCGTCTGCCGTTCCCGCTCGACCGGTGCCGGACGTGCGGCGGCGGCGTCAAGTTCACGCGCGGCCACACGTGGCTGCAGCCGGACTTCTTCTCGCCGCACGAGGGGCTGGAGGACGCTCCGGGCAGCCTCTGCAGCGACGAGGGGTCGTGCCCGGTCTGCCGGAACCGCGAGGACTTCGGCCCGCACCTGCTGCTCTGGGTCGGCCGCGGGCACTACTCGCCCGAGTCCTACCTCGACGAGTCGCGCCGGCTCGGCGTGAGCCGGCGCCTGTCGGCGCTCCCGAAGGGGCTCGTCGTCGGCGAAACGTGGGTGCTGCTCGCGCACCCGGACGCGGTGCCGCCGAGAGAGCCGAAGACCTGCACGCAGTGCGGGTTCGGTACCGCCATGCACCCGGACCACCCCGACTACGGCTTCAAGCAGAAGTCGCCGCCCCCGTCGGTGACGTTCAACGGGGTGACCTCGCACCCGTGCGCGGAGTTCCAGGCGCCGAAGCCGTCCCCCGGAATCTTCTGCGCGTTCGTCCCGCGCGCCGTCGAACTGATCCTCAAGGCGAGCGACGCGACGCCGGAGCGGGTCGATAAGGAGAAGAAGCGCGGCGTGACCGTCGTCGCGGTCCCCGACGACGATCCCGACCACCAGGGCAGCGTGTGGGACAGCAAGGACGACGACTCGCAACCCGAGCTGCCAGGAGTGACCGCGTGACCCTCTTCGACCCCCCGCCCGCCGAGTCGGAGTGGTACCCACCGTCGCTCCGGGAGCCCTACGGCTCCTGGCGGACGCGCGACGGGAGCGTGCTGCCGATCGCCGAGATGGGCGAAGCGCACCTGAAGAGCGCCATCGCACTGTTCACTAAGTTCGGGTACGGCGACCATCCGAAGATCGATGAGCTGCGTCGCGAGCTCGCACGGAAAGAGAACGAGTGACCCCTATGTCGTCTGAGAGAGCGAAGAAGAAGTCCCGAACGCCCACGCACTCGTCGGATCGGGTGAAAGTGAGGTCCCGACCGACCGCGCAGAGCGAGATCAGTGTCTCCATCCGGTTCCCGAACGCGATCATCCGCCGAGCCGAAGAGCTCGCCGAGCGGATGGGCCAACCGGGGATCAGCGTCTCCCGGTCGGGACTGCTGCGGGTCGCCCTGCTCCGAGGACTGGGGGCGCTCGAGACCGACAAGAAGGGGCGCAAGCACAACGGCGACGGCCTGACGGACGTACCGGGGCAGCTGAACACTGCGCTGCGACTCTCCGTCAGCGTCGTGAAGCGCATCGACGCGCTCGCTGACCGGATCAGCCAGCCAGGGCTCACGGTCTCACGCTCGGAAGCGACGCGCCTCGCGATCGTGCACGGGCTCGACATCCTCGAGAAGGAGCACAGTAAGTGATCCGCACGAGCCACACCGTCGAAGTGTTCACGTACATATCGACCGTCGAGCCGGGGCTCCAGACGGAGGACGAGTCGCTCGCGAAGGCGCTCGAGTGGGCGGACGCGAACCCCGTCGCGTACCGCATCGTCACGCAGAAGAAGAGCGCCGTCTTCGGGCGCGACTCGAGCGAGTACGGTGGCCTCCACCGCGACGGTGCGGACCCTGACAGCGTGCTCCGGCGGATCGACCACCTGCGCCTCGAGACGCTCAAAGACGGGATCTTCGGCTGGCGCGCGCGCTTCACCGTGGAGCACTACCTGGCGCGAGGGTTCCACGGGGACCTGTTCCGCCTCTGGGACGGCGAGCGCTACCGCAACTCACTCTTCCTCGACTACACAGGGGCCACGATCGAGTCGGTCCTCGACCAGTTCGCCGCGTGGTGCGACTCCTTCTACAAGAAGGTCGAGATCCACGTCGGTGACCGCGTGGGCCGCCGGTTCACCGAGGCTGTGCCGCGAGTTACCGCCGTCGAAGAAGTGGACCCGCTGTCGTGAACGGATGGCTGGCCGTCGTCGGCGTCTTCGTCATCCTGATCCTGGGTGGCGCGGGTCTCTTCCTGGGGGAGACCGACCGGATCGACGCAGACCCCGAGGTCCGCGCGATGCGCGAGGCGGAGAAGAAGGAGCGCGAGCGCCAAGAAGCGTGGCGCAAGAAGCGAGACGAACCGTGAGCGACGACCAGCGCATCCCCGAGCCCGAACGCGTGGAGGCCGTCGCGCGACGCCTCCTCGCGGACCTCATCTCCCACGCGCGCGGCTGGTCGGTGAGCCTGAACGGCCACTCTTGCAGGGGCTACGACGACAGGCTCCGCTGCACCGTCTGCGGCCGCGACGGCAAGCGCGCGCCCGACGTCGTCACCCTCTTCGTCGGTACCCTCGGGCACTGGTGGGTCAACGGGACCGGAGGCGGCCGCGCGGTCGACTACGTTCCTGCGGACCGTGTGCTGCCTGTGCTGCGCGCCTTCCTGGCCCAGCGCGCTGAGCTGCGACGATTGCGCGCCGAGCGCGACAAGCTCGAGAGGGACTACGACGACCTGTCGAGGGAGATGAGCGCGCGGGTGGGGACCGGATCGCCGTGAGCGTCCGCATCCTCTCCGGGCTGCAACCATGGTGGTGGATGGTCCTGCACCTCGACAAGCGCGTGGAGAACCGTTCCAGGCCCATCCTCGGGCTGAAAGAGGCGCTCTACCGCGGTGAAGTGCTCTTGCACGCGTCGAAGTCGAAGGGCAGTGAGGTCGACCAGAGGAACTGGTGGAGCGCCCACGACTTCGTCGCCGAGCGGTTCGGCGGGACGATCGCCGGTCGCATCCCCAAGCTCGCCGACCTGCCGATGGGCGGGATCGTCGGGCGGGCGACCGTCGTGGGCCGGGTGAGCCCGTACCCGGAGGACGCACCCCCGACGGGGCGCTACCGCCCCGGCATCGACCCGCGCTGGCACATTCGCTCGCAGCACGGCTACCTGCTGGACGGGGCGAGGGAGACCCCGTTCGTCCCGTGGCGGGGATGGCAGGGGCCCGTGCAGGCGCCCGCAGCCCTGCTCGCCGCGCTCGAGTCCCCGACAGACCCTCTCTCGTGAGGTTTGCAGCGATGCCCAACATGACGACCTCGATCCTTGAACCAGCGGACGGCTACCGGACCCCCGCGCGCCCGCTCGCGCTGTGCGAGCGTCCCGGCGACGAGTGCCGCTGCCCCGACCACGGGCTCCCGACGCCTAGAGCGTGCCCTGACTGCGGCGGTGCGGACCGGCCACCGCCGCGGGCCCCCGCGCTCCTGCGCTTCCACTGGTGGTGCCTCGACCAGGCCGCGCGCCACGACCGACCCGGGTACCCGCTATTGGCCTTCCTGTTCGACTGGGTCGGCGGGCGCGCGGCGGACCTGTACCGGTGGAGAGCGAGCCGATAGATGCGCCACGAAGGGGAAGAGGCAGCCATGATCGACCAGGCAAGATTCTCGAGGATAGAGACGTACAGCAACTGGAGTCACATCGATCGATTCGAAGGCCAGGACATCCCGGAAAGCGGGATCCGTGTGCTCGTCCGCTGGCCTGACGGCTACATCGACGAGAACACGCTGCGAGTTGAGCACGGTTCCTTCGAATACGGCGACATGGACCCGAATCACAAGGCCTACCTGGACATAGAGCACCACGGAGTGAAGAATCGCCTTTACCTGCGCAAGTCTCTTATCGAATTAGCTCGCGCATCATGAGCACTCCCACCCAGCGCATACGAACGAGCGAGTGCGGCACGGTCACCCCCGACGAGCAGCTGCGCCGGTGGGCTGCCGGCGACCCCGTCTGCCCGAGCACTACCGGGGAGTGCTGCCCAGACTTCTCGTGCTGCCGCCCGAAGCTCCTCTGGCCTGAAGAGAAACGCCGCTCGTTCGTCCAAGCAGACCAGAGGACTCGCGAGACGATGCTCGTGGGCGCGCTCGGAGCCCTCAGCGCCGACGCGGGCCTGCGCGCCCACGTCATCGGCAGCCACGAACCGAACCGACTACCGCCGACCAGTCGAACACCGCCACCACGCAGGGGGAGACGTCCATGACCCACAGTAACCGTCCTTGGAGAGCCGTCCGCACGCCGCCACCATTCCCTTCCAACCTCGCCCCCGCCGCCATCCCGAAGGAGACGTCGGAGTCGGGGGTGAGGCTCGCGACGACCAAGCCACCGCCGCCCCCGCCCGAGGAGCCCTCCTACGAGGTCGACCTGTCCGAGCTCGACGCGTTCGCGGCCAAGCCGCTGCAGCAGCGGCTGCTCGCGGACGGCGAGAAGTCGACGTGGGACTCGAGGGCGATGCTGGCCCTCGAGTTGTCGAAACTGGGGGCCTTCTCGAAAGCGGACGCGGACGCCGTCATCGCCGAGGCCGAGCGGCTCGGGATGTCGTTCACGAAGAGTCGATCGCACGTCGTCGTGTTCGACGGTCAGAACTTCACGCTCGCGCGTAACACGCCCATCACGCGCGCGTTCTTCAAGTTGGACAGCTTCCTCCGCCGATTGGCGGAACCCAAGAGGTGACCGTGAACGGCGCTCCGAAACGAGAGGATCGCAAGGTGCGACGATTCACGGACCCCACCAACAGTGATTGGCGCGAACGAGCCCGATCGTACTTTTTCGCGCGCGTCAACCAGGCCGGTCCAGTCCCAACGCACCGTCCAGAACTTGGTCCCTGTTGGTTATGGACTGGCACTCGACGTGGCCACTATGGCGAAGCGAAGATCAATAGAGTCGGCTACCTAGCCAACCGCCTGTCGGCGATCCTTTTCATTGACGAAAACATCTCGCCGAAGACGTTCGCGTGTCACTCCTGCGATAACCCAATATGTGTCAACCCGAAACATCTGTTCCTCGGGACCGCGACGGACAACAATAAGGACCGAGACAGCAAGAGTCGACAGGCGTCCGGATCTCGTCATGGAAGCCGTACCAAACCAGATCGCGTCCCACGCGGAGAACGGCACGCTTCACACAAGCATCCAGAGCTCCGCCGCGGAGAAAGACATGGCAGGCATCGACTGACCAGGTCTCAAGTTGAAGAGATCCGTCTAAAACACGCCGCCGGAGGAAGGTCGTGCGTTTCTCTTGGTAAAGAATACGGCGTCGCCCATTCGACGATCGGTTACGTCATATCGAGACATACGTGGAAGTCGGAATGATAGTCTACTTAGCGGGTGGATCTAGTGAGGTCGAGGTGTGCGAGTTCTGGAGAGATCGCCTGCTCGCTCGTTCGATTGAGATCGCGCACAACTGGATGGCCAGCGTGCGCGCCAATCCCGAGCGCCGCGACAACGAGATCCCGCGGCGGGACCGCAAGCGCATCGCGGCCACGTGCGCCAACCTCGTGGCCAGCACGGACGTGTTCTGGCTGCTGATCCCCAGGGGAGCGACGGTCGGGGCCTGGGTGGAGCTCGGGATCGCGTTCGGGAGCGCGCGCCCCGCGATCGTCGTGTCGGGGCCCTGGACGACCGTCTTCGGAGACCTCGCGGACCAGTTCACGGAGCACGAGCACGCGTTCCAGCACATCGTCGACCTCGCGGGGAGCGCACCGTGAACGAGTGGAAGCTACCTGCCGTCGTCACGGTCCTCGTCTGCGCGATCGGCTGGTTCGCTGGTCGGCCGCACCGACGCGCCGTGCGAGAGGCGGAGGCGCGGGAGGCTCGCTACGCGATGCTGCCGCGCTGCGGGCGCTGCGGAGTCAAGTGGGACCCGGATGAAGGGCTACACGAGTGCGCGGAGCAATAGCGAGAAGGGAGTCCATGAAGTCCATGGCGAACGAGCTAGAGGTCAAGATGATCGCGGACTTCGTCCGGAAGATGACCGGCGTGCCCGGCGTGTGCGTGCTCGTCCTCGCCGAGGACTCGTGCCCGTTCGGGTACGCGCTCGCCGCCGAGCACGAGGTCACCCTGCGGGCTGCACTGCCCGCGAAGCTCCGAGAGGTCGCGTCGCTCGTAGAGCGAGAGAGACCGCCGGACCCGGCGAGCTGAAGCCATGCCTCCGCCTGGTCTCACCGTCGCGCTGGAGCTCGACGAGAGCGATCGACAGATCGTGCTCCTGGCGCTCGCCGTGCTCTCGCTCCGATCGCCCGGTCTGGATTACGCCCTGAACCGCGTCGCGTGCCGCATCGACAGCATGAAAGGAGATCGAGCGGAGACGTACGAGGCGTTTCGCCGGGCGCGTAGCGACGTTGAGACTAAAAAAGAACTGAATGCGCGTGAGCACTGTCGAAAGTGTCGGCGGCCGAGGCTGGAGACGATCGCGGACCCAACATGCCACGAAGGGGGTTACTGCGATTGGGCCGAGGGCCGAGGGTGAGCAGTCGCGCAACGAGACCGAGTCGGCACGAAAAAAAACGAGTGAACGATGAAGAAGATCGCTGACCTCTGGCAGTCGTATGCCGACCACGTGCTGCCGCCGAACGCGGGCGACACCCAACGGCGGGAGACCCGCCGGGCCTTCTACGCGGGTGCCCACGCCCTCTTCGCCGGGATCGTGAACGGCCTCACCGAGGGACCCGAGCCGCAGGAGGAGGACCTGCGAGCGCTCGACGACCTGCGCGACGAGTTCGAGGCCTTCGCTCGCGACCTCGCGGCCGGTAAGGCTTAGGTCGCTCGTGAGCACCCAGCGCGAGGAGGATCTGCGGCTGCTCGAGGACCTGCTCTGCAACCACGACCACGAGCTCTCGCCCACCGAGCTCGAAGCTTTCGCGGGCATGCGCGACGACCTCTTGGCCTACGGGACCGGCGAGGGGTACCGCGAGCTCACCGTCCCGCGGCGCTCGTGGCTGCAGAGGACCCTGGCGCGCGTCGCCCCCCAGTACGAGAACCTCGTGAGCCGCGGGCTCGTCCCGCGCGGTCGCGAGGTCCCGACGCCGGCGGTGCTCCAGAAACTGCCGATGAAGCCGCCGGTACGGCGCTGACACCGGTTGACACGGGTCGCTACGCGTCGCTACGGGCCAACGCCAGACGATTACGGTGCCACGCGACGACGTCGATTCCCGCTCGTCCTGGGCGCCGAACGCCGGTACCCTGGCCGGCCATGAAAACGACGCTCGCACTCTGCACGGTGGTGGTGGCAGTGACCCTCTCAAGCGTGGACGCGCACGCGGACGACGATCGAGTCTCCGTCGCCGACGTCCTCGCGATGATGGACACGATGCCCGGCGCCCCCGGTGACCCGAAGTCGACCGCCGCTTACCACTGGTCCAGGAAGAGGGGGGCCGAACCGGTCGCGCGCGCCATCGCGGCCACCGCCCCTGACCGCGAGTGGGCCGCCCGGATGGCGGTCTACACGATCCACGAGAGCAGCCTGTCGACCGAGTGCGTCGCCGGCGACGGCGGAGAGAGCCACGGAGCCTTCCAGCTCAAAGGTGTCCCCGAAGCCGTCGCGTGCGACCCCGCGAGGGCGGCCCCGATCTGGCTCGCGATGGCGAGGAAGTCCGCGGAGGACTGCGCCTCGCTCCCCCCCTCCGAGCGGATGGCGGAGCTCACGAGCGGGTCGTGCGGGCACGGGCGCATGCTCGCTCGGCTTCGGGAGAGCTTCGTGCTCCGGGCGCTCGCGCGCGCGCTCCCGCCAGCGACGGCGCCGAGCATCGAGTAAGCGGTGTACCTCGGGCCGCTCACCCGTCACACGCCGCCACCGCCCTTGGTCATCACGATCCACATGGAGCTTCACGCGCGCGAGAGAGCGCTCGCGCGCGCCTCGAAGCTCTACGAGCACGTCGTCCAGTCGGACTGCGACGACGCCCTGCTCGAGGACGTGGTGGACCGCCTGATCGAGGCGACGGACGCGTGGACCGCCGCCCTCGACCGCGTCGTCACCGTCGAGGCGGCGTCCCTCGAGCGAGGGGATCCACCTCACAGGACTCCGTGGTCGTGCTCGGCGGATCAGGATCCCTGACGGTTCGGCGGCGGTGGCGGCAGGAACGGCGGCACCTCCGCGGGGCGCGCCTGCCGCTGCGTGGGCGCCTCCGCAGCGGCC
>Ga0335071_10005042_pt1 | contig 13772 bp, 14 predicted proteins | sample Lox_Sample_15_FD_206724 | JGI IMG/M metagenome (GOLD analysis project Ga0335071, IMG submission 206724) | Soil microbial communities from Loxahatchee National Wildlife Refuge, Florida, United States - Lox_Sample_1.5 | ecosystem: Environmental > Terrestrial > Soil > Wetlands | place: USA... | reverse complement strand
TGCGAGAGATCGCCCGCGAGCCGCTCGAGGTCGCGCTGCTCCCGGTGTGGGGGTGGGGGCCGACGATCGGGCCCGGTCACATGGACCCCCGCCGCGCCGCGCAGGCGGCCGCGCTGCTGCGCCCACGCATCGCGGTCCCGATCCACTGGGGAACGCTCTACCCGCTTGGCGTGCACCGCGTACGCCCGAAGGCGCTGGCGCGTCCGCCGCGCGTGTTCGAGGCCTGGGCGGCACAGCTCGCGCCGGCCGTCCAGGTCCGCGTGCTGCGCCCGGGCGAGGCGCTCGACCTCGAGGCCCTCAGCGCCCCGCCGGCCGCATCGCCGCGCGCACCCACCCGATGAAGACGAGCTGGAAGGGCAGGCGCGCGTAGAGCGATGCCGGCGCGCCGGGCACGTCGGCGAAGCGCTCGGCGTTGAGCGCCATGTTCACGTTCGCCGGGAACACCGCGATGAGCGTCGCGATCGTCAGCCGCCCGCCGGTGCGCCTGACCGCCGGGTCCGGGCACATGAGCGCCAGGCCGCCGGCGATCTCGGCCGCGCCGCTGGCTGCCACGAGCTCGCGGTGGCGCGGCAGCCAGGAGGGCATGATCCGCAGGTAGAACGCGGGCGCGATGAAGTGCAGCGCCCCGGCGAGGACGAAGAACGGGCCGCACAGCAACCGGATGAGGCGCATGGCGGGGCATGATCGCGGATACGGTGCGTCGATGACGGACGCCGAGCTGCGCACCGCCGCCGGGCTGGCCTACCGCGAGGCGCTGCCGCGGGGCACGCCGACGGGCACGCTGCTGTGCGTGCACGGATATCCCGAGTCGTCGTACATGTGGTGCTCCGTCCTGGCGGCGGCGGCCGCGGCCGGCTGGCGCGCCCTGGCCCCCGATCTCCCCGGCTACGGCGACTCGCCGCTGGCGGGCGGCGACGGCTCGTGGGAGCGCCACCTGGCGGCGCTCGGCGCCTTCCACGCAGCGCTCGCACTCGGCCCCGTGGCGCTGGCGGTCCACGACTGGGGCGGCCTGATCGGCCTGCGCTGGGCGTGCGAGAACCCGGCTGCGATCCGGGCGCTGAGCATCAGCGACACCGGCTTCTTCGCCGACGGCAAGTGGCATGGGCTGGCGCAGGCGATGCGCACCCCGGGCCAGGGCGAGGAGCTCGCGGCCGGGATGACCGCGGACGGATTCGCCGCGATGCTGGGCGGGGTTTCGCGGATGACGCCCGAGGCGATCGCGGAATACTGGAAGGGCTACGACGGCGAGGAGCGCCGCCGCGCCCACCTGGAGCTCTACCGCTCCGGCGACTTCGACAAGCTCGAGCCGTACGCCGGACGCCTCGCCGCGCTCAGTGTGCCGACGCTGCTGCTGTGGGGCGCGGACGACCCCTTCGCCCCGCTCGCCGGGGCGCACCGCCTGCTCGCGGAGATCCCGGGGGCGCGCCTGGAGGTCGTGGCCGGCTCCGGGCACTTCGTGTTCGACGACGCGCCCGACGAGGCCGCGCGCCTGCTGGTGGAGTTCCTCCGGGGCCTCTGACGCTAGCCCAGCTCGAACTCCTCCTCGCCGATCGACACCACGGGCGCCTCGACGCCCCCGGCGCGCGCGGTGATCGCCAGCGGCGCTTCCGGGTCGGTCGTCTCGAAGACCACCATCGCGACGTTGCGCCCGCCGAGCAGGTCGGCGAGCGCGCCGACGACGTCGACGAGATGCTCGAGCCCCCCGATGGCCCCCACGACCTCGCCGCCGGCGGCATCGACCTCGAACGGTGGAAGCCGGCGGATCTCGGGCAGCGCGGGGGGCGTGACACCGAGCTCGAGTTCGTGGGGAAGGTGGACCGTGCGGTCGCCGAGGTCGACCTCCACGGGCGCGAAGCGCTCGCAGTCGACCACCGCCGGGGGTTCGCCTGGCTCGCGCTCGACCACCGCCACCACGCGCAGCGCGCCGGAGGAGTGCAGGAAGTCGCGCAGCAGCGCCACGGTCTCGTCCAGCGCGCCGACGGACGCGACGATCTCGGCGGCCGGCTCGTCGGTCATAGCGCCGACGGTAGTGCATCGGCCTGCGCCGTTCAGACTCGCCGCTTCAAGACACCAGAAACAAGTGTAAAAGAAAACAGGCGATTCCAGGGGCGTGATCCCGCTCACCCGTCCACGCGGGCCTGGACGCGCTCAAGCGTCGCGCCTGCGGGCGCGATACCCGCTGTGGAGGTCCGCCTCGCGCCGGCCGCCCCGTTCCCCGCTCCCCACTCCGCCCATGGCAGACATCGAGATGCAGCAGCCCGCACCGTCCGCAGGGCTGACGCCCACCACGCGGCTGCTCGTCGTGGAGGCGCGGCCCGGCGACGCGCACCACGTCGCCGCACTGCTCGAGGGTGCCGGGCTGACGCTCGACGTGCTCGCCGCGGGACGGCTGAGCGACGCGGTCGACGAGCTGCTCGACGCGCCGATCGACATCGTCCTGCTCGCCGCGCCGGTGGACGGCTCGGACGTGCTCGACGCGCTCGGCCAGCTGCACGCGGTCGCCGTGGACGTCCCGATCGTGCTGCTCACCGGCGACGAGGACCACGAGGCGGCGCTGCGCGCGATCCGCCGTGGTGCGCAGGACGTCCTCCTGCGCGACGAGCTCGACGGCCCCCGCCTGGTCCGCGCGCTCGCCTACGCCGTCGCGCGTGAACGGGTGGACACCGAGCTCACCCGCCAGGCGCTGCACGATCCGCTCACCGGGCTGCCCAACCGCGTGCTCCTGCGCGACCGGCTGGCGCAGAGCCTCGGCCGCCTCGGCCGCCATGACGGGGCGATCGCGCTGCTCGTGCTCGACCTCGACGGCTTCAAGGCCGTCAACGACAGCCTCGGCCACGAGGCCGGCGACCGCCTGCTGGTCGACGTCGCCCGGCGCATCACCGACGTGCTGCGCAGCGGCGACACCGCCGCCCGCTTCGGCGGCGACGAGTTCGTCGTGCTGTGCGAGGACGTCGGCGGAGAGCACGAGGCGGTGAACGTCGCCGAGCGCATCGCGGTGGCGCTCAGCGAGCCGTTCGCGCCCACCGGCGGGGGCGAGGAGATCGAGATCCGCGCGAGCATCGGCATCGCGCTCGCGCGCGGCGCGGGCGTGCGTCACGAGACGCTGCTGCGCGACGCCGACTCGGCGATGTACCGCTCCAAGCAGCGCGGCGTCGCCTACGAGGTCTTCGACGACGACATGCGCCGGCGCGCGAGCCACCGCCTGGGCCTGGAAGCGGACCTGCGCCGCGCGCTCGAAGAGGGCGAGTTCACCCTGCACTACCAGCCGATCTTCCAGCTGACCTCCGGGTCGATCACCGGCTGCGAGTCGCTGCTGCGCTGGCGGCACCCCAACCGCGGCCTCGTGGCCCCGGCGGAGTTCCTCGAGGTCGCCGAGGAGTCCGGCGTCATGGTCCCGCTTGGCGCCTGGGCGATCGCCTCGGCCGCGCGTCAGGCGGCGCTGTGGGGCATCGACCGGCGCGAGGCCGGCCCCGTCACCGTGAGCATCAACCTCAGCCCCCGACAGGTGCTGCACCCGGACACCGTGACGGTCGTGGCGAGCGCGATCGAGCGCTCCGGCGTTCCGGCCGGCGCGATCAGCCTCGAGTTCACCGAGGCGGCCGCGATGGCGGACCTGGAGCGCGCGAAGCGCGTCCTGACCGCGCTCAAGAACCTCGGGGTCGGACTCGCGATCGACGACTTCGGCACCGGGCACTCCTCGCTGCGGCTGCTCGAGCAGCTTCCGGTCGACGCGATCAAGATCGATCGCTCGTTCACGAACGGCATGGGCGAGAGCCACGAGGAGGCCGCGATCGTCGCCGCGATCATCGGCCTGGCCCACGCGTTCGGGCTGACCGCCATCGCGGAGGGCGTCGAGCAGCTCGCGCAGGTCGACCGGCTGCGCGCGCTCGGCTGCGACGCGGCGCAGGGGTTCTACTTCGCGCGCCCGCAGCCCTCCTCCGAGCTCACCGGGCTGCTCGTCGCGCTCGCCTGAGAGCGGCGCGGTCAGCGCAGCAGGAACTGCGCGCGCTCGATGCGCTTGGCGACGATCTCGCCCCACGCGGCGCCGCGCGCCTGCTCGCGCACGCGCCGGGCGGCGGACGCGTGGTCGTAGTGCACGCGCCGGTGCCGCACCGTCCCGTCGTCGTGCACGAGCGCGTAGGCCGCGCGCGGGTTGCCGTCGAACGGCATGCCGACGCTCCCGGGGTTGACGAGCTCGATCGCGCGCGGGCCGACGCGCCGGAACGGGACGTGCGTGTGGCCGAAGTACAGGCGCGCCTCCTCGACGCCCTCGAGCAGCTCGTCGTCCTCGGGGCCGCCCTCCGGCCCGAAGGAGCGCACGTCCGACACGGGTGAGGCGTGCCAGGCGCGGGCGGCGACCCCGCCCGCCTGCACCGGCGCGCTCTCGGGAAGCGCGGCCAGCAGGCCCGTCACGTCGGCGCCGAGCGTCTCGGCGCACGCCGCGATCGCGCCCTGGACGGTCGGGTCGTCGGGCGCGCCCGAGGGGTCGTGCGTCCAGCGCTCGCCGTTGCCGCGGATCCAGGTCGCGCCGTCGAGCGTCTCGAGCAGCTCGACGGACTCCCTCGGCCAGCCGCCGAACAGCGCGTAGTCGCCGCCCAGCAGGTAGGTGTCCGCACCGCGTTCCGCGGCGTCCGCGAGCACCGCCTGCAGGGCCGGGAGGTTCCCATGGACGTCGTACAGGAGGGCCAGCATGCGCGCGTGCGAATGTACCGCCCGTGGACTTCGCCCTGCATGGCCCGACGCTGACGCTCCGGCCGCCGGTCGCCAGCGACGCGCCGGCGCTGCTGCAGCTGGCCGGCGACCCGGAGGTCACGCGCTGGTTCTCGTGGGGGCCGTACACCGCCGTCGATCAGCCGCTCGCCTACGTCGAGCGCTGCGCCGGCCAGCGCGAGCGCGGCGAGCACCTCGACCTCCTCGTCGTGCACCGCGAGCGCGGTCCGGCAGGCATCACCGGGCTCAGCGAGTTCTCATGGCGCGACACGCGCTGCGTGGTCGGCACGTGGTTCGGGCGCGCCTTCTGGGGCACCGGCGCCAACCGCGAGTCGAAGGCGCTGATCGCCCACCTGGCCTTCGTGCTGCTCGGGATGCACCGGCTCGGCTCATACTCGAACCCCGCCAACGAGCGCTCCACGCGCGCGCTGCTCGGCGTCGGCTTCCGCCACGAGGGGGTGCTGCGCCACTGGCATCGCCATGGTCAGGCCTGGCTCGACGTCAACGTCTTCGGGATGCTGCGGCCAGAGTGGGAGGCCGGCGGGCTGGCGCGGGTTCCGGTGCGCGTCGACGGCGTGCCGCCGCCGGCGTTCACGCGGTGCGTGCGCTCCAGCTGAAGCCGCGCACGGCGAACACGATCCCGAACGCCGCCCAGGCGAGCACCACGGCGAGGTCGTCGAGGTTGTGCGCGAGCCCGACGCCGGTGACGAGCGCGCCGCTGAGGCCGTCGATCACGTGCACCAGCGGGAAGACCTCGGCGATCGCGCGCAGGAAGTGGGGCACCTGCTTGACGTCGTAGAAGACCCCGGAGATGAAGATCATCGGGAGGAACACGATGTTCGTGTAGGCGGGCGCGGCCTCGAAGTTCGGGATCACGTGCGAGTAGGCGATCCCGAGCGAGGCGAAGCAGGCGACGCCCGCTAGCGTGAACACGACGAGCTCGAGCCAGTCCTTGGGCCAGCCCAGGCCGAACAGGAACCGGCCGGCGAGCACGACGATCGCGATCTGGATCATCGCGTTGGCCGCCGCGTTGCCGACGATGCCACCGAGCAGCGCCGGAGTCGGCAGCGGCGTCCCGCGCATGCGCTTGAGCACGCCCTGCTCGCGCAGGAAGGTCATGTTCATCGCGAGCGCGTTGAACGTCGTCGCCATCACGCTCAGCCCCGCGATGCCCGGCACGATGATCTGCAGGTCGTGGGTGTTCCCGTTCATCAGCGCGCCGAACAGGAACAGGAACAGGAGCGGCAGCGCGAACGAGAAGAACGCCGCGGAGGGGTTGCGCCAGAACATGCGCCGCTCGAGGCGGAACTGGCGCCAGGTCAGCGTGAGGACGTCGCTCATCAGCCCCGCTGCTTCTCGGCTTCGCGGCCGGTCAGCTCGAGATAGACCTCCTCGAGCGTCGGGCGCGTGACGGACAGGTCGCGCACCGGCTCGCCGCGCGCCAGCGCCGCGCTCGTCAGCTGGTGCAGCAGCGCCGTGGGGTCGCGCTCCTCGCGCACCTGCTGGGTGCCGTCGTCATCGACCCAGCTGACGCGGTAGCGCGCCGACGCGTCGCCGAGCGCGGCCGGCGGGCCCTCGGCGACGATCCGGCCGTCCTTGATGATCGCGACGCGGTCGCAGAGCGCCTGCGCCTCCTCGAGGTAGTGCGTCGTGATGAGCACCGTCTTTCCGAGGCCCTGCAGCCGCGCGATCGTGTCCCACGCGGCGCGGCGCGCGGCGGGGTCGAAGCCGGTCGTCGGCTCGTCGAGGAAGATCAGCTCGGGATTACCGACCAGCGCGAGCCCGAGGTCCAGGCGGCGCATCTGCCCGCCCGAGAGCGTGCGCGTCGTCGCGCCCGCCTTCTCGCGCAGCCCCACGAGGTCGAGGACCTCGTCAGGGTCGCGCGGAGCGGGGTACATGCCGGCCCAGTGCACGAGCGCCTCGCGCACCCGCACATGGCGGTAGATCCCCGAGCTCTGCAGGACGATGCCGACGCGCTCGCGCAGCGCGCGCGGGCGCTGCTGGGGGTCGAAGCCCAGCACCGAGACGATGCCGGCGCTGCGCGCGCGGTACCCCTCGAGGATCTCGACGGTCGTCGTCTTGCCGGCGCCGTTGGGGCCCAGCAGGCCGAACACCTCGCCGGCCTGGACCTCGAAGTCGATGCCGCGCACGGCCTCGTGCTCGCCGTAGGACTTGCGCAGCTCGCGCACGAGGATGGCGGGGGCCGGGGCAGGCACGGCGGACGATGATACGTACGGTGAACTTCGGTGGACCCGCTGCGCGCTGAGGCGCGATACTACGTCGCCCAATGGCGAAGGCGCGCGACATCCCCGGCCTGCACGCGGACATGGCGTACGCGCAGGCGGCGGCCGCCACCGTGCGCGTGCGCGCCGAGGAGGTCTTCGAGCACGCCGAGGGCGTCCTCGATGTGGGCGACATCGAGCGCGTGCACGCCATGCGCGTGGCGACGCGCCGGCTGCGCGCGATGCTCGAGATCTACGCACCGTGCTTCGATTCCAAGGAGCTGCGTCCGCTGCTGCGCGAGGTCAAGGACCTCGCCGATGCCCTGGGCGCGCGCCGCGACCCGGACGTGGAGCTGCTGGCACTCGAGCAGTTCGCGGCGTCCGTCGGCCCCGACGAGCGCGCCGGCGTCGAGCTCTTCATCGCCCGCACCCGCGCCGAGCAGGCCGAGGGCAACGCCCGCCTGGCGGCGGCGCTCACCCACGCCGAGGAGCACGACCTGCACGGCCGCCTGGCGACGCTCGCGCGGTCGCTGGAGCAGGCCGTCGCGCCGGCAGGCGAGCAGCTGCCCGCGCCGGCCTCCGGCGAGCACCGCCCGGCGCCCACGGTCGTGCACGGCGACGGCCACCCCCATGTGCGGATCGGTGAAGCTGGGCGCCCCGACGGTCCAGTACCGGGGTCGGGCTGGTGAGCGCATGAAGGCGCGCAAGGTCAAGCATCTGGATCCCGAGGGAACGCTCGCCGACAACGCCGAGCGGATCGTGGAGGTGCGCCTCGACGAGCTGTGCTGGTTCGGGCCGTACGTCGCCGACCCGGCGAACGTCGCGGAGCTGCACGCCATGCGGATCGCCGCCAAGCGCCTGCGCTACATCCTGGAGGCGACCGGGGACGTGTGCTTCGGGCCCTATGCCCGCGTCGCCGCCAAGCGCGCGCGCGAGCTGCAGGACCTGCTCGGCGAGATCCACGACTGCGACGTGCAGCTGCCGCGCGTGCGAGAGCTGGCCGCGACGCTGCGCGACGCCGACACCGAAGAGGTCGAGCGGCGCGCCGGCGACGCGGATGATCTCGATCCCGCACTGGCCGGCCGGCTGCCGCACGCCGACGCCTGGCGCGGCCTGACGGCGCTCGAGATCTACCTGCGCGCCCGGCGCGACCTGCTGTTCGAGCGCTTCACGACGTACTGGCGTGGGCTCGAGCGCGACGGGTTCCGCGCACGCCTGGAGTACGCGGTCACCGAGCGGCCGCTCGCGGGCGCGGCGGCGCAGAGCCTGGACGCGAGCCCCAACGGCACGCGCGGGCCGGAGTCCGCATGAGCGACACGCGCGCGAGCGAGCCGGCCGCCCACGCCCCCGGTCCGCGGCCTGACCGCATCCCGGGGGTTCCCGTCCCGGACGACCCGTTCCCGCCGCCGCGCGAGTCCCTGGACCTCGCCGACCCGGAGCTCTCGTTCAATCGCGAGCTTTCATGGGCGGATTTCAACGACCGCGTGCTGCAGCTCGCCGAGTCGAGCCACCACCCGCTGCTCGAGCGGGTGAAGTTCGCGGCGATCTACACCTCCAACCTCGACGAGTTCTTCATGATCCGCGTCGCCGGGTTGCACGACCAGGCCGACGCCGGGATCGAGCGCGTGCGCGCCGGGCTGACGCCGTCGGAGACGATCGACCGCCTGCGCGAGCGCATCCAACCGCAGGTGGAGCGCCAGGCACGGGTCGTCGAGGAGGTGCTGTTCCCCGCGCTCGCCGAGCACGAGATCCGCGTGATCCGCCTCGACGAGGTGCCCGAGGACCAGCGCCCGGCGCTCTACGAGCGCTTCAAGCGCCAGGTGCTGCCGGTGCTCACCCCGCTCGCGGTCGGGCTCGGACGGCCATTCCCCTACATCTCGAACCTGTCGCTGAGCCTCGCGGTCCTCGTGCGCGACCCCGAGACCGACCAGACGGTCTTCGCCCGCGTGAAGGTCCCGAAGGAGATGATCCCGCGGTTCGTGCCGGTGGTTCAGGGGGAGACGACGTTCGTCCTGCTCGAGGAGCTGATCGCAGCGAACCTGCAGTCGCTCTTCCCGGGCATGGAGATCGTCGACCACGGCCTGTTCCGCGTCACGCGCGACGCGGACTTCGAGATCGCCGACGAGGCCGACGACCTGCTCGAGGCCGTGGAGGCGGAGCTGCGGCGCCGGCCGTTCGGCGAGGCGGTGCGCCTGGAGATCGAGGCGGGGCTCAACCCGGCGCTGCGCGCCGAGCTCGTCGAGGCGATGCGCGTCGAGGAGCGCCAGGTCTACGACGTCCCGGGGATGCTCGACCTCAACGACCTGTGGCAGCTCGCCGGGCTTCCCGGCCACGCGGGGCTGCGCGATGAGCCGTGGACGCCGGTGACGCCGCCTCGCCTGGCCGACGCGGAGGCCGACGGGCACGACATGTTCTCGGTCATCCGCCAGGGCGACCTGCTCGTGCACCACCCGTACGACTCGTTCTCCACCTCGGTGGAACGCTTCGTCCAGCAGGCGGTGGAGGATCCGGACGTCCTGGCGATCAAGCAGACCGTCTACCGGACGTCCGACGACTCGCCGCTCGTGCCGGCCCTGATCCAGGCGACCGAGCGCGGCAAGCAGGCGGTCTGCCTGGTGGAGCTCAAGGCGCGCTTCGACGAGCGCGCGAACATCATGTGGGCGCGCAAGCTCGAGGAGGCGGGCGTCCACGTCGTGTATGGGATGCCCGCGCTCAAGACGCACGCGAAGTGCCTGCTGGTGGTACGCCGCGAGGGCGACGGCGTGCGCCGCTACGTGCACATCGGCACCGGGAACTACCACCCCAAGACGGCCCGCCTGTACACGGACTTCGGCCTCTTCACGTGCGACGAGCGCCTGGGCGCCGACGTCGCCGAGATGTTCAACTTCCTCACCGGCTACGGTCGCCCGGCGCGCTACCGCGAGGTGCTGGTCGCCCCGAACTTCATGCTCGACGGGATCCTCGAGCGCATCGACCGCACGATCGACGCGCACCGCGCGGGCGCGCACGCGCACATCAAGCTGAAGATGAACGCGCTCGTGCACCCGCGCGTCATCGAGGCGCTGTATCGCGCCTCGCAGGCGGGGGTGCCGGTCGAGCTGAACGTGCGCGGCATCTGCTGCCTTGTCCCTGGCATCCCCGGCGTGTCGGACAGGATCCGCGTCGTCTCGATCGTGGGGCGCTTCCTCGAGCATTCGCGCATCTACGCCTTCGAGATCGAAGACGAGGTCGACGTGCTCATCGGCTCGGCGGACCTCATGCCGCGCAACCTCGACAACCGCGTGGAGCTGATCACGCCGGTGCGCGACCCCGCCTGCAAGGCGGAGCTCCTCGACACGCTGGAGCGCTGCCTGGCCGACGACGCGAACGCCTGGGAGCTGCGGCGCGACGGAAGCTGGGAGCGCCTGGTGCCCGCTGCGGACGAGACGCCCCGCAACGTCCAGCGCGAGCTGCTGGCGCTTCACGCCAAGCGCGCCGCCGAGGCGCAGGCGGCGTCGTAGGGACGCGCTGGCCGATGGCGGAGGACGAGGCCGAGCCCGAGGCCGCGAGCGTCGCCGAGCGGGTCCGGGCCGCGCACGTGCGCGCCCCGACGCGCGGCAACCGCAGGCTGGAGAAGCTGTTCGACGCCGTCAACGCCGACGAACACGTCAAGGGCTGGTGGTACGTCGCCGGCGTCAACGCCACGCGGCTGGGGATGTCCGATCACTCGTGGGTCCACATCCAGATCGTCACGAACATCGCGCTGCGCCTCGCGCGGCTGCTGTTCCGCGCGGGGGTGACGCCGGCGATGGTCGCCGACCACGGCATGGGCGAGCGCGACGCGGAGGTCGTGATCGCGGCCGGTGCGCTGCTGCACTGCCTGGGCATGTCGATCCAGCGCCAGGACCACGAGACCTACTCGCTCTTCCTGGCGGCCGACCGCCTGCCGGTGCTGCTGGAGGGCATCTACGACGAACCCGAGCGCACGGTCGTCGCCAGCGAGGCGATGCACGCGATCATCTCGCACCGCTCGCAGGGGCGGCCGCAGACGATCGAGGCCGCGATCGTGCGTGTGGCCGACGCGCTCGACATGGCCAAGGGCCGGGCCCGGCTGCCGTTCGAGGCGGGGGAGACGAACATCCACTCGCTGTCGGCCTACGCGATCGAGCAGGTCACGATCTCGCCGGGACGCAAGACGGCGGTGCGGATCGAGATCGAGATGTCCAACAGCGCGGGGATCTTCCAGGTCGACGAGGGCCTGGGGACGAAGCTGCGCGGCACGCCGCTCGAGCCCCACATCGAGGTCGTGGCGCGCATCGAGGCCGAGCACGAGAAGCGCCTCGTGCCGGTCTTCCGGCTGTAGGGGGTCCTGAGGGCGCCGACAGCCGATCGTGTGCTTCCACGTCGGCGTGGCCGATGCGAGCGCAACCGATCGTCGCGCGGTCACGTTGGCGGCTCCGGGCGTCGCGACGTGTGAGCCACCGGTCGCGGGCGGGCGGGCGCTTGAGGGGCGGGAACGCGGCCGGACGCCGGACGCGGCACCCCACGCCGCGATCGTGTGCATTCGCATCGGCGGCGCCGACATGGAAGCACACCATCGATCCACGCGCCTCGGCGCCTCCGCCCCCGCCGCCCGGCGCCCCTCGCGCCGCGCCCGGATCGTGTGCTTTCGCGTCGGCGTGGCCGATGCGAGCGCATCATCTCTCGCGCGGGGTCGGGTTGAGCGCGCGGAACGCGGAAGCGGAGCGGCGCGCCCGCGACACGGTCCGCCGGTTCTGGTGCCCCGGACTGCTCCGCCCCCGCTTACCCGCGCCTCGATCGTGTGCTTCGGCGCAGCCGTGGCCGACGCTAGTGCACACGATCGGTGCGGCGGGGCGCGGGCGCGGGGGTCGGCGCGGCGCGGGTGTGGAAGCGCGGTCGGAGGGCGGCCGCCGGCTCAGCCCTCCGTCACGCGCGGCGCGTAGCGGTGGTGGAGCATGAAGAGGTTGCCGTCGGGGTCGGCGAAGAACGCCATGTGGCAGACGCCCGTGTCGAAGACGTCGCCCATGAACGCGACGCCGCGCTCCTCGAGCGCCGCGCGCGCGGCGGCGACGTCGTCGACATGCAGCGCGATGTGGTTGCGGTTCGGAGAGAGATCGCCGATCCCCATCTTCACCGGGTCGTTGACGTTCAGCGTGAGGTTCCCGGTCTCGAACTCGGCGAAGTTGCGCTCGGGCATGTGCACCGAGCAGCGCAGGCCGAGCGTGTCGCGGTAGAAGGTGACCGACCGCTCCAGGTCGCTCGTGGGGACGGAGACGAAGTCGGTGCCGGTGATGCCGGGATCTGCGCTCATGTGGTCCTCCGTTGTCGGTCGGGGCCTGACGCGGGCGACGCTACCACCGCACGAGATGGTTGATCCCACGACACCGCCGAATCAACCATCTAGCCTGATGCGGCGTGAGCGTCCCCGATCACATCGCGCGCCGGCGCGCGCAGGAGCGCGAGCGCCGGCGCCGCGCGGTGCGCCGTCGCCGGGTCGCCGCGATCGTGGTCCTCGTCGCAGCTGTGGCGCTCGTCGTCGCGCTGATCAGCGGGGCGTTCAGCGGGGGCTCCGGCGGCGGAGGCGGCCACGCCGGCGGGACGGCGACGGCGGCGGCGCCGGCCGCCGCTCACACGCAAACGCGGACGACGGTCGTCGCCCGCGCCCAGCGGCCGGCGACGGGCAGCTACCGCGGCCCCGTGCCGATCCTCATGTACCACGTCGTCACCGCGCCCCCGCCCGGGACGGCGTACCCCGAGCTTTGGACGCCACGCGAGACCTTCAAGGCCACGGTGGCGCTGCTGCGCCGGAAGGGCTACCACGGCGTGACGCTCGGGCAGGTCTGGCGCGCGTGGCACGGCGGCCCCGGGCTTCCCAGCAGACCGGTGGTCTTCAGCTTCGACGACGGCTACCTCAGCCAGTGGGCGCACGCCAAGCCGATCCTGCACGCCGCCGGATGGCCGGGCGTGCTGAACCTCGAGGGGAACAACATCGGGCCGGGTGGGCTGACGCGCCGCCAGGTGCGCAGCATGCTCGCCGCCGGTTGGGAGGTCGACTCGCACACGCTGACGCACCCCGACCTGACGACCGTCGACGACGCGACACTGCGCCGCGAGGTGGTCGACTCGCGCGCCCTGCTGCGCCGCACGTTCAACATCCCGGTTGACTTCTTCTGCTATCCGGCCGGGCGCAACGACGCGCGCGTGCGCGCCGCCGTGCGCGCCGCCGGCTACCTCGCCGCGACGACGGTGCAGCCCGGGGTCGCATCGCGCTCGGACGACCCGTACCAGCTACCGCGCATCCGCGTGAACGGCACCGACACCCCGCAGACCGTGCTCGCGAACCTGCGCGCCGGGACAGCGTCCGCCGGTCCGGCGGGCGGCTGAGCCAACGGGCGGACGGATGCCCGGCACGGCTCCGCGGTCCAACGCCGCGGACTGCCCAGATTTCTCCCAGTCAGCGCCGCTGGTGATGTAGGGTCGCGCCGTCCTGCCGTTCGGGGGTGGGGGAGTCGGGGCGGGGGCACCCCGGGCGGCCACGTCCCCCCAGCGAGGAGACCAGATGACGACCGCACACCGCGTCCGCGGACGCATGTTGGGCTGCCTGTTCGCGGCCGCGCTCGCCCTGGCGGCGCTCGCGTTCGCCCCCGCCGCACCGGCGGCGTCGCCGCCGAAGAACCACCCGGTCAAGACGAACTACCTGGCGCTCGGCGACTCCCTCGCCTTCGGCTACCAGGCGGCGAAGGTGAACGCGTGCGCCAGCACCGGCTGCTCGACGCCGAACACGCTGTTCACGACCGGCTACGTCGACGATTTCGGGGCCTTCCTGAAGACCGTGCTCGC
>Ga0335071_10005040_pt1 | contig 13775 bp, 14 predicted proteins | sample Lox_Sample_15_FD_206724 | JGI IMG/M metagenome (GOLD analysis project Ga0335071, IMG submission 206724) | Soil microbial communities from Loxahatchee National Wildlife Refuge, Florida, United States - Lox_Sample_1.5 | ecosystem: Environmental > Terrestrial > Soil > Wetlands | place: USA... | reverse complement strand
GGCAGGTCGCGACCCCCGATGAGGACTGGTGCGTCCGCGACCTGGTCAATCATGTTGTCGGCGAGGATCTGTGGGCGCCGCCGCTGCTGGCTGGATCCACGATCGCCGAGGTCGGAGATCGGTTCGACGGTGATGTGCTCGGGGCTGATCCCGGGGCGGCCTGGAGGGCGGCATCTGACGGGGCGGTGCGGGCGGTCGGGGAGCCTGGCGCGATGGACCGGATCGTCCACCTGTCATTCGGAGATTTCCCGGGCCGCGAGTACGCGCTGCAACTGTTCGCCGATCACCTGATCCACGCGTGGGACCTGGCCCGCGCGATCGGTGCGGACGAGCGCCTGGACGCCGGGCTGGTCGCGTCCTGCGCGACCTGGTTCGAGGCGATGGAGGATGCGTACCGCGGCGCGGGCGCGATCGCGGCCCGGCCGCCGGTGCCCGGTGACGCGGACGCCCAGACCGTGCTGCTGGCCTGTTTCGGGCGGCGCGCCTGAGGCTGGTGCCGTTCGCCCGGCGTCCGCCAGATGAAGGGGACAGGGGTGGGATATGACGTGATCGTGGCCGACGGCGGGTCGGACGGCTGCGTGGCCGCGGCCCGGCTCAGCGCCGACGATCGCTGCCGTGTGCTGCTGCTCGAGGCCGGGCCTGACTACCCGGCCGCTGATGATCTTCCGGCTGACGTCGCGGACGGGTCGATGCCGACCACCAGCCATGACTGGGGTTTCACGGCGGAGCCGGACGAGCGCGGGCGTTCGGTCCCGCTGCCCCGGGGACGCCTGATGGGCGGCTGCTCGGCGACCAATGCGTGCTTCGCGCTGCGGGGATGGCCGCAGGACTACGACCAGTGGGCGGCCATGGGCAACCCGGGCTGGTCGTTCGCTGACCTGCTGCCGGTCTTCCGCGCCATCGAGTCCGACGCCGATTTTGACGGCGACTGGCACGGGGCCGACGGCCCGGTCCCGATCTGCCGGCCCTCGGCCGGGGAGCTGTCGCCGTTGCAGCGGGCCTTCGCCGATGCCGCCGTCGCCGCCGGTCACCGGCTGGTCGGCGACCACAACGAGCCGGGCACGGTGGGTGCAGGCCCGGTCCCCCGTAATGTCCGCGACGGCATCCGGATGAGCACGGCGCTGACGCATCTGGTGGCGACCCGGGGACGGGCTAACCTGACCATCCGGGCTGACGCCGCGGTGGACCGGGTCGAGCTGCGCGGCACCACGGCGCGCGGAATCCGGCTGGCCGGCGGGGAGATCATCGAGGCTGATGCGATCGTGGTGACCCGATCCGCATCTCTTCGCCGCCGGGCCGTTCGATGACGCCGCGAGCCCGGCAGGCGGGATATTCGGTCTCGTCGCCGGGGTGCTGGCGGTCCGCTCCCGCGGCTCGGTGCGGCTGCGTTCGGCTGACCCGGCCGATCCGCCGCGCATCGACATCGCCCACGTGCGCCACCCCGAGGACATGACCCGGATGATCGAGGCGACCCGGCACGCACGCCGGCTCAGCCGCACCCCGCCGCTCGCCGGATTCGTCACCGGGGCCGAGCTCGCACCCGGCCCCGCGATCAGCGACGACGATACCGCCGGGCTGGCCGGGTCGATCCGGGACCGTGTCGGCTCGTACCACCACCCGGTCGGGACCTGCGCGATGGGCCCGCGCCCCGACGACGGCGCTGTCGTCAACGCCCGCGGGGCGGTCCACGGGATCGACCGGCTCTGGGTGGCGGACGCATCGGTGATGCCGGCCATCCCCGCCGCGAACACCGATCTCACCACGATCGTGATCGCCGAACGCATCGCGCACGGACTATCTGCCCCATGACCTGGGCCTCGAGTAGGCTGCCAGGCCGTCCCGTGGCGGGCTCGCGTCAGCCGATCTGTTCGGCCAGGGCGACGATGACGCCCGCGGGGCCGCGGAGGTAGCAGAGCAAGAAGATGCTCTCGTACTGTGCCACCTCGCCGAGGAGTTCGGCGCCGTGGGCGCGCAGGCGGGCGACGGTGTCGTGGATGTCGTCGACGGCGAACATGACGCGATGCAGGCCCAGCGTGTTGGGCGGCGGGTTCTGCGGCTCGGCGCCGACCGCCGCGGGGGCGTGGTATTTCGTCAGCTCCAGCCGGCCGTGGCCGTCCGGAGTCCGCATCATCGCGATGTCGCTCCGGACGCCGTCCAGTCCGACGGTGCGGTCGGCAAACAGGCCTTCGACTTGCGTCTTGCCTTCCAGCTCCATGCCGAGTTCGGCGAAGAACGCGACGGCGGCATCCAGGTCGTCGACGACTATGGCGACGTTGTCCATCCGCTGAATGGTCATGCCTGCGAAGCCTAAGACATCGGCGAGCCGCCGGTTCGCGAGCCGGAATCGGGCGGCTCGCCGGTGCCGCGGCTACGCCAATTACCTGGCGGTCCAGTGCACCGACGCCCCATGGCCGCAGGGCTGGGGCACGTGGGCCAAGGACAACTGGGCGCTGCACCAGACCTCGCCGTTCTTGACCTGGAACAACGCCTGGTACAACGCGCCGTGCCGGTACTGGCCCGCCCGCGCGGGCACGCCGACCAGCGTCAGCGGCGCGCAGGTCCCGGGCCTGCTGCTCGTCGAGGAGACCAACGACGCGGCCACGCCGTGGGCGGGTGCGATCGAGGTGCGTAAGCGCTACCCAGCGGCGGTACTGATCGAGGGCGTCGGCGGGACGACGCATGCCGGCTCGCTGTCCGGGGTGTCGTGCACCGATGACCGGATCGCGACCTACCTGCTGACCGGCGCGCTGCCGGCCCGGCTCTCCGGTGACCGCTCCGACGTCCAGTGTGAACCGGTGCCGCCGCCTGACCCGGCCCCGGCGGCCGGTGCCGCCGCGAAGGCGGGGAACGGCTCCGCAATCCAGGATCGGATGCCTGCCGACCTGCGCCAGATCATCACCCAGGCATCGACGGCTGGCTGAGCAACTTCTTCGCGGTCCTCGCAGCTCGCGATCCCCGTGCGTCCGGGCGGCGACCGCCGCCCGGACGCGCGCTGCCCCGGGCCGGGGGCGGTGTGATCGAATGCTTAACAGGTGTGATCGATCTCCGAGGGGAGCAGATCATGACAGAGGCCCCAGCCCAGCATCCGGCGCCGATCCCAGCTACCGTCGCAGACGTCATGCATCCGCCGGTGACGGTGGTTAACCAGAACGATCACGTGGCCGCGGCCGCCTATCTGATGAAGCGCGCGCACGCGACCGCACTCATCGTCACCGAGGCGCGCACCGGCGAGCCGGCCGGCATCATCACCGAGGCCGACATCTCGCACGCGGTCGCGGACGGGAAGAACCCGAACGACGTCCGGATCTACCAGCTGATGACCGCTGACCCGACCGTCGTCAGCACCACGGCCAGCATCCGTGACGCGGCCAAGGTCATGACGAGCGGGCGCTTCCGCCACCTGCCGGTGATGGGAGACGGCGGCCTGGTCGGCATCGTGGACATCACCGACGTCTGCGGCGCGCTGCTCGACGTATCCGAGGCAGCCCAGGAGCCGCCACCCGGTCCGTAGCTAGCGTCGGTCACCGCGGATCAGCGGTCGCGGGAATTTATCCTATCGATGTACTAGAGAATAATCGCTCGTGGCCGCTCTCAGGTAGAGCGCCGATGCCATCGTGTAACACGGCGATCGTGTGAGCTGACTGTTCCGGGCCAGCTTCGCCCGGACGGGCCAGCCCGGCTACCGGCAGGGTGCCGGTGATGGTGGCGCCGGACCCCGGCGTGGAGTCGACACCAGATCGCCCCGACCCTTATGGCTCGCGCGGCCACGACCAGAAGAAGAGATAGCCCGCGACGCCCAGGATGAGCAGCCCGTCGAGGGCGTGCAGGGCGCCGTAGGCCGCGTGGTCGTCTCCCAGCCCGGCGAGCAGGCTTTGCATCAGCGAGGTCAGCACGACCAGGACGGCCGAGCCGGTGATCGCCCGGGCCCCCGGCCGCGCGATCACCGCCAGCACCAGGATGAGCAGCGCGATGCCGGCCATCGCGAAGCCGAGCGCGCGATGCGGTGCGAAGGCCGCGTCGCCCTGGTCGTGCAGGCTGAACACCCCGAGGCCGGCCAGGGCGATCTGGGCCGCGCCGGCCAGCAGGAAGGCCAGCAGCGCCCACCGGTACCCGAGGAAGGCGCCGCGGCGCAGCCCGGTGGCGGGCGCGGCCGTGTCCGGCTCGGTGGCGGCGGTGACCGCGTGGTCAGCTTTCATCGTGTCCCCTCCTCTGCTATGCCGCGTCGCCCGGAGGGACGTACGGCATGTCCACGCGGCACGACACTAAAAGCACAGCGTGCGCCGGTACACGGTGATGGCCGCCGGGTTGGGGTGAGGCAGGCCGCAGGCGCGGTTGCGGTATTCCTCCTTTCGCGGCCGTGGCCGGCCAGGTCAGACTGGGTCTATGCGGGCTGTCTGCACCCTGCTCGCGGTCATCGGCGGCGGCGCGCTGGCCGCGGCCGTCGCGCTCGAGCTGGCCGCCGGCGACCCGGCCGGCGCCGGCTGGGTCGTGGTGGGGCCGGGGCCCTTCTACGCCGTCGGGCTCGTGCTCGCGTTTCGCGGGCCGGGCCGACGCGCCGGGGCCTGGCTGCTCGCCACCGGTGCGGCGTTCCTGCTGAGCGTGTGCCTCGGCGATGCGGTCCTGCCGCTGGTGCACGGCTCGCCGGCCGCGTGGGTCGTCGCGCTGGCCCGGGAGTGGGCGGGCTTCGCCTGCCTGGTCGCCGCGGTCGGGCTGATCGGGCTGTTCCCGGCCGGTACGCCGCAGCGCGCGGGCGAGCGGTGGGTGCTCTGGGCCGCTGCGGGGACAGCCGTGCTGATACCGGTGCTGCAGATGGTGGTCAGCCCCACCGCGCCCCAAGACTCCTTCACGGAGCCCGGGCAGCCGGCCGTGGCCAGCCCGCTCTACCTGCCCGCCGCTCGCCCGCTGGAGCCGGTCGCCGCCGGGCTCGTCTACGCCTTCGCCGCGTGGAGCGTCGTCGGCGTGATCATGCTGTACCTGCGCTACCGGCGATCGCCGTCGGAAGACCGCCGCCGGATCCGGTGGCTGCTGGCCGGCGCGGTGTGCGCGCTGGTATCGATGGCGGCCCTCTGGGTGATCGGGTCATCCCTTCGGGCCGGGTTTGTCGCGGCGGCCGCCGTCGACGTCCTCTGGACGCTGACGGCCGTGTCCCTGCTCGGCTCGCTGATCGTGGCGCTGTCCCCTGACGCGCTCCTGGGCATCGACCGGTCGTCCCGGAGGTCGATGGTCTACCGGGCCCTGTGGCTGCTGATCGCGGTGGGATACGTGGCCGCGGCCGCGGCCCTGGGGCTGCTCGCGAGCCGCCATCTGCCGGTCGAGGCGGCGGTGCTGCTGGTCGCCGCGGCCGCGCTGCTGTTCCAGCCGGCCCAGCGCAGGCTGGAGCGGCTGGCCGACCGGTGGGTGTTCGGGGCCCGGCTCGACGGCTACGAGGTGCTCACCCGCTTCGGCGCGATGCTGGAGACCTCGCCCCGGCCGGCCGACCTGCTGCCCAGGCTCGCCGCGGCGATACGCGACGGGCTCGGCCTGCAATGGGCCCTGGTACGGCTCGACCTCACCCCGGCCGGCGGTTCGCTGCCGACGGCAGGCGCCGCCGGACTCGAGCCGGGTGAGGTGCACGAGCCAGCCCTGGTCGTTCCGCTGATTCAGGCCGGGACGGTGCTCGGGCAGATCGAATGCGGCCCGCGCCGCGACGGCCCGCTGCTGGATGAAGACCGCCGCCTGCTGGCGAACCTGGCCGGGCAGGCCGCGGCCGCCGCGCGTAACCTGCACCTGACCGCCGAGCTGAGCGACCGCCTCGACCTCATCCGCCAGCAGGCCGCGGAGCTGACCGCGTCGCGGGCCCGGGTGGCGCAGACCCAGGACGCCGAACGCCAGCGCATCCAGCGTGACCTGCACGACGGCGTACAGCAGGACCTGGTGGCCCTGACCGCGAAGCTGGCGCTCGCGCGCGAGCGGCTGCGCCGCGGCGATCCGCGAGCCGACGAGTCCCTCGCCGAGCTCCAGCAAGACATGAGCGAGATGGTTGGCCAGTTGCGCGACTTCGCCCACGCGATCCATCCGCCGGTGCTGGCCGACCAGGGGCTGCTCGAGGCGATCGAGGCGCAGGCCGCCCGGCTCCCGCTCGAGGTCGTGATCGAGGCCGACCCGGCCCTGCGCGGCGTCCGCTATCCCCCGCCCGTCGAGACCGCCACCTGGTACGTCGTCGCCGAGGCGCTGACCAACGCCGTCAAGCACGCACGGGCGAACCGGGTCCTCGTCGCGCTGGCCCAGCCGAACGGGCAGCTGGCGGTCGAGGTCCGCGACGACGGCTGCGGGTTCGACCAGGCCACCGCGGGCGGTCTCGGCCTGGCCAGCCTCGCGGACCGGATCGCCATCGTGAACGGAACCCTGCGCATCGACAGCACACCCGGGCAGGGCACCACGCTGCACGCCGAGGTTCCGCTGACCGCGGCCGGGAGCGGCGATGGATGAGCCACTCCGCATCGTCATCGCGGACGACAACTACCTGGTCCGGGAGGGAACCCGGCGGTTGCTCGAAGACTCCGGCCAGGTGACGGTGCTGGCCGCGGTGGGTTCGGCTCCGGAACTGCTCGACGCGGTACGGCGCGCCCGGCCCGACGCCGTGCTGACCGACATCCGGATGCCGCCGGCCGGCCCGGCGGCCGTCCGGGCCGCCGGGCCGGCGATGGAAGGCATCGACGCGGCCCACACGATCAAGGCCGCCGATCCGGGAATCGGCGTCGTGATCCTGTCCCAGTACGCCGACGAGTCCTACGCCTTCGAGTTGTTCCGCAACGGCAGCGCCGGCCTGGCCTACCTGCTCAAGGACCGCGTCGGCGACCTGCACCAGCTGCTCTCCGCGCTCCGCGAGGCGGCCAGGGGAGGATCGGTCATCGATCCTCTGGTCGTCGATGCGCTGGTCATGCGGCGGGCCCGGCTGCGCGAGTCGCCGCTGGCCCGGCTCACCCCGCGCGAGCTGGACGTGCTGCGGGAGATGGCCCAGGGCCGCGGGAACGCCGGCATCGCCCGGGAACTGTCACTGTCGGAATCATCGGTGGAGAAGCACGTCAACGCGATCTTCGCCAAGCTCGACCTGGCCAGCGAGCAGCTGACGCACCGACGGGTGGCCGCGGTCCTGACCTTCCTGCGCGACGCCAGCCTGCACCGGCCCGGCTAGGGTCTGCCCGCGGCTACTGGAGCCCGGTGCGGACGGACGTGATGCGCTGCGTGTTGAAGCCGAGCCAGTGCATCCGGCCGATATAGCGCGCGTGCTCAACCTTGAGACAGCGGTCCATGATCACCGTCACCCCGCCCTCCTCGGCGATCCGCGCCCCCTCCTCGTTGATCACGCCGAACTGGCACCAGAGGGTGCCGGCACCGATCGCCACCGCCTCCCGGGCGATCGCGGGCAGCGCGTCCGGCGCGCGGAAGACGTTCACGACATCCACCGGCTCGGGTATGTCGCGCAGGCTCGGGTAGCACTTCTCGCCGAGGATCTCCGCTTCCCTGGGATTCACCGGGATCACGCGGTAGCCGTGCCGCTTGAGGTAATAGCCCACGAAGTTGCTGGCCCGCAGTTCGTTCCTGGACAGGCCCACGACCGCGATCGTCCCGGCGCTGTGCAGCACGCGCTGGATCGTCAGCGGATCCTGGTACCGCGCCAGATCGAAGTCGCTCATAGCGCCGTCGCCCCCTCCTGAGCCACGGTCGCGGCGACGAGCGCGAACCCCTGCTCCAGATCCCAGATCAGGTCCGCGACGGACTCGGTGCCGACCGACAGCCGCACCGTCCCCGGCCCCACGCCGGCCGCCCGCAGCTCGTCGTCGCTCAGCTGCCGGTGCGTCGTGCTGGCGGGGTGGATGACCAGGCTCTTCGCGTCGCCGACGTTCGCCAGGTGGGACCAGAGCGACATGCCGCGGATGAGGTCCTGCCCGCCCGTTCGGCCGCCTGCGCAATCGAAGGAGAACACGGCGCCCGCCCCGAGCGGCAGGTACTTCTCCACCAGCGGCCGGTACCGGCTCGACGGCAGGCCGGGATAGGTCACGTTCGACGCCAGTTGGTGGGACTCCAGGAAGGCCGCAACCGCCAGCGCGTTGCCGACGTGGCGTTCCATCCGCAGCGACAGCGTCTCGAGCCCCTGCAGGAACAGGAAGGCGTTGAACGGCGACAGGGCCGCGCCCAGGTCGCGCAGGGTCTCGGCGCGGAGCTTCATCAGGTAGCCGTACGTGCCGAACGTCTCGTGGAACTGCAGCCCGTGGTAGGCCGGCGACGGGTCCGCCACCACCGGGAACCGCCCGTTGGACCAGTTGAACGTGCCGGCCTCGACGACGACGCCGCCGATGCTCGTGCCGTGGCCGCCGATGAACTTGGTGGCCGAGTGGATCACGATGTCGGCGCCCCACTCGATCGGGCGACACAGGTACGGCGTCGCGAACGTGTTGTCCACGATCAGCGGCAGTTCATGGGAGTGCGCGATGGCCGCCAGGGTCTCGATGTCGAGGACGTTCCCGCCCGGGTTGCCGATCGTCTCGCCGAAGAACGCCTTCGTGTTCGGCCGCACCGCCTGCCGCCACGCGTCGGGATCGTCGGGGTTGACCCAGGTCAGCTCCACGTTCATCTTGCGCAGCCAGTGCTTGAACTGGTTCACGGTGCCGCCGTAGAGGGCCGAGGACGAGACCACGTGGTCGCCCGGCTCCAGCAGCGTGAAGAGCGCGCCGGCTTGCGCGGCGATCCCGCTGGCGAACGCCACCGCGCCGCAGCCGCCCTCGAGGTTCGCCACCCGCTCCTCGAACACCGCGACGGTCGGGTTCATGATGCGCGAGTACGTGTTCCCGTATTCCTGCAGGTTGAAGTAGGCCGCCGCCGATTCCGGGTCCTCGAACACGTAGCTGGTCGTCTGGAAGACGGGCACCGCGCGGGCGCCGGTGTTCGGGTCGGGCCGCTGCCCGGCGTGCAGTTGCCGGGTCTCGAAGCCGAACGCGCGGGGTTCCTCTGGTCTGCCGGTCACGAGGGTTCCTCCAGGAAGCGGCGGATGATGGGTGTCTGCCGCGCTTCCTCGAGCAGGAAGCAGTCGTGGCCGTACGGCGCCTCGATCACGTGGCACTCGACCGGCTTGCCGAGAGCGCGAAGCGCCGCCTCGATCTCCCGGGACGCGGACGGCGGGTACAGCCAGTCCGAACTGAACGCGATCAGCAGCGTCCGCGCCGCGACGTCGTCGAGCGCCCGGGCGAGCGATCCGTTGCCATACTGCCGCGCCAGATCGAAATACGTCAGCGCGCGCGACATATAGAGATAGGTGTTGGCGTCGAAGCGCCGGACGAACGAGTCGGCCTGGTGGCGCAGGTAGCTCTCGACCGCGAACTCCGGCTCGGTGAACGTGTAGCGGATGTCGTCGGCGAACTGCAGCCGCCGGCCGAACTTGTCGTCCAGGGCCAGCGCGGACAGGTAGGTGATGTGGCCGACCATCCGCGCCACGCCCATGCCGGCATCGGGCCTGCGGCCGGTGCCGTAGTAGCGGCCGCCTTGCCACGCCGGGTCGCCGATGATCGCGTTCCGCGCGATCGCGTTCCAGGCCACTCCCTGCGGGTGCAGGGCGTGCGTGCTGGCGATCGCCACCACGGAGTCGACCTGGTCGGGGAACAGGATGGCCCACTCGAAGGCCTGCATCCCGCCGAGCGAGCCGCCGGTCACCGCCGCGAGCCGCTCAATACCGAGGACGTCCAGGAAGGCCCGTTCGGTCCGTACCATGTCCGCCACCGTGATCACGGGGAAGTCCGGCCCGTACGGCCGGCCCGTCGCCGGGTCGGCCGACGACGGCCCCGTCGTCCCGCGGCAGCCGCCGAGCAGGTTCGTGGAGATGACGAAGAAGCGGTCGGTGTCGAACGCCTTGCCGGGGCCGATCATCCCGTCCCACCAGCCGAGCACCTTGCCGGCCGTGCCGTCGCGATCCTCGGCCGCGAACCCGTCGCGGGTGCTCGCTTCGGGCGGCGTCTGGGCGAAGCCCGCCGCGTGGGCGTCCCCGCTGAGCGCATGGCACACCAGGATGACGTTGTCGCGCCGGGGCGAGAGAGTGCCGTAGGTCTCGTAGGCCACGCGAACCGGGTGCAGTTCCCGCCCGCAGTCGAGCCGGACCGGCTCCGGCAGGTCGAGGTACTGCGTTTCGACGGTACCGGCAGTGCCAACAGAGCCGGCTGCGCCGGCGGGGCCGGCCGCGAGCGTCGGGGCTGGCTCTGCCATGGTGGCAAGCTTAGCTGGTCCCGGCAGGTATATTGTCAATCATCCCAATAGGGAATACGGGAGCAGGAGGGGTTAAACCAGATGACTACAGTTACCAACGGTGTCAACGTGCAGGCGCTGCTCGAGGCGCGCGAAGTGCTGAAGGGAGCACCCGAGGCCGCCCAGTTCACCTGGCGGGCGTCCGCCACGTGGCAGAACGGCGTGCACAGCCAGATCAAGGTGCAGAGCTTCTTCGGCCTCGGGCAGGAGCAGACGCACAACACGGAGTCGGTGTTCGAGGCCGACCACCCCGAGGTCTTCGCGGCCACGGACAACGGCATCACGCCGATCGAGTACCTCATCGTCGGCCTGGCCAGCTGCCTGACGGCGGGCGTGGCCTCGGTGGCGGAGAACCGGGGCATCCAGCTGCGCTCGGTCACCTCGACGGTCGAGGGCGCGCACGACATCCGCGGCATCCTCGGGGCCGACAGCGACGTCCGCAACGGCTACAACGACATCAAGGTGACCTTCAACATCGACGCCGACGCGTCGAGGGAGGACATCGAGGCGCTGGTGGCGCAGTCCCAGAAGCGCTCGGCCGTGTACGACGCCCTGACCAACCCGACGAACGTCACGGTCGAGGTCGCCTGAGGGGTCTGGGGGTCCAGGTCATCGAACGCGTTACCGCGGTCGTCGTCGGCGCGGGGCACGCGGGCCTCGCTGCCAGCCACTTCCTCAGCGACCGTTCGGTCGACCATGTCGTGCTCGAACGCGGCGAGGTGGCGAACTCCTGGCGGCGCGAGCGCTGGGACTCGCTGCGGCTGCTCACGCCCAACTGGCAGAGCCGCCTGCCGGGCGTGCGTTACGAAGGTCCGGACCCGGACGGGTACATGACCGCCGGCGAAGTGTCCGATTTCATCGGACGCTTCGCCGCGGTGTCCGGCGCTCCGGTCCGGACCGGCGAGAACGTCACGTCGGTGCGGCGTGCCGGTGACGGTTACCTGGTCACGGCGAGCGGCGGCGAGATCGCCTGCCGGGCCGTGGTCATCGCGAGCGGCGCCTGCAACCGGGCCTCGGTGCCGCGGTTCTCGGGCGAGGTGCCCGCGTCCGTCGAGCAACTGACCCCGTTCGACTACCGCGACCCCGCCAAGCTGCCCGACGGCGGCGTGCTCGTGGTGGGAGCGTCGGCGACCGGCGTGCAGCTGGCCGCCGAGCTGCAGCGGTCGGGCCGGCCGGTGACCCTATCGGTGGGGGAGCACGTACGGCTGCCGCGCACGTACCGCGGGCGCGACGTGCTGTGGTGGATGGACGCGTCGGGCGTGTGGGACCAGCGGTACGACGAGATCGACGACCTCACCCGGGCCCGGCACCTGCCCTCGCCCCAGCTCGTCGGGACACCCGAGCGGGCGACGCTCGATCTCAACGCGCTCACCGCGATGGGGGTCGAGCTGGTGGGCCGGTGGGCGATGGTCCGTGACGGCCGCGCGCTGCTCTCCGGCGGCCTGCGCAACGTGTTCTCGCTGGCGGACCTCAAGATGAACCGCCTGCTCGACACGTTCGACGAATGGGCTCTCACCAGCGGGCTCGACGGTGAGTTCGTCGCTCCGGAGCGCTCCGCGCCAACCCGGGTGCCCGACTCGGCCCGGCTCCAGATCGACCTAGGCCGCGGCGAGATCCGGTCGATCGTGTGGGCGACGGGTTTCCGGCCCGACTACGGGTGGCTCGACGTGCCCGTCGTCGACGCGAAGGGACAGCTCCAGCACGAGGGCGGCGTGGTCGGCAGCCCGGGTCTTTACGCGCTGGGGCTACCCGTGATGCGGCGGCGCAGGTCCAGCTTCATCTGCGGCATCGAGGACGACGCGGGTGAGGTGATCGGGCACCTCGCGCGGTACCTGGCCGGGCGCTAGGCGTCCTGCTGCTGGGTGACCTCCTGGCCGAACTTCTCCCGGACCCAGGCGACGATCTCGGTGGTGGGCGCGCCTGGCGTGAAGATCCTGGCCACCCCAATCCGGGACAGCTGCTCGATGTCCTCGTCCGGGATGATGCCGCCGCCGAACACCACGATGTCGGCGGCGTCCTGCTCCTTGAGCAGCTCGATCACCCGGCTGAAGAGCGTCATGTGCGCGCCGGAGAGGATGGACAGGCCCACCGCGTCCACGTCCTCCTGGATGGCGGCCGCCACGATCTGCTCCGGCGTCTGGTGCAGCCCGGTGTAGATGACTTCCACGCCGGCGTCGCGCAGCGCGCGGGCCACGACCTTCGCCCCGCGGTCGTGACCGTCGAGCCCGGCCTTCGCGACGATCACCCGGATCTTGCCCATGCGGCAAGCCTAGTCGACGCAGGGAATGCCGTTCTTCGCGATCACCGCGCCGCCCTGCGCGCCGGTAGTGGGCAGGACGGCTGGGGAGCTGGAGGCGGACGGTGAGGCACCGGGGACGCTGGCGTTCCCGCCCAGGTTCACCTGGACGTGCCCGGCCGCCACCACGGCGCTCGCCGTCGCGGTGACGCCGAACAGCGACGCGATCTTGGCACCACTCGCCGCCGCCCCGGTGCCGTACAGCACCTGGGTCGTGGTCAGCGCGGTGGTGTTCGAGACCTGCCCGGCCTTGAACCCGTCCTTGACCAGGGCGGCCGAGACCTGCCCGGCCAGCCCCTGGGTGCTGCCTCCGTTGAACACGTCGACGGTGGTCGCGGCGGCCTCGGCTGCGCTGACCGTGGCCGTGGCCGTGGGCTGCGGCTTGGACGAGCTGGAGGTGCGCGGCGCCGGATAGAAGGTGTTGTGCACGAGCTGCTGGATGTACGCAACGTTGACCTGGTTGACCGACTGTCCGTCGATGGTCGCGTAAGCCTGGATCGGCAGCGTGTGGAAGCTCAGGTTGCCGCTGGTCAGGCTGCGCATCTGGGTAGCGAAGTCGAGCAGGTTCCAGCCGGAGTCGGTGATCACGTACTGCTTGGCCACCGACAGCAGCGAGTTGATCTTGGTCAGGTCACCGAGCACGCCGTCGGTGCGCAGCTGCTGCATGACCGAGTCGAGGAACGCCTGCTGGCGGTGGGTGCGGTCCAGGTCGCCGTTGGTCAGGCCGTGCCGCTGGCGGACGAACGCCAGCGCCATCCGGGCGTTCAGGTGCTGGTAGCCGCCCTTCTTGGCGTAGAAGCCCGAGTAAGTGTCGAGCGGCACCGGGTGCTTGAGGCAGACCTGCACGCCGCCGAGGACCTTGGCCAGCTCGTAGAAGCCGTCCAGGTTGACCTCGGCGAAGTGGTCGATGTGCACCCCGGTGAAGGCCTCCACGGTGGCCACCGTGGCCGCGCGGCCCGCCTCGTTGCCCTGGAACGCCACCTGGTTCTGGCTCATGCCCGGGCTCTGCTGCCTGACCTGTGACTCCTTTTCGGCCAGGGCGTCTCCGTAGGCCTGGTCGATCTTGCCCACGGTCTGATTGTCGTAGGCCTGCGGGAACGTGACCCAGTCATCGCGCGGGATGGAGAAGCCGATCGCCTTCTTGCCGCCGGCCGGGATGTGGATCAGGATCAGCGTGTTCGTCGCGTTCCCGCCGACGCCCTCGTAC
>Ga0335071_10005038_pt1 | contig 13779 bp, 12 predicted proteins | sample Lox_Sample_15_FD_206724 | JGI IMG/M metagenome (GOLD analysis project Ga0335071, IMG submission 206724) | Soil microbial communities from Loxahatchee National Wildlife Refuge, Florida, United States - Lox_Sample_1.5 | ecosystem: Environmental > Terrestrial > Soil > Wetlands | place: USA... | reverse complement strand
CGCGGACGACCGCCGCGCTGCCTCGGGTGGAAGAACAGCTCTCCAGCGAAGGGCATATTGCGAAGGACAGCCCGGGCGAGTAGGAATAAAACAACCTGTTGGTGACCCACGCCTGGACCGTCCTGGCCTGGGCAAGCAGTGAGGCCGCCAGGAGTACTAAAACATGACCCGTCCTGAATTTGGACGGGTCATGTTTTAGTCCATATAAACCTTTTACCGGAAATTTAGTATCAATCGATTGATTGCCCACCCTGACCGTAAATTAAGTGATCGATAGAGCGGGTGATGGGACTCGAACCCACGATATCTTGCTTGGGAAGCAAGCGTTCTACCACTGAACTACACCCGCATGGAACGGCGACATTATACCAGAATTCAAGCTTCGCGTTTGAGAAGGTAGTCCGTCAGCTCGAACAGGGCCTCGCCGGCCTCGCCGGCGGGATTGGCCTCGCGCAGCGACTGCAGGGCCATGTCGGTCATCTGGTCGGCCATCTCTTGCGTGGCAAGCTTGACGCCCTCCTGGGCCAGCTGTTCCGCCAGGGCGGTGACCTCCCCGGCCAGGATCGGGGTGCCCTGGTTCCAGCGGCTGGCGAAGGCGCCTTTTTTTTCCAGGCCAGCCAGGACCGGTAGCGATTTCTTTCCAGCCATCAAATCGGAGGAGGTCGATTTTCCGGTCAGGGCGGCATCCCCCCAGATGCCGAGATAGTCGTCCTGCACCTGGAACGCCAGCCCCAGGGCGTGCCCAAAGCTGCGGTAGGCCTCGACGGCGGAAGCGTCCTGGGTTCCGAGCAGGGCGCCGACGTGGCTGCAAGCCGAGAGCAGCGCGGCGGTCTTGCCAGCCACCATCGGCCAGTAATCTTCTACACTCAGGTCGAGGCGTCCTTCGTAGGACATGTCCAGGAACTGACCGCTGCTCAGCGCCAGGCAGGCCTGGTTGAGCACCCGGTCCACGCTCAGGATGGTTTCCGCCGGGAAGCTGCCCTGCAGCCCCAGGACGGCGGTGTGCGCCAGGATGAACAGGGCGTCGCCAGCGTTGATGGCGTGCGGCACGCCCCACAGTTTCCAAACCGTCGGGCGCCCGCGGCGCAGGTCTGAATTGTCCTGGATGTCGTCGTGCACCAGTGAAAAATTATGGATCAGCTCCACGCTGGCGGCCGCCGGCAGGGCGGCGCGCCAGTCGCCGCCCGAAGAGGCGCAGGTCAGCAGGGTCAGCAGCGGGCGGATGCGCTTGCCGCGGGCCTCGGGTCCGGCGCCTTCTCCGCTCCAGCCCATGGCATAGGTCAGCATGTCGGCAAAGGCTGCCAGGTTCGCCTCGTGCAGGGCGCCGACTTGGCGCTGGAGTTCGTCTTCGACTGCGGGAAGGATCTGTTCGGAAAGGGTTTGCAGGGTTTTCATCGGGAATCGGTTCTATTGGTGAGATTTGAGGTTGGCGTTCTGCAGGTTGACCAGGTCCGGGATGCCTGCCGCGAACATGCGGTCTGGCGCTGGGTCTCGACCGCTTTCTCGGTCGAGACCGCGGCCGCTTTCAGGAAGCGACCGGCCATGCCGCCCAGGCTGGCTCCCAGGGCGATGCACTTGGCAACGTCCAGCCCGTCGTTCAGCCCGCCGGAGGCGAACACGGTCATTCCGGGGACGGCCTTCTTGACCTCCTGGATCGAGTCGGCGGTTGGGATACCCCAGCCGACGAAGGTCGCCGCCAGCTGGCGGGTGAACTCGTCCGCGGCCCGATGCATCTCCACCTGCGACCAGGAGGTCCCGCCGGCGCCGGCCACGTCGATGGCGGAGACGCCTGCCGCAGCCAGGGAGCGGGCCACCGGGGCGGAGATGCCCCAGCCGACCTCCTTGACGATCACTGGCACCTCGATCTTGCGGCAGATGGCTTCGATCTTTTCCAGCAAACCGGAGAAGTTCGTGTCGCCGCCAGCCTGGACTGCCTCCTGAAGCGGATTGAGGTGCAGGATCAACGCATCCGCGGCGATCATTTCCACCGCCCGGCGGCACTGGTCCAGGCCGTAGCCGTAGTTGAGCTGGACCGCGCCCAGGTTGGCGAAGAGCAGGATGTCGGGGGCGGCCTTGCGGACGCGGAAGCTCTCCGCCAGGGTCGGATCTTCCAGGGCGGCGCGCTGCGAGCCGACCCCCATGGCGATCCCGGTCGCCTGGGCGGCTTCTGCCAGGCGCAGGTTGATCGTCCCGGCCTCCTGCGTGCCGCCGGTCATGGATGAGATCAGCAAGGGCGCCCGGAGGGTTTTTCCGAACAGCTCCAGGCTCAGGTCGACCGCCTCCAGGTCCAGCTCCGGAAGGGCCTGATGGACGAAGGAGTAATGCTCGAGCCCGCTGGTCAGAGCCGAGCGGACGTCCTGTTCGAGATTGATCTTCAGATGATCGGCTTTCCGCTGATCGATGGGCGCAACTTTTGGCATAGGGTCGTGTTCCGTCTATTGAATTATACCGGCAGAACGATTACAATTGGAAGAGAACATTTCACAGGAGGCAGCAATGGCGAACACCTTTGAGGACATCAAGGCAATTATTGTGGACTTGTTGGGAGTCGACGCCGCCAAGGTCACCCCCGAGGCCCGCTTCCGCGAGGACCTGGAAGCGGATTCGCTCGACCTGGTCGAGTTGATCATGGCCTTCGAGGACAAGTTTGGTTCGGAAATCTCCGACGAGGACGCGCAGAAGATCCTCACCGTCGGGGATGCCGTCAGCTTCGTCGAAGCCCAGATGGCGAAGAAATAGCTCCACATGCGATCGAAAAAGACGCCGGAAACGGCGTCTTTTTTATTATTAATTTCTCCTGAGCACTTCCAAACCGGCCATGCCTGATTCATGACTTTAAGCTAAAATAGGCGCTGATCGCTTGCGCACTTATTTCTCGTATTCAAAGGATGATCCGGTGGGTAATTTTGTAGCATTCCTGATGCACCTGGGTTACTACGTACGGACCAACCAGCTGCCCCAGCTTGGCTCCTGGACGTACCTGGTCCTGGCGATCCTGGTGGCGATCGAGGGGCCGATCGCGACGCTGCTCGGCGCGGCGGCCGCCTCGGCTGGCCTGATGCGCCCCTGGCTGGTCTTCGCCGCGGCCGCGGCTGGCAACCTGACGGCCGATTCGCTCTGGTACAGCCTGGGTTACCTGGGCAAGCTTGAATGGGTGCTGCGCTTCGGCAGGCGCCTGGGTGTGCGCCAGGATTTCATCGACCGACTGCAGAGCAGCATGCACGAGCACGCGCTGCGCATCATCTTTATCGCCAAACTGACCGTCAGCTTTGTGATCCCCTCGCTGATCGCGGCCGGCCTGGTGCGCATACCCTGGAAGCGCTGGTTTCCGGCCATCTTCGCCGGCGAAATGATCTGGACCGGCTCGCTGGTCCTGATCGGCTATTTCACCACCGAGGCAATGAAGCGTATCGAACAGGGCATCGGCTACATGATCCTGGCGGGAACCCTGGTGATCGTCTTCTCGCTCCTGTGGCTGGCGCACCGCTACCTGACCAAGGAATACCAGGTGGAAGTCAAGGTTCCCACCCCGGACGATAAATAGCCCGAGCCCTTTATGCGCATCCTTCTTGCAGAGACATCCTTCTACCATTCCTTTCATGGCGAGGCGATCTTCACGAAGAACCTCGCCGAACAATTGGTCAAGCGCGGCCACGAGGTTTCCGTGGTGGTCAACTCCGAAAGCGGGCGGGCGGAGCAGGAGATCCACAACGGCGTGCGCATCTACGGCCTGAGCACCTTCAGCCTGCGGCTGTTTCACCCGAACGCAGCCCTGCCGTTCTTCCCGCGCCCGGCGGTCGAGCGGTTGTTCAAGCACATCCGACCGGAGATCGTCCACATCCAGGACCATTACCCGGTGAGCCGCGACGTGCTCCTGGCGGCACGCCGGCGCAAGATCAAGACGGTCGGAACGAACCATTTCATGCCCGAAAACCTGGCGCCGTATTTCCCGCTGGTTTCGGATATCAAGTGGCTGTTCGACGGCGTGCTGTGGGGGATGATGCGCGAGGTCTACGATCGCCTGGACGGGGTGGCGGCGCCCTCCCGGACCGCCGCCGACCTGGTGCGCTCGCGCGGCCTAAAGCCCGAGGTGGTCCCGATCTCCTGCGGGGTGGACGTCAGCCTGTTCCAGCCCGATCCGGCCGCGGACCGGGAGCGGGTCTGTAAAGACTACGGGATGGATCCGCGCAGCCGGCATATCTTCTTCGTGGGCCGGATCGACCGTGAGAAGCGTCTGGACGTGATTGTGCGGGCGCTCAAGGTCCTGGCCCGTCCGGACCTGCAATTCGTCATCGCCGGCAACGGCACCGTCGCCGGCGAGATCCAGTCCCTGGCGGAGCAGCTTGGCCTGGGCGACCGGGTGGTCTTCACCGGATTCATACCCAACGAGGACCTGCCCACCGTGCTTTCGAGCATCGACCTGTTCGTCATGCCCAGTCAGGCGGAGCTGCTCAGCATTGCCACACTGGAAGCGATGGCCTGCGCCCGGCCGGTGATCGCGGCCCGCGCCGTGGCCCTGCCCGAGCTGGTCAGCGACGACGTCAACGGCTACCTGTTCAACCCCGGCGAGGTCGAGGATGCCGCCCGGCAGATCGCCCGTCTGCTCGACCAGCCTGGACGCTGGCAGGCGATGGGGCAGGTGAGCCTCGAACGTGCCCGGCTCCACAGCCTGGAGAACACCACGGCGCACTACGACGATTTCTACCAGGCAGTCCTGGCTGGAGCGTCGCTGGCGGAATTCGCCCAGGGTCGCCCTGCACGGCTGCAGAAGCGCTCCGAAACGCCCGGCGCCTGACCGCGATTTTAGACCCAAAAAAGTCCTCCGCATGCGGAGGACTTTTCGTTTTCGGGGTTATTTCAGCAGGTCGGGGATCTGCTCGGGGTGCTTGGCAACACGCACGCCGGCGGCTTCGAGCGCCTTGACCTTATCGGCAGCTGTGCCGGCCCCGCCCTCGATGATCGCACCGGCATGCCCCATACGCTTGCCGGCCGGGGCGGTCTGGCCGGCGATGAAGGAGACCACCGGCTTGGTCAGGCTCTTGGCGATGAATTGGGCCGCTTTTTCCTCGTCTGAGCCGCCGATCTCGCCGATCATGACCACCTTCTCGGTGCGCGGGTCGTTCTCGAACATGTCCAGGCAGTCGATGAAGTTGGTCCCGTTGATCGGGTCGCCGCCGATGCCGACGCAGGTGGTGGCGCCCATCTTGTGCAGCTTGAGGGCGTAAAGCACCTCGTAGGTCAGCGTGCCGGAGCGCGAGACCACGCCTACGTTGCCGGGGATGGCGATGTCGCCCGGGATGATGCCGACCTTGGCCTCGCCAGGGGTGAGCAGGCCCGGGCAGTTCGGGCCGAGCAGACGGACCTTCTTCTGGTCCAGGTATTCGCGCACCCGCATCATATCCTGGACCGGGATGCCCTCGGTGATGCAGACCACCAGCGGGATGCCAGCGTCGGCCGCCTCGAACATGGCGTCGGGGGCGAAGCGGGCGGAGACAAAGATGATCGAGGCGTTGGCGCCGGTCGCGTCAACTGCCGCCTTGCAGGAGTCGAAGACCGGGACCTTGCCGTCCAGGACCCACTCGCCGCCCTTGCCCGGACGGGTGCCGGCGACGACCTTGGTGCCGTAGGCCAGCATTTGCTGGGTGTGGAAGAGGCCTTCGTTGCCCGTGATACCCTGCACCAGCAGGCGGGTGTCCTTGTTGATCAGAATGCTCATCGTGGCCTCCTAAGCCTTCGCCGCCGCGACGGCCTTCTTGGCGGCGTCGGCGAGCGTCTCTGCGGTGATCATCTTGGCGTCGGCCAGCAGCCGGCGGCCCTCCTCGGCGTTTGTGCCTACCAGGCGCACCACCATCGGGATTTTGGGCTTGACCTCCGCCAGGGCGGTCAGGATGCCCTTGGCAACTTCGTCGCAGCGCGTGATGCCGCCGAAGACGTTGAACAGGATCGCACTGACGTTCGGATCGGACAGGATGATGCGCATGGCAGCCGCCACCTTGTCGGCCCCGGCGCCGCCGCCGATGTCGAGGAAGTTGGCTGGCTCGCCGCCAAACAGCTTGACGATGTCCATGGTGGTCATCGCCAGCCCGGCGCCGTTAACCATGCAGCCGATCTGCCCGTCGAGCTTGATGAATGAGAGACCGTACTTGCGCGCCTCGGTCTCGGCCGGGGCTTCCTCGTCCACGTCGCGCATCTCCGCCAGGTCGGCATGGCGGAAGAGGGCGTTGTCATCCAGCAGCATCTTGCCGTCCAGGGCCACCAGCGTCTTTTCCTTTGTGATGACCAGCGGGTTGATCTCCGCCAGGGTCGCGTCGCATTCCACGTAGGCTTTCCACAATCCGTTGCAGATCTCGCCGAACTGCTTCCAGTGTTCGCGCGGCAGGTCGATCCCCAGGGCGACGTCACGCGCCTGGTATTCGCGCAACCCGAGCAGCGGATCGATGTGCACCTTGATGATCTTCTCGGGGGTTTGCCGGGCGACCTCTTCGATCTCGACCCCGCCGGCGGCGGAGGCCATCATCACCGGCCGGCGCGCGGCGCGGTCGTTGGTGATGCCCAGATAGATCTCGTGATCGATGTTGGCCGCCTCGTCCACCAGGATCTTGCGCACCGGCAGGCCCTTGATCTCCATCTGCAGGATCTGGGTTGCCACTTCTTCGGCTTCCTTGGGCGACCTGGCCAGGCGGATGCCGCCGGCCTTGCCGCGGCCGCCCACCAGCACCTGGGATTTAATGACAACGCGGCTACCCAGTTCCTCGGCGATCTGCCTCGCCTCCGTTGCGGTAGCCGCCACCCGTCCCTTGGGGATCGGGACCCCGAATTTGGCGAAGATCTGTTTCGATTGATACTCGTGTAGTTTCATGCGTTTTAGCCCTCACGACAGGTTTTGGACAAAACCGAAAGGATTATACCACCGCGCTTCCGGCGAACGAACGCGCCCGCCGCCCGAATGACCGGCGGCGGGCAGATCCGGAGGCGATCTTACCCCTTACGGATTACGGGTGGGCGAATTCCATCACCCGGTTGTTGCCGGAATCGGTCACCCAGACGTTGCCCTGCGCATCGAGCGCCACGGCGGCCGCCCGACCGAAGGTGGTGTTGTCGGTGCCGAAGTCGCCCCAGGCACGCAGGAAACCGCCCTGGCTCGAGAACTCGAGCATGCGGTACATGTCCGGGTCGGAGGCAAAAACGTTGCCCTGGGCGTCGATCGCCAGGAAGGGTTTGTTCTCCAGCGACTGGCTGCTCCAGCTCGAGACGTCCCACTGGCGCAGGGGCGAATAGCTCGTGCCGTCCGCGCTCGGGGCGAAGACCTGGATACGCAGGTTCCAGGTGTCGGCGACGTACAGGTTGCCCTGGGCGTCCAGCGCCAGCCCGACCGGCTCGTCGAACTGGCCGACGCCCATCCCGGAGCTGCCGAACTGGGTGATGAAGTTGCCGTTGGCGTCGTAGACCACGATGCGCTTGTTGCCTGTGTCCGAGACGATCACGCGCCCGTCGGAGCCGACGACGATGCCGCGCGGGCCCCACAGGCCGAACTGGACGTCGGCTGCGCCGTAGTCGGGCTTGCCCCACGAGGTGACCGGGACCCCGTCCGAGGTGAATTTCTGGATGCGGTGGTTCCAGGTGTCGGTCACGTAGACGTATTCTCCATCCGGCGAGACCGCCACACCCCAGGGCTGGTTGAACAGGCCCAGGGCAGCCGGGGCGGTCGTGCCGTCGGCGTAACCGCCCCAGGCACGCACGAACGTCCCGGCGGAGGTGAACTCCTCGATGCGGTTGTTGTTGGTGTCGGCCACGTACACGTTCCCGTTCGGGGCGATGGCGATCCCGTGCGGGTCGTTCAGCTGGCCGTCGGCCTGGCCGACGGAGCCGAAGACCGCCGTCGCCGTCAGCGTGACTGTGCCCGGAGCGTACGGATCGGCTGTGGTCGGGCTAGTCTGCCCGATGCCGTACTGCCAGATCAGGGCGGCGATATCCTTGCGCACGAACATCTCCATCGGGTCGGACGGTTGCCAGGTGGCCGGAGTGAAGGCGTCGCTGCCGGTCATGGTGGCGTAGGCGCTGTAGTCCCGGTTGAGCCAGATCTGGAAGATGGCGTCGCGCATTTGCGGATTGAAGAGGGCGTTGCGCAGGCGCGGCCAGGTCAGGTCGAAATAATCCTGGTTTGGCCAGACCATGCGGATGAAGTTGAACTGGTAATACTGGCTGCCCAGGGCGGTCTTGACGGCGCTGAAATTGTCCGGGGCCACCAACAGTACCGCATCCTGCGCCAGGTCGCTGGACACCTGGGTGAAGGGCTTGGCGTTGGGATAGTCGCGTAGGTACCATTTGAGCGGCCAGGAGACGCCCTGGTTGGCGTTGTTGGTGTCGTACCCGATTGCCAGCCCGGTCCCGTCCGTGGTGGCCTGCGAGATCGCCGCGATCTGGTCCATGGCGTCCTGGATGCCGCTGTCGCCGTGAGCGTAGACCAGGTACTCCTCGGCGTTGTTGTAGTTGACGAAGGCGGCGCGGAAGGCGGCCCGGGCGGTCAGCACTGCCAGCAGGCCGAACAGGACCAGCGTCGCCAGGCGGAAGCCGCTGCGCAGCTGCCAGGACTTAAGCAGGCGGCTCAGCCACACCGCGCTGCCGACTGCCACGGCCAGTACCAGCAGGAACGCCCCGGAGGTCGCCAGCTGCGCCTGTGTCTTGCCCTGGAAGGGCGGATTGGCGCCCAGCAGGTCGACCAGCGCCAGCGCCAGGCTGATCAGGAAGGTGCCGGCGAGCAGGGTCACCAGCGGGCCGCGCTTCTCACGGAAGGCCTGCCAATCGACACGCTCGATGACCTGCCCGAGCGCCCAGGCGGCGAGCAGGATCATCGGCAGGGCGATGTGGAAGGTCAACCAGGGCATCTTCTCGCCGGCGATGGTGAAGGCCAGCAGGCTGCTCGCCGCCCAAAACGCCAGCAGCGGGAAGGTCAGGTTGCCGTCGGGGGCGGGCTCACGAACCGGCTCCGCCTCGGGCAGAGGCCGGGGCGACTTGCGCCGCACGCCGAAATAGATCGCCAGCAGCGAGCCCAGGAAGGGCAGGAACTCGTAGATCGGGATCTGGATCAGCAGGTAGTAGTACCACGGCTGGCTGCCGCGGTCGACCCCCTGCTGGACCAGCCAGTAACCCAGCGAGCCGACAATCCCGACGAAGAAGCCCTGCCAGTTGCTGAAGATGGTGGTAAAGAAGAAGACGTAGACGGCGTAGAACAGCAGGGCATTCCACAGCCAAAGTTTTTTATTCCAGATCACGCCCAGCACGATCGAGATCGCCAGCAGGGGGAAGAAGACCAGCGCCACCCGAACCGGTCCCTGCGCCATGAAGGCCTGGAAGCTGCCCGCCTGCCAGGTAAAGGTATAGTCGAGCGGGTTCCAGCCGACCAGCTTGACCGGCAGGGCCGAGAGCTGCGGCAGGACCAGCGTCCCGAGCAGCAGCAGCATGTCGAACGAGCGTTCCTTCAGGAGCGGGTACCAGCCGTAGCCGGCCACCAGCAGGACGGCCGAGGCCAGCAGGGCCAGACTGCCCAGCCCGAAGAGCAGCGGGGCGGACGGCAGGCTGTAGACGTTCAGGACCACCCCGGCCCCGAACAAGAGCAAACCGAGCGCCAGGGAAATGACGAAGCCGTTGAACCACGACGGTTTTTCCCACTCCAAGCGGGTCACCTTGTTGATCAGGTAGACCGCCAGGAAGAGCAGCGCCTGGGCGGTGTAAATAAAGGCGGTCTCCTTGGAGGTGAAGTGCAGGACCGTGGCGGCGGTCAGCAGGAACAGGTAGCGCGCCTTGCCGGTCTCGAAGTAGCGCAGGATGGCGTAGAAGGTCAGTACGCCAAACAGGCCGACGAAAGCCTCGTTGCGGGCATAGCGCCCGTAGTAGAGCATGATCGGCGAGATGAGCATCAGCAGGGCACCGACCAGCGTGCCGGCCTTGCCCAGGTAGCGGCGCCACTTCCACAGCATGATCACGGTCAGGATGCTCGCCAGGGCGTGCGGCAGGCGGGCGACGAAGTTGCTGTCCCCGAAGAGGAAATAGAACAGGGCGATCAGGTGGAACTGCAGCGGCCCGTGCATCATCGGGTTGTACTGGTAACCCTTGCCCTGGTAGAAAAGCCACGAGAAGTAGACGTGCAGGCTCTCGTCGTGGCTCATAACGCGCACGCCCAGGTCCGTCAGCCGGGAGACGAGCACAGCGGCAACGATCAGGCCGAAGAGCAGGGCCTCGCCGGTCACGAAGGGCAGGAAGTCGAACAGCGGGCGGTCGAACCAGGAGCGGGGCGTTGCTTGGTTGTCGGGCATTGTTCACCTGAAGGATGGGTTTTTTGAAGGATACTGCAAACGGGGGAAACTGGCAAGCGCATTCCGGGAGCAGCAGCTCTTAAGAATGTCGAAATATGCGGGTTGAATTTACCCCCGTCGGCTTGCTGGACGAGTTCGCATCCGGCCTCCCGGGATACGTCAATTTCTATGCCGTGACCGCCGAAGAAAACGGCCAGAATTTGGGCAGGATCGGGGTCGACTGGACCCAATGGCGGGTGGACGGCTGGGGTGTCACCGAGCCAGGCGAGGAGGTCATCATGTGGCAAAGCTGCGCCAGAAAGCGGTGCTGAACAGTCACCACCTGCTGGCCGATTTCAACCCGGACGCGGCCGGGCGCCTCGCTCGACCGCCGGCTGGGTCTGGCGGCCGCGATGCTACTGGCGGCTCACCAGGGGGCCACCGAGGCCGAGTAAACCTCCGGGGAAGCTAGCCTGAGTTTCGATCGGTTCAGGGAATGTCCCGCCCGGCGTCAGCGGGCGTGGGCGTTTTCACTGCCGCCCGGCTGGCGAGCTGCCCGCAGCCGGCCTGGATATCAATGCCGCGCCGCAGGCGGATGGTGCAGGGGATGCCGTTTGCCTCCAGGCTGGCCTGGAAGGCCTCGGCGCGCTCGCGCGTGGTCGCCTGGCCGGCAAAGCCATCCGTCGGGTTGAGCGGGATGACGTTGACGTGACACAGCAGGCCCTTGAGCTTGTGCGCCAGCAGGCGTGCCTGCTCGGGGGTGTCGTTGACCTCGCGGATCAAGGCCCACTCGAAGGTCACGCGCCGGCCGGTCGCGGCGACGTATTCCTGGCAGGCCGCCAGGATCTCGTCAATGGAATATTTTTTGGTGACCGGCATCATCGACAGGCGCAAGGCGTCGTCGGCAGCGTGCAGCGAGATGGCCAGGTTCACCTGGCGCTGCTCCTGGGCGAAGCGGCGGATCATCGGCACCAGCCCGACGGTCGAGATGGTGAAGCGGCGCGCCCCGAAGTTGTAGCCATCCGCGTCGTTGAGCCGGTCGATGGCCGCCAGGGTGTTCTCGTAGTTATGGAACGGCTCGCCCATGCCCATCACCACCACATTGGTGACGGTCTCGCCTGTGGCGTGCAGCAGGCGGGCGTAGTGCATCACCTGGGCGACGATCTCCCCGCTGCTCAGGTGGCGGCCGAAGCCCATCTGCCCGGTGGCGCAGAAAGCACAGCCCATGGCGCAGCCCACCTGGGTGGAGATGCACAGCGTGCGGCGCTTATCGTAGCGCATCAGCACCGCCTCGATGGCACGCTCGTCGTCCAGCCGGAAGAGCGTTTTGATGGTTTGCCGGTCGGATGATTCCAGAACGGTCATCGGCGCGAGCACCTGGAAGCGGAAGGCCTCAGCGAGCTTCTGGCGCAGGCTGGCGGGCAGGGTCGTGAACTCGGCGGGAGAAGCATGGAAAGCATGGTACAGACCCTGCCAGACCTGGCGGGCGCGGTAAGCCGGCTCGCCCCAGCTTTCCAGCAGGCGGGCCAGGTCGGGCAGGTCCAGGTCGTAGATCAGCGGCGGGTTCATCCAAGCAGTGCTGTCAGGTCGGGGACGATGCGGTCCGGGGCGGGGCGCCAGGCGCGCCCGGCGGCCTCGCTCGTGACCCCGGAGAGCACCAGCGCGGTCGGGCAGCCGGCTGCCTGGCCGCCGGCGATGTCAGTCTCGACCCGGTCGCCGACCACCAGTGTCTCGGCGGGGGAGGTGTGCATGCGCTCGCAGGCCAGGTCCATCAGGAAGCGGGACGGCTTGCCGGCCACGATCGGCTCGACCCCGGTGGCGGTCACCAAAACCGAGATGAGCGCCCCGGCTCCGGGGATCAGTCCCTCCGGGGTGGGGAAGGTGCGGTCGGTATTGGTGGCGTAGAACGGCGTCCCGGCGCGGATCAGCAGGGTGGCACGCCGCAGCTTCTCGAAGTTGATGCCGTGGTCCCAGCCCATCACCACCGCCTGGACCGGCCCGTCCGCCGTCCAGTTCGTCTCGTCCAGCGGGGTAAAACCGGCTTCCTTGAGGGCATTCACCAGCCCGGCCTCGCCGATTGTGAAGATGCGCCCCGGCTGCGGGAAACGCCGGCCCAGCTCGGAGACCAGCGCCAGAGGGGAGGTCAGGATCTGCCACGGCTCCAGGGTCTCGACCCCGAAGGCGCACAATTTTTCCAGGAACTGCTGCGGCGTGCGCGTGGCGTTATTGGTCGCCAGGCAGACCTGCAGTCCCTGGCGTTGGATGGATCGGAAGACCGCCGGCAGGTCGCCGATGGGCGCGGTTTCCGCCCACAACACGCCGTCCATGTCCAGGATCAGGGCTTTGATGTTTTTGGGGAGAAGGCTCATGGGGATAAAGTTAAGGGGCGACCAGCGGTCGCCCCTTTGGGTTCACTTCGCAGGGGGTGCTTCGAGCACCTGGTCGACCAGGCCATACTGGACGGCCTGGACGGGATCCATGTAGAAATCCCGGTCGGTATCGCGCTCGATCACCTCGATCGTCTGGCCGGTGTGCTTGGCCATGATGCCGTTGAGCTTGGTGCGCAGCATCAGGATCTGCTTGGCCTGGATCTCGATATCGGAAGCCTGGCCCTGGGCGCCGCCCAGCGGCTGGTGCATATGGATGGTGGCGTTCGGCAGGGCGTAGCGGCGGCCCTTGGTGCCGGCCGTCAGCAGAACGGTGCCGAACGAGGCGGTCACACCCACGGCCACGGTGCTGATCGGGTTGGGGATCATCTGCATCGTATCGTAGATCGCCAGGCCGGAGTAGATCACGCCGCCGGGCGAGTTGATGTACATCTGGATCTCCTTCTCGGGGTCCTCGCGGCTGAGAAACAGCAGCTGGGCCACGATCAGGTTGGCGACCTGGTCCTCGATCTGGGTGCCGACGAAGATGATGCGCTCCTTGAGCAGCAACGAATAAATGTCGTAGGCGCGCTCACCCCGTCCGGACGACTCGATCACCATTGGGATGACGTTCTTGAAATCAGGAATTGACATTCGATGCTCCATTTCTGGCTTACTTGACGATGGTACGGTTAAGAGGCTTTGCCTTTGGGGGAGGCGGCCTTGGCCGCCGGTTTCTTCGCCTTCGGGGTCGAGCTGGCCTTGGTGGCTGCGGCGGGTTTCTTCGCCGCCGGTTTCTTTTCCTTCGGAGACGAGGCTGCAGAAGTTTTCTTTTCACCGGCTGCGGCCTTGGCGACCGGCTTCTTCGCACCGCTGGCTTTCTTGGCGGCGGGGGTCTTCGCGGCCTTGGCTTCGCCCTCGGCAGCCGGCAGTTCAGCAGCCTGCCCGGTGGCAATGTCCTTCAGGCGGTTCAGGGTCTGCTGGACAATGGCGCGGTTGGCCGATTCCATCGCCACCGCGTCGACCAGCCGCTTGGGCGGGTTGTTCTTGCCCTTCATCTCGCGAGCGAACTCGCGGCTCGAGCGGAACTCGCTCCAGGTCTGCTGGAAGGCGCTGTTGAG